>VOFC01001489.1_pt1 | contig 340650 bp, 426 predicted proteins | sample 5384161 | NCBI WGS metagenome assembly VOFC01 (sample SAMN12384722, study PRJNA508395) | human gut metagenome | isolation source: healthy gut B | host: Homo sapiens | reverse complement strand
GCCTCGTCGCCGCCGCTGACCGGCAGCACTTCCACCTTCACGCCGAGGCGCTCACCCAGCTGGGCGATGGTGACATCGTCCAGGAAGGTGTCCTTCTCCTCCCGCAGCATCACGGCAGGCACCCCCAGCGTGCCGCTGGTCAGCCTGCCCTCGCACTGGGCGATGATGTCCGTCGCCGTGACGAGGCCCGCCACGCCGACGTTGCCGCCGAAGAAGTTGTTTTTGATGGTATGCACGGTCACCTCTATCATGGGGTACTGACGGCGGAGCTCGTCCATCATCTCGGTGATGAGGGGTGACGCCATCGTGCCGGTGACGACATCCATCTTTTTGGTGCCATAAATGCGGTGGGGCTTGTCCAGTTCGGCCAGAAATTCCTGCCGGAACAGGCTCATCATGCCCACGCCGTTTTCCAGCTGGTCGTAGTCCTCGTAGAATTCCGGGTCCGGGATGGGACGCCCGGCCTTGAGATACCACTCATCGCTGGGGTAGATGATGCGCTTGCCGTGGCGGCGCTTGCACTCGTCGCCGAATTCTTCCAGAATGTCGATGACAGCGGCGCTGGTCTCGGCGTCGTAGGGGATCTGTTTGAACAGATTCTGACGGTAATCCGTCACACCGCAAGGCACCGCCGCCACGCTCTGCACCATGGGGGTCAGCTCCAGCAGATCGGTCAGGGTGCGGCGCAGCTCGTCGCCGTCGTTGATGCCGCGGCACAGCACCAGCTGGCAGTTCACGGCAATGCCGCCCTGCACCAGGCGGGGCAGGTACTTGAGCACCTCGCCGCCCCGTTTATTCGCCAGCATCCGCACCCGGAGCTGGGGATTGGTGGTGTGCACCGAAATGTTGATGGGGGAGATATGCATCTTGATGATGCGGTCGATCTCGTGATCCTGCATGTTGGTCATGGTGATGTAGTTGCCGAACAAAAAGGACAGGCGCTCGTCGTCGTCCTTGAAGTAGAGGCTCTCACGCATCCCCGGAGGGAGCTGGTCGATGAAGCAGAACATACAGTGGTTGGAGCAGGAGTGCTTCTGGTCGCCCAGATAGGTGGAGAAGTCGCAGCCGAAGGGGCCGCGCTCTTCCCGCCGGACATCCCACTCCCGGATGCCGTCTGCCACTCTTGCCTTGAGGTGGAAGCTCTTGCTGTCGGTATAAAAATCGTAGTCCAGCGTGTCGTTCAGCTCGTTGCCGTCCACGCTCAGCAGCTCGTCGCCGCCGACGAGGCCGAGGGCTTCCGCCTCGCTGCCCGCGTCCACGCGGTCGATCCTGATGGCCATGCTTTCACCTCACAATTTCGTTTTCAAGACAAAGCAAGAAGGGGAAGGCATTGCGCCCTCCCCTTCTGTACATAACACCAATGTGCCACCAATTCTGCGCAAATTAGCCCTTCTTGATGACTTCCTCGCCCTTGTAGTAACCGCAGTTGCCACATGCCTGGTGGGGGAGCTTCAGAGAGCCGCAGTTGCTGCACTTCACCAGTGCGGGGGCCTCCAGCTTCCAAACATTGCTGCGACGCTTGTCGCGGCGGGCCTTGGAAAGATGTCTCTTAGGTACTGCCATATTTTTGCACCTCCTTGATGGGTTTCTCAGTTCAGCAGTGATTTGAGTATCGCTAGCCTTGCGTCTGCGGGTTCGGCCTCAGCTTCTGCCGGAGGGCAGGTACATTCGGCCATCTTCTTCCCGCACCGGGGACACAAGCCCGGGCAGTCAGCGCTGCAAAGCAGCACCGTCGGTATCTGGAACATGAATTCCTGGCTGAGCCACTCGTCCACATCCAGATGCCCTTTTTCATTGAGGGGCAGCTCGAAATCCGGATCATCCAGATCGCGCTCCCTGACCGTCCACTCTGCTTCACCGTCTCTTCCCGTTCGACGGGGTCGAGGCAGCGGGCGCACTCTCCGTGCACCAATGCGTTTGCCCGCAGCGTCATCCGGATCTCCTCGCCATCCGGCACCGCCTCAAAGCGGCGCCGTCACAGGCTGCTCGATCCTTGCACCGGCAAAATCCTTTGCAGACAAATCACACTGAAACTCTGCATGGCGTAAGGTTTCGTGCCGGATACGATAAACTTTCTCAGGTCAAATTGCATAGTACACCTCATAAAAGGCTGCTTTGTTAGTATAGCGCCAACAAAGGCCTTTGTCAACACCAAAACAGGCAGAAAACCGAAAAAATTTCAAATTCTCCGGTCTCCTGCCTGTCTGGGATGCCTTCAAATCAGAAATTTCAGCGTTTTACAGGTACTTCTTCACATCGTGGGGCAGAGCAGACTCGTCGGCGCTGACCGTGACCGTGACCTTGACGGAGTCGCCGGCGCAGCAGCCACCTCGTCCAGAACAACGCCCAGACGGTTGATGTCGTGATCCAGCACCTTCAGGATGCCGTCGATGTACAGGTCGGTGATGTCGTAGTTGCTTGCCATCAGGCCGGCCACAAAGCCGTACAGCATTTCGCCGCCGGAGATCTTGTACTCGTCCAGATCGATCAGACGTGCTGCAGGAGCGATGTCGTAGGTGAGCTTCATGCCCTTTTCAACAACAACAACATTGCCTTTGGAGGTCTTGACCGCGTCGTTGATCTGGTCGATCATAGCCTTGGTCTTGCCGGAGCCCTTGGTACCAACAATCAGTTTAATCATAGTTCAGTCCTCCTGTATTTTCCACGCCTCGCGGCGGGAGATCATTTTTTATGATTTACTTCAGCTTTGCTTCCAGCTCGGCGGTCAGGCCTTCGCATAGCCCGGCTTGCCCAGCAGTGCAAACATGTTTTTCTTGTAGCTTTCCACACCCGGCTGGTTGAAGGGGTTGACACCCAGCAGATAGCCGCTGCAGGCGCAGGCACGCCAGAAGAAGTAGATCAGGTAGCCCACATTGTAAGCGGACAGGTCGTCCACTTCCACCAGCACTTCCGGCACGCCGCCGTCGGTGTGAGCCAGGATGGTGCCTTCCATGGCCTTGCGGTTGACCACGCTCATGTTCTGGTCGGCCAGGAAGTTCAGGCCGTCAAAGTTGCCCTCCAGCGGGTCGATGAACAGGTCCTTTGCGGGCTTCTTGACGTCCACGATGGTCTCGAACATGGTGCGGGAGCCTTCCTGGATGAACTGACCCATGGAGTGCAGGTCGGTGGAGAAGATGCAGCTTGCGGGGAACAGACCCTTGTTGTCCTTGCCCTCGCTCTCGCCGAACAGCTGCTTGTACCACTCGTTCATCAGGGTGAAGTCCGGCTCGTAGCACTCCAGGATCTCCACACTCTTGCCCTTGCGGTACAGGATGTTGCGGATGGCAGCATACTTGTAAGCGTCGTTGTCGGGGCTCAGCACGGAGAAACGCTCCATGGCGTCGGCAGCGCCCTTCATCAGCTCGTCGATGTCGATGCCGGCAGCGGCGATGGGCAGCAGGCCCACGGCGCTCAGCACGGAGTAGCGGCCGCCCACGTCATCGGGAACCACGAAGGTGGGCCAGCCCTGTGCGTCGGCCAGCTGCTTCAGAGTGCCCTTGGCACGGTCGGTGGTGGCGTAGATGCGCTTATTGGCCTCTTCCACGCCCATCTCCTTCTCCAGCAGCTCGCGCAGCACACGGAAGGCCAGGCTGGTCTCGGTGGTGGTGCCGGACTTGGAAATAACATTGATGGAGAACCGCTTGCCCTTGCACAGGGCCAGGATGTTGTTCAGGTAGGTGGGGCTGATGCTGTTGCCGCAGAAGTAGATCTTGGGGCCGCCCTCCAGCTCGTTGTGGAACTGGCCCTTCACGGCCTCCACCACGGCACGGGCACCCAGATAGCTGCCGCCGATGCCGGCCACGACCAGCACGTCGGAATCCTCACGGATCTTTTGGCAGCTGCCTTGATGCGGGCAAACTCTTCCTTATCATAATCACGGGGCAGATACATCCAGCCCAGGAAGTCGCTGCCGGGGCCGCTCTTAGCCTCCAGCTGCTTGTGGGCTGCCTCCACCTGGGGATAGATGGCTGCATATTCCTCTTCGTTGATAAAGCCGGAGAGGTGCTTCGTGTTCAGTGCAACACTCATTGTATTCGAACCTCCAAACGATTTGCCGGGCACTTTGCCCCGCGAGGAAATTATCTTGGTATAAGTGTACCGTTCCCTCCGGGCAAAGTCAAGGTCAAAATCCTTGGATTTCATACAATTTTAATAGTGTTTTTTGTTTCTTCATCCAGATTTGTTCAGGCAGACAGTTTCTGCGCGCGGGGCCGTTTTCGCTTTTGTGCGCTGAAGCGTATGTTTCGGTTTTTCAGCCGGTCAGGCTGCCCCACAGCAGGCTGAATGCGGTGCCAAAGTCCATACGGGGTGCGTCGGCCGCCGCTTTCACCTCGTATTCGCCCAGCAGAGTCTCGCCGTGGTACACCTGCACGGTGCCCACCGTCTGACCCTTTTCCACCGGGGCTTCCAGCTGCTGGGGCAGGCAGGCCTGCGCGGTCAGCGCCGCCGTGCCCTCCCGGGGCAGCAGAACGGTCTGCGGCAGAGCAGAATAATCCAGCGGCACGCTGTCCTCTGCACTGCCCTTTACCTTTAATTGTAAGGGCTGGACCTCCGGTGCCGGCAGCTGGGCGGCCTGCCAGCCCCCGAAGCCATAGTCCAGCAGGGCCGCGGCGGCTTCAAACCGGTCCTTGCTGGAGGGTGCCCCCAGGATCACCGCCACCAGCCGCAGGCCGTCGCGGGCGGCACTGGCGCTGATGCACACCCCAGCCCCGCCGGTGGTGCCGGTCTTGAGGCCGGTGATGCCGTTGTAGCGGTGCAGCAGTTTGTTGGTGTTCACCAGCTGGGTGGCCCCGCCCCGCAGGGTATCGGTCCAGATGCCGGTATAGTGCAGCACCTCCGGGCAGGTGTTCAAGATCTGGCAGCTCATCACCGCCACGTCCCGGGCGGTGGAAAGGTGCCCTTCGGTATCCAGCCCGCAGGCGTTGTGGAAGGTGGTGTGCTCCATGCCCAGCTCGGCGGCCCGGGCATTCATGCGCTCCACAAAGGCCGGCTCACTGCCGCCCACCAGCTCCGCCACTGCCACGGCGGCGTCATTGGCCGAGGACACGCAGATGGCCTTGATCATCTCATCCAGCGTGAACTGTTCTCCGGGTTCCAGCCAGATCTGACTGCCGCCCATATGGTAGGCGTGCTCGCTCACCGGCACCGTTGTTTCCAGTGTGAGCTGCCCGTTGTGGATGGCTTCAAAGGTCAGCAGCAGGGTCATCACCTTGGTGATGGAAGCAATGGGCACCTGCTCATCGGCGTTTTTTTCGTACAGCACCGTACCGGTGTCCTGATCCACCAGAATGGCCGCCCGGCAGTTCAGGCTCAGCTGCGGCTGCGCCGCAGCGTCAACAGCCAGTGCAAACAGCCAGAAGCACCCACCCCTGCACACAAAAAGCGCCAAGTTTTTCACCACCGGGACATCTTCCACCGCCGCCGGGGCCGCTGTGGGCAGTTCCGCCTGCACCGCAACGCCCCTGCCCTCTGCCGTGCCGAAGGCCAGCGCAAACAGCCAGAAGCACAGGACCCCCGCGCACAGCAATGCCAGATTTCTCCGTTCCATTCCGGTCCCTCCCCGCACGATCTCGTCTGCTGCAATGTATGCGGCAGACTGCCCGCAAATGCCCCGTTGTAAAATCCCGTTTTTGTGCGCTGGAACGTGCTGCCGGGCAAAATCCGCTCTTGCACTGTGGGGCCGCTCTGTTATATAATGAATAATACTGCAATTTTCTGAACTCACTTTTGTCGAAAGGATAATCCCTCATGCGAGTTTGTTTTTTTATACACTGGGCTGCAAGGTCAACCTGAACGAGACCGGCGCCCTGGAGCAGATGTTCCGTTCCAACGGCTTTACCATTGCGCAGGAAGGCGAACCGGCGGACGTGTTCATTGTGAACAGCTGCACCGTGACCAACTTCGGCGATCAGAAGAGCCGCAAGTGGCTGCGCCGTGCCAAGCGCGAGAACCCCGGTGCCGTGACCGTGCTCACCGGCTGCTATCCGCAGGCCTTCCCGGAGGAGGCTGCACAGTTCATGGAAGCCGACCTTGTGTGCGGCAACGGCGACCGCAAGGCTATTCTGGACAATGTGCTCAAGCTGCTGGACGGCCATGAGCGCATCGTGGCCATTACCCCGCACCAGCGCGGCGAGCGGTTCGAGGAACTGCCGGTGGAGCGGTTCGAGACCCACACCCGCGCCTTCATCAAGGTGGAGGACGGCTGCAACCGGCAGTGCGCCTACTGCGTCATTCCCCGCGCCCGCGGGCCGGTGCGCAGCCGTGCCGAGGAGAGCATTCTGGCCGAGCTGCACCAGCTGGCCACTGCCGGTTACCGCGAAGTGGTGCTCAGTGCCATCTCCCTGCCCAGCTACGGGCTGGACACCGGCACCAATCTGGTGGAGCTTGTGGAGAAATGTGCTCAGGTGGAGGGCATCGAGCGCATCCGTCTGGGCAGCCTGGACCCGGACATGCTCACCCCGGAGTACATCGCCCGGCTGGCCGCTGTGGACAAGCTGTGCCCCCAGTTCCACCTGAGCCTGCAGAGCGGCTGCACCGCCACTTGCGCCGGATGCGCCGGGTGTACAGTGCCGAGCAGTATGCACAGGTGGTGGACCAGATCCGCGCCGCCTACGGCAGCCGCCCGGTGAGCTTTACCACCGACTGCATCTGCGGCTTCCCCGGCGAGACGCCCGAGGATTTTGCCGAGAGCTGCGACTTCCTGAAGAAGATCGGCTTTTTGAAGGTGCATGTGTTCCCCTACTCCCGCCGCAGCGGCACCCCGGCCTATGACTTCCCGGATCAGGTCCACGAGCGCGAAAAGCAGGCGCGCAGCCGTGAAATGAACGCCCTTGCCGAGCAGGTGCGCTGTGAGGTGCTGGCTGCCCACGAGGGCACCGAGGATGACGTGCTGCTGGAAACGCCCCTGTCCGGCACCCTGTTCACCGGCTACACCCGGCTGTATATTCCGGTGGTGGTCTCCGCCCCCGGCTGTATGAGCGGCGCAGATCGTGCATGTGCGGCTGGGCCAGTACGACGGCGAGCGGGTCTGCGTGCAACACTTTGCTGAAATTTTGCGCTTAAAACTGTTGATTCTGTACACCAGGACGAATACAACAAATTTTTAACAAATTTTGCGTTTTATCCCTTTTTCATCCGGCACGCTTTATGCTAAAATGAAGGTGGATCATCCGGGCACAGCGCTGTTTGCAGCAGTGCGTTACCAAACGTTCCCTGTAACGCGCCCGCCCTGCGCGCCGTCAGAACACTGTCGGCAAACGGGTGCAGCCCGTTTGTTTTTGCAAAGCAAGGAGAGAATTGGAATGAGTTTCAGAGGAATCAATACCACGGTCATCCAGATCCGCCGCCAGGTGTTCACCGAGGTGGCCCGGATGGCATATGCCAACGTCAAGGGTGAAAAGGCAAACCACCTGATGCGCAAGATCCCTTACACCATCATCCCCGGCGAGGAAGGCAAGCTGCGCAAGGACATCTTCCTGGAGCGCGCCATCGTTGAAGAGCGTGTGCGTCTGGCCATGGGCCTGCCCACCCGCCGCATGGACGAGCACAACAGCGTCGTCTCCGGTCTGGAGGATGCTTCCATCGCCGATAAGTATTATGATCCCCCGCTGGTGAACGTGATCAAGTTTGCCTGCAACCGCTGCCCGGAAAAAAGCTGGTCAAGGTCTCCGACCTGTGTCAGGGCTGCCTTGCCCACCCCCCTGTATGGAAGTGTGCCCCAAGAAGGCCATCACATGGGAGAGCGGCCGTTCCACCATTGATCAGGAAAAGTGCATCAAGTGCGGCCGCTGCGCCACCGTCTGCCCCTACAATGCCATCGTCAAGACCGAGCGTCCCTGCGCTGCAGCCTGCGGCATGGGCGCCATCCACTCCGATGAGCTGGGCCGTGCCGAGATCGATTACAGCAAGTGCGTTTCCTGCGGCCAGTGCCTGGTCAACTGCCCCTTCGGTGCCATCGCCGACAAGGGCCAGATCTATCAGCTGATCCAGGGCTTCAACCGCGGCGACCGCATCTACGCGCTGGTGGCTCCCGCTTTCGTCAACCAGTTCCCGGGTCTGGCTTCCACCGGCAAGCTCAAGGCCGCCCTGAAGGCCGTCGGCTTCTACGATGTGGTGGAGGTTGCCATCGGTGCCGACCTGTGTACCGTGGACGAGGCCCACGACTTCCTGAAGGAAGTGCCCGAGAAGCTGAACTTCATGGCAACTTCCTGCTGCCCGGCCTGGAGCATGATGGCCAAGACCGCGTTCCCCGATCTGGCCAAGAACATCTCCATGACCATGACCCCCATGGTGTTCACTGCCCGCATGATGAAGCAGAAGGACCCCGAGGCCCGTATGTGCTTCATTGGACCCTGCGCCGCAAAGAAGCTGGAAGCTTCCCGCCGCACCGTCCGCTCCGATGTGGACTTCGTGCTCACCTTTGAAGAGCTGGCCGGTATCATCGAGGCCAAGGATGTGGACACCAGCCTGCTGGAAGTGGACGAGGCCGAAGCTCTGCACGCTGCATCCGCAGCAGGCCGCGGCTTTGCACAGTCCGGCGGCGTTGCCAAGGCTGTTGCCGATAAGATCAAGGAATGGCACCCGGATATGGATGTCAAGATCGCATCCGCACAGGGCCTTGCCGAGTGCAAGAAGCTGCTCATGCTGGCCAAGGCCGGCAAGTACAACGGCTACCTGCTGGAAGGCATGGGCTGCCCGGGCGGCTGCATCGGCGGCGCAGGCACCATTGCCGACCCCGCACGCACGGCCATCCAGCTGAACAAGTACGTCAAGGAAGCTCCCTTCGCCGACCCGGAGCAGAGCCCCTTTATGAGCGAGATCCACGTGCTGAAGGACGACCCCGACTTTGAACTTTAAGCGCTGATTTTTCAAGAACCGCTTCTCCTGCCGGAGGGGCGGTTCTTCGTCATCTTCGCCCACCATATTTTATCAATGTGCAACATTTCTGTGAAAGCTTCACGAAGCGGATTGACAATTTTGCACAGCCATGCTATTTTAGCATTGACAAACCGGTATTACCGCAATTGTTCAACGCCGCCTCTGTGGCAGGAAAGGCAGATCATTCATGACGAACACTTATAAGCGCGTAAGCGCCGCCCTGCTCTCGGTGCTGCTGCTGTGCATGTTCACCTTTGGTGCAAGCGCTGCTTCCAGCCTGAACGTAGGCATTAAATTCTGGAAAGAAAGATCCGATAAGGAATCCATGGCCAACACCGGCATCGATGCCAGCCGTGATGTCACCCTCACCCGCCAGTCCAACGGCACCTACACGCTCACCTTGCCCATCCAGCAGGTCAGCAAGATGGGTGTCACCGGCTACCTGACCGGCCTGACCATCGGCGATGTGACCTACACCGGCACCGTGACCGGCGATGTGACCAAGGGCACCGGCGTGCTCACCATCAAGAACCTGCCCGCCTCGGTGCTGACCGGCAGCGATGTGAACAAGGCCCTCACCGTGACCTGCAACATCCAGATGGATCTGAGCGTGCTGGGCGAGATCAACACCTCGGCCCGCATGTGCATCTGGAACAAGTAAGCTTTTTCAAGCAAAGAACGGCGTTCCCCACCGGAACGCCGTTCTTTGCTTTTATTACTCCATGTGCTTTTCCACAAAGTCGCCAACCATTTTGTCCAGCTGCAGCACAGCGTTCTCTGCGCCCTTCATCACCTTGCGGGTGGTACGGCGCAGCTGGCGCTGGTTCTGGGTGGCGGCCATCACGCCCACGGCACCCAGTGCCGCCCCCGCGGCCATGCCAAGCAGCATCCCGGAAGAACTGGTGGATTCATGTTTCATAGTAAAACTCCTTTCGGTGAAAAAGATCCGGTCTCCGGTGTTATTATTTCCTGTAAACTATTTGGTATCCGCTTTTTTTATGCAGAAATTTGTGGTATACTGTTCTACGATGTTTTAATGGGCGGGTGTGCCCGGCTAAAAAGCGCACTGCTCATTCCGCATACTGGTAAGGAGGTTCCTTATTTGATACACCCTGTTGAACCCAAAAAAGTCCTTTGCATCCACGATCTTTCCGGCATGGGCCGCTGCAGTCTGGCGGTGATCCTGCCGGTGCTGTCGGTCATGGGCGTGCAGCCGGTGGCCCTGCCCACGGTGGTGCTTTCCACCCACACAGGCGGGCTTGGCACACCTGCACGGCTGGACGGCTGCGCCTACGGCGAACAGGCGCTGGAGCATTACCATGCGCTCGGCGTGGAGTTTGACTGCATCTATACCGGCTATCTGGGCGGTGAGGATCAGGTGGCACTGGCCGAAAAAGCCTTTGCCCTCTGGCCCGCAGCCAAAAAGATCGTTGACCCGGTCATGGGCGACAACGGCAAGGCTTACTCCACCGTAACGCCTGCTTTGATCGATCGCATCCGTGCACTGTGCGGTGCTGCCGATCTGATCCTGCCCAACTACACTGAGGCACAGATCCTGCTGCAGCGCCAGCCGCAGACCGAGCTGCTCACCGATGAAGCCGCACAGGCTCTGGCTGACGAGCTGACCGCTTTGGCCCCCGGGGCCGTAGTCACCGGCCTGCCGCTGGGCAAATACATCGGCTGTGCAGGCAGCGGAAAAGACCGCTTCCTCATCAAAAAGCTGCACATCAGCCGCAGCTTTCCCGGCACCGGCGACCTGTACGGTGCGGTGCTCATCGGCTCGCTGCTGCAGGGCAACGCCCTGAGTGCCGCCGCCGACAACGCTGCCGAGTTCGTGGCGCTTTCCATCCAGAACACGCCCGCCGCGCAGGATACCCGCTACGGGGTCTGGTTCGAGCCGCTTCTGCCGCGCCTGTGCCCGGCAAGCTCGGCGGAATAAGGGGAGGTACACCGATGAACGAAAAGCCAACCTTGAACATCGTTCTGGTGGAGCCGCGCATCCCGCAGAACACCGGCAATGTGGCCCGCACCTGTGCCTGCACTGCCTGTCGGCTGCATCTGGTAGGCCCCATGGGCTTTGCCATCGATGATAAAAAGCTCAAGCATGCGGGTCTGGATTACTGGCACTACCTCGACATCAGCTATTACGACAGTCTGGACGAGTTCTTTGCCAAAAACAGCGGCCCCTATTACTATTTTACCACCAAGGCACCGCAGCGCCACACCGATGTGAGCTACCCGGACGGTGCATACCTCGTGTTCGGACGCGAGGATGCCGGCCTGCCCGAAGCCTTGCTTGCCGCCAATCAGGAGCACTGCATCCGAATGCCCATGCGCGACACCTGCCGCAGCCTGAACCTTTCCAACAGCGTGGCCGTGGGCGTGTATGAAGTGCTGCGCCAGTGGGACTTTCCGGAGCTTTTGGACCACGGACACTTACGAGACTACGAATGGAAATGAGGGACATTATGAGCAAGATTGCGATCCTGACCGATTCCTCCTGCGATATCCCGCAGGAGATGGCCGAAAAATACGGCATCGACATCATGAGTTTCCACATCCTGCTGGACGATGTGGATTATGTGGAGCGGGAGAGCTGCACCAACACCGAATTTTACGATAAGATGCGTGCCGCTAAGGGCGTGCCCTCCACTGCCGCCATCACCCCCATCCAGTTCTGCGAAAAATACTGCCAGTACGTGGACGAGGGCTATACGGATGTCATTCATGTACCCATCAACAAATCCGGCTCTTCCACCTACAATAACGCCCTCATGGCACAGGGGATGCTGCGGGAAGAGCGCCCGGAGCACCACTTGAAGATTCATCTGCTGGACCCCCACACCTATTCCATGGTGTTCGGCTGGTATCTGTGCGAAATGGCCCGCAAGCTGAAGAACGGCGCAGAGATCAGCCATGTGATCCGGGAGTTTGAAAAGCAGATGGACTGCATGGAGATCGTTCTGGGCCCCTACAGCCTGAAGCAGATGAAAAAGAGCGGACGCATCTCTGCCGCTGCTGCTGTTATGGGCGAGCTGATGGGCATTCGTCCCATCATCACCCTGATCGACGGCAAGACCAAGGTGGAAGCCAAGGTACGCGGCGATGACAAGGTGGTGCCCGCCATGGTGGAGCTGTGCAAACAGCGCAGCGAAGGCGTGGAGAACTTTGATTATATGATCGGCCACACCAACATCCCGCAGACCGCCGATCTGGAAAAGGCCTGCCGCAAGGCCTTTGGCAAGCCGCCGCTGCTGGTGTTTGAGCTGGGCGGCGTCGTTTCCGCCAACACCGGCCCCGACACGGTGGCTCTGGTATACACCGGACACCCCAGAGGGTAACACACGATTTTAATAGCCTCCGCTTTCGCTCTGGCTATTTCAGCGGTAATTTTATTTTGAGGTTCCGAAAAGCCTGCGGGCTTTTCGGAACCTCTTTTTCACCGGAAGGGTCCAAACCAAAAACTGCATCTGTACCTGATTCTGCGAAAATTCGTTGCAATCTGCCAAAAATTATGCTATACTGCCTTTTGCTGTGCTTTTTGTGCGGCATCCTTTCAGAGCAACTTAGGATTTTAGGCTCCCCGGCGTGTCTCGAACCATGCCGGGCCAAACCCACAGGGGCTGGCGGCCCTGTGCGGTCAAAATCATCCCGCTGGAGTATTATCATGAATCAGAATCCTTCCGTCCGTAAACTGGTGCGCTGCGGCGTGGTCGCAGCCATTTATGTTGTTCTCTGCATGGCTCTGCAGCCGCTCTCTTATGGTGCGGTACAGGTGCGTGTGGCTGAGGCGCTCTGCCTGCTGCCGGTGTTCGGTGCCGAGTATATTGCCGGTGTGGTACTGGGCTGCTTTTTGGCAAACCTGCTGGGCTCCACCATCGTGGATGTCATCTTTGGCACCCTTGCCACCCTGCTGGCCTGCCTTGTCACCTACAAGCTGCGGAACATCCGCATCAAGGGTCTGGCTGTGGCGGCTTCCCTGCCGCCGGTGCTGTTCAATGCAGTGATCATCGGCATTGAGATCGCCGTCATGTTCCCGGACCCCACCTCCAGCGCTCCCATCTGGCTGGCCTGCATCACCAACGGCATCTCCGTAGGTATCGGCGAGCTCATCAGCTGCACCGTTCTGGGTGTGCTGCTGGTGAAGATCATCGAGAGCAGCAAAGCCCTGCGCAAAATTTTTGCAGCTTAATGACCGCAAGGAGGTTTCCATGCAGGCAAACGGAATGATCTTCTGGGACTGGAACGGCACTTTGATGGATGATGTTGATTTCACCCACAGCTGTCTCAACTGGATGCTGGAGACCCACGGTTATCCGCAGCGGTACGATCTTGCCGCTTACCGGGAAATTTTCGGTTTTCCCATTGAGGAATACTACATCCGCGCCGGTTTCAACTTTGCAAAGCACCCTTATGCAGAGCTGGCCGAGCGCTTTATGGAACATTATAACGCAGGCGTGGATGCCTGTCTCCCCTCTGCACACGCTGCCGAGACGCTGGCCGAGCTTTCGCGCCGGGGCTGGCGGCAGAGCGTGCTTTCCGCCTCCCGCCGGGACTACCTGATCGAGCAGGTAGCCGCACGGGGCCTGCAGGGCTATTTTACTGAGTTGCTCGGCCTTGCAGACATCTATGGCGTAAGCAAAGTGCAGGTGGGCAAACAGTGGCTTGCACAAAGCGGCATCGCCCCTGCTGCCTGCGTGATGGTGGGCGACACCCAGCATGATGCCGAAGTTGCAAAGGCCCTTGGCACAAAATGCGTGCTCTACACCGGCGGCCACCAGTCCCGCGCGCGGCTCGAGGCTGTGTGCCCGAATGTCATCGACGATCTGGCACAGCTGCCGCAGCTGCTGGAAACCTTATAATGTACATCTGACCACTTCTGATTTGCAAAAATCAGAGGTGTTTTTTGTTTTAGCTGGCTCGCCCTCTCAGTCTCGCATTCGCTCGCCAGCTCCCCCAAAGGGGGAGCCTCTGACGAAACCGGAAACTTTGCGTGGATTGCCAAGGCCTCCCACTTTGGGGGAGGTGGATGCGACCAGCGGGAGCAGACGGAGAGGGCGAGGCTGTTCGCCTCCACCACATATCTTTTCCTTTTATGAACCCCCTTCCAGCGCAAATTTACAGAAAATTCATTCAAAATCCGGCTAAAATAACCTTGCAGGTTTGACGCGTCTGCCGCTTTGGTGTATCATATATGTGTGTATTTATGTCTATCTCCGGGAAGCATTTTCCCGAATTTGATCTATGAGGTGTTACCAATGTCCCTTGTTGAAAAACTCTTTGGCAGCTTCTCGGACCGGGAGCTGAAAAAGATCAACCCCATTGCCAAGCAGGTGCTGGCTCTGGAAGAAAAATATGCCGCCATGCCGGATGCCGACCTGCAGGCACAGACCGCTGTGTTCAAGCAGCAGCTGGCCGACGGCAAGACCACCGATGATATCCTGCCCGATGCCTTCGCCGTCTGCCGCGAGGCCGCATGGCGCGTGCTGGGCATGAAGCACTTCCCTGTGCAGGTCATCGGCGGCATTGCCCTGCACCGCGGCGATATTTCCGAGATGCAGACCGGTGAAGGCAAGACCCTTGTGGCTACCCTGCCCGCCTACCTGAATGCCCTCACCGGTGAGGGCGTGCATGTTGTCACCGTCAACGATTACCTTGCCAAGCGCGACAGCGAGTGGATGGGCAAGCTCTACCGCTGGCTGGGCCTTTCTGTCGGCCTGATCGCACAGGGCATGGACGGCGATGCACGCCGCGCCGCCTATGCTGCCGACATCACCTACGGCACCAACAACGAGTTCGGCTTCGACTACCTGCGCGACAACATGGTGACCTATAAGGCCAACATGGTGCAGCGCGGCCACGCCTTTGCCATCGTCGATGAGGTGGACTCCATCCTGATCGATGAAGCCCGCACGCCCCTGATCATTTCCGGCCGCGGCGAGGATTCCTCCAGCCTGTACACACAGGTGGACCGCTTTGTGCGCACCCTGCGCAAGAGCGTGGTGGTAGAGCTGGAGGATAAGGTCTCTACCGACGAGCAGACCGACGGTGATTACGTCGTGGACGAAAAGCACAAGACCTGCACCCTGACTGCCAGCGGCATCAAGAAAGCGGAAGCCTACTTCAAGGTCGAAAACCTTGCCGCCGCCGAGAACATGACCCTTGCCCATCACATCGATCAGGCCATCAAGGCTTACGGCGTGATGCAGCGGGACATCGACTACGTGGTCAAGGACGGTCAGGTCATCATCGTGGACGAGTTCACCGGCCGCTGATGATCGGCCGCCGGTACAACGAGGGCCTGCATCAGGCCATCGAAGCCAAGGAGGGCGTGAAGATCGCCGCCGAGAGCAAAACGCTGGCTACCATCACCTTCCAGAACTACTTCCGCATGTACAAAAAGCTGTCCGGTATGACCGGTACCGCCAAGACAGAAGCAACCGAGTTCACCGAGATCTACGGCCTGAACATCGTCACGGTGCCCACCAACCGCCCCCGTCAGCGCATCGATTATCCGGACGCCATCTACAAGACGGTGAACGGCAAATACAGCGCCGTCATCCAGCAGGTGCTGGAATGCCACCAGAAGGGCCAGCCCGTGCTGGTGGGTACGGTCAGCGTGGAAAAGAGTGAGACCCTTGCCAAGATGCTGCAGAAGTACACCCGCGACTTCAACGTGCTGAACGCAAAGAACCACGAGCGCGAAGCCGAGATCGTGGCGCAGGCCGGCAAAAAGGGTGCCATTACCATTGCCACCAACATGGCAGGCCGTGGTACCGATATCATGCTGGGCGGCAACGCCGAGTTCATGGCCAAGGCCCAGATGCGCAAGGAACACTTCTGCGAAAACCTGCTGAACCCGGAAAAGCCCGAGGATGCCGACCCGGCTGCAGTGGAAATGCTGCTGACCGAAGCCAACGGCCACGGCGATACCGAGGATGCCAACATCCTTGCTGCCCGCAAGCGCTTCGATGATCTGTACGCCCAGTGCAAGCCCCAGATCGATGCCGAAGCTGAGCAGGTGCGCGCTGCAGGCGGCCTGTTCATCATCGGCACCGAACGCCACGAGAGCCGCCGCATCGACAACCAGCTGCGCGGCCGTGCCGGCCGTCAGGGCGACCCGGGCGCTTCCCGCTTCTACCTGAGCTTGGAGGACGACCTGATGCGCCTGTTCGGCGGCGACCGCGTCTCCAGCCTGATGGATACCCTCAAGCTGGACGAGGACACTCCCATCGAGAACCGCATGATCACCAACACGCTGGAAAGCGCCCAGAAGAAGCTGGAAGGCCGCAACTTCGAGATCCGCAAGAACGTGCTGAAGTACGACGACGTGATGAACCAGCAGCGCGAGATCATCTACGGTCAGCGCCGCAAGGTGCTGGATGGCGAGGATATCAGCACCGAAATGCACAAGATGCTGCGCGAGAACATCGATTCCAGCTGCGACCAGTTCCTGGCCGGTGATGTGAAGGACGACTGGGACTTTGGTGCCCTGCGCCGCCACTATCTGGGCTGGCTGACCACGGACGCCGACTTCCGCTACACCGTGGCCGACTTTGACGATATCTCCCGCAAGGGCATTGCCGACCAGCTCTATGACCGCGGCATGAAGATCCTCGCCGACAAGGAGCAGCGCTACGGTACCCCCGTCATGCGCGAGCTGGAGCGCATCTGCCTGCTCAAGTGCGTGGACCGCAAGTGGATGGACCACATCGACAACATGGACCAGCTGCGTCAGGGCATTGCGCTGCGCGGCTACGGCCAGAAGGACCCCGTTGTGGAGTACCGCATCGAGGGCTTTGACATGTTCGACCAGATGGTGGATTCCATCCGTGAGTCCAGTGTGAAGATGCTGCTGACCATCGAGATCCGTCAGGCCGGTGCTGCCCCCAAGCGTGAGCAGGTGGCAAAGCCCACCGGCGAAGGCTTTGTGCCCGGCAACGGTGCACCCGGTGCCAAGGGTGCACCCCACGGCCAGCCTGTGCGTGTCATCAAAATTGGCCGCAACGACCCCTGCCCCTGCGGCAGCGGCCTGAAGTGGAAAAAGTGCACCTGCGCCAAGTACCACCCGGAAGGCACATCGACGAACGAAAACTAAGTAAAAAACCTCTCAGGCTCTGCCATAAGGCAGGGTCTGGGAGGTTTTTGATAAAATAGAGGGAGTTGATTTTGGAATGATCACACCAGAAAAACTGCTCGAATCCGCAAAGGAGCTGGAAACCCAGCTGCGCACATGGCGGCGCACCCTGCACCGCCACCCGGAGGTAGGCTTTGACCTGCCCCAGACCAAGGCGCTGGTCAAAAAAGCCCTGACCGAGATGGGCTACACCCCGCAGGACTGCGGCAAGTGCGGCGTGCTGGCGCTAGCGGGCGGCAAGCGCCCCGGCAAGACCATCCTGCTGCGCGGTGACATGGATGCTTTGCCCATTCAGGAAGAATCCGGTGAGGAGTTTGCTTCCGAGATCCCGGGCCGGATGCACGGCTGCGGCCACGATATGCACACCGCCATGATGCTGGGTGCGGCAAAGCTGCTCAAAGAACACGAGGACGAGATCGAGGGCACCATCAAGCTGGAATTCCAGCCCGCCGAGGAGATCTTTCAGGGCTCGCTGGACATGCTGAAAAACGGCCTGCTGGAAAACCCGAAGGTGGACGCCGCGGTCATGTTCCATGTTCTGGCCGGGATGCCTCTGCCCGTGGGCACCGTGCTGGTGCCGGGCGGCGGCATCACCATGGCAAGCTGTGAGCAGTACCACATCGTTGTGCACGGCAAGGGCGGCCATGGCTCCATGCCCAACGCCTGCATCGACCCCATCACCGCAGCGGCCCACATCCACATTGCCCTGCAGGAGATCAACAGCCGCGAGCTGGACCCCGCCGGGTTCGGCGTGTTCACCACCGGCCGGTTCGAGGCCGGCAAGGCATCCAACGTCATCCCGGATTCTGCCGATATGTGGGGCACTATCCGCACGGTGGACCCCGAAGGTGCCGTGAGCGAGCAGATCCACCAGCGCATGACCGAGATCGCGCAGGGCGTGGCGGCAGCCTATCGCTGCACTGCTGATGTGGAGTTCAGCGACCACTGCCCCTGCATGGTGGTGGATACGCCTCTTGCCAAGAATGCCCTGACCTATATGACCGAACTGCTGGGCCGTGGTGCCATGGATATGACCGTCCTCACCGGCGGCAGCCGCTGTCAGGATCCTTGCTCTGGTGTTTTCCATGGTATCTCTCCCCTTTGCTCCAGTATACCATAAACTGGTCAAAAGGGAAGCGCATCTTCTCAGACAGCCGGCTCGTACTCACCGTTCTGGATGCGGTCATACAGGGTCTTGAGCATGTCCAGATAGGTGCAGCCCTCGGCAATGGTGGCACCGGACACGGCGTCTGCGGTCTGCCAGTAGCCGTCGGCATTCTGGGTCAGGCCGCCGTCGGCGTAGTAATCATAGCTGAAGTTGGTCTGCTCGGCAAACTCCTTCAGCAGCTGCATGTTGCCGGGGAAGGTGATGGGGCTGGACCAGAAGTCCACACCGTGGCCGTCGCCCTCCTTGTACTCCATGGTGTAGGTGGAGGCAACGTTGTCTGCATCGGCAGAGGCAGCGGCTTCGTCGCTGGTCAGCAGGTAGCAGTCCTTGCCGTCGGTGGCATCAATGTACCACTTGCCGCCCTCTTCGGTTGCGCAGTAGTCGAACAGGGTGGTCTCGGTGCCGTCGATCACAGCCGAGTAGACCACGGCGTTCTCGCTGGCGGCGGTGCTGCCCAGAGCGCCGGTCCAGACGATGTCACCGATCTGGATGTACTTGGCGTAGTTGGTCTCCACCGCCTCGCTGTACTCGGTGGCCGGAGCGCTGAAGGGGATCACGGCATCGCCCAGCTTTGCCAGCACGTCAGCGTCCTGCACGCAGGCCCAGCCGCTGGTGCTGCCGGTGTCCATCCACGGGGTCAGAGCCTCCTTGAAGCGGATGGCAAAGCAGGTGTTGTCCTCCTCGTTCCAGTACAGGGTGGCCTTGATCACGGCATCCTGGTCCGAATCGGCACTCTTGGTGTACAGACCGTAGGTGGAAGCCATGACGATGTTGCTGCCTGCGGGGATCTCCACCGGCTCGGCACCGGTGGGCCACTCGGTCTTTTCGGCGCTGTCCTCCTCATAGGGGTTTGCGTCCGGGTCGATGGCGTTCAGCACAGCGGCCTTGCAGCCGTTGGTGGTGTAGGTCGCACCGGAAACACCGTCGATCTCGGTGCCGTTTGCGGCCACGATCTGCTCTGCAAGGGTGCTCAGTGCTGCGCCGCCCACGTTCTCGGTCTCATCGGGGCCGTCAAAGCTGACGGCGGTGATGGTGTCGCCTTCCATGGTGACCGTGGCGGTGATCACACCGCCAAAGCCGTTGCCCTTGCCGGTGAGGGTGGTGGCTGCTGCGGAGGATGCTGCCACGCTGGAAGATGCGGAACTGCCGCAGGCTGCCAGGCTCAAGGCCAGGCTGCCCGCCAGGATCAGGGACACTGCTCGTTTCATGGTTGTTTCTCCTTACTCTTTGCATCGTTCTAGTACAGTGTACTAATCAACGTCCGAATTATAACAAGTTTCCGCACCATTTTCAAGCCCTTTCCGCAAAAAAAATACCGCACAGGCGTAAACCCATGCGGTATTTCCGGTTGATTCAGATCAGTTTTGCGCCGGAGTGCGGCAGACGGTCGGCGTGCAGGGTCTCCCGCAGCAGCTGCGGCAGGGCGGTCAGGTCACCGCCGGTGAACCACCAGCCCGCCGCCAGCGCGGCCAGGGCCAGCGCCACCAGCAGCAACAGCACCCGGCGCAGCCAGCGGTGCTTCTTTTTGGGCGGAGCTGGGCGGGCCTCCGCCTGCGCTGCAGGCGGGGCAGGCACAGCTTCCGGCACCGGGTCGCGGTAGTGCTGCCAGCTCGTGCCGGGGACCTGCGGCAGACCGCAGGCTGCCCGGCGGATCATGTCCAGCAGCCAAAGGCCCGGCCCATCCTCCCGGTACACGGTGCGCAGCCAGCAGCCCTTGCGGGTGCCCAGCAGCAGCAGAAATTTCCCGTCCTGCTCCCAGCACCCAGCGGACAGCTCTGCCCCCACAAGGTGCTGTGCCGCCTGTACCCGGGCCAATGCGGCGGCAGCGTCCTGCCTGCGGGCAGCCCGGCGGGCGATCTGTGCCCCCACCTTGGGGTCGGCATAGCTCTGGGTGCCAAAGTCGAACACCTTTTCGGCCCCGGGCACGGCTTCCAGCCGGGCTTCCATCAGGGCCCCGGCGGCAGCATCCGCGCACACCAGCAGCCGACGGCGGTGCTCCAGCGCCTGCACCACGGCGGCGGCAAGGTTCGTGTCCCCTTCTCCGATACAAGTCAGCCGCAAAGCAGCCGTGCAGACTGCGGCGGGCCTTGTCCAGCCCGGCGGCATTTTCGCTCCGCAGTGCGATCAGCGTTTCCGCGCCCCGGCTGCGGCATTGGGCGGTCACACACCACTCCGGCGGGAAAGCAGACGCCGCCTGCTGTACCCCCAGTGCCGATGCCCCGAACAGCCGGAGCACACAGCGGACCGGTTCGTTTTGTTCACAGCTCAAGTTCTTCACCCCCGCGGTCCGCAGGGGACCGTATTATTCTGCGAGAAAGGCGGCGTTCAGGGCCTCTAGCGCGGCTGCATCGCGGCAGTCGGCGGCGGCCAGCGGCTTTGTGGCGGCAGGCACACTGTGCCGCCACCGGAGCGGACACCACGTTGTACTGCTCGATCACGGCAGGGGGTCTACCCCCACCAGCTTTGCCTTAGCCTGCTCCCAGTAGGTAACCAAGCCGAAGCCGAACACCTCACTTGCACCGGACACATTGGTCAGCCGCTGGGCGATCATGCCGCCTGTGCAGCTTTCTGCCGTGGCAATGGTGAGTCCCTTTTTCTTCAGGGTGTGCACCAGAGTCTCTTCCAGACCGGTCACATCCTCATCATACACCGCATCACCCAGCAGATCATAGAACTTTGTGGCGTATGCGCGGCACATTTTTTCGGCTGAACTGTCGGTTTCTGCCCGGGCAGTAATGCGGATCTCGCACTCGCCGGTCTTGCAGTAGATGGCGGCGGTGGGATTTGCGTTTTCCAGCAGATGCCGCACACGGTATTCGATATCGCTTTCGCCGCCCAGCACCCGCAGCGTTATGGAATGCAGGGTGCAGTTCTGGCGGGCCAGCAGCAGCGGGCGCACGCTCTCCTCCCACATGGCCTTCATTTCGTGAGGCACGCCGGGCATCAGCACAGCACAGTGGCCATCCTGTTCGAACCATGCCCCAGGGGCCGTGCCGTGGTTATTGATGATCTTGTGGCCGTTCACCGGCACCATGGCCTGCTTGCGGTTGTTTGGGGTCGTCTTGCGCCCGGTACGAGTGAAGAAATCCACGATCTTCTGCCATTCTTCCGGGTCAAAAGCCAGCGTATCACCGTAGCATCCAGCAACCGTCTCCTTGGTCAGGTCGTCCGCCGTGGGGCCAAGGCCGCCGGTGAACACCAGCAGATCGCACCGCTGCTTTGCCTCGTTGACAAAATCTGCCAGACGGTCGTGGTTGTCGCCGATGGTGCTCTCGCGCTGGACGGTGATGCCCAGAGCCGCCAGTTCCCGGCTGAGGTACTGGGCGTTGGTGTTGAGAATGTTGCCGAGCAGCAGCTCGGTGCCCACACTGATGATCTCTGCTGTCATGGCTTTCACCCCTCAAATTCGACCTGATCGGTGATACGGATGCGGATGCGCTCGGCGCTCTCTGCTGCTTCGGCTTCCAGCGCGGCAAGGCCGGGCATGGCGGCTTCGGCTTCCAGAATTTCTTCCAGCTCCGGGCGGATCTTCGGGTGCGGCGGGGTGAAGATGGTGCAGCAGTCCTCATAGGGCAGGATGCTGGTCTCAAAGGTGTTGATGTGGCGGGCCGTCTCCACGATCTCGGTCTTGTCCATGCCGATGAGCGGGCGCAGGATGGGCAGATCCTGCGCAGCATCGGTGCACTGCAGGGCCTTGACGGTCTGGCTGGCTACCTGAGCCAGACTCTCGCCGGTAACAAGGGCTTCGCAGCCCTGCTTCTTGGCAATAACGTTGGCAATGCGCATCATGCTGCGGCGCATCAGCACCGTGAACAGCACATCCGGAGCATTATCCCGGATGTACTCCTGCGGCTTGGTGTAGGGCACGACGAACAGATTGGAGCTGCCCGTATAGATGCTGGTGAGCTGCGCCAGAGCTTCACCTTGAGCTTTGCGCGCTCCGAAGTGTACGGCGGAGACGCAAAGTGGATGTGGTCCAGTGCCAGACCGCGCTTTGCCATGCGGTAAGCTGCCACGGGACTGTCGATGCCGCCAGACAGCATGTTCAATGCACGGCCGCTGGTGCCCACGGGCAGACCGCCCTCACCGGGTACTTTCGGGCCGTGGATGTAGGCACCGTAATCACGAATTTCTACGATCACCTTAAAATCCGGGTTATGCACATCCACCTTGAGGTAGTTGTGTTTGCCCAGCAGATAGGCACCCAGCTCCCGCATCAATTCAGGGCTGGTCATGGGGTAGGTCTTGTCGGAGCGGCGGGCTTCCACCTTGAAGGTGCGGATGCCGTGCAGACTGGCACCGAGGTAATCCTCAGCGGTCTGGCAGATGGTGTCAAAGTCCTTGTCGCAGACCACGGCGCGGCTGAGCGCCGCAAGGCCGAACACCTTGCTCACCCGGTCAAAGGCAAGATCCATATCCACGTCCTCTTCCTCGGGTTCCATGTAAAAGGTGGACTGGGTGCAGTAGACCTTGAACTTGCCCACGGTCTTGAGCCGGTAGCGCAGGATCTTCATCATCGCCGACTCGAACTGGTTGCGGTTGAGGCCTTTCAGGGACATTTCGCCCTGATAGCCCATGATAATTTCATGCATAAATGTTGTATCTCCTAGGTTACGATTTAACATGGCCTCCGCTTGCGCTCTGGCCATTCTCAGCGGAAATTTTAATATTTATATTTGTGTTCTGGAAATGACTGCGGTCATTTCCAGAACACTTTTTCACGGGCAGGGTCGTAACGGTCAGCGGCATCCATCCTCCTATTCGCGAAAGTATCCTAACGAAAAATGCAGAGAAACAATTTGCTGCATCTGCCGGTCCGGACCCCTTCCGTAAAAATGCGTTTGGAGTGCCCCGCAGGGCACGACAAACGCCCTAATCAGAATGATCCTTCCTCTAAACATGGCCAGAGCAAAGCGGCGGCCATTCCAGATGGTCCTGCCTGCGGAATCACTTCCGGATCTTCTGCAGATGCTTCATTCCGTCCTCAAAGCGGTTGAGGAAAGCATCCACATCCTCCGGGGTGTTGTCGCCGCAGAAGGACACGCGGATGGCCGTGTCGATGGCAAGCGGGTCTTTGCCCATGGCTGCCAGCGTGTGGCTGGGCTGGCCGCGGCCGCAGGCACTTGCCGAGGAAACATACACCTGTGCTTCGGCCAGCCATGCCAGCATGGTCTCGCTCTTGATGCACATCTCGCTGAAGTTCAGCACCTCGGGCACCGCGTTTTCCGGGCTGTTGAGCTCCACCTCCGGAAAGGCCTTCAGGCCGTCCCGCAGACGCTGGTTCAGGGCCTTCATAGCGGTGTCACGGCTCTTCATGGTCTTGGCAAGGCGGGTAGCCGCTGCGGCAAGACCCATGGCGTAGGGCAGGTTTTCGGTGCCCGGGCGCAGGCCGCGCTCCTGCTCACCGCCGAGGTACGGCGGCCGGAACGCCTGCACCAGACGGTCAGAAAGATACAGCGCGCCAATGCCCTTGGGAGCGTGGATCTTGTGGCCGCTCACCGACAGGGTATCGATGTTCGTCAGCTTGATGGGCACACGCATCCACGCCTGCACTGCGTCCACATGGACAATGGTGCGGCTGTTGCGGCGCTTGACCTCGGCGGCAAGGCGTTCCACATCGTTGCGGGTGCCTACCTCGTTGTTCACCATCATGCAGGCCACGAGGATGGTGTTTTTGTCCACATGCTCCAGCATTTCGTTGATATTCAATGTGCCGTCCGGGCGGGGCTTGACCACCGTGACGTTGTAGCCCTGCTTCGCCAGCTCTTCCAGCGGGCGCTGGACGCTGGGGTGCTCAAAGCCGGACACCACGATGCCCTTGCCGAAGGTGCGGGTGCGCACCGCGCCCAGCAGGGCCAGATTGTTGCTCTCGCTGCCGCAGGAGGTAAAATACAGCTCCTTTGGCTTGCAGCCCAGTGTACGGGCCACAGCGGCACGGGCGGCGTTCAGCGCTTCCTCGCTGCGGGCACCAGGGCCGTACAGGCTGGACGGGTTTGCCCAGTGTTCCCGCATGGCCTTGTCGATGACATCCGCCACCTCGGGAGCCACCATGGTGGTGGCGGCGTTGTCCAGATAATGCAATTCAGGGTTTTGCAGCATAAAGGGATTCCTGCTTTCTGTTTTTATAATAATCCAGTTTAATTATAGCACAGAAAGCTGTAGAACGCAAAATATTCGCGTTTGCGAGCGCAGCGCAGCAATGAAAGCCCCAGTGGGGCTTTTAAGCGACAGAACGGTCTTGCGCAGCAAGATGGAGGGGCCTCGCCCCGACAAGTTCGTATATGTTTTTCCTTGACAAACACCCCGGCGTTGTGCTATCTTTACAGCATAGAGACCGCATCCCTGCTGACGGAACGTTGTGGAGCACCACAGTGCAGGGCTGCGGGGATGTCAATGCCGACCGTCTGGGCAGCCTTGCGCAATTGCTGCGCAAAGCTGCCTTTTTTGTTGTCGGAAGTTGTTTTTATAAGCAGGGTGCGTTGAATGGCGGGATTTTTTGTCCGCAGACAAGGCGATTTTTCGCAGCAATCCTGACGGATTGCAAGGGGAAGCAACGCAGGATGCGAGCAAAAAGGCCGTTCAGGCAGCATGCAATGCTTGTGAAAACGACTTTCAAAGGAGGATGTCTGATGAAAACCGATATCGAGATCGCACAGGAAGCCAAAATGAGACCCATCACCGAGATCGCCGCCCAGCTGGGCCTTTCCGATGAGCACGTGATCCCCTATGGCCGCTACAAGGCCAAGATCGATCACCGCCTGATCCACGATGCCAAAAAGCAGGGCAAGCTGATCCTCGTCACTGCCATCAGCCCCACCCCGGCGGGCGAGGGCAAAACCACCACCAGCGTGGGTCTGGCCGATGCCATGAACGCTCTGGGCAAAAAGACCATGCTCTGCCTGCGTGAGCCGTCCCTCGGCCCCGTGTTCGGCGTCAAGGGCGGCGCAGCCGGCGGCGGCTACGCACAGGTGGTGCCCATGGAGGATATCAACCTGCACTTCACCGGCGACCTGCACGCCATTGGCACAGCCAACAACCTGCTGGCTGCCATGATCGATAACAGCATCCAGCAGGGCAACCCGCTGAACATCGACCCCCGCCGCATCACATGGAAGCGCTGCATGGACATGAACGACCGCCAGCTGCGGTTCATCGTGGACGGTCTGGGCGGCAAGGTGAACGGCACCCCCCGCGAGGACGGCTTTGATATCACCGTTGCCAGCGAGGTGATGGCAATTTTCTGCCTTGCCACCAGCATTTCCGATCTGAAGGAGCGTCTTTCCAAGATCGTATGCGCCTACACCTACGACGGCAAGCCCGTCACTGCCGGTGAGATCGGTGCTGCCGGTGCCATGACCGCCCTGCTGAAGGACGCACTGGACCCGAACCTTGTGCAGACGCTGGAAAATAATCCCGCCATCATCCACGGCGGCCCCTTTGCCAACATCGCCCACGGCTGCAACAGCGTACTGGCCACCAAGCTCAGCCTTTCGCTGGCCGACTACACCATCACTGAGGCCGGTTTCGGTGCCGATCTGGGCGCAGAGAAGTTTTTGGATATCAAGTGCCGCTACGCCGGTATCGCTCCCTCTGCCTGCGTGCTGGTGGCCACTGTGCGTGCCCTCAAGAGCCACGGCGGCGTGGCAAAGGCCGACCTGAGCCAGCCCAACCTCGAAGCCGTCAAGGCCGGTGCATCCAACCTCATCCGCCACATCGACAACCTGAAAAATGGCTTCGGCCTGCCGGTGGTGGTCGCCATCAATGCCTTCCCCACCGATACCGCCGAAGAGCAGGCCTATGTGGAGCAGGTGTGCGCCGAGCAGGGCGTTCCCTGCGTGCTGAGCGAGGTGTTCGCCAAGGGCGGCGAGGGCGGCAAGGCTCTGGCCGAAAAGGTGCTGGAGGTTCTGGAGGATCGTCCCATCCAGTACACCTACCCGCTGGAAATGCCCCTGAAGGACAAGATCAACGCCATCGCCACCAAAATCTACCGGGCCGACGGCGTGAACTACAGCGCCGCCGCCAGCAAGACACTGGCCGAGCTGACCGAGATGGGCTACGGTGACCTGCCCGTGTGCATCGCCAAGACCCAGTACAGCTTCAGCGACAACGCCAAGCTCACCGGTGCCCCCACCGGCTTTACCATGGAGGTGCGCGAGGTGCGCCTTGCTGCCGGTGCAGGCTTTGTGGTGGTCATCTGCGGTAATATCATGACCATGCCGGGCCTGCCCAAGAAGCCCGCCGCTGTGAGCATCGATGTGGATGCCGACGGCAAGATCACCGGCCTGTTCTAAGTTTCAAGTAAAAAATAAGAGGTTCGCTCAGTGAACGAACCTCTTATTTTTTATCCTTCTGTGTGGCTGCACAGATAATCCGTCCATACGGCATACCCGGCGGGTCTCAGATGGTAGCCATCCGGCTGGGCGTAGCTTTCGATCAGGTCGCCGTTTTCATCTGCCAGCACTTCCCACAGGTTGAGAAAATAGCAGTTCTTTTCCAGCGCAATGGCTGCCAGCTCATTGTTGATCTGGCACAGGCGGTCGCGGTTCAAGCCCTCATGGCCGGACTTCTGGCATACTTCCGGCCGCACCGGCGTGATGGACTGCACATAGATCTTTGCATTTGGCAGTGTCTGGCTCAGCATGTCCAGCATCAGCCGGTAATAGGTCAGAAAGCTGCTATAATCGGTATCGCGGCCCAGCACGTTGGTGCCCAACAGAACATAAATAGCTCTGGGCTGCTGGGCGGTCAACGCTTCCAGCGGCACCTCAGCCACGCCGTCGGCGCGCTTGCAGGTGGTGCCGTTGACGATCACGTTCGGCCCAACACCCTTGTACGCACAGAACATGGCGTTCTGCATTCCTTCTTCGTACAGCTGCATGCCCTGCGTCAGGCTGTCGCCCACAAAGCTCACGTCATTGAACCATTCCCTGCCCACAGCCGTGCTGCTCTTTGGCAGCGCCGCCATACGGAAATCCAGCGCAGTGGCCGCGCTGTCTGCAAGCGGCTGCACCGTGAGCTGCCGCGCCACCGCGTAGGAGGCCGTGTTCCAAGTATTATCCTGTGTTACCTCCTGCAGGATGGTGTTCTGCCCAACGCCGGACGGCCGCTGTTCCCGGTGCAGGCTCTTCCACAGCATCCCGATGGCTCCCACCAGCAAAAGCAGCAGCAGCAAAGCTGCCGCCATGAACCGCCTGCGCCAGCGTTTGCGCAACACGCGCCGCCGGTATTCCTGATAGTCTGCCATGCTGTCTCCCTCACTTTTCTGCCCGGGCTATGCTGCGGGCTTTCTCGTTCTTAGTATACCATATCTGTGCATTCCGGCAAGACCCGTTTTCTGCCAGAGTGCCTAAAATTGCAGATTCTTTTGCACGCAGGCATGCCATTGTGTGCAAAAAGCCCGCCTTCTATCGGGTCAAAAGCTTGCATCCTGTACCATAGATGTGTTATACTGAACTGAACTACTATTGATAGGGAGGCTTTCACGATGGCATTTACTCCAAAACTGACTTATAAAGGCAAGCCCCTCGTCCGCAAGGACAATGAGCTGTACTACGGCAATATGACCGACCCATATGTGCTCTATCTGCAGATCACGACCACCAAGCCTGTGGGCGACCAGCAGGTTGCAGACAAGGTCCACCTGATGCTGCTCTCTACCGACACCACCAAGGCTCCGCAGGAGCGCGTGATGCGTCAGACCACCAAGATCGGCCTGTACAACGCTTTGGACATCGGCAGCATCTGGCTGCAGAAGGCAAACGCACAGTAAACAAAAAAGACCGCTGCACCGGAGTGCAGCGGTCTTTTTTGCTTATTCTTCGGTCACCTCAAAGTCGAGGGGCTTGCCGCAGTTCGGGCACTTGGGTGCGCCGTCCAGCAGTTCGTCTTCCTCAAACACGGCGGTGGTGCCGCAGTCCGGGCAGGTCACTTCGTACTGCACGGGGCCATCCTCGGCATCCTCTTCGCCGTCCCCTTCCAGAGCGACCTCAAAGGTCACGCCGCAGTGCGCGCAGTTGGCTTCGCCTGCATCCAGATCATCCTCGCTGACGTAAACGGTCTCGCCGCAGTTGGGGCAGGCCACTTCATAGAACGGCTCGCTGGCGATGTCATCATCCTTGGCATCGTCATCGTCGTCGCCGTCGGAGTCCTCATCCTCAGCGTCCTCGCTTTCGCCGTCTTCGTCCTCCTCCTCGTACAGATCTGCTTCCAGATCCTCCAGCTCATCGCTCAGGTCGTTGATCTGGTCGTATGCGCGGGAAAGATCCTCGTCCACGCTCTCGATGACCTCAGCCATTTCACCCAGCAGTGCGCTCATGGCCTTGATGATCTTGCCCTCTTTGGTGGTATCATCAATGCCCAGACCATCGACCAGACCCTGCAGATAAGCTGCCTTTTTGTTCAGTTCCATACGAATGCCCTCCTTAAAATGAGAAAAATCGGAGTTTTAAAAAAACCGGGCAAACGGTTGCCCGCAGCCCGGTTTGGCGTTAAAGGGATCAGACGCGCTCCATATACTCGCCGGTGCGGGTATCGATGCGGATGTGGTCGCCCTCGTTGATGAACAGAGGCACACGAATCTCAGCACCGGTCTCGACGGTAGCGGGCTTCAGGGTGTTGGTGGCAGTGTTGCCCTTGACACCCGGCTCGGTCTGGGTAACTTCCAGCTCGATGAAGTTGGGGATCTCGACGCTGAACACCTTGCCCTTGTAGCTCAGCAGCTTGCACAGCTCGTTCTCCTTGCAGAACTTGAAGTTATCGGGCACATCGCTTGCGTTGACGGGGATGTCATCGTAGGTCTCGTTGTCCATGAAGTGGTACAGATCGCCATCCTCGTAGCTATAGGTCACGTCCTTGCGCTCGATGAAAGCCTGCGGGAACTTTGCGGTCGGGTTGTAGCTGGTCTCAACCACAGAGCCGGTGATCACGTTCTTGGTCTTGGTACGGACAAAGGCAGCGCCCTTGCCGGGCTTCACGTGCTGGAACTCAACGACCTGAAGAACCTGGCCGTCCTGCTCAAAGGTCACGCCATTGCGAAACTCGCCTGCAGAAATCATAGGAATTCCTCCATTAGTTTAATCTCAAATGCTTAACGCATATCTCTATTTATTTTACCCAATCCGCTTTGCATTTGGCAAGGGGTTTCGGCAAAAAAGAGACACGATAAAAACACAAAATTTTTTACGTTTTGCACGCTGCATGGTACATCTGCTGCATAGCCCCGGCATCCTCAGCCTGCGTGCCTGCGCTCTCGCAGATGATAATCGGCTGCAGCTTCCGCTCAGCCAGCAGTTCCATCAGCGGCTGCGGCTCCGGGCCGAACTGGGTCTCGGCAAAGGTCCAGTGGCGCTTTTCGCCGCCCGCCGAATACTCGATGCGGGAAAAATGCACATGGAACCGTTCTGCCCGTTGGTCCCCCAGCTTTTCCGCCATGCGGTCAAGGATGGCAGCGTAGTCCTCTTTCGAGCGGATGCCGCCCAGAGTGCGGGCATTCAGGTGGCCGAAGTCGATGCAGGGCGTAATGCGCTTATCCACGCCGCACAGCGCCAGCACCTCGTCCAGCGTGCCCAGCTGGCCCACCTTGCCCATCGTCTCCGGGCAGAGGGTCATGTCGGCAAAGCCCGCCTCATCCAGCGCTTCCACGGCACGGCGCATGGTATCCAGCGCTTTTTCAAGGGCCGCTTCCCGGCTCTGCTTGCCGCAGCTGCCGGAGTGGAAGATGATGCGTCTGCCGCCCAGCGCCCGGCACACCGCCGCGCTCTGCAGCAGGTACTGGATGCTGTTCAGCCGCTTGTCCTCTTCCAGACTGGACATGCTGATATAATAAGGTGCGTGCACGCTGAACAGGATATCCTTTGGCCCGGCCAGTGCGGCCATTTTTGCAGCCTTGTCCAGCCCCAGACGCACGCCGCGCCCGCACTGGTACTCGAAGGCGTTCAGCCCCATCTTTGCGGTGTACTCCGGCACGTCCAGGCTGCTTTTGTAGCCTTGGGCGGCAAAGCTGTCGCTGGTGCCTGCAGTGCCGAACCGGATCTTCCAATCGCTCACAGGGTCTTGCCTCCCCGGTCGTAGTATTTCTGCCAGTGTTTTTTCTCCCACTTGCGCTTGAGGATGACCTGCGCACCGAGGTCCGGGCCGCGGGGCATCACCATCAGGCCGGGGATGCCGTACAGCGCTGCCGCCATCCGGTCGGCATAGAGCTGGTCGCCCACCATGGCCATCTGACGGCGCTTCACGCCCATGCGGTGCTGTGCCGCCATCAGAGCAAAGGGCAGCGGCTTTGCGGAGCGGTACAGGTACGCAAGGCCCAGCTTCTGGGCAAAGGGCCGCACCCGCTTTTCCGCACCGTTGGACACGATGGTGAGCCTGACACCCGCCCTGCGCATCGTGTCCAGCCACACGGCCACATCTTCCGGCAGCTCCTGACTGCGGTCGGCGGTGAGGGTGTTATCGATATCCAGCACCAGCGCAGTGATGCCTTTTGCCGCCAGCCATTCCGGCGTGATGTGGGTGACATCCTTGAAAACGTATTCGGGGGTGATGAGCATAGTATTTCTCCCTGCAATGAAAATAGGGGAGCCTGCAATACAGGCTCCCCTACATCGGCGTTAGCAACGCGTATGAAATCTAAAGCAACAGCGACTTCAAGTGATCAATTACTTGAACTTGCGCTTGCGGGCTGCTTCGGACTTCTTCTTGCGCTTGACAGACGGCTTCTCGTAAGCCTCGCGCTTACGGACCTCTGCGAGCACACCGCTGCGAGCGGTGCTGCGCTTGAAGCGACGCAGTGCGCTTTCCAGCGACTCGCCCTCTTTAACACGAATTTCCGACATCTTATTCCCTCCCTTGGACCGTGAGGCAGGAATTTCGTTGTTACATGGTAACTAACAGTAGACAGTATAGCGCATTTTCTCCGGTTCGTCAACCTTTTTTTGAAAGTTTTTTGCGCAAAATCTTTGAAAAGATTTTGAACAAACGTTCCCGGGTGTTTTATGCGCCCGTCCGCCTCTGCGGGTAGTTGTATATCCAGCCTTTCGGCAGGGTATCGGGGTTTAGCCCTTGACGGCCAGATTGACCAGACGGCCCTTGACGTAGATCTCCTTGACCAGCTGCTTGCCTTCCAGCGCGGCAGCCACAGCGGGGTCGGCCTTGGCGGCGGCAATGGCAGCAGCGGCGTCGATGTCGGCAGCCACCTTCAGGCGGGCCTTCACCTTGCCGTTCACCTGCACAGCGATCTCCACTGTGCTTTCCACGCACTTGGCCTCTTCGTACTTGGGCCAGGGGTAGTAAGCCAGCTGCTCGTCGTGGCTGTGGCCCAGCTTCTCCCACAGCTCTTCGGTCATGTGGGGAGCAAACGGGTTCAGCAGCTGGACAACGGTCTCCAGCTCGGCCTTGGTCGCGCCGCCGTTGTCGTACAGGGCGTTCACCAGCGTCATGAGCTGGGCAATGGCGGTGTTCATCTTCAGGGTCTCGATGTCTGCGCCCACCTTCTTGATGGTCTGGTGCATCAGGGTCTCGATCTGGGGGCGGTAGCCCTCGCCCTCCACCAGCTTGTCGCTCAGGGCCCACACGCGGTCCAGGAAGCGGTTGCAGCCTGCAATGGCAGAGGTCTGCCACGGTGCAGCCTGTTCAAAGTCGCCCATGAACATCTCGTACAGACGCATGGTGTCAGCACCGTACTGGTCCACCACCTCGTCCGGGTTGATGACGTTACCCAGAGACTTGGACATCTTCACGATGGGGTGGCGTGCCATTTCGCCGTACTTTTCTTCCAGAGCCTTTTCAGCGGCCTTCTGGCTGCCGTACTCCTTCAGCAGCTTTTCCTGCTCCTCAGCGGGCAGGTTGACAAAGCTGTGGGGGTTCAGGCCCAGGATCATGCCGTGAGCGGTACGCTTCTGGTAGGGTTCCGGAGAAGGCACAGCGCCGATATCGTACAGGAACTTATGCCAGAAGCGGCTGTACAGCAGATGCAGGGTGGTGTGCTCCATGCCGCCGTTGTACCAGTCCACCGGAGACCAGTATTCCAGAGCCTCCTTGGACGCAATGGCATCCTTGCAGTGGGGGTCCATGTAGCGCAGGAAGTACCAGGAAGAACCGGCCCACTGGGGCATGGTGTCAGTCTCGCGGGTAGCGGGGCCGCCGCAGCAGGGGCAGGTCGTCTTGACCCAGTCCTTGTGGCGGGCCAGCGGAGATTCTCCGTCCGGACCCGGCTCAAAATCGGTGATGTCCGGCAGGGTCAGGGGCAGGCTGCTCTCGGGCAGGGGCTGCCAGCCGCACTTTTCACACTTGACCATGGGGATGGGCTCGCCCCAGTAACGCTGACGGCTGAACACCCAGTCGCGCAGCTTGTAGTTGACCTTATCGCGGCCCTTGCCGTTTGCCTCCAGCCAGTCGATCATCTTTTTCTTTGCATCGGTGACGGACAGGCCGTTCAGGAAGCCGGAGTTGACCAGCGTACCGGTGGCCACATCGGTAAAGGCAGCTTCGTCCAGGTTGGACGGGGTGTTGCCCTGGACGACCTCGATGATGGGCAGGCCGAACTTTTTGGCAAACTCCCAGTCGCGGGTGTCGTGGGCAGGCACAGCCATGATGGCGCCGGTGCCGTAGGTGGACAGGACGTAATCGGAAATGAAGATGGGGATTTCCTTGTCGTTGACGGGGTTGATGCCCCGGACGCCTTCCAGCATCACGCCGGTCTTTTCCTTGTTCAGCTCGCTGCGCTCGAAGTCGGACTTGCGGGCAGCTTCGGCCTGGTAGGCCTTCACGGCATCCAGGTTGGTGATGGTGCCGTTCTCCAGCCACTGCTTCACCATGGCGTGCTCCGGGGAGACGACCATGTAGGTGGCACCGAACAGGGTGTCGCAGCGGGTGGTGTACACGGTCAGGGTGTCCCCGGCAGTGGTGCCGAAGTTGACCTCTGCGCCGTGGCTGCGGCCGATCCAGTTCTTCTGCTGGGTGGCCACGCGCTCGATGTAGTCCAGACCGTCCAGGCCGTCGATCAGCTTATCGGCGTAGGCGGTGATCTTCAGCATCCACTGGCTCTTCACGCGGTGCACGACCTCGCTGCCGCAGCGCTCGCACACGCCGTTGACCACTTCCTCGTTGGCCAGCACGCACTTGCAGCCGGTGCACCAGTTCACGTTCATTTCCTTCTTGTAGGCCAGACCGTGCTTGTACAGCTGCAGGAAGATCCACTGGGTCCACTTGTAGTATTCAGGGTCGGTGGTGTTGATCTCGCGGGCCCAGTCAAAGGAGAAGCCCAGAGCCTTCAGCTGGCTGCGGAAGTGGTCCACGTTGTTCTTGGTGACGATGGCCGGGTGGATGTGGTTCTTCATGGCGAAGTTCTCGGTGGGCAGACCGAAGGCATCCCAGCCCATGGGGTACAGCACGTTGTAGCCGTTCTGACGGCGCTTGCGGCTCACCACATCCAGGGCGGTGTAGCTGCGGGGGTGGCCCACATGCAGGCCGGCACCCGACGGATAGGGGAACTCCACCAGGGCATAGAACTTGGGTTTGGTGTGGTCGATCTCAACATGGAAGGTCTTTTCGTCCTCCCACACCTTCTGCCACTTGGCTTCAACAGCCTTGTAATCGTATTTCATGTTTGTAATCAGCTCCAGCTTTTGCAAATACCGCGATCGGAATGATTTATGTTTAAGGCAGCTGCCTTAATCCCTTTTTTTTACTCGATGGTGCTGTCCGGGGTCAGATACTCCGAAATATCCACCGGCTCGCCGTCGGCCCACAGGTGCTCCAGATCGTAATAGGTGCGGGTGTTGGGCACAAAGACGTGCACGATGACGTTGGAGTAGTCCAGCAGCACCCAGTTCTTGGAGTCGTAGCCCTCGGTGTTGTAGGGCTCCAGACCCTTCTGCGAGAGCTCGAACTCCACCTCATCGGCCAGAGAAGCCACCTGGGTGGTGGAGGTGCCGGAGGCGATGACAAAGTAATCGGTGAGGACGGTCAGGCTCTCCACCTTGAGCACCCGCACATCGTGGGCCTTTTTCTTGTCCAGGATCTTGGCGATCTCAATGGCAAGGGCCTTGCTGTCGTTGAAATTTTCCATAGGTTTCTCCCTTCTGTAAAAGGTCTTTCCGGCACGCGGAAAGCGCCTGTCAGTCAGTTCAGTTTGCGGAACCGGCAGCCTGACCGTCGGTGGTCACAGCGCCGGAAAGATCGGTGTTGCCGTTCAGGATGGCATCGTCCGACTCCTTGTCGATGCGGCCCATATACTGCACGTTGGCGTCCGTGGAAGCGGTGCCGTGGGGCCACTGGTCGGTGACGAGGTGCATCTCGCTCACGTCGATGGGGCCGGTGTAGGTGCAGAAATACTGGTTGAGCAGCGCTGCAATGGAGCCGGCATCCGGCACCACGCAGGAGTAGCCGTCAAAGCTGTCGGTCTTGCCCACATTGGGCACGCCCATGAACACCGGCGTCTGGGCCAGGATGATGTTGGAACTGTCGATCTTCAGGAAGGACACCACCAGCTTTGCGATGGTGGAGATGTCCATATCCGTCTTGATATAGTTCTTGAACACCAGCGGCAGCTGGTTCAGGATGTCGGTCACGCCCATGGAGCGGGCACGCTTGAACAGGCCGGCGTAGAAATAACGCTGCATGTTCAGGCGGTCGAGATCCGAGTTGGCGTAGCCGTCACCGTGGCGGCAGCGCACAAAGAACTCTGCCGAGGAACCATCCAGGTTCCGGTAGCCCTTTAGCAGCTTGCTGCCGCCGTAGGACATATCCCGGGGATATACACCTCGATGCCGCCGAAGTTGTCCACCATTTCCACCAGTGCCTGCATGTCCACGCTGACGTAGTAGTCCACGGGCAGGCGGTACTGGTCGTAGATCACATCCGCCAAAGCGGCAATGCTGCCGCCGTTGGACAGGGCCACCGAGTTGATCTGGTAGTTGGTGGCGGAATAGGTCTTGCCGTTGGACAGGGTGATCTTTCTGTTCTGAGTGGCCACCAGACTGTTGCGGGGGATCTGCAGCATATGCAGGGCCCCGTTTTTGATGTCGAACTGGCAGTACAGGATCATGTCCGTCATGCCGTCGTTGGAGCTGGCATCGCTGTAGTTGCGGCCTTCCTCATAGTCGATGCCGCAGACCAGGATGTTCACCACATCCCCCTTGTACTCCTCGGCGGTCTTGACCTCTTCCTGAATGGTGGGGGGCTGCTGTCGTCCGGGCGGAGGCTGTCCTCCACCTTGTTCAACATGTTCACACCGTACACTACGACGCCCGACACCACGGCGATCACCGCCATGACCACCGCAAACGGCAGCCAGAGCGGAGTTTTTTTCTTTTTCTTGCGGCGGCGGGGCGGTTCAACCTGCCGGGCCGGCTGTGCCGAATGGCGCGGCGGCGCACTGCGTCCGCTGCCGGACGTGCTGCCTGCAGCCGGTCTGCCGGATGTTCCGGTCGTTCCGGCAGCCGGACGCGGGGCGGCCTTTGCGGCCTGATCCGGCCGGTTCAGCGAGCGGTCTGTGTTAATGCGGCGTGGCGCTTGACTCATGTTTTTAGGCTCCTTCAGCTTTCACGGTGCTGCAGAAAAACGCAGTTCTCTGCAAAAACCTGTCATACGTCATAGTATAGCATCGTCCGGCAGAATCTGCAATCGGTTTTGCAGCCCTGCCCCTGCAACGGTTTTTAAGCGTTTTCCCCATTCTGTGCACTGTGGGCCAGAATATCCTCGTAGGCAGCTTTTGACATGGGGTCCAGCGGTTTGCCCTGGGAGAGCACAAAATCGTTGGTCTGCTTCAGGGCCGCCAGCATAGCCGCGTCCAGGTCCTTCAGCTCCAGCTTGCGCAGCTTTTCCACCCCGGGCCAGTCCCGCTCGGCGCTGGTCATATCGGCCAGATACAGGATCTTGTCCAGCTGGGTCATGCCCGCCTTGCCTGCGGTATGGCAGGCGATGGCGCTGAGCACGGCTTCGTCGGTCACGCCCCATTCGGTGCGGGCCAGAATGGACGCGCACACGCCGTGCCACACCGGCGTGGGGCGCGCTTCCCCGCCCTCGGCGTATTCCGGGTGCGCCTGCATGATGGCGCACATCTCGTCCTTGCTGATCTCCTTGGCCGCGTCGTGCAGCAGGGCGGCCAGCGCCGCCTGCTCCTCGTCGGCACCGTAGTGCTTGGCCAGCTTGACGGCCATTTTTTTCACGTTGATGGTATGCTCGTAGCGCTTGTCGCTCAGACGGCTGCGCACAAGCTCCTTTGCCTGTTTGAGGTTCATTGCGTGGTACTTCCTTTACGTTTGGTACAGATGCTCCCGCCGGATGACGGCGCGCACCGCTTCCGGCAGTTCCTCCGCGCAGTCCTCCCCGGCGGCAAGGCGCTGGCGGAGGGCACTGGACGCCATGGGCAGGGCCGTGACCGGGGCAAACAAAATGCGCTGCCCCGCCGGGTCCAGCTGCCGGGCCTTGGCGCACAGCTCCGGGGCGTCGCCTGCATTGCGGCTGGTCACCACCAGATGGGCCAGCCGCAGGATGTCCTGCCAGCGGTGCCAGCCGTCAAAGCTGAGCAGCATATCGCTGCCGACGGCCAGATACAATTCCCCTTCCGGGTCCTGCGCTGCCAGCATCTCCACCGTGAGCACCGTGTAGTTGCGGCGGCCCGCCTCGGCCTGGGCGATCTCCCAGCTGCTGACTTCCAGCTGCGGGGTCACGGCCTCCTCCCCTGTGCCAGCTGCCGGAAGCAGCCGCACATCTCCAGCCGCAGCGCCGCCGGGGCAGCCGTGTGCTGTTTGAAGGGCGAAAGCCCTGCCGGCATCACCACCACCCGGTCCGGGCGGACACAGGCAGCAGCGGCCCGCAGGTTGTTCAGGTGGCCGTTGTGGGGCGGGTCGAAGCTGCCGCCATAGAGCAGCGTTTTCATCTTACTTCAGCAGGTCGGCGTAGGCGCTGTCCTTTTTCTTCTGCAGGTACAGCACGAACTTGGAGCCGATCACCTGCACGCAGTCCGCACCGGTGGCCTCGGCCAGCAGCTGGGAAGCCTCGCGGGCGTTGTACATGCTGTTTTCCAGCACCTTGAGCTTGATGAGTTCGCGGGCGTCCAGGCAGTCCTTCACGCCCTGGACCATGGTGTCGTCGATCTCACCCTTGCCCACGATAAAAACGGGGTCCATGGTATTGGCTTTGCCACGCAGAATGGCGCGCTGTTTGCTCGTCAGCATAATGTTTCTCCTTTATATTTCAGGTTTACTGTTCGGTCAGGTTACGGTTTGAAATGGCCTCCGCTCACGCTCTGGCCATAATTTAAGGAATTGATTTTTTTTATAGGGCGTTTGTCGCGGCCTGCGGGCCGCTCAAACGCATTTTCACGAGAAGAGCCCCTACCGGAAGATGCAGGAACCGTTCCTTCTGCATTTTCCCGTCACGACCCTCCCGGTGAAAGAGTGAATTTTACCGAAGCTCCACTTTCTGGGACACCTGCCCAAGAACCTCCGGCGCTGCCAGAAACCCCGGCAGCTGCTTTTCCAGCACAGCCAGCGCGTTGCCGCGGTGGCTGATGGCGTCCTTTTCGTCCGGGGTCAGCTGGGCATAGCTGCGGTGCTCGGTGTTGGGGCGCTTGTCCCGCTTGCCCACGCCGCAGTCTGCGGGGATGAACAGCGGGTCGTACCCGAAACCGTAGTCCCCGTTCAGCCGCTCGAAGGCGATGCTGCCCGGACACTCGCCCATGCAGGTCAGGTGTCGGCCGTCCGGCAGGATGAAGCACACCGCCGAAACAAACTTTGCCCCGCGCTTTTCCTCCGGGACCTCCTTCATGGCGTCCAGCAGCTTGTCGTTGTTGGCCTCGTCATCGCCGTGGTGGCCGCAGTAACGGGCACTGTAGACGCCGGGTGCACCGCCCAGTGCGTCCACACACAGGCCGGAATCATCGGCGATGGTGGGCAAGCCGCTGGCCTTGCAGATGGTCTCAGCCTTGATGAGGGCATTTTCTGCAAAGGTAGTGCCCGTCTCGTCCGGCTCGATGGTGATGCCCAGTTCCTTCTGGCTCACCACCTCGTGGCCCTGCGCTTCCAGGATGCGGCGCAGTTCGCGGAGCTTTCCGGCATTGCCGGTGGCTGCACAAATTTTCATTGGTTTCTCCTTTTTTCCAAGCTCCCCGTCCGGGGGGTTCCGTCCCCGCGCCGCAGGATGCGGACGGGACGGTGAGGAGGGTCAGTGCTTCCACTCACGCGGCAGCAGCTCTTCCACAAAGCCCTCCGGGGTGAAGGGCAGCAGGTCGTCGATACCCTCGCCCACGCCGATGAAGCGCACCGGCAGGCCCAGACGCTGCTTGACCGCCACGACGCAGCCGCCCTTGGCGGTGCCGTCCAGCTTGGTCAGGATGATGCCGGTGGCATCCGCGGCCTTGCAGAACTCCCGCGCCTGGCTGATGGCGTTCTGGCCGGTGATGGCGTCCAGTACCAGTAGGGTCTCCAGGCTGGCCTCCGGGGCCGCCTTTTTGACGCTGCGGCTGATCTTGGATAGCTCGGCCATCAGGTTGGACTTGTTGTGCAGGCGGCCTGCGGTGTCGGCAATGACCATGTCGTAGCCGCGGGCGGTGGCGGACTTGACGGTGTCAAAGATGACCGCCGCCGGGTCGGCACCCTCACCGGCCTTCACGATGGGCACCCCTGCGCGATCAGCCCAGATCTCCAGCTGCTCGCTGGCAGCAGCACGGAAGGTATCGCCCGCAGCCAGCATCACCCGCTTGCCCTGCCGGGTGTAGTAATCGGCCAGTTTGGCAATGCTGGTGGTCTTGCCCACGCCGTTCACACCAATGACCAGAATGACGGCGGGCTTGCCGCTCAGGTCCATCTCAGCTTCCGGCGTCATCTCTTCGGCAATGATGTCGCGCAGGGCATCTGCCGCCTGTTCGCCGGTCTTGAGGCCCTTTTCCTGCACGCGGTCGCGCAGCTTGTCCACCAGATGGACCGCCACATCGCCGCCTACGTCGGCAAGGATCAGCTTTTCTTCCAGATCATCGTACATCTCATCGTCGATGACGCTGCCGGTCAGGGTATTCATGATGCTGCCCCAGAAGCCGGTGCGGGTCTTTTCCAGACCCGTTTTCATCTTGTCTTTTTCTTTTTTTCCGAATCCGAAGAACCCCATAGTGTCCTCCTATGTATTTTTCTGTTATTTTATATCAGGAAACCAGCGTTGCGTCAACCTGTTCCAGATCCAGCTTGAGCAGCTTGGACACGCCGTCCTCCTGCATGGTCACGCCATACAGCACGTTGGCGGCTTCCATCGTGCCGCGGCGGTGGGTGATGACGATGAACTGGGTCTTGTCGCTCACCCGGCGCAGATACTGGGCAAACCGCACCACGTTGGCATCGTCCAGAGCGGCCTCGATCTCGTCCAGAATGCAGAAGGGCGCCGGGTTCACCGCCAGAATGGCAAAGTAGATGCTGATGGCCACCAGCGCCTGTTCGCCGCCGGACAGGGCTTCCAGATTCTTGATGACCTTGCCCGGCGGGGCCACCCGGATGCCGATGCCGCAGGAGAGCACGTCACTCTCATCTTCCAGCACAAGGCTGGCCTCGCCGCCGCCGAACAGCTCGGTAAAGACGCGGCCAAAGTTCTCGTTGATGGCGCGGAAGCTGTCGGTGAAGATCTCCCGCATCTGGGCTGAGAGTTTCGAGATCATGCGGGACAGCTCATTTCGGCTCTCCTCCACATCGGTCACCTGCGTGACCAGCGCGTCATACCGCGCCTTGACCTCTTTGTATTCCTCAATGGCGCTCACGTTCACGCTGCCCAGGGCGCGGATCTTGCCGCGCAGGTCGGCCACCTGTGCCCGCAAAGCGGGCAGGCTGTCGAACTCCACACAAAGCGCCTCGGCCTGACTGACCGAAAGCTGGTACTCATCCCACAGCTTTGCCACGGTCTGGTCGTATTCGCTCTCGGCCGCCGCCTTGCGCTCTGCCAGACGGGCCATCTCCCGGCTCATTTCCTCGCGGCTGTCGGCCGCTGTGCGGGCACGGGCCAGCGTTTCGGTCTCCGCCTGCTGGCGGGCCAGACGTTTCTGGGTCGCCTCGCGGATCTCAGCTTCCTTCTGCGCAATGGTGGTCTGGCTGTCGGCGCGGGTCTGCCGGATGTCCGCGATCTCGGCACGGCAGGCATCGCTGCGGGCGGCCAGTGCCGCCACGCTCTCTTCCAGCGAAGCACGGCGGGCGGCGGCATCCCTGGCCCGCTGTTCCAGCGCGGCGATCTGGCTGTAGGCCAGTTCTGCGTCCTTCTGGCGGGTCACCTGTTCCAGCCGTTTGGCGCTCAGGTCCTGCGCCAGCGCGTTCTGCCGGGTCAGGAAGCTGTCATCGCCCTCCGCGATGCGGCTCATCTCGGCGGTGCGCCGGTCGATCTTTGCGGTGAGCTCTGCCTGCAGCTTTGCGGCGTCCTCTGCCTTTGCGCGGCTGTCGGCCAGCGCAGCCTGCAGGGTGTCGATCTCCTGTCGGCGGGCGTTCCGTGCCGTTTCCAGCTGGGCGGCAGCGGCTTCCAGCCGCTTCTGCTCTGCCTCGGCTCGCACCCGGTCATTGGCCGCGGTGATCTGCTCGCTGGCGGTAGCAGTCAGCTCAGCCTGCAGGGCGTCCACCTGTTCCTTGCACTGGTCGGTCTTTTCCTGCGCCGCGAGGCAGTCCTTCTGGAGTTTTGCGGCCCTGATGCGCAGTTCTTCCATCTCCTGCTTGCGGGTGAACAGCCCGGCGCTGCGCTGCACGCTGCCGCCGGTAAAGCTGCCGCCCGCGTTGATCACCTGACCGTCCATGGTCACCACCCGGCTGCGGAAGCCATTGTCCCGCGCCACGCGGGAGGCCTCGTTGATGTCCTCCACCACGATGATGCGGCCCAGCAGGTTCGACACGATGTTGTCATACCGTGCATCGGCCTGCACCAGGCTGGAGGCCAGCCGTGCGGTGCCGGACAGCCGCCCCCGGAACACCCCGGGCTGCACCGTGTCCAGCGGCAGGAAGGTGGCCCGGCCCGCATTGTCGCTGCGCAGCAGGGCAATGGCCGCCTTGGCCGCGGCTTCGTTTTCCACCACGATGTTCTGCAGTGCGCCGCCCAGCGCCGTCTCCACGGCGACTTCCCGCCCCGGCTCGACGCTCAGGATGGACGACACCGGCCCGATGATGCCCCGCAGACGGCGGGCCGACGCGGCCCGCATGACCGTCTTGACCGAGTTCTGGTAGCCGTCCATGTTCTTTTCCAGCTCCCGCAGCACCGACAGCCGCTGGCGGGCTGCATCCAGCTCCCGGCCCAGCCGCTGTTCGGCGGTGTCGGCCTCGTCCAGCGCAGCCTTGCGGTTTTTGAGCTTGAGTTCCAGCCCGGAGCGCACATTGGCCAGCTGTTTTTCGTTTTCGGTCAGCATCTCCCGGTAGCGGATGGTGTCGGTCAGGTCCTGCCTGGCCGTCTCCCACTGGTCGGTGCCCTCCTGCACGGCCTGCTCCAGTGCCGGCAGGCGCTGACGGGCCGTTTCCTCGGCGGCTTCGGCGGCAGCCTGTGCCACCTGTGCTTCGGTGTGCTTGGCTGCCAGGTCGGTGATCTCGGCCCGCAGGGTGTCCTTTCGGGCACCGCTGGCATTGCTGGCGTCGGCCAGCTGCTCCAGTTCTGCGTTCAGGGCGTCGATCTCCGCCGCCAGCTTCTCGCCCTCGGCTTCCATTTTGGCGGCCACGGCCCGGTGGCGCTGCAGAGCGGCATCCGCTTCTGCGCCGTCCTGTTCCCCGGCTTCGATCTCGCTGCGCAGGGAAGCGGTGCTTTCCTCGTTGCGGAGGATGTCGTTTTCCAGCACGGCAATGCGGCTGTCCGAACCGCTGATCTGCTCGGTGATGCTGCGGATATCCCCATTCAGGCGCTCGACCGCAATGGTCAGCTGCTGTGCCTGCATCCGGATCTCCTCAGCCTCCTGCTCGGCGGCCTTTGCCTCGCCGTCAAAGCGCTCGTAGTCCGTCTGTGCCGTCTCGTAATCCCGCACCTGCTGGCGCACAGTATCGCGGGCCCGGTGCACGCTGTCGGTCCACAGGGTCACTTCCAGCGTTTTGCGCTGTTCGCTCAATTCCAGGAATTTCTGTGCCTTGGCGCTCTCTTTTTCCAGCGGGCCGACCCGGCTTTCCAGCTCACCCAGGATGTCCCGCAGGCGCTCCAGATTCTCGCCCGCCGCAGCCAGACGGCGCTCGGCCTCGGTCTTGCGGTAGCGGTATTTGGCAATGCCGCAGGCCTCTTCAAAGATCTCGCGCCGCTCGCTGCTCTTGGCCGCCACGATCTCCGCGATGCGCCCCTGCCCGATGACCGAATAGCCGTCGCGGCCGATGCCGGTATCCAGCAGCAGCTCGTACACGTCGCGCAGGCGGCATACCTGCCCGTTGATGGTATATTCGCTATCGCCGGAGCGGTAATATTTGCGGCCGATGGTCACCTCGTCCGCGTCCACATCCAGCGTGTGGCCGCTGTTGTCCAGCGTCAGGCGCACACTGGCAAAGCCCATGGCGCTGCGCCGCCGGGTGCCGCCAAAGATCACATCCTCCATCTTGCCCGCCGCACGCAGCTGGCGGGAGCTGGTCTCGCCCAGCACCCAGCGCACTGCGTCCGAAAGGTTCGACTTGCCCGAGCCGTTGGGGCCGACGACGCCGGTGACACCGGCGTCAAAGGTGATCTTTACCTTGTCGGGGAAGCTCTTGAAGCCCTGGATCTCCAGTTCCTTGAATACCATCGTTTTACTTTTCCTTTATCACGCCCAGCAGCTTCAGGGCCTCTTTGGCGGCATGCTGCTCGGCGGCCTTCTTGCTGCGGCCCTCGCCCCGGGCCACCCGGTCCGAGTTGAAGCGCACGGCCACCACAAAGTGCTTGTCGTGGTCCGGGCCGGACTCGCTCTCCACCACATAGCTCAGCCGCTCTTCGGGGTTCTGCTGCACGATCTCCTGCAGGCGGGTCTTGTAGTCGGCCTCGGCGTGCTTGCCCTCGGTGATGAAGGGCAGGATGAACTTGCGGGCCACCTCCATGCCGCCGTCCAGATACAGGGCAGCAATGACCGCCTCAAAGGCGTCCGATACCACACTGGGGCGGGTGCGGCCGCCGCAGCGCTCTTCGCCGCGGCCCAGCCGCAGGTACTCGCCCAGATGGATCTCCTCCTGCGCGAACTGGAACAGGGCCCCTCGCTGACCAGACTGGCGCGGATGCGGGTCAGGTCGCCCTCCGGCCGGTCGGCGTAGGCGTGGAACAGGTAGTCTGCCGAGACGATCTGCAGCACGCTGTCGCCCAGAAACTCCAGCCGCTCGTTGTGCTTCACCGGGGCGCGGCTCTCGTTGGCGTAGCTGGTGTGGGTGAGCGCCGTTTCCAGCAGCTCCGGGTTTTTGAACGTATAACCAATGATTGATTCCAACGGATGGCTCATATGTCATTGCTCCCTTGCATTGTGCTTTTTATTCCTCAGGTTTGTTTGCCGCCGCAAGCTCATCCAGGGCAGACTGCATGGTGCCGCACAGGTCGTTCTCCACGCAGATCTTAGCCTGACGGATGGCGTTCTTGATGCCCTTGGCCTTGGAGGAGCCGTGAGCCTTGATGACCGGCTGCTTTGCGCCCAGGAAGGGTGCGCCGCCGTACTCCTCGCTGTCCATCTGGTGCTTGAGGTCAGACACGCTGTCCTTGAGCAGCAGATAGGCGAGCTTGCCGCCCAGATTTGCAAGGAACATTCCCTTGAGCATCCCCAGCAGCATCTTGGCGACGCCCTCGGTGAGCTTGAGGATCACGTTGCCGGTGAAGCCGTCGCAGACGACCACGTCCACGTCGCCGTTGGGCACATCACGGGGCTCGATATTGCCCACGAAACGGATGCCCGGGATCGTTTTCAGCAGCTGATGAGCCTCCTCTTGAGCATGGGCGTACCCTTGCTCTCCTCTGCGCCGTTGTTGGCCAGCGCCACGCTGGGGTCCCTGCGGCCCTCCACCTTGTTCACATAGCAGCTGCCCATAACGGCAAAGGCGGCCAGCATCTCCGGGCGGCACTCCACGTTGGCACCGCAGTCCAGCAGCAGGTAAGCCTGCTTTTTGGCGGGCACCATGGTGGCCAGCGCCGGACGCTTGATCCCCCGCAGGGTCCGCACGATGAGGCTTGCGCCCACATGGAGAGCGCCGGTGCTGCCGGCAGACGAAGGCATCGCCTTTGCCCTCTTTGAGCATATTCAGGCCCACGACGATGGAGGAATCCTTCTTGGTGCGGATGGCCCTGGCAGGCTCGTCGCACATCTCAATGACCTGGGTGCAGTTTACCAGTTCGATGCCCTCTAGAGAGATGTTGTGCTCCGCAGCGGTCTTGCGGACAAGCTCCTCGTCGCCCACGCCGAGGAGCTGGACGCCGTATTCCTTCACGGCAGTGCCGTGCCTTCCAGCACGGCCAGAGGGGCGTTGTCGCCGCCCATCATGTCTACAATGATCTTCATAGTTGCGCTCCTTTCTGTTCCGGGAGATCGGCCCTGTGTTTACAGGGCGGTTTCATCCAGCCACTGCTGGAAGCTGGCAACAGCCCGTTCGGCCACGGCCATGTAACGCAGGCGCTTGTCGCGGGGACGCTGGTCCTCCGGCAGCGGGGGCAGGATACCCATGTTCGCGCCCATGGGCTGGAAGTTCTTGTTCTCGGTGGTCAGGTACTGGACCAATGCGCCGCACATGGTGTCCGCCGGCGGGGGCGGCAGCTCCCGGCCTTCCAGCCGGGCATAGAGGTTCCGCGCGGCCAGCAGGCCGCAGGCGGCACTTTCCATGTAGCCCTCAAAGCCGGTGATCTGCCCTGCAAAGAACACATTGGGGTGCTCCTTCAGGCACAGGCCCGCACTCAATACACGAGGTGCATCCAGGAAGGTGTTGCGGTGCATGACGCCGTACCGGACAAACTCAGCGTGTTCGAGGCCGGGTATCATGCTAAACACCCGCTTCTGCTCGCCCCATTTCAGGTTTGTCTGGAAGCCCACGATGTTATACAGGGTCCGCTCCTTATTTTCAGCCCGGAGCTGGACGTTGGCCCAGGGGCGGTGGCCGGTGCGGGGGTCGACCAGGCCCACCGGGCGCAGCGGGCCAAACCGCATGGTGTCGGCACCGCGGGCAGCCATGATCTCGATGGGCATGCAGCCCTCATACACGGTCACGGTATCCGCTTTTGCCGTGGGCATCCGGGTCCGGCCGGGCGCTCTGCTCTGCCCCGGTGTCAAAGTCGTGGAGCGGAGCCCGCTCTGCCGAGGCCAGCGCCGCATGGAACGCCTCATACTCGGCCTTGTTGAAGGGACAGTTGAGGTAGTCGGCATCTCCGCGGCCGTAACGGGAGGCGGCAAACACCTTCTCATAGTCGAGGCTCTCGGCCGTCACGATGGGCGCCACGGCGTCGTAGAAGTGCAGGCGCTCGTCGCCGGTCAGGGCACCGATCTCGTCCGCCAGTTTCACCGTCGGTCAGCGGGCCGGTGGCCACCAGCACGGGGGCGCTCTCGTCGATGTGCTCCACCCGCTGGCGGTGCACGGTGATGTTGGGGCAGCCTCCACCATCCGGGTGACCTCCGCGCTGAAGGCGTCCCGGTCCACCGCCAGTGCACCGCCCGCGGCCACGCGGGCCGCCTCCGCGGCATGCAGCAGCTGACTGCCCATCCGGCGCATCTCCTCTTTCAGCAGGCCGGACGCAGAGTCCAGCCGCTCGGCCTTCAGGCTGTTGGAGCAGATCAGCTCCGCGAAGCCCTCGCTCTTGTGTGCCGGGCGAGAAGTGCATCGGCTTCTGCTCATACAGGTCCACCTGTACGCTCTTACCGGCCAGCCACAGGGCCGCTTCGCAGCCCGCCAGACCGGCGCCTAGAACGGTTACTTTATAGTCGCTCATTTGTCTTTTTTCCTTTAATCCTTTCTTCGGCACCGGCATCTCAAAGTCGCAGCCCTCTTTTGCGCAGTAGAGCTTGGAGCCCTTGCGGAAGAGGGTGGAGCCGCACTTTTCGCACTTGACGGCCACCGGCATGTCCCAGGTCATGAAGTCGCAGTCCGGGTAGCGCTCGCAGCCGTAGTAGATGCGGCCCTTTGCGCTCTTGCGCTCCAGCATGCGGCCCTTGCCGCACTTGGGGCAGATGCCTCCGGTGTCCTTGACGAGGCGCTTGGTGCCGCGGCACTCGGGGAAGCCGCTGCAGGCCAGGAACTTGCCGTACTTGCCCACCTTGATGACCATGGGACGGCCGCACAGGTCGCAGACCTCGCTGGAAGGCTCGTCCGGCACCTTGACCTTCTTGCCCTCCATGTTCTTTTCGGCCTGCTCGAGGCTGGCGGCGAAGCCCTGGTAGAAGTCATCCACCGTCTTGCGCCAGTCAGCCTTGCCGCTCTCGACCTTATCGAGGTTCTTCTCCATCTCTGCCGGAGAAGTCCACGTCCACGATGTGGGGGAACTGCTCCAGCATCAGGCCATCTACGGCCCGGCCCAGCAGGGTGGGCTTGAGCTTTTTCTGGTCGCGCTCCACATAGCCGCGGTCAATGATGGTGGTAATGATGGGCGCATAGGTGGAGGGGCGGCCGATGCCGTTTTCTTCCAGGCTGCGGATGAGGGTAGCCTCGGTGTAGCGGGCGGGAGGCTGGGTGAACTTCTGCTCGCTCTTCAGCTCCCGCAGCTTGAGCACCTGACCCTCCTCGAGGGGAGGAAGGTTGGTCTCCTTCTTTTCCTTCTCGTCGGTGGCTTCTTCGTACAGAGCGGTAAAGCCGTCAAAGGTCACGGTGTAGCCGCTGGCCTTAAAACGATAGTCGCGCGCTTAGACGGTGACGGACACGGTGTCCTGCTGGCAGTCCGCCATCTGGCTGGCCATGAAGCGGCTCCAGATCAGGCGGTACAGCTTGGCGGTATCGCCGCTGATGCTCTTGTCCACTTCATCGGGGGTCAGGCCCGGCACAGAGGGGCGGATGGCCTCATGGGCATCCTGCGCTGCCGTGGCGCTCTTGGTCTTCCAGGTGCGCTTGTAGGGGCAGATATAGCTCTCGCCGTAGGCCCCGGCGATGTACTCCTTGGCGGCTGCGACAGCCTCATCCGGAGATGCGGAGGCTGTCGGTACGCATATAGGTGATGAGGCCCATGGTGCCGTGGCCCGCGATGTCCACGCCTTCGTACAGGGTCTGGGCGGCCCGCATGGTGCGGGTGGCCGTAAAGCCCAGACGGCGGGAGGCCTCCTGCTGCAGGGTGCTGGTGATGAAGGCCGGGGTGGGCTGCTTCGCGCGCTTGCCCTTTTTCAGTTCGCCCACGGTGTACTCGGCCCCCTCGAGGCCCTTTTCGATGGCGCGGGCCTCGGCCTCAGAGTGAGGCAGGAGCTTTTTTCCCTTGTCGTCGGAGGCAAGACGGGCCGTGAAGAACTCTTCCGGCCCACACCCAGAGCAGCGTCCACGTTCCAGTATTCCTCGGGCTTGAAGGCCTCGATCTCCTTCTCGCGGTCGTCGATGATGCGGACGGCTACGCTCTGGACGCGGCCCGCCGACAGACCGCGCCGGACTTTCCGCCACAGGAAGGGGCTCAGCTTATAGCCCACCAGACGGTCCAGCACACGGCGGGCCTGCTGGGCGTTGAAGAGGTCTTCATTGATGGCGCGGGGGTGGGCCATACCCTCCTTCACGCCCTTCTTGGTGATCTCATCGAAGGTCACGCGGTTGGGCTCGTGGGGGTCGAGGCCCAGGATGTTGGCCAGATGCCAGCTGATGGCTTCACCTTCACGGTCCGGGTCGGTCGCCAGCAGCACACCGTCGGAGTGCTTGGCCTTGCTCTTCAACTCTTTGATGAGCTTTTCCTTGCCTTTGATGCTGATGTATTGCGGCGCATAGTCATGCTCGATGTCGATGCCCAGCTGGGAGGCGGGCAGATCGCGGATGTGGCCCATGCTGGCCGTAACTTCGTAGTCTTTGCCCAGATATTTGCCGATGGTCTTCGCCTTGGCAGGCGACTCCACGATGACGAGTTTTGCCATTACGTTCTTCTCCTATATATAAATCCTCATCAGCCGCTGTGCTCAGGGAAAAGGCAAAGCCCGCCATTTTCCCTGGAAACACCCGTGTGCCGGACTGCCAAGGGCTCCCCTAGATAGGGGGAGCTGTCGCGTCAGCGACTGAGAGGTTTATTCTTCTTAACTTGCGCTTCCTCCGCGCAGAATATACCGTTTGCCCGGCAGACAGCTCACCCGGCCCGCAAGCTCGAGCTTCATCAGGACGCCCAGCAGCGCCGCCGTGGGCAGGCCGCTCTTGACGCCCAGCTCCTCCACGCCCTGCGCCTTTGCGCCGAGACAGGAGAGCACCAGCCGCTCATTTTCACTCAGGGGCCGGGGCGTCTCCCGGGGTACCGGGGCCGGTCTTGCGGTCTGCAGCCCCAGTGTACCAAATAAATCCGCCGCTGTACAGACCGCTTTTGCGCGTCCGTCCCGCAGAAGAGCATTCGTCCCCGCCGAGGCAGGCGAAAAGATGCTGCCCGGCAGCGCGAACACCGGCTTACCGTACCGCTCTGCGTGGGCCACGGTGGACATGGTGCCGCTCTTTTCTTTGGCTTCCAGCACCACCAGCGCCCCCGAGAGGGCCGCGATGAGGCGGTTGCGCTGCAAAAATCCCACCGTCCCCACAGCTCTCGGGCGGGTACTCGCTGATGACGCAGCCCTTCTGCTCGATAGCCCGGCGCAGTTCCCGGTTGGCGGCGGGATAGGTGCGGTCGATGGGGACGCCCATCACCGCGATGGTGGGACAGTTCTCCCCGACCGCCGCCCGGTGTCCGGCACTGTCCAGCCCGTCGGCCAGACCGCTGACGATGATGGCCCCCGCCCGGGCGAGGCCCTTCCCGATGTCGGCAGCGGCCCGCAGGCCGTATTCGGTGGGCTTCCGGGTCCCCACCATTCCCACAGCGGCAGGCTCGTTGAGCCAGCGGGAGTCGCCGGTGCAGTAGAGCACCAGCGGCATATCCGGGATGCGGGAGAAGGCCAGCGGGTAGTCGGGGTCGTCATAGGTCAGGATGCGGATGCGCCGGGCCGCGCACCGCCGCGCAAAGGCCCGGTAGTGCTCGGGTGTGTTATCCGGCAGGCAGGCGCGCTGGACGGCGGCAGGTCCGGCAGCGGCGGCGAAGGCATCGGTGTCTCGGGCCTCCCATGCCTCCTGCGCCCCGCCGAAGGCGTCCAGCACGGCTCCGGCCCTCTGACTGCCCGCCCCCAGCGTCCCCGCCAGCCAGAGCCAGCACAGGAGCGGGTCGGGGGCCGATTCGGGCGGGAAAAGGCTCAGCTGCCCCTCCCCGGCCCGCGTCACAGGCTCTCCTCCCGGAAATGCCAGAGCAGGATGCTGCCCGCGATGCCGGCATTCAGGCTCTCGACCCTGTCGGTCATGGGGATACGCACCGTGCCGCTGCAGGCCGCGATGGTCTCCTCCGTCAGGCCCTGTCCCTCGCTGCCGATGACAACGCAGACGCCGTCCGGGTAGCTGGACGCCGCCGCGCTCAGGGGCTGGGACTGGTAGAGAGCGGCGGCGAGACAGGTGATGCCCAGCTCCCGCAGCAGGGCGATGGCCTCGGGCATCTTCCCCGCCTCGATGACGGGGATGCGCACCGCTGCGCCCATGGAGGCCCGAAGGGTCTTGGGAGCAAAGACGCTGGCGCAGCCGTCGCTGAGCAGCACGCCGTCAAAGCCGAAGGCCGCCGCAGAGCGGAGCAGCGTTCCCACGTTGCCGGGGTCCTGCACCCGCTCGAGGGCGAGGTAGCGCCCGCCGGTCTTCACCTCTTCTAAGGGATGCACCGGGGTGCGGAAGACGCCGAACACGCCCTGATGGGTCCCCACGTCGGCCAGCTTATCGGCCACATGGTCTTCCACAAGGTAGTGTTCGCCCGGCAATTCCGAAAGCTCCGGGCATTTTTCCAGCGCCGACTCGGTGCAGAAGAGGGTCTCCAGCTCTGCGCCCCGGCAAAGCTCGGGGCAGAGCTTCCGCCCCTCGGCCAGAAAGCGGCCCTCGGCCCGGCGGAACGCCCCGCTGGACGCCAGACGGCAGGCGTATTTGACTTTTGCGTTTTCCCGGCTGGTGATCTTCTCCATCCGTCTTTCCTCCTACTGCCAAAACATACAAAAGGACGCCCGCGTATTGATACGCGCGGGCGTCTTTTTTAAGGTCTATTAGGCGTTCTTCACGGTCTCGACCAGAGCTGCGAAGCTCTTGGGATCGTTGATGGCCATCTCGCTGAGCATCTTGCGGTTCAGCTCGATGCCAGCCTTCTTCAGGCCAGCCATGAAGCTGGAGTAGTTCATGCCCAGAGGACGGACAGCGTTGTTGATGCGGCAGATCCACAGGTTGCGGAACTGACGCTTCTTCATGCGGCGGCCAGCCAGAGCGTAGTTGCCGCTCTTCATGACCTGCTGCTTAGCCATCTTAAAGTGCTTGCTCTTGCAGCCATAGAAGCCCTTGGCCAGCTTCAGCATCTTCTTGCGACGTTTGTGAGTCATGGTTGCGCCCTTAATACGTGCCATTTTTTATATCTCCTTTAGTTATCTCAGTAGAATGTGTTTGCCTGCGGCTCGCTCTTAGGCGTAGGGCAGCATGCTCTTGATGGTAGCTGCGTTGGTCTTGTCAACGTAGCTGGGCTGACGGTAGCCACGGGTCAGCTTGGTGGTCTTCTTGGTCAGGATGTGGCTGCGGAATGCATGACCGCGCTTGATCTTGCCGTTCTTGGTCAGCTTAAAGCGCTTCTTAGCGCCGGAGTGCGTCTTCAGTTTCATCTTAGCCATTTTAGTATCCTCCTAAAATTAGTCCTTATTGGGTTTCGGGATCAGCAGAATGGACATCGTGCGGCCCTCGAGGACCGGCGGCTTATCCATGCTTGCCTGAGGCAGAGCCTCAGCGAAGCGCTTCAGCACGTCAGCACCGAGTGCGCTGTGCGCCATCTCACGGCCGCGGAAACGGATCGAGGCCTTTACCTTGTGGCCAGCGGCCAGAAACTTGGCCGTCTGGTTCAGCTTGGTGTTGAAGTCGTTGGTGTCAATGTTGAGCGAGAGGCGGGTCTCTTTGACTTCGACCACCTTCTGGTTCTTCTTGGCTTCCTTCTCCTTCTTCTGCTGTTCAAAGCGGTACTTGCCGTAATCCAGCACCTTGCACACAGGCGGGACAGCCTGCGGGGCGATCTTGACCAGATCAAGTCCGGCGTCTTCAGCAGCGCGCATGGCCACCTGAATGCTGACCACGCCCTTCTGCTCGCCGTCAGCACCGATCAGGCGAACCTCACGGTCACGGATCTGACCGTTGATCTCCAGTTCCTTCGACTTTCCAGCGGTAGCGATAATGAATGCACCTCCAAACAATAGTCCATAGTGTTGCGTTTTTTGGCATAGAAAACGCGGCCGCCCCAGTTTCGGGACAGCCGCGCGAAATTCACTCAAAAGCGCGATTCGTTTTTTAAGACGAACCGGTTCAGGGTATAGCCCGGGGATCCATACTCCGCAAGGCGAGCGCGGCACAGGCCGTAGCTGCTTTCTTTACTCGGGTATTCTACCACACCCCGGAGAGGCTGTCAAGCATTTTTATTTTTATGCGGGAATTTGAAATTTTATGTTTGCTTTTCCGCCCCCCGCATTTCTTGCACCTTAAAACCTTGTCTTTGCCAGAGGCTCCCCTACTAGGGGGGGCAAGTCTGCGACAGGGCAGACGGAGAGGTTGGACGAAGGACAGCCTGCCCGCAGGCCACCGCCAGATCCCGTCCTCTCCGTCATCGCTTACGGATGCCACCTCCCCTAAAGAGGGAGGCCTTGGCATTCCGCAAGGTTTTGTCTTCTTATTATACCTGTATCAATTCCCCAGCTCCAGCGAATATATCCCCTTATAAGTCACCCGCCGGGGGCGCGCGCGCTTCTCAATGGCCTTGGCATAGAGCTCCAGCTGAGCGCGGTAGGCGCGGACGAAATCGGCGCGTGTCTTGCGGCGGTCGGTCTTGTAGTCCAGCAGCTCGAGGTGGTCGGGGTAGACAAGGACGATGTCCGCGATGCCCTGCACCAGCACCTCGGCGTCGGCGGCAGGGCCGTCGGGCAGGGCGCGGCCCTGGGCAGCCATGACCTCGGCGGCAGGCAGCGACGTGATAAAAAGCCAGCTCCCGCAGCACCTCCTCTGCCCCGCAGATGCGGCGGAACGCCTCGCTGCGCACAAAGCGGAGGATCTTATAGACATCCAGCTTCCCGGCAATGGCGGGGGCGTGAGCTGCGCCGCCGCCTGACGCTCCCGCTCGGCGCGGACAGCGGCCAGAACGGCGTGTCCTCTGCGTCCCGCACCGCCGCCAGCGCGGCGAAGTCGGCGTGCTCGAGAAAGGCGTGGAGAGCCGTGCCCATCTCGGCAGCGGTGAGGCCGTCCTTTGAGAGGAAGCCCGGGCGCTCGAGGGTGGTCTGCTCAGCAGCGTGGACGAGGCTGGTCACGCTGACCTTGGCCGGGATGTCTGCCAGCGCCGCCGCCGGATACCGCCAGCCGAAGCCCTGCCGCAGCGTCTCCACAAGGGCCGGGGCGGCCTCGGGCCGGGGCGGCTCTTCCGCCTCGGCGGGGGCTTCCTCGGGCGGGAGGACATCGGCCTGCACTGTGAGGGCGATGGTGCTTCTGGTGTCCGCAAAGGGCAGCTCGAGGTTCCCGGCAAGGCGGCGGAGCGGCCCGCCGTTCGGGTGGACGAGGAGCGCCGCCCGCAGCCAGTCGGCGAAGCTGCCCGCCTGAGCGTTCAAGGTCTCCCCCGCCCCGGCGGCGAGGAAGGCGGCAGCTTTGGCGAAGGGGTTGGACGTCCGGCCAATGCCCAGCGGCACCGTCAGGATCAGCTTATCCTGCGCCCGGGTGAACGCCACATACAAAAGCCGCATCTGCTCGCTGCGCAGCTCAGCGGCGTGGACGGTGGAGAGGGCGGTGTAGGCCGCCGTCTTATAAGACCCCTCGCCGCCCTCGGGGCGGAGACGGAGGCCCGCGCCGCAGACGCGGTGGAGCAGGACAGGCTGGCGGGTATCGGCGGCGTTGAACTGCCGGGCCGTGTCGGCCACGAAGACCACCGGGAACTGCAGGCCCTTGGAGCGATGGATGGTCATGATGGTGACGCAGCCGGGCCTTGCCCCGCCGGGGGCAGTCTCCTGCCCGGTGGAGCCCGCCAGCGTGGCCGCATCGATGGCACGGACGAGGGCCGAGATGCCGCCCGCGCCCGCCCCTGTGCAGAAGGAGGCGAAGCGCCGCGCGTCCTCCCGGCGGCGCTGGCCGTTCTCCATGGCACCGAGGGCAGCGAGGTAGCCGGTGGAAACAAAAATTTCTTCCAGCAATTCCTCCACCGGCACGCTCCGGGCCATCCGGCGCAGGGCCGTCAGACGCTGGTAAAAAGCCCCCACCCGGCGGGTGAAGTCATCCTCCGCCCCGCTGCGGACGGCCTGCAATACCGCGCCGTAGAGACTGATGCGGGTGTGCTGATCGGGTGTCTGCGCCCCTGCCCGGAGGCGGACGAGGTCATCGTCGGTGAAGCCGAACATGGGGCCGAGCATAGCGGCAGCAAGGTAGATGTCCTGCGCGGGGTTGTCGATGACCCGCAGCAGGGCGATAAGGGGGCGGATGTGGGGCGCGTCCAGCAGGTTCTCCCGGGCGTCGGCGTAGACCGGGATACCCCGGGCCGTCAGGGCCTCGGCGTAGGCCGGAAAGTCGCCTCTCGCCGCCAGCAGAACACAGCAGTCCTCGTACTGCACCGGGCGGGTGGTGCCGCCGTCCCGCACCGGCTCGCCGGAAGCCACCATCGCCTCGATGCGGCCGGCGATATATTTTGCATCCGTCTCGGCGGCATCGTCGGGCAGGAAGTGAGCCTCCACACTGCCCTCGTACGCGCCGGGTGCGCCGCAGACGAGGCGCTGTCCGTCGCCATAGGCCGTGTCGCCCAGAGCGGGCGTCATGAGCTGTTCGAAGATAAAGTTGATGCCTGCCACCACCTGCGGGGCAGAGCGGAAGTTGGCGTCCAGCGCCAGCATGGCGTTCTCGCCGGGCTGGCCGTCTTCGGGGCGGGGGCGGGCCTCGCCGCCGGGCAGGAGGGGCCAGCTCTCCAGCTTTTCTCGGAAGATGCTGGGGTCCGCCTGACGGAAGCGGTAGATGCTCTGCTTTAAGTCGCCCACGAGGAAGAGGTCATCCCCTGCCGGGCTGGCCAGACAGCGGTAAAGGGCGTCCTGCAGGGCATTCGTGTCCTGATACTCATCCACCATGACGGCGGCGTAGCCCTGCCGGATGCCCTGACACAGCTCGGTGGGCTGACCGTCGGCGTCCCGCAGGAGCCGCAGGGCCAGATGCTCGAAGTCGCTGAATTCCAGCAGCCGCCTCTCCCGCTTCCGGGCCGCAAAGCGGGCGTCAAAGTCCCGCACGGCGGCAAAGAGGGCGCGGAGGCAGGGTTCGGCGACTTTCCGGTCAAGCTCGGCTTCGTCGAGGCTGCAACTGATGAGGTCTTCGATTTTCTCAAAGAGCTTTGCGGCCTCGTCGGCCCGGGTCTTGACGGCGTCCTTGTGCTCACCGGTAAGCCGCTTTTTCATATTTTTGAGGCCGGGGGCCTGTTCCATGCCGAGGACGTAGGGCGTCAGCCTGTCGTAGAGGGGCGTCCATTTCCCTGCCCCGGCCAGACGCTCCACCTCGCCCAGCAGGGCGGCGGAGTTTTCCAGCCGCTCGAGGGGTTCGGCGAACTTCTCGTTCACTGCCGCCACGGCCTTTTCCTTGGCGGCAGGGGTCTTTTTGCTGGCCTCGGCGTCGGCCTGCGCAGTCACGAAATCCTCCCTGCAGTCGTTCAGCGCGGCGCAGAACAGCTCCTTCGCGGCCCGGGCAGAGCGGGCGGCCTCCTGCATCAGAATATCATGCCAGCAGGTGCGGTCAAAGCCGTTCTCGTCCTGCCATGGGGCCAGCATCTTGTCCAGCTTCCTCCCGTAGTCTGGCAGGGCGCGGAGGAAATCGTAGACCTGCAGGACGGCCTCCCCCGCCGCGCTGTCGGTGCGGCCCTTGCCGTAAAGGTCGGCGAAGGCACAGAAATCCGCGTTCAGATAGGCCGCTTCCAGCGTCTCGGCGAGGGCCGCAGTGCGCAGCGTCTCCACGCTGCCGGGGTCGGCGGGGGTGAAGTCGGGCGGGATGTCCAGCGCCTGAAAGTGCTTGCGGAGCAGGTCGAGGCAGAAGGCGTCAATGGTGCAGATGGGGGCGCGCTGCAAAAGCATCCGCTGGCGGCGGAGGGCCGTGTTGGACGGCTCGGCCTGACTGCGGCGGAGCAGTGCCTGCCCGATGCGGGCGCGAAGCTCGGCGGCGGCGGCGTTGGTGAAGGTGACGATGAGGAGCCGGTCGGCGTCCAGGGGATGTTCCGGGTCGGTGATGAGCCGGACGGCCCGCTCTGTCAGGACAGCGGTCTTGCCGCTGCCGGCGGCGGCGCTCACCAGCAGCGCACCGCCCCGGTCGTCGATGGCGGCACGCTGGGCCGGGGTCCATTTTGTCTCGCTCACTGGTCTTCCTCCTTTTTATCTCTTCCGGTTCAAACGGCTTTGCGGGGGCGTCCAGCGCCCGCTCTCCGATGCCGTCCTCATGGCAGCAGATGAAGCCGTAGTCGCACCACCGGCAGGGGCTGCGGCCCGTGACCAGCGGCTCGGCGGCGATGCAGCCGCTGTAGAGCTGCTCGCCCATCCGGGTGACGAGGTCGTCCAGATGGAGCTGGATGCGGGAGAGCTTGGCCTTGTCGGCACGCTTGTCCTTCTGGTAAGGGCTGGGTACACCGCCCCGGAAGCTGAAGGGCAGATACCGGCCCGTCTCATCCGCGTCCATGGCGTCGAAGACTTTCTGCTCGTCCCGGACGAGACCGTCCAGCTTGTATTCCATGCTCCGGGCGGCCTTGCCCCGGGTGGTCGTCTCGGGGGCCGGGTCGGCCAGCAGGTACAGCACACCCGCAGGCTCTGCCCCGGTGAATCGTCCGTCGGCGTCCCGGGTCAGGCTGAACAGGTAGAGCAGCATCTGACAGTCGAGGCCGCAGTAGACTTCCCGCAGGTCGAGCTTTTTCGTGCCGGTCTTGTAGTCCACCACCCGCACCCAGCGGGTGCCGTCGTCCTCGATCCACTCGTCGGCACGGTCCACAGTGCCGACGAGCTGCACCGTCCGGCCATCGGAGAGGCGGTAGGTCTGGCCCCGCACGGCATCCTCGCCGGGGCCGATCTTCAGCTCACAGGCCACCGGACGGAAGCTGGACTGGCGCTGCTCGTCCCGCAGGTAGCACAGCAGGCCGGCCATGCTCTTTTTGGGCGGGAGAGCAGATAGGCGAAGCGGGCCGTGTCCTCGGGGAGGTAGCGCTTTGCGTACTCCTCCACCAGAAGCCCGGCCAGCACTGCCATGGCCTCGTCGTCGAGGTCGAGGAAGGGCTGCAGGCCCGCGCAGGGGTTGTCGGGGCCGGGGTGGGGGTCGAGGGCCATCTGGAGCACCCAGTGCATGAGGGTGCCGCTCTGGTCGGCAGAGAGCTCGGCCCGCTTCCGGGGGCGCAGACCCAGCACGTACTGCAGGAAATAGCCGTACCGGCAGGTGTAATATTTTTCCAGCTGGCTGGGCGAAATGCGCAGACGCCGCCCCAACAGGGTCTCGAGGGCCTCAAGGTCGCTGACCTGACGGGGGGCGCGGCCCGCCATCCGGCGCAGGAGAGCGAGCCCCTCCGGCTCGGCTCCGCCGGGGGCACAGAGGGCCTCGGTGAGGCTGGCCCGTTCGGTGTCCGTCAGGGGCCAGCCGCCGCCCAGCACATCGAGGCCGTCGGCGGGAGTGGCGGCAAGGTCGCTCAAATCGAGTTCCGGCGCACCCGGTCTCAGCACCTCCACGATGGGCTCGAGGGCGGCGCAGAGGGTCTGGCCCTGTCCCTTGGGCCAGCTGAGCCAGAGCCCCCTTGCCGGGGCGGTGAGCGCCTTATAGAAACACACCTGCTCGCGGATGACCCGGTTCTCAAAGCAGTCCGGCAGTTCCACCTGCTGGGCCATCAGTGCGTCACGGTCGGCGTGGGTCAGCAGGCCCGTCTCGCCGGGCGCGGCGGGGAATTCGCCCTCGGAGAGGCCCAGCACAAAGACATAGTCCGGTGCGTCAAGGCGCATCTTGCCTGCGCTGGCCAGCACCACGGCGTCCAGCGTCTGGGGGATGTGGCCGAGGTCGGAGGAGCGCAGCAGCAGGCCGAACAGCTCCTCGTACTCGGCGATGGTAACGCTCTGGCCGCCCAGCAGGCCGGCCATCTCGTCCAGCAGTCCCATGACCACGTTCCACTCCCGGGCGGCTTCCTCGGCGGCGGGGATGCCCCGCTCGGCCCGGATGGCCTCCACCTGCGCGGCCTGTGCCTCCTCGGCTCCCAGCTCCTTGAGACAGAAGTAGAGGGCACGGCTCATCTGCTCGGCGTTGGCAGAGCGGAGCTTTGCGCGCAGGCCGTCGGCGGCAGTGATGAGAAGGGCGCGGGCCTTTTCGGCCCGGGCAAGGTTTTCTCTGTCCTCGTCGGTGGGCTCCACATCGCCGAAGCCCCGGGGGTTCTTCTCGAAGGGCGCGCGCCACGCCGCCGCGTTGGGCGACCAGGTGTAGGCGTAGTTCTCGAGGGCGCAGACCTCCTCCTCGGTGAGGGCGCAGGCCGGTCTTGGCCAGGGTGGTGAGCTGTTCCGTCAGCTCCGCACCCCGGGCAATGGCCAGCAGACACCGCACCGCCGTGGCCGGGGCGCTGAACTCGGGCGTCGTCGGCTCGTCGCAGTAGAGGGGGATGTCCGCCATCCGGAACTCGTACTTCACGGCGGCGCGGTATTTCGAGATGTCGCGGCAGACCACCGCCATCTTCCCGCAGCGGACGCCCTGCCGCATGAGGCGGCGGATGGCGGCAGCGGCGGCGCGGGCTTCTTCCTCCCGGCTGGGAGCGGCGAATAATTTTATCTCCGGACAGGCCGGAGGCGGGTCACACCGGCCTGCGGCCAGCAGCCGAGCCGCAGCCGCGAGGCCGGGGGCATCGGCGTGGCGCACATCCCGGCGCAGCAGCTCCGGCACGGCCACATCAGTGCCGCTCCGGCGGGCCAGCTGGCGCAGCTGTGCCGCCACCTGCTTTGCCCCCGAGAAAAGGCTCATATCCCCCGGGATGAGAGGGGTGCCGTCGTCGCAGAGAGCCACCGTCACGGTGGGCAGAGAGGCCAGCAGGGCACCCATCAGCCGCTTTTTCGGGGCGTTGAAGGTGTCGAACTCGTCGATAAAGACGGCCCTGTCCCGCAGGAACTCCGGCAGTTCGCCCCGGGCCAGTGCGGCGTTTCGAGGCGGGATGCGGCCAGCTCCAGCCGGTCGGAGGGGTCCATGCCTGTCCCGGCCAGCAGGGTCTCGTAGCCCTGAAAGATGAGGGCCAGCTCGCTGAGCTTTGCGCTGTCTGCGCCGCACTCCTGTGCCAGCGCATAGAGCCGCCGGCCCGAGAGGCCCGCGCTCTTCAGCTCGTCGATGGTCTCGGCGGCCATCTGGCAGAAGGCGGCCGAGCGGCGGTGGCGGTAGTAGTAGTGGACATTGTCCTGCAGTTCCTCGAGGGCACGGCGCACCAGCACGGCCCGGCCCGCGTCGCTGAGGGTCTGGATGGCAGAGCCGCCCTCCGCCGACAGGATATGCTCGGCGAGGCTGGTGAAGGAAAAAGCTCTCCACCAGTCCGCTCAGCGCGTCGCCCATCTCCCGGTGGATGCGGCCCTCGGTGGACGAGGTGAACTGCTCCGGCACCAGCAGGATGCTCTTCTCCCCCGCCTCGGCCCGCGCGCGGATGCGCTGGTACAGCAGGGTGGTCTTTCCGCTGCCGGAAGCGCCTAAAAGTAGTTTTAACATGGTGAATCTCTCCGTTGGGTCAGTTTTTCTATCGTGGGCGGCTTGCCCTCATTTTTCTATCATTGTACCACAAAATTGCAGCGACATCTATTCTGTGGTACAATGGAGAAAAAATCATCTCAGGAGGATGACCCTGCATGAAAATATTAGCAGTAGATTACGGTGACAGCCGCACCGGCCTCGCCACCTGCGACCGCACCGAATTTCTCACCACCGCCATCACGCCTCAGATCACCCTCAAGGCCCGGGACAAAGTTGCCTCGAAGGTCTGCGAGGTGGCAAAGGACATCGAAGCCGAGCTCATCGTCATCGGCCTGCCGCTGAACATGGACGGCACCGAGGGCGAGCGTGCCCGCAAGAGCCGGAAGCTGGCCAAGACTGTGGAGATCTGGAGCGGGCTGCCCGTCCGGATGTGGGACGAGCGCCAGACCACCTGCGCCGCCGCCGACCTCCTCGACGAGAGCGGCACCTTCGGCGCGAAGCGGAAAAGCATCCTCGACTCGGTAAGTGCGACGGTGATATTGGACGACTACATCCAGTGGCGGAAGGAGCATCCGGGGAGGTCTGAACGCCCCCGCCGCCCCTGTGGCAAAGTTTCTTTGCGAAGTCCGGACAGTTTGTTGCGAAGTCCGCAGAAAATCGTCGTTTTCCGGTTTGTTTTCACAATTTTCACGAGCCGAATTTGTATAGTTTTCCGGCTTGACAGCACCGGCTCTTCTCCGATAAAATGAGGGTAGAAGAACCCCCTGCCCAGATGGCCGGAGAGGACGCTTCTTCATGAGAAAAAACAACTGGACTCACCAAAACAAAAACGATTGGAGGCGACCCACATGACAAAACTGAGAAAGCTGACTGCCCTGCTTCTGGCCGGTGCACTGACCCTTCTGCTCCTGACCGCCTGCAGCGGTGGCGGCGGTTCTTCCGGCCCGAAGGCCCAAGCCGAAGCCGAAACCAAGGTGATGAAGGCCATCAACGACACCGCGCCACGGCCGCGCCGCGCCCCTGAGCAATGACCCTGATATGCAGCGTATCGCCAAAAAAAAAAGCTTGCCGAACCAATCTGGACACCGAACTGAAAGGCGGCATTGGAAAATATAAGTTCTACAACGACGTAAAGTACGATAGAGAAACTTCGACCCTGACCCTCATCGCCCAATACGATTATCAGAACACCAAGCTGGATGATCTCATCGGTTGCATCACCGAGGGCAATAAGTCTTCTAACCTGAATTTCAATCATTCCAGTAAATGGACCAAGGTAGGCGTAGCAGCCACGACCCATAAAGGGAAGACCTACATCGCCATCATTCTGCAGGTAAAGACGACCTGACCTGCCCCTTTTCCCCTATAAACGCAAATCACCCGCCAGTTGGCGGGTGATTTTTTTGCAGCCGTTCCACCGCCCGGAGGGCGGAAAAGCAGCTTCTTATTCAAATTTCGTGATGGTCACACTATTGATGGTGATGGGTTCGGTGGGGCGCTGAGCTTCATCCACGCCGGTCCGGGCGATGGTGATATTGGACGACTACATCCAGTGGCGGAAAGAGCACCCGGGGGAAATCTAAGATCTCCAAGCGGGTTGTAAATTTTCTGTGCGGCGCTTGACTTCTCCGATAAATCGCGTATACTAGAGTCAGGAACATAAATACCACGTCCAACACCCCAAAAGGAAAAACCCCCTCGGAGATCCTACCTCCAAGGGGGCTTTTCACTTAGTTGGGCTTACGGTCATCGTCGTACCGGTCAAACCGCTTGCAGATAATGTGTCCTACGACATCTGCCGCAACCGATACCAAGAACAGATACTCCACATCCTTCACCCCCTTTCCCGTAAGGATAGCGGGGATGAACCGCATTCTCATTATATCATAGCTTTCGACAAAAGATACACCAAAAACAAAAGAGGACGCTTCCGCGTCCCTTTCGTTTTTTACTGATACGTTTCAATGCTCACGCTGTTGATGGTGATGGGTTCGGTGGGGCGCTGAGCTTCATCCACGCCGGTCTGGGCGATGGCGTCCACCACGTCCATTCCCTCGTACACCTGCCCGAAGACGGTATCAGTGTAGTCGAGATAGGGTGCGCCGCCCGCCGTCTGGTAGGCGCTGATGACCTCGGCCCGCCAGCCGGCGGCGTTCATCTGGTCGATGAGCTCCTGCGTCACTGAGCTGCTGCCCGGCAGCGTCTCCATGACGTAGAAAACGCTGGCGCATTCGCCCGAGGCGTCCGCCGCCGCACAGAGAGCACCGGAGTAATGGTGGAGCTTATCGGTGGTCTCGGCGGGGAAACGGCTCCCGTTCCAGATGGTGGTGCCTCTGCCGTCTGCGCCCTGCCCGGCCTCGACCACGAAGTCCTTCTCCACCCGGGTGACGGTCAGTCCGTTGTAAAAGCCCTGCTGGGCCAATGTCGTGAAATTCTGCACGGCCTGTGGGGCCTCGGTGGAAAAGAGCACTGCTTTGAACACGCCTGCCGAGGTGTCGAACACCGCGATGGTGTCCCCCGCCGCCGGGTGGGTGAACTGCAGCTCTGCCGACTCCACAGCCGGGCGGCTGACCTTCTGCACCGTGCCGGCCTTTCCGCCCTGGATGCTGGAGAGGATATTGTCCGCACTGCACCCGGCCAGAACTGCCGTCAGGGCCAGTGCCGCCATTATTTTTTTCAAGGCTCTCATGATCGGGCCTCCCTGTCCATATATTATAGCAACGATGGCTTTTCAAAAGCTATCGCTATAGTATATCACATTCCGGCCCGGGAAGCGAGAGGGAAAAGCGTGAAAATTTGTTATTGGATTTCTATGCGAAAAACATCTTGACGAGCGGGCAAAAAAACGCTACACTATAGGCGTACCCGGAACCCACAGCTCAGAGGGAGCAGAGCGGGCAGGGGCATGTGACAGTTATCCCATTTTTTTTTTTTAGATATTTGACAGGAGAACGCGACTTATGGCAGAAGATATGAACAAGTCCGCCGCTGAGACCGAAGAGGAATATCAGCCTGACCTGATGACCCTCGAGGACGAGGACGGCAATGAGGTCACGTTTGAAGTGATCGACGCTCTGGACCATAAGGGCGTGCATTACCTGGCCGTTGTCGAATACGCCGAGAATGAGGAAGACCTGGACGAGGACGCCCAGCTGGTCATCCTGAGCGTCGGCGAGGACGACGAGGGCGAGTATCTCGACGTGGTGGAGGACGATGAGACGCTGCTGGAAGTCAGCAAGCTGTTCGAGAAGCGTCTGAGCGACCAGTTCGAGATCGAGTGATCTTTCAGCAAAGACTTCCTGCCCGGCGCGATTTGTTGCGGTTTATATGATCCTACTAATCATCCAACGGGAGCTTGGAGTTCGTCGGTGGATTGCAGACCTCCCCGCATCATGGGTCGACCATGAAGGCTCGATGAGGAAGCGCGAAACCGGAGACAGAGCACCCACCTGTCCGCAAGGGTAGGTTTGATTGCCGCAGACGACCGGGCGGGATTCTTTATAGGTTTTCAAAAAGGCTCTCGTGCCGTATTTCCTGCCGGCATGAGAGCCTTTTTTCTTTTGTCTCTATTCCCCGGTCTCGTCCGTGAACAGGCCCGGGATGCCGCAGACAGCGGCCACACCCACCAGCGTGAACACGATGCGCGACCAGATGGACGCGCTGCCGCCCAGCAGCCAGCCGACGAAGTCGAACTGGAACAGGCCCACAAGACCCCAGTTGATGCCGCCGACGATCATGAGGATGAGACAGATTTTATAAAAGGTCTGCACAAAAAGACCCTCCTTCCTTTGGGCAGTATGCCCGACGGGAAGGAGGGTTATGCATTTTATAGGAATAACCTCTCCGTCATTGCTTCGCAATGCCACTGCCCCGGCAAAAGGGTTGCGGCACCCAGCAGCCGCAGCACTTTGCTTGCGTCTTGCTGGCCGCGGCCCGGCAACAGAGGCTCCCCTACAAGGGGAGCTGGCGGGCGCAAGCCCGACTGAGAGGTTGTACGAAGGCGAGGCTTTATCTCTTCCGCAGTATCTGCACCTCCGCCCCCCCCTGACAGGCTGGGCGGTATAAACCTGCGTCCAGCGGGCGCGGAGGGCGGCAGCGGCGGCTTTGGCCTCGGCTTCGGTGCGGAACACGCCGAAGACCGCCGCGCGCCGCTGCCGGTCATGAGGGCAGCGACCGCGCCGTTTTCCCGCAGGGCGTTCTTGATGGCCTCATTGTCCTTAGCGCCGCTGCACTCTTCGAGGGCGTTTCCGGCAGCGGCACAGACAGCGTCCAGGTCGCCCGCCCGGATGGCGGCTTCCTGGGCGGCGCAGTCGGGGTGTACGCTGCTGCCCACCTTATCGTAGGCCGCAAAAGCCTCAGGGGTCGAGATGCCGTAGCCGGGCATCACCACCGTGAACCAGCACTCGGGCAGGGGCGGCAGTGCCTTGATAAGGTCGCCGAGGCCCTGCACCCGGCAGGTGCCGCCCATGAGGGCGAACGGCACGTCTGCGCCGATACTGACACCCAGAGCGCAGAGCTCGCTCATGGACAGGCGGGCGCCGTACAGCTCGTTCAGACCCACCAGAACAGCCGCAGCGTCGGCGCTGCCGCCAGCCATACCGGCCCGGACGGGAACGCTCTTATAGATGGTGATGTCTGCACCCGCCAGCAGGCCCGTATAGTGGAAGAAAGCCAGCGCCGCCTTGATGGCGGTGTTGCCCGGGCCGGGCTTGACCTTGCTGCCGGGCAGGGCCAGATCGAGGTAGGGGCTGCGGCGGATGACCACCCGCTCATACAGCGAGATGGCCTGCATGGTCATGTCCAGCGCGCGTGGTAGCCCCCGGGCAGGATGCCCACCACATCCAGCGCCAGATTCAGCTTGGCCGGGGCCAGGACTGTCACACGATCGCGCATGGTTTTTTCCTCCTCACTTACAGTTCTCGTTCAAAAACTCCCGGATGCGGCGGAGGGCCTCCATCAGATGCTCCACGCTGTAGGCGTAGGATACGCGGGCGTACCCCTCGCCGGACGCACCAAAGGCGTTGCCCGGGATGATGGCGACATGCTTCTGCTCCAAAAGCTTTGTGCAGAACTCCTCGCTGCTCATGCCGCTGGATTTGATGCAGGGGAAGGCGTAGAACGCGCCCCGCGGCTCAAAACAGCTCAGGCCCATGTCGTTGAAGCTCTTCACCACGAGGCGGCGGCGCATATTGTACTCGTTGCGCATCCGCTCGATCTCGCCGTCGCAGTCCTTGAGGGCCGTGATGGCGGCGTACTGGCTGGTGGTGGGGGCGCTCATGATAGCGCTCTGGTGGATCTTGGTCATGATCTTGATGATGGGCGCGGGGCCGACCACATAGCCCAGCCGCCAGCCCGTCATGGCGTAGGTCTTGGAGAAGCCGTTGACCACCACCGTCCGCTCGGCCATGCCGGGCAGCGTGGCGATGGAAACGTGGTTCTGCAGGCCGTAGTTCAGCTCCGCATAGATCTCATCCGACAGCACCATGATGTTGGTGCCGCGCAGCACCTCCGCGATGGCCTCCAGGTCTTCCCGCTCCATCACCGCGCCGGTAGGGTTGTTGGGGAAGGGCATGATGAGGAGCTTGGTCTTCGGGGTGATCGCGGCTTTCAGGGCGTCGGCCCGGAGGCGGAACTCATCCTCCTGACGGCAGGCCACATGGACCGGCACACCGCCGGACAGGGTGGTGATGGGTTCGTAGCAGACGAAGCACGGCTCCGGGATGATGACCTCATCGCCGGGCTGCACCAGGGTGCGGATGCACATGTCGATGGCCTCGCTGCCGCCGACGGTGACTAGGATTTCCTTGCCGGGTCGTATTTCAGGCCCATCCGGCGGTCGAGGTAGCGGGCGATCTCTGCCCGCAGTTCCTTCAGACCGGCGTTGGAGGTATAGCGGGTGCGGCCATGCTCGAGGCTCTCGATGCCGGCCTCCCGGACGGCCCACGGGGTCTTGAAGTCGGCTCGCCGACGCCGAGGCTGATGCACTCGGGCATCTCGGCGGCAAGGTCGAAAAATTTTTGCGGATGCCGGAGGGGCGCATGGCCGCAGCGGCAGGCGCGATCAGTTTATCGTAATCCATCACAGCACGGTGCACTCTCTTTCATCGATTTCTTCGTCCTGATACAGACGACCCTCTTTTTTGTAGGTGCGGAGCACGAAATGGGTGGCCGTGGACAGCACGTCGTCCAGCGGGGACAGACGCTTTGCCACGAAGAGGGCGATCTCCTGAAAGGTCTGGCCCTTGATGACCAGCTGAAGATCGTAGCCGCCGCTCATCAAAAGCACGCTCTCCACCTCGTCGAAGGAGGCGATGGTGGCGGCAATTTCGTCAAAGCCGCGGCTCTTCTTGGGGCTGACGTTCAGCTCGATGACGGCTTCCACCCGGTTCACGCCGGCCTTCTCCCAGTCCACGAGGGTCTTGTAGCCCTTGATGATGCCCTGCGCCCGGGCCAGGTCTATCATAGCCGCCACCTCGGCGGGGGATTTGTTCAGCATAGCCGCGATGTCCTCCACCGACATCCGGGCGTTGTCCTCAAGGATCTTCAGAAGCTGTTCCATAGTCGTTTCTCCTTTGTTCAGCCTGTGGCGATATTTATAGATAAGTATAGCACACTGCCCGGCAGTTTGCATCTGGTTTTTGCAAGTTCTGCCGGTGATAGACATTCTTTTGCCCTTTTTCCCCTGCTCTTTTTTCCTTCAGTCAAAAAAAGAGTGTTCATTTTTCGTGAAATCTGCTATACTTGAGGTGAGTAAGCCTCTCCCAATGGGAGAGCCTTTCGTTCTGTCAACATTTATATAGAAGGGGTAGGAATTATGAAAGCATTCATTACCGTCATCGGCCACGACACCGTGGGCGTCGTCGCTCGCCCGTGTCTCGGGCCTGTGCAGCGAGCTGAACATCAACATCGAAGACGTCACCCAGAGCATCCTGCAGGGTATGTTCGCCATGATCATGCTGGTGGACATCACCAAGTGCAATGTCTCCCACGAGGAGCTGCACCAGAAGATGAATGCTCTCGCCGCCGAGATGGGGATGCAGATCAGTCTCACCCGTCAGGAAGTTTTCGACGCGATGCACACGATTTAAGGAGCAAACTACTATGAGCATGATGAACACCGGCGACATCCTCGAGACCATCGAGATGTTCACGCAGGACAATCTGGACGTGCGCACCGTCACCATGGGCATCAGCCTGCTGGACTGCATCGACCCGGACCCCAGGAAAGCCTGCGAAAAAATCTATCACAAGATCACCACCCGCGCCGCCCGGCTCGTTCCGGCTGTGGAGCACATCAGCGCCGAGTACGGCATCCCCATCATCAACAAGCGCATCAGCGTCACCCCCATCGCCATGCTGCTGGGTGCCTGCCCGGACGCCGACCCGGTGGACTTTGCCAAGACCCTCGACGCCGCCGGCAAGAAGGTGGGCGTCAACTTCGTGGGCGGCTACACTGCCCTCGTCCACAAGGGCTTCTCGGCGGGCGACCTGCGCCTCATCGAGTCCATCCCCCGCGCACTGGCCGAGACGGACATCGTCTGCAGCTCGGTGAACATCGGTGCCACCAAGGCGGGCCTGAACATGGACGCCATCAAGCTGATGGGCGAGGCCGTCAAGAAGGCCAGCGAGCTCACCGCCGACCGTCAGTGCATCGGCGCAGCAAAGCTGGTGGTCTTCTGCAACGCACCCGAGGACAATCCCTTTATGGCGGGTGCCTTCCACGGCCCCGGTGAGCCCGACTGCGAGATCCACGTCGGCGTTTCCGGCCCCGGCGCGGTCCGCGCCGCGCTGGCCCGGCTGCCCAAGGACGCCCCCATCGACCAGGTGGCCGAGCTGGTGAAGCGCACCGCCTTCAAGATCACCCGCGTGGGCCAGCTGGTGGCAAACCTGGCTTCCGAGGCGCTGGGCGTGCCTGCCGGCATCATCGACCTGTCGCTGGCCCCCACCCCCGCCGTGGGCGACAGTGTGGCCAACATCCTCGAGGAAATGGGCCTTGAGACCTGCGGCTGCTGCGGCACCACCGCCTGCCTTGCCCTGCTCAACGACGCCGTCAAGAAGGGCGGCGTCATGGCCTCCAACCACGTCGGCGGCCTGTCGGGTGCTTTCATCCCCGTCAGCGAGGACGACGGCATGATCCACGCCGCCGAGTGCGGTTGCCTCACCATTGAGAAGCTGGAGGCCATGACGGCTGTCTGCTCTGTGGGCATCGACATGGTCATCATCCCCGGCGACACCACCCCGGCCGTCATCAGCGCCCTCATCGCCGACGAAGCCGCCATCGGCATGGTCAACAGCAAGACCACCGCCGTCCGCGTCATCCCCGCCATCGGCCGCAAGGCGGGCGAAGTGCTGGACTTCGGCGGCCTGCTGGGCTACGGCCCCATCATGCCGGTCAACCAGCGCGACCCTTCCGTCTTCATCAACCGCGGCGGCAGACTCCCCGCCCCGATGCAGTCGCTGAAGAATTAAAGAATAATTTTTTCTAAAAACAGGCCCATCCTCTGGATAAACTTTCCATGAGGGGGCCTGTTTTTTATGTTATCCCGCCGCGAAATGGGGGCGCTGTGCGCCTCGCTGCTGTTCTGTCTTCTGCTGTCGCTGGGGGTGGCTGGGCGCAGAGCCAGCTCATCACCGCCGACCAGCTTTCCGCCGACACCCTGCGGCTCCACATCCGGGCCGACACCGACTCCGTGCGAGACCAGAGCGCGAAGCTGGCTGTCCGGGACGCCGTGCTAGGCCCTCACCGACGAAGCCTGCCCGGCAAACAGCCGGGCCGATGCCCGGGCGTGGGCGGCGGAAAACCTCGTCCGCTTCGAGCTGACGGCCCGCCAGACACTGGCCTCTCTCGGCATCCGCGCACCGGTGAAAGCCTGCCTCGTGAATATGTACTTTCCCACCCGGCGCTATGACGGCGGGGCTCTGCCTGCCGGGCGGTACGACGCGGTGCGGCTGGACATCGGGACGCGGCGGGCAGGCCGGAACTGGTGGTGTGTGCTCTACCCGGGTCTCTGCAGGTCAGCCTGCGGCGGGTACGACACGCCTGCCGAAAATGACCTTGTCTGCGGGGAATATATTGTCCGGTTCCGGTTCGTGGAGTGGTGGGACGGCCTCACCGCGCCCCGGGAGGACGTGGTGCTGGCCGGGTGAACAGGCCATCGGCACGCCGCATAGGATGAGCGCGGAAGGAGTGTGACAACACTATGGCAATTCCTGCTTACTACTCGCTCATCCAGCGCGGCAGCTCCGGCCCGGACGTGGCCCTCGTGCAGACGTGGCTCAACGGCATCCGGGACAGCTGCACCTGGCACGCTGCCCTTACCGTGGACGGAAAGTTCGGCGCAAACGCCGAGAAGGCTGTCCGGGAGTTCCAGCTCCGGTACGACCTCAAAGAGGACGGCAAAGTGGGCGTGAACACCTGGAACGTGCTCTACGCCCGCTACACGGCCAAGCACGGACTCACCGTCCCCTACCCCGGCATCGTGCTGCGAAGCGGCAGCGCAGGCGGCTGCGTCCGGCTGGTGCAGCAGAAGCTCAACGCCGAGGGCGAGCGGCTCACCACCGACGGCAAGTTCGGTGCCAGCACCGTCGCCGCCGTCAAGCGCTACCAGACCCGCCACAGCCTGACCTCCGACGGCTCCGTGGGCAAGGACACCTGGGAAAAGATGTTCCCGGCCGCGTGACGTGACGGAAAAAACCTCTCCGTCACGCCTTTTGTCGGCGTGCCACCTCCCCTGACAGGGGAGCTGTTCTCTGCGAGCAGACTGAGAGGTTTTTACGAAACAGCGCTCAAAAAGAAAGCCCCCCCATGGAGTTCGCGGCTCCTTGGGGGCTTTTCCATTGGGGTGAAACCAATGGAGTATTCACATTCCTGAGTTTATTATATGCCATCCCGTGCAAAAAGTCAAGCATTGCATAGAAAATTTACACCCCCTCGACAAACGCCCTCAACTCTCCTATAATAAAATCATCCCAACGAAAGGCGGTGTCCCCATGCGTTTCCTACACCTCTCCGACCTGCATCTGGGCAAGCGGGTCTGCGAATTCTCCATGCTGGACGACCAGCGATACATTTTAGAGCAGGTCCTCTCCCTGCTGGACGCCCAGCCCGTAGACGGCGTTCTGCTGGCAGGCGACCTCTACGACAAGCCCGTGCCGCCCGCCGAGGCGGTGCGGCTGCTGGACTGGTTCCTCACCGAGCTTGCAGCGCGGGGACTGCCCGTTTTTGCCGTCAGCGGCAACCACGACTCGGCAGACCGCATCGCCTTCGGCGCACAGGCTTCTGGCAGGGAGCCGGGTGTACGTCAGCCCGGTCTTTACCGCACCACCCGCGCCCATCACCCTGACGGACGAATACGGCCCGGTGGACGTCTGGCTCCTGCCCTTTTTGAAAGCCCGCCGCCGTGCGGCACGTCTTCCCGGACGAGAAGATCGAGAGCTACAACGACGCCATCGGCTGTGTGCTGAACGCCTGTGCACCCGACCCCGCCCGCCGGAACGTGCTGGTGGCCCACCAGTTCGTGGCCGGGGCGGCGGTCTGCGAGAGCGAAGAGCCCAGCGTGGGCGGGGTGGACAGCATCGACGTCTCCCTCTTCGAGGGCTTCGACTATGTGGCTCTGGGCCACCTCCACAGTCCCCAGAAGGTGGGGCGGGACACCGTCCGCTACGCAGGCAGTCCCCTCAAATATTCCTTCTCCGAGGCCCATCAGCACAAAGCCGCCCTCTTCGTCACCCTGGGCAAAAAGGGCAGCGTCCGCTTTGAGGCCGCGCCTCTCACCCCCCGGCACGACCTGCGGGAGCTGCGGGGCAGTTACATGGAGCTCACGGACCGCCGGGCCTACGACGGCACGCCGACAGACGACTACCTCCACATCACCCTCACCGACGAGCAGGACGTTCCCGACGCGCTGGCCCGGCTGCGGGTCATCTACCCGAACCTCATGCGGCTGGACTACGACAACCGCCGCACCCGGGCCGCCGAGACGCCCGACGACGCTGCCCGGGCCGAGAGCAAGACGCCCCTCGAGCACTTTGCAGCCTTTTACGAAGCCCAGAACGGCCAGCCTCTCTCTGACGAACAGGCGGCGTTCTGCCAATCGCTCATCGAGGACATCTGGAAGGAGGACGAAGCATGAGGCCCCTGAAACTGACCCTGTCGGCCTTCGGGCCTTACGCCGCCGAGACCGTTCTGGACCTCGCCCAGCTGGGCAGAGGCGGCCTATACCTCGTCACCGGCGACACCGGCGCGGGCAAGACCACCCTCTTCGACGCCATCACCTACGCCCTCTACGACCGCTCCAGCGGCGGCGTGCGGGAGGGGGCCATGCTCCGCAGCAAGTACGCCGAGCCCGGCACCCCCACCTTCGTGGAGCTGGAATTCGAGGTGCGGGGACAGCGCTGCACCGTCCGCCGCAACCCCGAATACCTCCGCCCGAAAGCCCGGGGCGAGGGCTTCACCACCGAAAAGGCCGACGCCTGCCTCACCTACGCCGACGGCCGTCCGCCCGTCACCCGGGCCAAGGACGTCACCGCCGCCGTGGTGGACATCATCGGGCTGGACTACAACCAGTTCTCCCAGATCGCCATGATCGCCCAGGGGCAGTTCACCCGGCTGCTCAACGCCTCCACCGAGGAGCGGAGCAAGATCTTCCGCAAGCTGTTCCGCACCCAGCCCTACCAGCGTCTCCAAGAGCGGCTGCAGGCCGAGAACGCCGCTCTCACCCGCCAGCGGGAGGAGCAGAGCGTCCGCATCGGGCAGCTGCTCTCCGGCCTGAGCTGGGCCGAAGGGGACGCCGACGAAGCCGTTCTGGACGAGCTGGCCCCCCTCTGCGAGGCGGGCGGGCAGGCGTCGCCGGAAGGGGTGCTTCCCCTTCTGGATGCCCTGCTGGCCGGGCAGGAGCAGGCGCTGAGCTTGTCCACTTCCGCCCGGACTGAGGCCGAGGCAGAGCTGGACAAGCTCCAGCAGACGCTGGGCCGGGCCGAACAGGCCGAGAAGCTCCGCCTCGAGCTGACCGCCGCGCAGGCTCGTCAGGACGCTCTGCGGCCCGTTCTGGACGCCGCCGAGGCCGAAGCGGCCCGCCACGCCGGAGATTCCGCCGCGCTGGACGCGCTGGCCGGAAAGCTCGAGCGGGCGAAAGCCGACCTCGCGGCCTTCGACGGGCTGGACAGCCTCGAAAAGAGGCTTTCTGCCGCCCGGGACGCCGCCGCCCTCGAGAACGCCAGAGCTGAAAAGCGCCGCGCCGCCCTCGGGCAGCTAGACGGAGAACTGACCGCTTTGGAGCAGAGCCTCGCCGCCCTTGGGGGCGCGGAGGCCGAGAACGTGAGCCTTGAGGCCCGGGCCGAACAGCTGACCCGGCGGGGAGACGGCCCTCGCGCAGCTGGCCCAGAGCCTCGCTGAGGGGCAGCGCCGGGGGCAGGCCGCACGGCAGGCGCAGGAGCGCTATCTTCTCGCCGACGGCGCAAAGGAGCGCGCCCATGCCCTCCGCGACCACCTCGAGCGGGCTTTTCTCAACGCGCAGGCGGGCCTGCTGGCCGAAGGGCTGACGGACGGCACCCCTGCCCCGTCTGCGGCAGCACCCATCACCCGAAGCGGGCCGTTCTGCCCGCCGAAGCCCCCACACAGGCCCGGGTAGACGCGGCCAGACAGTCCGCCGACGAGGCCGACCGCGCCGCACAGGAAGCCAGTGCGGCCGCCGCCAAGGCCGTGGCCGCAGACCGGGAGGCCAAAGCCACCCTCCGCCGGGACGCCGAGGCCCTGCTGCCGGAGCGGTTCACCTCGCCGGAGGGGCCGGTGAAGCTGACTGTCTCGCTCTTAAAGACGGCCCTGGCCGAAGAAAGCGAGGCCCTGCACGCCGCACAGGAAGCCCTCGACAAGGCTCAGAAGCAGAATGCCGCCGCCCTCGCCGCCAAGGCCCGGCAGGAGGACGAGCGGCAGAAAAAGACCGCCCAGCGCTCTGCCCTCGAGGCCGAGGCACGGGCTTCCGCTGAGGAAGCCGCCCGGCAGTCTGCCTCCGCCAAGGCTCTGGAGGCCCAGTGTGCCGAGGCCCGGGCCGCTCTGCCCGCCGCCGGCCGGGAAGAAGCCCGCCGGGCGCTGGCTGGGCTGGAAAACGAGCGCTGCGCCCTCCGGGCCGGGATGGACGCCGCCGCGTCGGCTCTGGCCAAGGCCCGGCAGGACTACGCCGCCGCCGAGGCCGCAGTCACGACCCTGACGGCCCAGCAGACAGAGGCGGGCGAAGCCGCCGACCTGCCCGCCCTCGAATCCCAGCGGGACGCCCTGACGGCCCGGCGCACCGCTCTCGCGGCTCAGGAAAAGGCCCTGACGGCCCGCCTCCTGCCCAACCGGAAGTCCGCCGACCTCTACCGTCAGCACGCCGCCGCCCGGGCAGAGCTGGAACGCCGCTGGCAGTGGGTGAACGCCCTCGCCTCCACGGCGGGCGGCACCCTCAGCAGCAAACAGAAGATCCGCCTCGAGGCTTACATCCAGATGAACTACCTCGACGCCATCCTCGTCCACGCCAACACCCGCCTCATGCAGATGACCGCCGGGCAGTACGAGCTGGAGCGGGTGGGTGCCGAGAACCAGCGCAGTCAGTCCGGCCTCGACCTCGGCGTCATCGACCACTACAACGGCACCCGCCGCAGCGTCAAGACCCTCTCGGGCGGTGAGAGCTTCAAAGCCTCACTGGCGCTGGCGCTGGGCCTCTCGGACGAAGTCCAAAGCGCGGCGGGGGGCATCCGGCTCCGGCTGGAACCCTCTTTCTCGATGAAGGCTTCGGCTCGCTGGACGACGAGAGCCTTGAGCAGGCCATCCGGGTCCTCGCCGGCCTCACCGAGGGCGACCGCCTCGTGGGCATCATCTCCCACGTCGCCGCGCTCAAGGAGCGCATCGACAAACAGGTGGTCGTAAAAAGGCACGCAGCGGGGGGGAGCACAGTGGAGGTCATTGTGTGACCGCTTTCCTTCCTTTCCTGTTTTTTGCCTGTATTTTTTCTTCGGTATTTTTCTACATCTACTCAATGCAGTTTGTTTGGGTCAAAAAAGTCAACCTTTTTGATAAAACAGTCGAAAAGGCGTAGAAAAGATTGCATGAATTTCTCCCCGCATATTCTCCCCCGCCTCCGCACACCCTAGGTGCGGAGGTGTTTTTTATGGAATCTCTGACGCCCTTCATCCGCCATGAGCTTGAGGATGCGCCCGGGCCGAGCGGCCCGCCGGAGGAGACGAGCAGCGTGGTCAGCCCGCCTTTGGGCGCGGAACCCGGTCAGCCGCCCGTCACGGAACCGCCAAAACCGGGTTGCGGCTCCCAGCAGCCGCCGTCGCAGCCGGACGGCCCGGATGTGCAGCTCCCGCCGCCGGAAGTCCCGCAGCCCCGTCCAGACTGCGGCATCCCCATGACCGACGGCACCCCTGCAGCCTGTCGGCAGAAGAATGCCGCCGAGTTTCTGGCCGGGCGCTCGCCCGGGGTGATGGCCCAGTACGGGCAGGGGCTGTTTGGCTCCCAGCAGCACACCAAAAGCCTCCACCCGGCGCCGGAGGAGGACGAAAGCGGCGTTTTACAGCTGGTAGAGTGGCGCGAAGAAGCGCCTTACGGTTGAAAGAGGTGTAAAATTCAGAAATTATTTTCCAATTACCTGTTGAAATCTTCGCGCGCTTCTTTTATTATGGTAGCAAACAAAGCAAAGGCAGGTAATGCACTATGGCAGAAATCAAATACGAGATCGTTGAGCGCATCGCAGTCCTCGGAGAGCGTCCCCGCGGCTGGGAGCGCCAGCTCAACCTCATCAGCTGGAATGAAGGCGAACCCAAGTACGACATCCGCGACTGGTCCCCGGACGGCACCCGCATGGGCAAGGGCATCTCCCTGAGCCACGACGAGCTGGCCATCCTGAAGGGCATCCTCGAGGATATGGAGCTGTAAGATGACGGACCGCGAGGAATTTCTGGAGATATTCCGCACCCACATCACCCGGCCCGGCAGCGAAAAGCTGCTGGACTGGATGGACAGCAAGACGGACTTCTTCTCCGCGCCGGCGTCCACCCGCTTCCATGGGGCCTGCGATGGCGGGCTGTGTGCGCACAGCCTGAACGTCTACCGCGTGCTCCACGGCACCTTCTTCACGCCGGACGAGGACAGCGAAGAGACCTTCGCCATCTGCGCACTGCTCCACGACCTGTGCAAGGCCAACTTCTACAAAAAAGGCACCCGCAACGTGAAGAACGACGAGACCGGCAAGTGGGAGAAGGTGCCCTCCTACAGCGTGGAGGATATGTTCCCCTACGGCCACGGCGAAAAGAGCGTCTTTCTCATCGAGCGGTTCATGAAGCTCAAGGTCGAGGAAGCCGTGGCCATCCGCTGGCATATGGGCGGCTTCGACGACGCCGTCCGGGGCGGCAGCTTTGCCCTGTCGGGGGCTTTCGAGAAGTACCCTCTGGCCGTCAAGCTCCACATCGCCGACCTCGAGGCGACCTATCTGCGGAACAACTGATTTTCTTTATATGCTTGACTTTTTCGCAGGATCATATAATGAAAGGAGACGATACAGCATATGTTTCACCTATGCGAAAAAAAAATGTTCCCTCCTGGAGTGCCAGCTCCAAAAGGGGGACTCTTCTTTATTTAACGGCCCGAAAGCATCCGTCAAGCCATTGCTGTAATGCGAGATCACATTTGCTGCGACGGACACGATCAGAGACGATATATCCTGCATATTTTCTTTTAAAATGGGCGGGGTAGGCCGCAGAATAAGTATAACATACTTTTCAGCAAAAAGAAAAACGCCCGCCGTGCATCCACACGACAGGCGTTTTCTTTTTCAACTCTTACTTTTCCTGCGGCATCAGCTTTGAAAGCTCGGCCAGGACCTCGTCGCCGAGGTGTTCCAGCTTTGTTTTCGGTTGACGGTCCGCAGCAGGCGGTGTCTGTGCAGCCGTCTCCGGGAACGGGACCGCGGGCTGTGTGGACGGAACATCCAGCCGCAGCGGGGCGGTGGATATTTTGTCCAGCTCGCTCCGCAGCTCCTCACACCGGGCGGTCAGCTCGGCGTTCTCCTTCCGCAGGGCTAGAATGGTGTGCTCGTAGGCAAACATCCGCGTCTCATAGCGGCGCAGCTCGGCGTTGGCAGCATTGAGCTGACGGCTCAGCTGCTCGAGCTGAGTCGGCCCGACGCAGCGGGCAGAGCCTCAGGGCATGACTTCTCCCGTTCGGATGCCATCGCCTCTTCCACCTCCTGCAGTCTGCGCTGGGCGCAGCGATGCTCCCGGCTGTCTCCCGGCAAAGCTGTTCCAGCCGATGCAGCTCCGGCGTCCGGCGGCTGCTCAGCCACTCCAGCGGCAGCTTTGTCTGTTGCTGCTCCACGGTACGGCCTCCTTCCGCTTTTTTTCTGCGCAAGGGGTTCTCTATTCTTGCGCTTATCTACGCTTGTTCAGAATCGCCAGCAGGTCGTCGTAGTAGCTGGTGTCGCTGTTCTCCTCCTCCACGGGCTTGGCGGCAGAAGCATTGCCGGAAGCGACGGAGGGAGTGTTGACCTCGGCACTGAAGACAGCGGACGGAGCAGAAGCCGTCACGCCGGGAGCAGTACCGGCGGCAGCAGTACCCAGAGTGCTGCGCAGGCCGTCAGCAGCCTTGTTGTCGAAGCCGGTGGCCACGACGGTAACGCGCATCTCATCGGAGAGGTTCTCGTCGAAGGCAGTACCCCAGATGATGTTCGCATCGGGATGTGCGCTCTGGGTGATGAGGCCGGCAGCAGTCTCGACATCCTCCAGACCGATGTCGGGGCTGGAAGTGATGTTGATGATGACGCCGTGTGCGCCGGCAATGCTGGTCTCCAGCAGCGGAGAGGAGATAGCGGCCTTGGCGGCGTTCTCAGCCTTGCCGGCACCCTTGGCGCTGCCGACGCCCATGTGAGCGTAGCCGGCGTCCTTCATAATGGAGCGCACGTCGGCGAAGTCCAGGTTGATGAAGGCCGGCACATTGATCAGGGCGGAGATGGACTCGACGCCCTGACGCAGCACGTTATCAGCGGCCTGGAAGGCGTTCATCAGGGTGATTTTCTCCTGACTGATCATCTTCAGGCGCTCGTTGGGGATGACGATGAGGCTGTCCACGTGCATCAGCAGGTTGGCGATGCCCTGCTCAGCCAGACCCCATCTTCCGCTTGCCCTCAAAAGAGAAGGGCTTGGTGACGATGCCCACGGTCAGGATGCCCAGATCGTGCGCCACCTCGGCCACCACGGGGGCTGCGCCGGTGCCGGTGCCGCCGCCCATACCGGCGGTGACAAAGACCATCTGAGAGCCCTTCAGGGCATTTGCGATCTCGTCCTTGCTCTCCTCGGCAGCGCGCTGGCCGATCTCGGGGTCAGCACCTGCGCCGCGGCCCTTGGTGAGCTTGGAGCCAAGCTGCACCTTGGTGGCGGCATGGTTCTTGGCCAGTGCCTGCTGGTCGGTATTCATTGCGATAAATTCGACGCCCTGCAGGCCATCGCTGACCATGCGGTTGACGGCGTTGCCGCCGCCGCCGCCCACGCCGATGACCTTTATCGTCGTTACGTTTTCGTCCATTTCTTCGTCGAGCATGAGTGCCATATCATTGTCCTCCATCGGATTTTATCGTAGACCGCGCCTTGGCGCAGGATAGAACTCAACATTACTGCTACTATATAACAGTATCGTATCATCTTTTGGCCCCGAATGCAAGATAAATTTGCTTTTTCGATGGTATTTTTTTCACAGCGGCGTCAGGGGGCGGCATTTCTCTGCCAATTCGTCCCTAAAGAGGTCAGAACTTCCCACAGACCGGCATAACCCCGGTCGATATGACGAGTCTCTTCCACGAAGCTTTTTCCCTGTGCCGATAAAGCCGCCACCACCAGTGCCGCGCCGCCCCCCGCAGGTCAGGCGCAGTGAGGGTGGTGCCGTGCAGGCCGCTTTCCGGCAGCGGGCCGACGGAGAGCACCCTCCCGGCCCGTTTTGCCCGCCCGCCCAGCCGCTCAAAGCCTTCTGCGCAGCCGAAGCGCTCCTCGAAGATGACGTCCTCGATGCTGCTCTCTCCCTCGGCGCAGAGCATGGCGGCCGCCAGCAGGGGCGCAGCGTCGGTGGCGAGACCCGGATACACCCCTGTGAAGACCCTGCCCACCCCATACAGCCGCCCGAAGCGTGCTACTTCGGCCCGGTCTGCTCCCCGCTTCACGGTGCAGCCCATTTGTTCCAGAATTTCCAGTACCGGCTCGTAGAGTCCGGGCGGGCATCCGGTGAGTTCCACCCGCCCTCCGGCAACAGCGGCGGCACAGGCCAGCGTGGAAGCGAAAATGCGGTCCGGCAGGGGCGAAAAATCGCAGCCGGAAAGCCCCCGCCGCCCCTCGATGTGAATCGTCGAAGTCCCCGCGCCCTCGATCCGTCCGCCGCAGCGGTTCAGAAATTCGGTCAGGTCGGAGATCTCCGGTTCCCGGGCTGCGCCCCGCAGGACGGTGGTGCCTCGGGCGCAGACAGCAGCCAGCAGCAATGTCTCCGTTGCTCCCACGCTGGGGAAACGGAGGGTGATGTCGGCCCCGTGAAGGCCTCCCGGCGCGGCCAGCACCAGCCGTCCCGCCCCGGCATCCAGCTCTTTCGCCCCCATCCGGGCCAGACCTTCCAGATGCAAGTCGATGGGACGGGCGCCGATATTGCACCCGCCGGGCAGCGAAGTCTCGGCCCGGCCCAGCCGCGCCAGCAGCGGTGCGCAGAAGAGGATGGAGGCCCGCATTTGTGCTGCAGTTTCTCCCGGAAGAGTGCTGTTTGAGGGCATCCCGGCCACCACGATGTCTGCCCCCTGCCAGTGGGCGGCGCACCCCGCGCCCCCGCAGCAGCGCAAGGCAGCACTCCACGTCCGACAGGGCCGGGACGGCCCGCAGCCGCACCGGCCCCCGGCAGAGCAGCGCCGCCGCAAGGAGCGGAAGTACGCTGTTTTTCGCCGCAGGTATTGCCGCTGTGCCGTTCAGCGGCCGTCCGCCCATCACCCAAATCCGCCCGCTCTGCTGTGTCATATCCGCAGCCCCCATTCCGCAAAAAGATACCCCACGATATGCAAAAGCAGGGGCGGATGTCACGATTTGAGTTTGTTGAAAGATTTGTGAGACTACGGTCAGACCTTCCTTCGTACAACCTCTCCGTCACGGCTTCGCCGTGCCACCTCCCCTAGTAGGGAGGCTTTGGCATTCCGTAGCGCTTTGCCTCTTCGCCAGAGGCTCCCCTACTAGGGGAGGTGTCGAATGAAGTGAGACGGAGAGGTTGTACAGAGCAGCACCTTTCCTCTACATCTCTCCGGGTTGCGGCTCCCAGCGTCTGCTTCGGCCCTTGGTTCGGGCCTCGCATCCTGCTGGCCGCGGCCCGAGCTTCGCCTCCCCCTGTTTCCGCCGCTGGCGGCGGTCGGCTCAGCTCCCGCGTGATACCCCCAGCACCACCCCCATCTCCCCCAGCAGCAGCATCATGAGGCTGGTGCCGCCGGAGGAGAAAAAAAGGGCAGCGAGATGCCGGTGTTGGGGATGGTGTTGGTGACGACAGCCACGTTCAGCACCGCCTGCAGGGCCACCTGCACCACGAATCCCACCACCAGCAGCGCCCCGAACCGGTCGGGCGCGTGGGCTGCGATGGTGATGCCCCGACAGAGCCGCAGCACGAACAGCCCCACCACTGCGCAGGCCCCCACGAAGCCCAGTTCCTCGCAGACGATGGAGAAGATGAAGTCGTTCTGAGGCTCGGGGACGAAAAGATGCTTCTGGCGGCTTTCCCCAGACCGAGGCCGGTGGCCCCGCCGGAGCCGATGGCATAGAGGCTCTGGATGGTCTGGTGGCCGTCACCCAGCGGGTCGGCAAAGGGGTCGAGCCAGGAGCGGAGCCGGTCGGCGGCGTAGGGGACGAGATCGGGCATGACGGCCACCGCCGCACCAATGGCCCCGACGCCTCCCGCGCCCGCCAGCAAAAACCACCGCAGACCCGTACCACCCACGAACATCAGCACCGCGCCGATGCCGAGGATGAGGACGGTGCCGGACAGGTGCGGCTCGAGCAGCATCAGGGCCGCCACCACCCCCAGCACCAGCGCAAAGGGCAGAACACCCACGCTGAAATCCTTCATCCGGTCGTGGTTCAGTGCGATGATGTGGGAAAATACCAGCACCGCCGCAAACTTTGCGATCTCGCTGGGCTGCAGGGTGCCGAACCCCGGGATGACCAGCCACCGCTTGCAGCCGTTGTACTCAGGCATGAAGAGCACCGCCGCCAGCAATATCAGCGACAGCCCCAGCAGCGGCCACGCCAGCTTGTGGAAGATATGGTAATCTACCCGGCTGGCCAGCCACATCCCGCAGAGCCCCAGCGCCGCGTAGAGCAGCTGAGGCCGCAGATAGGCCCAGGCGTCGCCCCGCCGGTAGAGCGCAACGGCGCTGGACGCGCTGGCCAGCATCACCAGCCCGAAGCCCACCAGCGTGAGCACCAGGATCAGAAACGGCAGGTCCATGCCGGGCAGCGGACGCAGGATCCTCTTCTTCATCCTCTCCCCCCTTCCCTTTAGTGTACGCACCGGGACGGACGGCTAGTCACGGGGCCTCGCGCATATGATTGCAGGAAGGGAGGTGCTGTCTCATGTCCGAATCGCCAAAACCCGCCGACGCCCTGCGCACCCTGCCGGAACGGGCGTTCCGCGCCCGGGCAAGGCTGGCGGCAGGGGTATTCTGTCTGGTCTGCTGCGGTCTGGCGGTGCGGCTTTTATTTTTGCAGGTGCTGGGCGGCGGCTGGTACACCGACCGCGCTCTAGGCCAGCAGCTGCGGGACACCGTCGTCCCCGCCGACCGGGGCCGCATTTATAGCGCCGACGGCGTTCTTCTGGCGGCCAACAGCAGCTGCTGGACCCTCCGGGCCTCGCCCCGGGAGATGCCGGAGGATAAACTCGCCCTCGCGGCCAAGGGGCTGGCCGAGATATTGGAGCTGGACGAAGGGAAGCTTCTCGAGAAATTCAGCGACCGTCACTCCAACGACTGCCTCCTGCGCTACCGGGTAGACCGGGCCATGGCCGACGCCGTGCGGGACTTCTGCGAGGCAAACGGCATCACCGGCATCCGCATCGATCAGGACTCGAAGCGCTGGTACCCGCAGGGGGAGTTTCTGGCCTCGGTGCTGGGGTTCACCAATGTGGACAACGCGGGCGTCTCGGGCCTCGAACTGAAGTATGACGACCTGCTCACCGGCGAAAACGGCGTCGTCCTCACGGCGGTGAACGCCTGGGGCTACACCCTCGAGCAGAGCTATGAGACCGAGCGTTTCCCCACCGAGGGGGACGGCCTGCGGCTCACCATCGACGCCAACATCCAGCACTATCTCGAGAACGCGCTGGGCTACGCGGTAAAGGAGCACCACGTCGCAGCCCGTGCCGTGGGCATCGTCATGGACGTGAACACCGGGGCCGTGCTGGCCATGTCCACCACCCCCGCCTACGACCCCAACCAGCCCCGCGTGCTGGCCGACAAGGCCGCACGGGAGGCCGTGGAGGGGCTTTCCGGCGACGAGCGGGCGGCGGCATTGCAGCTGGCCCAGCAGACCCAGTGGCGGAACAAGGCCGTCAGCGACCTCTACGAGCCGGGCAGCGTCTTCAAGCTCATCACCTGCGCGGCGGCGCTGGACACCGGGGCTGTGAGCAAAAACTCCAGCTTCTACTGCGGCGAGAGCATCTCGGTGGCCGGCACCCGCTTCCACTGCGCCAACCACAAGCGCCACGGGGCGCAGACCGTCACGCAGGCCCTTGAGAACTCCTGCAACCAGAGCTTCATCCAAATCGGCGCAAGGCTGGGCAAAGAGGCGTTCTGCGACTACTTTGCGGCCTTCGGCCTCCGCGCGCCCACCGGCATCGACCTGCCCGCCGAGCCGAAAAAGAGCCTCTACTACACCGCTGACCGGATGGGGCCGGTGGAGCTGGCGTCCTGCGCCTTCGGGCAGAGCAGCAAGATCTCTTACCTCGAGATGGCGTCGGCGGTCTGCGCTGTGGTCAACGGCGGGCGGCTGATGCAGCCCTACGTCGTCTCGGACATCCTCGGCCCGGAGGGCGAAGTCATCGACCACCTCTCCCCCGTCTGCAAGCGGCAGGTGCTGAAAGAGGAGACCTCCCGCACCATGCGGGAGATGATGGAGGCCGTCGTCCTCTACGGCGGCGGCCGGAACGCCCGGATCGCGGGCTACCGGGTAGGCGGCAAGAGCGGCATCAGCCAGAAGCTGGACAGCGCCGACGAGAAGGCCCGTATCGCCAGCTTTGTGGCCGTGGCTCCCATCGACGACCCCCAGTTTTTGTGTCTCGTCTGCCTCGACGAGCCCCACAGCTGGACGACGGCGGGCGGCAGCCTCTCGGCCCCGGTCTGCGCCGAGGTCCTCGAGCAGACGCTGGTGTACAAGGGCGTCCCCCGTGCCGCTGTCCCGGATACGCCCGCTTCCGATGCTGAGACTTCCGCCGACCTTCCCGAGGACGGCGACAGCTTCGACGGGGCGTAAAAATGGGCAAAAGAAAAAGACCGCTGGACGGCGGTCTTGGAAGGTCGATATTTGTCAGCTCTGCTGCGGCTGGTCGCGGAACACGATCTCGCCGGTGGCGCTGTCCATGGACTCGACGATGGCGAGGCTCTCCAGCTGGATGCCCTTGCTGCGGATGAGGTCGCCGCCCTGCTGGAAGCCCTTCTCGACGGCGATGCCGATGCCCTCGACGGTGGCACCGGCCTTCTCGGTCAGCTCCAGCAGACCCATCAGGGCGCAGCCGTTGGCCAGGAAGTCGTCGATGATGAGAACGTGGTCCTCGGGGGTGAGGAACTTCTTGGAGACGATGACATTATAGATTTTCTTGTGGGTGAAGGACTGGATCTTCGTCTCGTAGTTGTCATAGTCCAGGTTGATGCTCATGGACTTTTTGGCGAACACCACCGGCACGTTGAACTCGCTGGCCACCACAGCCGCGATGCCGATGCCGCTGGCCTCGATGGTGAGCACCTTGTTGATGGGCTTGCCATCGAACAGGCGCTTCCACTCCTTTGCCATCTCGCGGAACAGCGGAATGTCCATCTGATGGTTGATGAAGCTGTCCACCTTGAGCACATTGCCCTCACGGACGATGCCGTCTTTGCGGATGCGGTCTTCCAGCATTTTCATAGTTCGTCTCTTCCTCCCAATTTCCCTGTCACAAAACGGTCGATATTTCATATCAGTATACCGGATACTCTCCCGGTTGGCAAGGCTTTTTCTGCCCAAATTTGACTCGTTCTCCGGTTTTTTCAGCCCTTTCGATTATAAGTACGACTTTTTCGGTACAGTCTGTGTCTCAGGGCGGGCGATTTGTGCAGTTGTCTCTTGTTTTCTGCGCAAAATCGAGTATACTGGTAGCAGCCGGAAACGGCTTGCTGCGGCCGACGAGGGCCGCACCGGGAAAAAGGAGTCAGTATATGAAGACAGGGTTAGTATTAGAGGGCGGTGCCATGCGGGGGATGTTCACCGCAGGCGTTCTGGATGTCCTGATGGAGCACGGCCTCACCACCGACGGCACCATCGGCGTGTCGGCGGGCGCGGTGTTCGGCTGCAACTTCAAGTCGCACCAGATCGGCCGCGTCATCCGCTACAACACCGAATATTGCAACGACAAACGCTACGCCAGCTTCCGCAATCTGCTGCGCACCGGAAACCTCTACAGCGAGGATTTCTGCTACCACGAGGTGCCGGAAAAGCTGGACCCCTTCGATGAAGAGGCCTTCCGCGCTTCGCCCATGGACTTCTTTGTCGTCTGCACCGACCTGCACACCGGCGACCCGATCTACCACAAGTGCCGCAGCGGCGACGCCGAGGACGTGCGCTGGATGGAGGCCTCGGCGTCCATGCCGCTGGCGGCGAAGGCCGTCCGGATAGGCCACTACTCCCTGCTGGACGGCGGCGTGGCCGACTCCATCCCCGTCCGCTTCTTCGAGAGCCTGGGTTACAAGCGGAACCTCATCATCCTGACCCAGCCCAAGGGCTTCGTGAAAAAAAGAAGAACCCCCTGCTGCCCGCCATCCGGGCGCGGTATCTGCGCTATCCGGCCTTTGTGGAGGCCGTGGCCGACCGCCACGAGCGGTACAACGAGGCCCTCTCCTACATCGCCATGCAGGAGGCCTCCGGCAAAGACTATGTCATCCGCCCGCCCATCCCGCTGGAGATCGGCGCTATGGAGCGTGACCCCGCCCAGCTGCGCCGGGTCTACGAGACGGGCCGCGCCGTGGCGGAGAACCAGATCGACAAGATAGAGGCGTTCCTGAACGATGTGAAGGAGACGGAGGAATAACCTCTCCGTCACGGCTGACGCCGTGCCACTGCCGGGTTGCGGCACCCAGCAGCCGCAGCGCTTTGCTTGCGTCTTGCTGGCCGCGGCCCCAACAGCGACTCCCTGTTTCCGCCACTGGCGGCGGTCGTCGTTGTTGCTCCTATCGAGGGAGGCTTTGGCATTTCGTGAAGCCTCGCCTCTTCGCCAGAGGCTCCCCTACTAGGGGAGCTGTCGAGCGGCAGCGAGACTGAGAGGTTGTACGAAGACGAGCCTAACCTACAAACAAAGCAGGAGCCCCATCCATTCGGATGGAGCTCCTGCTTTTCTTATAACTTACTGCATATCCGTCTCAGAGATGGGGGTATCCAGCTCATCGGCGGGGGCGTCCGCCGTCTCGGGCTGTTTGCCCTTCTTCTCCCTGCGGGGCTTTTCGCCCTTGGGGCCGCGCTTCGACTTGATGCGCTTTGCCAGCAGCAGGAGCAGCACCAGCAGGGCTGCGCCGCCGGCGCAGAAGGCCCAGACGGGGAGCTTTGCAGGGACGAAAGCCACTTCGACCTCGGTGCCGGTGGTGGTGAAGGTGGTGTAGCTGCCGAAGCTGCCCGTCTCCACCTTATGCCAGCTGCCGTCGGCCTGCCTGACGTAGACCTTGCCCTTGGCCTTGCCGGGGGTCAGATAACGGATCTGGTGGGTCTCATTGCCGTCATCGGTGAACTCCAGCAGCCACTGCTCTGTCACACCGTGGACATCGGCTGTGATGTCCTGCTGGGTGACCTGCACGGCGTTGGAGCCGCCGAAGAAGCCGTCCACATAGAAGACCGGGCGACCGTTCTCACGGGTCACGCTGCTGCCCAGCGCCGGGATGTAGGAGGTGTACTCCACATTCACTACGGTGTCAGTGTGGAGCTGGTCGAGGACGGGTGCGCTCCACTCGGCGTAGTATCCATTCTTCTGGGGGATCTCGGGGTAGTCGGCCAGAGTGAAGGACGCACCGTAGTCAAAGCTGATCTTCTTGATGATGTGGCCGTCGGCCTTGAAGGTCAGGGTCAGCTTGCGGAAGGAGTCCGGCACATTCTCCTGAGCCAGCAGGGTCTCATAAGTGACCGGCTCTGCCTGACCGGCCCGGCTCAGGCGGTCGATGCCCTGCAGGTCGTCGGAGACGAAGAGGTTGCCATAGAAGCTGCCGTCCTGTCCGCCGGAGACAGCACCCACATACTGCCGGCCTGCCAGCACCGAGACGAGGGCGCGGTTGTTGATGGCGATGAGGCTGCCGTCGGTGAGGTCGCTGTCGACACCCTGACCCACGATGCCGCCGATGTACTTGTCACCGCTGAGGGCGCATTTTGCCCAGTTGCTGCGGAGCTTGGCGCTGGCCGCACCGGCAATGCCGCCCACCTGATTGACGCCGGTGACGTCGCCGTAGGACTCGCAGGCCGTCACAAGGCCCAGTTCCTCCTGACCGACGATGCCGCCAACGACATGTCCTTCTTGGCGGTGATGCTGCCCTCGTTGGTGTTGCCGATGAGGACGGCGCTGACGGTATAGGAGGTGCGCAGCAGCGAGGTACCCTCGTCCTTGTTGTCCTCCTCGGGGTCCAGCAGGTTCTCGACGCCCATAGTACCGGCGATGCCGCCCACGTTCATGTCGGCGTCGATGGTGCCGCGGTTGATGCTGTTCTCGATCTTGCCGTCGGACTGGGAGGCGATGAGGTCTTCCGACTCATCCTCGTAGATGGTCTTGCTGCCCGGGTCGCTGATCTCTTCCACAGCATCCAGCATCAGGTTGGACACGACGCTGACCTGTGCGGTCACGGCGCGCATCTTGTCGGTCAGCTGGTTGCTGGCGGTGCGCATGGTGCTGTTGATGTCGTCCATCTTGTCGGTCAGGGCGCTGACAGCATCAAAGAGGGAGTCCTTGGTGTTGGTCAGCTCTGCCGAGGGACGAGGCACCTTGATGGGGTCCTGCTGGTTGAGCCAGTGGAGGATGTCGCGGGTCTGGCCCATCATGTCAGTCAGCCCGCCGAGGCCGTCCTGCAGCTGGCCCATGGCCACGGAGGTATGCGCCAGCGTTGCACTGGTGAGGGCGGCGTCGGTCTTGAGCAGGTCGATGGAGTCGCTCAGGTCATCCATGGCGTCGCTGAGCTTATCGGACGCATCTCTCAGCTGATCGAGACCATCCTTGATGCTGCCGCCGCCGTTATTGCCGACCCAGTCCTTGATGCTGCCCATGATGTCGTCGGTGATGCTGCCCATGCCGTCCAGCGCGTCAGAGGCTTTGGTCAGAGCCGCAGCCAGCTCGGGGTGGTCGGAGGCCGAGACGGACTTGGCAGCGCTGCCCACGATGCCGCCCATCTGGGTGGCAATGGTAGAGATGGTGCCGATGGCGCTGGCGATCTGAGAGGTCGCACGGGCGATGTCACTGTCGTTGGACAGGAGGGATGCCGTCCGCAGCAGACCCATGCCTGCGGTGACGGCCTTCATGGCCGGGGCCATGCCGCTGCCCAGCGTGAAGACGCTGGCCACGGAGTTGGCCACCTTCAGCAGCTCAATGCCGGTCTTGAGGTTCTTGTCGGACTTCTTCTCCGCAGAGAGAGAGTCGTAGCCGGGCAGGATGGTGGAGCTGGCCTGCGAGGCAGCGCTGTCATCGCCGGTATCGACAGACTCCAACAGCTGTTTGATACCCTCAGAGATCGCCGACATCCCGTCACGGCCATCCTCGGCTGCGTCGCTCACCTTGTCCAGACCCTCGCTGGTCTTGCTGAGGGCGCTGGATGCCATCAGCATCTCAGCGGCCATCTCGCGCATGGCCCACTTGAGGTTTCCGGTGGCGTCGGTCAGCTTGGTCATGGCATCTTCGCCGGTGTCCATGACGGGTTCGAGTTTGGTGAGGGTATCAGCCAGCAGAGTGGAGGCGCGGTCGATCTCGTCGCCACCTCGTCGCCGTAGTCGCTGGCCTGATCGTCCAGCTGGCGTGCCGCTGCAATGGCGGTGTCCATCTGGCTGGTCATGGCGCTAAAGGAGTTGGAGATGTTGGTGGTGGAGTTCTCGACGACGCCGGTGGTGTCATCGACAAGGCCGCGCAGAACATCCAGCTCCGAACGGAGACGCTTGATGGTATCCTTGGAGAGGTCCAGCTCCCGGTAAGGCTCCGCCTGACCGGCGATGCCGCCCACGTCCTTGCGGCCCAGAACACGGCCCTGGTTGACGCAGCCGGATACGAGGCCGTCGGTGCGGCCCACGATGCCGCCCACGTTGTAGCCGATATGCTCGTAGCCGATGGTGCCGGTGTTGACGCTGGTCAGGATCATGCCGGAGGAGCGGCCTGCGATGCCGCCGGTCTCGGTGGCGACGTTGGTGACGGAATTGGTGGCGTCGTTATCGGCGGCGGCCACCTTGTTGTTGATGTAGTCCACCATCTTGGCGGTGAAGCCGTCGGTGTCGAGAGAGGCTTCCGGATATTCGGTGTTGATGCTGCCCACATTGGTGCAGCCGGTGATGGCGCCGAGGTTGTAGCCTGCGATGCCGCCGGTGGAAGATTTGCCGGTGACGATGGCGCGGGCAGTGCTGTGGTCGATGGTGCCTTCGGACTCGTTGCGGCCTACGATGCCGCCCACCTCGCTGTCGCCGGTGACGACGCCGGTGAACTGGCAGTTGATGAGGGTGCCGTGGTTGACGCCTACGATGCCGCCGGTGGTGGTGTCGGCAGAGTCAGAGACAGACACGACGCCGCGGACGCTCAGGGACTCGATGGAGCCCTGTTCCTCCACGATGCCGAAGAGGCCCGCCGGGGAATACTGGCCCGTAATGGTCAGGTCCGAGATGGTGTGGCCATTGCCCTTGAACTGTCCGCTGAAGGACGGGATGGGCTCCCACAGCATCCCCTCGAGGGAGAGGTCTTTCTGTAGAATAACCGTCTTGCCCACCGACCACTGGTCGTAGGCACAGCTCTTGGCCAGCGAAAGCAGGTCCGAGACGCTGTTGATGTAAATGGTATCGCCGTCGTCAGACGCGAACACCGGCAGTGCGATGCTCAGCGCCAGCACAGCGGCCAGAAGCGCAGCCGTCAGGCGGCGCAGCAGATGGTTACTGGTCTTCATTCTGCACCTCCTGTTGTTCGTTGTCGTCCAGTTCCTGAGAGACGTTGCCCGAGATGACGGTCAGCTGGACGTCGCCGTCCACGATGGCGTTCATCGTACCGGCCACAGAGCCGTGGATCTCGCCCTGCACGATGCCATTGACGCGCATACGGCCATTGCCGCTGCTGCGGGCCACCAGCTTCGGCACGGCAAAGGAGGTACGGTCCACGATGCGGGTGCCGATGAGCAGGATCTGGGGCAGAACGAAGAGGACGAGGAAGATGGAGATGATGGTGCCTCGGCCCAGACACTGGCCGATGCCCACGATGCAGGCGTCGGAAGTGATCCGGCCGATGAGGAGGCCGGACACGGTCATGATGGTGCCGGAAGTCAGGATGGTCGGGAACGCGAAGTTGATGGTCTCGATCATGGCCTGCTTGTGCTCCATCTTATCCTTCAGCTCGTTGAAACGGGTAGCGATGACGATCGCGTAGTCGATGTTCGCGCCCATCTGAATGGAGCTGACGATGAGGTAGCCCATGAAGTAGAGGTTGGTCCCCATGAAATACGGGAACGAGAAGTTAATCCAGATAGCGCCCTGGATGACCAGGATCAGCAGGATGGGCATACCGGCGGACTTGAAGGTGAACAGCAGCACCAGCAGGACGATGAAGATGGACACGACGTTGACGACGACATTATCGATGGCAAAGGACTTCTGGAAATCGTACTCGTTGGTGGCGTCACCGGCCATGTAGAGCTCGCCGTCCGGGTAATACTTCCGGGCGATGGAGCGGATGGTGTCGGTGAACTCATAAGTAGTCTGGCCGGGTTCCAGAGAGGGGCTCAGGTAGATGAGGACGCGGTTGTAGTCGTCGCCCTGCAGCTGGGCCAGTGCGCTCTCCATCTGTTCGCGGGCGTCGTGGAGGTCGTCCAGGTCTTCCTGAGAGAGGGAGACGATGCCGGTGTCGGCCTCGTCGCAGACGTAGAGGAATATATCCACCAGCGGCACTTTATAGGAGGCGAAGTTGCCGATGATCTGGCCGTACTCCTCGTTCTCGATGGCGTAGGCGGTGTAGATCATCTGGGCGGCCTCGTAGTCCAGGTCGGCCATCTCGGAGAACTGGCGGGCGGTGAGCTTGTCTTCCAGCATATAGCCGTCTTGGGCCTCGATGTTGGACAGACCCTTGGTGGAGTCTATTTCATCGTAGCTTTCCAGCTCCTCCAGCATCTTTTTCTCGATGCTGTAATCGTCGTTCTTGGGGTAGACGAGTGCCACGAGGTTCGACTTGGTGAAGTTTTCTTCGATCATCTGGTCCGCGATGAGGGATTCGTTCATCTTCGGCACCTTGATGACGTCGTAGCCGTAGGCGTAGGGGCAAAGGTTCGAGAAGTGGTAACGATGAGGATGACCACCAGGAAGATGACAGGGATGACCTTGCGGGTGCGCCATGCAAAGCGGCCCACGAAGGGGATCTCCGGCACGAAGTTCCTGTGCCTGGTCTTATCCATGTAGGGTCCGAAGAGCATCAGCAGGCCGGGCATGACCACGAACACCGAGAGCATCGCAAAGAGGATGGACTTGATGAGGCAGACGGCCATATCGGAGCCGATGCGGAACTGCATGAACAGCATGGCCACAAGGCCGCCGACGGTGGTCAGGGAGCTGGAGCTGATCTCGGGGATGCTCTTGCTCAGGGACTCGATGACGGCCTCCTTCAGGGGCATGGTCTGGTGTTCTTCCTTGAAGTGGTTGCAGAAGATGATGGCGTAGTCCAGCGACAGCGCCAGCTGCAGGATGTTCGTGACCGAGTTGGACACGAAGGAGATGGTGCCGAGCATGAAGTTTGGTACCCATGTTCAGGATCATGCCCACCACGAAGGTGAGGATGAGGACAGGCACCTCGGCGTAGGTCTGGGACGTCAGGAGCAGGACGATGACGATGATGACGGCAACGTACACCATGATGACCCGCACCTCGGCATCAATGGTCTCCTGCTGGGTGTTGCCCAGCGAGGTGGAGACGTAGATGTCGTAGTCGGCGAGGTATTCCTTCACCCGGTCAAGGGCCTCGAGGCACTGGTCATCGTCCTCGGGGTAGTCGAAGGTGATGGAGTAAAGGGCTGACACTGCGTCCTTATTATAATGGTCGGTCGTGTCGTCGTAGTCCAGCATCTGGACGCCCTTGAGCTCGGTGAGCCGGTCGGAAAGCTCATCGGCCTCAGCGGGCGTGATGTTGGCCACCATGACGTCGGCAGAGCCGTAGGTCGTGAACTGCTCGTCCATGATGTCAAGGCCCATGCGGGTCTCCGAGGTCTTGGGCAGGTAGGTAGTCATGTCGGTCTCGACCTTGACCCACCGCACCGAGAACACCGTGAAGATGGCAGCCAGAATGACAACAGGAACACAAGGTTGCGGCGTTCCACGATCTGGCGCGCAAGCTTGTGCATGAAGTCTATCTGTGGTTTTTCGTGTTCGTTCAAAGCGTCCGTCCTCCTTTGTCGTGATTTTTTTTGCAGTTTCATCCCCGGGGATGGGCTGCACAGTCGTCTCATAAACAACCTCCGTCCGATAAACTACATTTGGTGATTTTGTGAAAATTCGAAGGGAAATATTTGTACAAATGATATAATAGAGCGCTGCCCATCAAAAAGCAAGCGACAAAACCACGCGAATGATAAAATTTGATTGTTCTTAGCCAAGGCGCCGCTTTCCTTTTAACCTCTCCGTCACGGCTGACGCCGTGCCACCTCCCCTACCGAGGGGAGGCTTTGGCATTTCGTAAAGCTTTATCTCTTTGCCAGAAGCTCCCCTCGCTAGGGGAGCTGTCGAGCGATAGCGAGACTGAGAGGTTTATTTCCTTCTTCTTTCGCCGCGGCCCTGCATTGACGTAGCCGAACACTGTGCCGCAGACGCCGCCGACGATGTGCATGAAGTTGGCCACGTTGTCCCGCACAAAGATGATGTCATAGATCTGCTGGCCCAGATAGAGCGCCGCCACCAGCAGCATGGTGACGGGGATGCCGCCCGAGAAGCCGGACAAGGATGCCAGCATGATGAGCATGAAGACGATGCCCGACGCGCCCAGCAGCGCCGTGCGGGGGAACAGCGCACACTGCAGAATGCCCGAGATGAGGGCCGTGAGCAGGATGCCTTTGAGCAGGGGCAGGCTGCCGTACTTTTCTTCCATCGGCGGGCCGACGACGAGGAGAAGCAGCATATTGTTCAGGAAATGGTCCCAGCTGCCGTGGCCCAGCACATGGCCGAAGAGCCGAATGTAAAACAGCGGGTCTTTCAGCGAGGAACGGTAGACGCTGAACAGATGGGTGGTCGTCCAGCCGCCGGTGTACTGGCCCAGGAACAGCACCCCCAGTGAGAGGAGGAAAAATGTCAGGATGACCGGCGAATTGTACTGCACAGACAGCGTGAATTTGGGTCGTTTCGTAGTTGTTTCCTTCTTTCCCGGCCCGTCCGGGGCCGCAGTATGAGTGATACGACCATCATATCATAATCTTCAAGGTTTTTCCACTATGTTCGTCGGTTCAGCCCCGGGTCTGCTCCCAATAGGCTCCCATGCTCTGGCCGGGCTGGTCGGTGACTTCGTCGCTGAGGTAGTCCGCGAGGCCCACGGCGGCAGGCTGCCAGCTGCGGGCTGCCTCTACTGTGGGGTACTCCACCTCGGCGTACCAGAACTCCGTCGGCTGGCCCTCGTCCACATGATTCACTTCCAGCACCGCACCGTCCGGCAGCAGGTAGCTGCGGCGGAGCTTCGGGATAAGGGGCCTGCCGATGATCTTCGTCTCGAGGTCATTGAAAAGTTCGGGGTCGATGTCCCGCTCGATCTCTTCCCTCGCCAGCCCGCTGCCCGACTTGAAGCAGAGGACGTAGTGGGTCTTGCCTCCCGTCAGGGCCTCTTCCCGGATGCGGACGGTGGGCCGCACGCTGATGTAGCCCTGCCGCATGGCAAACTCCTCTTTCAGCGCCAGACCCTCCGGCCAGCCGTTTACCATCCACTTGCGCTCGATCTCCATGATGTTTTCCTTTCTTTCGGTGGTTTTTGTATTTATTCTAACATATTTTTATGGTATTATAAATGGTGAGTTAGCCAAAAGATAACCTCTCCGTCACGGCTAACGCCGTGCCGCTGCCCGGGTTGCGGCACCCAGCATCCGCAGCGCTTCGCTTGCGTCTTGCTGGCCGCGGCCCCAACAACGACTCCCTGTTTCCGCCACTGGCGGCGGTCGTCGTTGTTGCTCCTATCGAGGGGAGGCCTTGGCATTCCGTAAAGCCTCGCCTCTTCGCCAGAGGCTCCCCCCTACTAGGGGAGCTGTCAGCGAAGCAGACTGAGAGGTTGTACAAAGGCGAAGCCTTCCCTCGTGCAGCAACCGTAACGGAGAGGTTCATCCTCAATTATTAAGGAGCAACCATGAAATCAGAACGCAGCTATCCTATTTATAAAGTAAACAAAAAAGCCGAGGCCAGCCTCGTGGGCGGACATCCGTGGGTGTACGAGAACGACATCCTCGAGTTCCCGGAGACAGAGCCCGAGAACGGGACCCTCGCCGACGTGGTGAGCCCGAAGGGTGCTTACCTCGGCACCGGCTTCGTCTCTCTCAAGAGCAAGATCCGCGTCCGCCTCATCTCCCGCAACGCCAACGACACCTTCGACGCCAGCTTCTGGCGCCGCCGCGTCGAGTACGCCTGGGCCTACCGCAAGACCGTCCTCGAGCCTGCCGACCTCTCGGCCTGCCGGGTCATCTTCGGAGAGGCCGACCAGTTCCCTGGCCTGACCGTGGACCGCTTCAACAACATCCTCGTCACCCAGACCCTCAGCGTCGGCATGGAGAAGTTGAAGCCCGTCCTCTTCCCCCCTCCTCGCCGAAGTGCTGCGGGCCGACGGCCAGACCATCGACGGCATCTACGAGCGGAACGACGAGGCCCTGCGTGCCAAAGAGGGCCTCGAGCAGAGCAAGGGCTGGTTCGAGCTGCCGGGTGAGAGCCACCCCGCCTCCACCCAGACCGAGATCTGCGAGAACGGCGTCTACTACCACGTCGATTTCGAGAACGGCCAGAAGACCGGCTTCTTCCTCGACCAGAAGTACAACCGCCGGGCGGTCGCCCGCCTCGCCGCCGGCCACACCGTGCTGGACTGCTTCACCCACACCGGCAGCTTTGCCCTCAACGCAGCCAGCGGCGGCGCAGCCCGGGTCACGGCAGCGGACATCAGCGCCGACGCCATCGCCATGGCCCAGCGGAACGCGGAGCGCAACGGCCTGACCAACATGGACTTCCTCTGCGAGGATACCTTCGAGCTGCTGCCCCGCCTCGAAAAAAAGAAGGGCACCCCTACGATTTCATCATCCTCGACCCGCCTGCTTTCACCAAAGCCCGCCGCACGGTGGAAAACGCCATGCGGGGCTACAAGGAGATCAACTACCGGGCCATGAAGCTTCTGCCCCGGGGCGGCTACCTCGCCACGGCAAGCTGCTCTCATTTTGCCACCGAGGAGCTGTTCATCAAGATGCTGCGCTCCGCCGCGAAGGACGCTCACCGCCAGCTGCGCCAGATCGAAGTGCGCCAGCAGGCCCCCGACCACCCCATCCTCTGGGGCGTGCCGGAGACGAACTATCCCTGTTTCAGGTGATTTAACCTCTCCGTCACGCCTACGGCGTGCCGGAGGGGAGGCCTTGAACCGTATTTGTCTGCCAGAGGCTTTTTCCCAGTTTTGTACAGGATAGCATCCTAATAGTCATACCATCCGCGCAATACTCCAAAAAATCGGGAGTCAGTTTGTGCAGAATCGTCAAATCTGTCTATTGCGTTTTTCGCCCCGTTCGGCTATAATCATCGCATAGACAGCAACGACGCTGTGAGTCACCTCCTGACTCGCAGCGTCGTTTCGTTTAACCCGATATTTCGCGGGAGAGTCCGCCTCTTTCCGCGTGAAAATCCGCGACCAGCTGAAGTATTTCAATTCAAGTAAGGAGTAGGATTTATGGCAGCAAATGTTATGGAGATCTACGGCAGCAAGGTGTTCAACGAGCACGTCATGAAGGAGCGCCTCCCCAGCGCTACCTACAAGAGCCTCGAGAAGACCCTGCACAGGGGCGCACCTCTGGACATCGAGGTAGCAAACGTCGTGGCCAGCGTCATGAAGCGCTGGGCCATGGAGCTGGGTGCCACCCACTACACCCACTGGTTCCAGCCGCTGACCGGCATTACCAGCGAGAAGCATGACGGCTTCGTCTCCCCCGTGGGCGACGGCACCGCCATCATGGAGTTCAACGGCAAGGAGCTGGTGCGCGGCGAGCCCGATGCCTCTTCCTTCCCCCCGGCGGCCTGCGCGCCACCTGTGAGGCCCGCGGCTACACCGCATGGGACCCCACCAGCTTCGCTTTCGTGAAGGACGACGTCCTCTGCATCCCCACTGCATTCGTCAGCTACACCGGCGAGGCGCTGGACAAGAAGACTCCCCTGCTGCGCTCCATGAACGCGCTGTCCAATCAGGCCGTCCGCGTCCTGAAGCTCTTCGGCAAGGATGTGGATTACGTCTCCACCACCGTCGGCCCCGAGCAGGAGTACTTCCTTATTAAGAAGGAAGACTACGAAGGCCCGTCAGGACCTCATCCTCACCGGCCGCACCCTCTTCGGCGCACCGTCCGCCAAGGGTCAGGAGCTGGAGGAGCACTACTTCGGCACCATCCGCCCCATCGTCTCCGGCTTTATGAAGGAGCTGGACGAGGAGCTGTGGAAGCTGGGCATCCCCGCCAAGACCAAGCACAACGAAGTAGCTCCCTGCCAGCATGAGCTGGCCCCCATCTACGACACCACCAACGTCGCCATCGACCACAACCTGCTGACGATGGAGATGATGAAGAAACTCGCCCACAAGTACGGTCTGGTCTGCCTGCAGCATGAGAAGCCGTTCGAGGGCGTCAACGGCAGCGGCAAGCACAACAACTGGTCCATGTCCACCACCCACGAGAATCTGCTGGACCCGGGCGACACCCCCATGGAGAACCTGCAGTTCCTGGTCTTCCTCGCCGCCGTCATCAAGGCTGTCGATGAGTACGCCGACCTGCTCCGCACCTCCGTCGCCACCCCCGGCAACGACCACCGTCTGGGCGCTAACGAGGCACCTCCGGCCATCATCTCCATCTTCGTGGGCGAAGAGCTGGAAGCCGTCATCGACGCCATCGCTTCCGATTCTCCCTACGCCGGCCCTGTCAAGATGAAGATGGACCTCGGCGTCGATGTCCTGCCCAAGTTCAGCAAGGACACCACCGACCGCAACCGTACTTCTCCCTTCGCCTTCACCGGCAACAAGTTCGAGTTCCGTATGCCCGGCTCCGCCGAGAACCTGAGCGACTGCAACACCATCCTGAACACCGCCGTCGCCAAGGAGCTGAAGGGCTACGCTGACGAGCTGGAGAAGGCCGACGACTTCACCAGCGCCGCCATCGCCCTCGTCAAGCGCACCATCCGCGACCACCGCCGCGTCATCTTCAACGGCAACGGCTACACTGCCGAGTGGGAAGAGGAAGCAGCAAAGCGCGGTCTGCCCAACAAGAAGAACACCCCCGCCGCTCTGCCCGCCCTCATCGAGCCGAAGAACATCGCCCTGATGGAGGACTTCGGCGTCCTGACCAAGGTCGAGATGGAGAGCCGCTACGAAGTTGAGATGGAGCACTACTCCAAGATCATCAACATCGAGGCCCTGACCATGCTGGAGATGGCCCGCAAGCAGCTGCTGCCCGCCGTCAACGCCTACATGAGTGAGGTCGCCACCACCGCTGCCTCCAAGCTGGCCGTCAGCGAGAACCTGAGCGTCCGCAGCGAGACGAAAGCACTGACCCGCCTGTCCGCTGACGCCGACGCCATGAGCGACGCTGTGGACGAGCTGCAGGCTGCCGTCAATGCCGCAAAGGCCCTCTCCGACGAGAGCGCAAAGGCCGTCGCCTTCCACGACGACGTTCTGCCCAAGATGGACGCCCTCCGCGCCGCCGCCGACGACGCCGAGACCATCTGCGGCGAGGACTACTGGCCTCTGCCCAGCTACAGCAAGATGCTCTACTACGTCTGATCTTCACATACCAGCGTAGAATAAAGCACCACCGGCTGAGGCGCTTATCTGAGCCATTCTCCTTTTCCTATTTCTTACACCAGCCTGAAGACCTGCCTCTGCACAGAGGCAGGCCTTTGGGCGTTTTTTAAGAAGACATACTTTTCAGAGGACACACACCTATGAGTTATACGACACAGCAGGACATCCTCGATTTTGTCGAGGACAACAACGTAAAATTTGTCCGCTTCGCGTTCTGTGACATCTTCGGCTTTCAGAAAAACATCGCCGTGCTGGCAAGCGACCTTCCCAAGGCGCTGGAAGATGGCGTCTGCTTCGACGGCAGCGCCATCGCGGGCTTCATGCACGTGGAGGAGAGCGACCTGGTCCTCCGGCCCGACCTGTCCACCATGACCATCCTGCCCTGGCGCACGGCTGAGGGCCGGGTGATGCAGTTCTTCTGCGACGTGGAAAAGCCGGACAACACCCCCTTCGGCGGCAACTGCCACGGCTTCCTGCGGGACATCAACCGCCGGTTCATGCAGCTGGGCCTGCGCTGCAACGTCGGCACCGAGTGCGAATTCTATCTCTTCGAGAACGACGACCGGGGCCGTCCCACCCGCATCCCCATCGATGCAGGCGGCTATTTCGACGTAGCGCCGCTGGACGCCGGCGAGAACATCCGCCGGGACATCTGCCTGACCATGGAGCAGATGGGCCTCGCCCCCCAGCACAGCCACCACGAGAACGGCCACGGCCAGAATGAGATCGACTTCCACTACGCCGGCCCCCTCAAGACCGCCGACAACATCTTCCTGTTCAAGCAGATCGTCCGGGCCGTGGCGGCCAGCAACGGCTTCCACTCCAGTTTCCTGCCGAAGCCGCTGCCCGACCAGGCCGGCAGCGGCCTCCACATCAACCTCTCGCTGACCATGGACGGTAAGAACCTCTTTGAGGGCGACATCGCCCCCGACAGCATCCCCGGCAGCTTCATGGCGGGCATCCTCCGCCACAGCCGGGAGCTGACGGCCTTCACGAATCCCCTGCCCAACAGCTACCTCCGCTTTGGCTGCGACGAGGCTCCCCCCGCTACGTGAGCTGGAGCCGCCAGAACCGCAGCCAGCTGGTTCGCATCCCGCAGGTGAAGGGCGACAACTGCCGTATGGAGCTGCGCAGCCCCGACCCCGCCTGCAACCCCTACCTTGCCATCGGCCTCGTGCTGGCAGCAGGCCTCGACGGCATCGAGCACCGGATGGAGCTGTCCGCCCCTGTCAACCGTAACCTCTTCATCCCGGACGAAGCCGCCGGTCTCGGTCTTGAGACCCTGCCCGCCTCGCTGGAAGAGGCCGTCGAGGTGGCCCAGAACAGCGAGTTCCTTCACAAATTCCTGCCCGACGAGCTGAGCCGCCGCTACTATGCCGAGGCTCTGCGCCGCTGCGAGGCGCTCAAGAACGCCTCCGACCCCGCCGAATATGAGCGCGTCCACTACTTCAATGCCATCTGATGCAGAATGACATAGGAAAGGAGTGAGCCGAATGGGACGTGCCCTGATCGTAAGCGCGGGCGCAAGCTCCAACGAATATATCTCCGCACGCCTGACGGAGCTGGGCTATGCGCGGCCTATCATCGTACCAAGTGCGGCGGAGGCGCGGCGGAGGATGCTGGAATCCGACTTTGAGCTCATCGTGGTCAACTCGCCGCTGCCGGATGAGTTCGGCCACGAGCTGTGCGCCGACGCCGTGGAGAAAACGGATGCCGGTGTGATATTTCTGGCCAAGGCCGCAGCCGCCGAGCAGCTTCTGACCCTGCTGAGCGAAGAAGGTGTTCTGCTGGTCACAAAGCCCTTCTCCAACACCTTCTTTTTTGCAGGCCATCCACATGGCCGCCGCCAGCAATCACCGCCTCCTGCTTTTGCGGCAGGAGAATCAGCGGATGCAGGAAAAGCTGGCGCAGGTGCGGCTGGTAAGCCGCGCCAAGTGCTGCCTCATCGAGCTGGGCCGCATGACCGAGGCCGAGGCGCACCGCTACATCGAGAAAAAAGCGATGGACACCCGGCGCGACCGCGCCGAGGTCGCGCAGGAGATACTGGACTCCTACGACCCCGCGCAATAATCCGTATTGCGCCCCCACTGAGGGGAAGTATTTGCTTATCGTGATATTCACGGAAAAGAATATCTGTAAATTAGAGGAGAACCATTATGGCAAAGTTTATTTTCGTGACCGGCGGCGTCGTCTCCGGTCTGGGCAAAGGCATCACCGCCGCCTCTCTGGGCCGACTGCTGAAGTGCCGCGGCCTCAAGGTGGCCAGCCAGAAGCTGGACCCCTACGTCAACGTGGACCCGGGCACCATGAGCCCCCTGCAGCACGGCGAGGTCTTCGTCACCGACGACTGCACCGAGACCGACCTGGACCTGGGCCATTACGAGCGCTTCATCGACGAGAACCTGAACAAGTATTCGAACCTCACCACCGGCAAGGTCTACTGGAACGTGCTGAACAAGGAGCGCCAGGGCGCTTACCTCGGCCAGACCGTCCAGATCATCCCCCACATCACCAACGAGATCAAGAGCTATATCTACAATCTGGCCTCTTCCACCGAGGCCGATGTGGTCATTACCGAGATCGGCGGCACCACCGGCGACATCGAGAGCCAGCCCTTCCTCGAGGCCATCCGTCAGGTGGGCCTCGAGCAGGGCAAGGAGAACTGCTGCTTCATCCATGTGGTGCTGGTGCCTTACATCTCCGGCTCCGATGAGTACAAGTCCAAGCCCGCACAGCACTCCGTCAAGGAGCTGCAGGGCATGGGCGTCAGCCCCGACATCATCATCCTGCGCGCCGACGGCAGCGTGGGCAGCGACATCCGCCGGAAGATCAGCACCTTCTGCAACGTCAAGCCGGAGTGCGTCATCGAGAACCTGACCATGCCCAGCCTCTACCAGTGTCCGCTGATGCTCCACACCGGCGGCCTCGACGACGTGGTGGTCAAGCAGCTGCATCTGGATGTTCCCCCCCGCCGACCTCACCGAGTGGAAAGAGATGCTGGCCCGGATCGCCACCCGCAGCAAGACCTGCACCATCGCCCTCGTGGGCAAGTATGTCAAGCTGCATGACGCCTATCTGTCCGTCATGGAAAGCCTCTACCACGCCGGCTTCGAGAACGACAGTCAGGTGGAGATCAAGTGGGTCGAGAGCGAGGACCTGCCCGACCAGGCAGCCTGCAGGGAAGCCTTTGCGGACGTGGACGGCATCATCGTCCCCGGCGGCTTCGGCGACCGCGGCATCGAAGGCATGATACAGGCCGCACAGTACGCCCGCGAGAACGATGTTCCCTACTTCGGCATCTGCCTCGGTATGCAGATCATGGTCATGGAGTTCGCCCGCCATGTTCTGGGCTACGCCGACGCCAACTCCAGCGAGTTCACCCCCGAGGGTCATCACAACGTCATCGACCTGATGGCCGACCAGCAGGGCAACATCCCCAAGGGCGGCACCATGCGTCTGGGCAAGTATCCCTGCACCGTCCTGCCCGGCACCAAGATGGCCGAGTGCTACGGCCAGAGCGAGATCTGGGAGCGCCACCGCCACCGCTACGAGTTCAACAACGACTACCGTCAGGAGATGCAGGACGCCGGTCTGGTCATCTCCGGCACCAGCCCCGACGGCCGCCTTGTGGAGACCGTGGAGCTGCCGGGCCGTGACTTCCACCTCGGCGCACAGTTCCACCCCGAGTTCAAGAGCCGTCCCAACCGCGCACATCCCCTGTTCAAGGGCTTCATCGCAGCGGCGCTGAAGTTCAAGAAGGGCAAGATGGGGCACTGAGAGGTTGTACGAAGAAAAACCTGACCCTAAACCCAAAAGCACCCGCTTTCCACATCACTGTGGAGAGCGGGTGCTCTTTGCTAGGATGCTATGTAGACTATGTAGCCGTGCTTACTTGCTGGCCCTCGTGGTCTTCTTACGGGCAGCGGTCTTGCGAGCAGGCTTTGCGGCAGGAGCGGCCTCGGCGGGCTTTTCCTCGGCCTTGGCGGATGCGGCTTCGGCCTTTGCCCCAGCGGACTTCGCAGCAGTCTTGGCGGCGGTCTTCTTTGCCGCAGGCTTTCTGGTGGTCTTCTTCGCGGCAGGTGCAGCCTTTTCCTCAACCGGCTTTTCCTCGGCGGGAGCAGCGGCCTCGGCCTTGACCTCAGCGGGCTTTTCCTCCGCCTTGGGGGCGTGCTTTGCGCGGTCCTTCACCTCGGAGATGGTCCACAGCTGGTCCTCGCCGGCAGTCTCCTGCCAGATCTGGAGCACAGCGCCGTCCGCAGTACCCATGCCCACGGTGTCGATGCACTTGCCGGCAGCCCACATGGAGCGCAGGCGGACGGTGCCGGCCGGGGTGGGCTCCATCTTCCACATCTGGGAAGTGCCGCCCACGTCCTCCCACAGGTGGAGCCAGGTGCCGTTGGCGGTGCCGGTCATCATCAGGTCGATGAGCTTGCCGGAAGCGCGGTTGCGGATACGGTAAACGCCGTCGCCCTCGCGGACGAAAGCCCACTCCTGCTCGGGCTTGCGCTCGTACTTGCCCAGACGGATGTTGCCGCCGTCCTTGACGCCCTCCACAGCCTGAATGACGCTGCCGGTCTTGGCGGCGATGGTGTAGAAGCGGTCTGCTTCGATGATAGTCTGTGCCACAGATTTCATAAGATTTCCCTCCGTATCCCGGGGCAGGATCTCCCCGGAACTCTTCTCTGCGCTGTTTTTTATCTTCGCGCTTTTGTTTCTTTCTATAAATTATACCACTTGACGTGATTTTCTACAAGCAATTCGACCTTTCTTTGGCAAATTTGCCAAAAGGCATTCCATTTTCTCCCGCTTTTGCACTCAATACCCTAACTTTTTGCAACGAAGCCGACCGCCGCCAGCGGCGGAAACAGGGAGGAGCTGTTGGGGCCGCGGCCAGCAGGATGCAAGCGACAGCGCGGCAGACGCTGGGAGCCGCAACCCGGTCACCGTATCTGAGGAGAAAGCTTCCACCGTGCCTGCCCGCACTGCTGTCTCGACATTTCCCCCGATCTGCGCTATACTTATTGTATACCTGCATTTTACCCGTTCTTTGCGCAAAGAGCGGTATTTTCTTTGATTTCCGAAAGTGAGGTATCTCTTCATGCCGTCTTCCCCCCGCACCGCATCCGACGCCGCCGAGCTGGAGCGCAGCAGGCTCCAGTTCGAGAAAATGACCCAGACCCCCGTGCCGAAGCTCATTCTCGGCCTCGCGGCCCCCACCATCCTGAGTATGCTCATCACCAGCATCTACAATCTGGCCGACACCTTCTTTGTGGGCCAGCTGTCCACCAGCGCGTCGGGCGCAGTGGGCGTCGTGTCGAGCCTGATGGCCATCATTCAGGCCCTCGGCTTCATGCTGGGCCACGGCGCGGGCGGCATCATCAGCCGCAGCCTCGGCAGTCAGGACACCCATGCGGCCACAAAGTTCGCCTCCACCAGCTTCTTCACGGCGCTGACCTTCGGCGCAGTGCTGGCCGTTCTCGGTCTCGCTGCCCTGCCCGACTTCATGATGCTGCTGGGCAGCACCGACACCATCCTGCCCCACGCCTGCGCCTACGCGCGGCCCATCCTCATTGCGGCCCCGCTGATGATGTCGAGCCTCGTGATGAACAACATCCTCCGCTACGAGGGCAAGGCCAGCTTCGCCATGATCGGCCTCGTCACCGGCGGTGTGCTCAACATCGTGCTGGACCCCGTCTTCATCTTGCCTCGGCATGGGGACCGGCGGCGCAGGCACGGCCACCGCCCTGAGCCAGAGCATCAGCTTCTGCATCCTGCTTTCCATGTTCCTGCGGGGCAAGACCGTCAGCCGATTCCGCATCACCCAGGTCACCCGCAGCGCCCGGGACTTCGGGCAGATCTTCTTCAACGGTGCGCCCAGCTTCGGCCGTCAGGGCCTGAACAGCATCGGCAGCATGCTGCTGAACGTCGCCGCCCGCAGCTACGGTGACGCTGCCGTGGCCGGCATGAGCATCGTGTCCCGCATCTTCCAGTTCGTGCTGTCGGTGGCGATCGGCGTCGGACAGGGCCTGCAGCCTGTAGCGGCCTTCAACTACGGTGCCCGCCGCTTTGCCCGGGTGCGGAAAGCGGCCATCTTCACCATCTCGACGGCTTTCGTCTTTATGGCGGTGCTCAACTCCCTCTGCTGGTTCAACGCCGAGCCCCTCATCCGCCTCTTCCGCGATGACCCCGAGGTCACCGCCGTGGCTCTGCCCGCCCTGCGGTATCAGTGCGTCGCCATGTTCTTACAGCCCGTCATCATCGTGACGAATATGATGTTCCAGTCCATCGGCAAGTCGGGCCGGGCTACCTTCCTCGCCTGCTGCCGTCAGGGTGTCTGCTTCATCCCGCTCATCCTCACCCTGCCCCGCATCTGGGGCCTGAGCGGCATTGAGCTGTGCCAGCCCATCGCCGATGGCCTCACCTTCTGCATCTCGGTGCCTTTCCTGCTGCCCTTCCTGAAGGAATTGAAGGAACAGGGAGACGAAGAATAAGCTTGTCATAAAACTGTAACCAGGCCCGGCCACATTTCTGCAATGAAATGTCCGGGTCTTTCGTATATACTATAGATGGGAAAGTCAAATTCTGGGAGACTGTGAGGTGTTTCTATGAAGACCACTCTGCTTCGACTCAGCCGCCGCGCCGCCTGCCTCGTGCTGGCGGGCGGGCTGCTGACGAGCTGTTCGCTGCTGCCTGCGGCGTCGCCCCGGCACGAGGGGACGGCGTCCTCGCAGGCTCCGCAGTATTACAGCGACGCATGGCTCAGCGACGACTCGCTCCACTACCTCTACTCTTACGCCGGGAACGGCGGCGGCACCATCCTCCGGGGCGGCAGGGTGCTCTACAAAGCCAGTAGCTCCGACAGCATCCAGCTGCTGGAGGACACCCTCACCGGCGAGACGGGCCACTACCTCGTGGCCCACTCCACCCTTGGCACGGAGGACCGCACTTCCACCCTTTACGACGCCGACGGCAATCCGGTCATGACCTTTCCCTACGCCGTGAACGCCACCCTCTCGGGCGGGCTGCTCATCCTGCGGGACGACGCTGACATCTGGGCCTTCGAGAACGGCACCACCGGCGGCACTCGGGTCTACGACCTCGCCACAGGTGTCCAGCTTCCCGTACCCGAAACAGCGCTCGACTGTCTCGTGGTGGACGAGGACGGCCAGCGCCTCGTCTTCAACTGCTACGACCTGCCCGAGGGCCTTACTTACGCCTACGACGACCCCGACCAGCCGCTCCACCAGTACGTCCTCATCACCGACCGGGAGGGCAATGTGCTGCTGCGGGAGGACGGCTGCACAGCCAGCACCCTCGCATCGTACCGCGGCGGCTTTGCCGATTGGCTCGATTTGAGCTGGTTCCGCGGCTCAGACTGGGGCATCGCCCGCGAAGCCCTTTACAACGTCACCACCGGCGAACTGCTCACCGGCGAAGAGGACAGCGCCGTCTCGGCCTGCGGCGTGGGCGTCGCCTGCCTTCAGAGCCGTCAGGACAGCCGCTCCGTCCTCTACGATTTGAACAGCGGCGAGGCCGTGGAGCTGGGCCGCTTCGACTGGGGCGTGAACACTTACACCCCCGGCTGCGTCGTCCTCTCCGGCAGCGATGACCCGGACAGCCCCTACACCCTCATCGACCTCGCCAGCGGTGAGAGCATCGGCGTCCAGCGAAGAGACACGGACTACCGCTCCGGCAACGTCGCTGTGCTGACGACGGACAACATCCTCAAGGTCTACGACGGCACCACCGGCGCGCTTCTGACCGACGTGGAGGCAGCGCCCGTGGAAGAAGCACAGTACATCAGCGTGACGGCCCTGCCCGACGGCTACGCCCTGCTGCAGTACGACGACGAAAACTACGACACCGTTGCCATCCAGACCTACAGCGGCGATGGGCTGCTCTGGTCGTCCGCCGGTGAGGCCCAGCAGTACACCTACGCTTCCTACCTCACCAGCACCGCCAGCGGCCCTCTGCTCACAGCCTGCCGGGACAGCCGTGACGGCAGCAGCCTCTACGATGTTCTGGACATGGAGGGCAATCTGCTTCTCCGCCGCCTCGGCAGCTGCTACAGCATCGACGATCTACCCGACGACTGCTTTATCGCGCGGCAGGGCTTCGACTACGGCCTGATGGACTCCACCGGCCAGTGGCTCTACCGCGAAAGCATCTTCTCCTCCCCCCCAGCGACGACGCTGGCGGGGGCTACCTGTACTGACACGGAGGATTTTGATATGAAAGAGATGATCTCCCGCCGCAGCTTCCTGCGGGTGATGGGCCTCGGCTTCGGGGCGGCGATGCTCACCGCCTGCAATACCGGCACGGCGGACTCCCCCGCCGACTCTCCGGCAGCGTCCGTCCCCGACCCGGACACGCCCGTCCCCTTCCTGACCGAGGACGAGTTCCCCCGCCTCGACGGCTCCACGGCCTGCATCCCCCTGATGGCCCAGATGAAGGCTGATGTCACCGGCATGGACCTTCTCGAGGCCCAGACCAGCATCACCGTCAGCACCACGGCCTATGCGTGGGAGAACTTCGGCCTCTGGTCCCGCAGCGACAGCGAGGACTACGGCGCACAGCTGCTCATCGTCTACGAGGCCCCCGAGTACGTCAAGGAAGAGCTGGCCGAGGCCGACGCAAAGCTCGAGCAGAAAGCCATCGGCCGGGACGCGCTGGTCTTCATCGTCAACGAAGAGAATCCCGTCCAGAGCCTGACCCAGCAGCAGCTGCGGGATATTTATGCGGGCCGCATCACCAGCTGGAAGGACGTGGGCGGCGCGGACGCCCCCATCGTGGCGTTCCAGCGGGGCGTGGACTCGGGCAGTCAGACCCTCTTCAAAAAGCTGCTCATCGACAAGGGCGACGGCCAGCTGATGGCCGCGCCCACCGAGCTTGCCCCCGCCGACATGGGCGGCCTCGTGGACAGCATCGCCGAGTACAACAACTCCGCCAACGCCATCGGCTTTTCGGTCTACTACTACATCGACCAGATGTACTCGAAGCCCGGCCTCCGTCTGCTGGCCGTGGACGGCGTGACCCCCGGAATGACACCATCGCCGATGAGAGCTACCCGCTCTGCAACGAGTTCTACGCAGTCGTCCACGCGGACGCCGCCCCCGACAGCCCCCAGCGGAAGGTCTACGACTGGCTGGATACCGACGAGGGACGCAGGTGCATCGAGAAGGCGGGGTATGTAGCAGTGATTAAACCTCTCCGTCATCGCTGCGCGATGCCACCTCCCCTATCGAGGGGAGGCCTTGGCATATCGGAAAGTTTCGCCTCTTCGCCAGAGGCTCCCCTACAAGGGGCAACGGCGACGACCGCCGCCAGCGGCGGAAACAGGGAGTCGCCGTTGGGGCAGCGGCCAGCAGGATGCAAGCGACAGCGCAGCAGACGCTGGGAGCCGCAACCCGGCCTTGTCTGCGAAGCAGACTGAGAGGTTGTACAAAGGACAGCCTGCCAATTATACAAAAAGCGTCCCCGGGATTTTTTCCGAGGACGCTTGCTTTTTATTACACCACCAAACACCACAGCGGCGTCGTGATGAGCGACAGCACCGTGGAGATGGCCGTACACTTGCTGGCGAAGGTGGAGTCTGCGCCGTACTTCTCGGCGAGGATGGTGGTAGTGCCGCCCATCGGCATACCGGCCAGAACGACGGCCACGCCGGTGGCCAGCTGGCCCACATGGGCCGCGCGGCATCCCACCAGCACCACCAGCGGCATCAGGAAGAGCCGGATGATGCAGTAGATGATGGCGTCCTTGTCCAGCAGCGGGTGAAGGTCGCGGCTGCCGATGATGGCCCCGATGAGGAACATCGACATGGTCATGTTGCAGCTGCTGGTACACTGGACGGCCTTGCCGAGGAAGGTGGGCAGCTGCCACTGGGTCAGCATGATGACCATGCCCACGAACACCGACGCGATGCAGGGGTGGGTGATGGTCTTGCGGAGCACTGCGAGGCGGTGCTTTTTCTTTTCCTCGGGCGTGGCGGGGGCGGCGTCCTGCATGAAGTAGGACACCCCCACCGACCACATCACGATGCGCTGGGGGATGAGGTAGAACGACGTCAGCAGCAGCCCCACCCCGCCGAAGAGCGCCTCCGCCAGCGGGCTTCCGAGGAAGCCCGCGTTGGAGCAGACCGTGCCGTACTGCATGACGGCCTTCCGCGCGAAGGGGTAGCGGTTGTAGCACACCGCGCAGACGACGCCGTAGAGCACCTGCAATAAAATCGACAGGATGAGGATGTCCCGGGTACTGCGGAAAATTTCCGCGTTGAACTCGATGCGGAACGACTGGATGATGTTCGCAGGCAGGATGATGAAGAGCAGCAGGTCGGTCAGACAGGCGCGGCCCTGGTCGGTGATGAGCTTTTTCTTTGCCAGAAAAACGCCGATGGCCAGCAGAAGCATCATCTGCGCCTGCAGGTCCAGCATGGTGGAAAATTCGGGCATGGTATCCCCTTTCATTTGGACATTCTTTGCTTAGCTGAACCAATTATAATCGCGTGATGAGCCGATTTCAATACCCGCGCCCCGCCGGGCGATATGATTTTTCTGCATACCTTGCAGAAAAAAAAGAGGCCAAGACCCATTCTGTCAGGTCTTGGCCTCTTTCCTGTTTCCTTTATAGGCCGAACAAATCGGCGTGTGTGCCGGTGCGGTACAAATACAACTCCGTATCTGTCTGGTAGTAGATCAGCAGCCAATCCGGCTGTATATGACATTCCCTATGGGGAATGTAGCTACCCGTCAAGCTGTGGTCTCTATTCTGTGGCGGGAGCTGTCCAGGAACGGCAAGTACATTGACGGCCTGCTGAAGCAAAGCCATATTGTAATGCCGCTTCTGGCACACTTTCAAATCTTTCTTAAATCTAGTGGAGTATTTTACTTCAAGCACTTTCATCCTCCAGCAACGAGCTGATCAGATTTTCAACCGGCCCATTGTAGGTATGACCACCGCCGTTGTCCAGTTCTTCAAAGGCTTCCAGCGTGTCGGCATTCGGCGTTTCACTTTCATCCGGAATAGCAGCCCCCTGCAAGTAGGCAATAATATACGGCAGCTTGTTTTCCGGCACTTGGTCAATCAAGCTCTTCACCAATTCTCTTGCACTCATAACACACCCATCCTTTCGTGTAAAGTTTCAGGCTTATAAGTATTATAGCACTTTTTTCTTTATTGAACAGTCCTGCGTACCTTTTCCCAAGCAAAAGCCCCACGACACACGCCGCTTTTCAGCGGTATATCGTAGGACTTTTTGGAGCTGGTGACAGGAGTTGAACCTGCAACCCACTGATTACAAATCAGTTGCGCTGCCATTGCGCCACACCAGCGAGTATCGTTTAACCAGTCCGGCGGCACCACCGGCGGCGAGGAAAACAAGAACCAGACCAGCGGCACCACCAGCGGCGAGGAAAACGAGAACCAGACCGGCGGCACCACCGGCGGCGAGGAAAACGAGAACCAGTCCGGCGGCACCACCGGCAGCGGGGGAAAACGAGAACCAGTCCGGCGGCACCACCGGCAACGAGGAAAACGAGAACCAGTCCGGCGACACCACCGGCGGCGAGAAAAACGAGACTGATTTCACGAAAAAGACCCAGCCCAGCGACAGCCCTGTGCTGGGAAGCCAGCTCACGTACACCGGCCCATCCCTCAATGTCGCCAACGCCAATGACGACGATGAGACCTGGACGAATCGACCACGGCCTTGAAGACCGCGGCGGAAAACTTCAGGAACACAGCCGAAAACGTCACCAACTACGTCATCAAAATCATCAACAAGGTCAAAGACAGCGCCCCTCAACGTGACGCTGGAGGATGTCAACATTAAGGCCAACAACGACGCCGCCCTCAGCGTCGAGGGCGCGGGCAACACGACGATCACGCTCAAGGGCGACAATACCCTCACCAGCGACGGCAAACATGCCGGCCTTGAGCACAACGAAAAGAGCGATGGCGGCGCTACCACCGGCAAACTGACCATCACATCCGAAACAGATAAGAATGGCAACAACACCGGCAGCCTGACTGCCACAGGCAGCGGTGCCTCTGCTGGCATCGGCAGCGTCTGGAACTCCGGCAACTATAGCGACAGTGGCGCCGGCGACATTGAGATAACAGGCGGCGACATCACAGCCATCGGTGCCTCCGATGGTGCCGGCATTGGCAGCGGTTGCAAAGCTACCGGCAACACCAATATCACCATCTCCGGCAGTGCCAAAATCAAGGCGCAGACCGAGCAGGGCGGCGCAGGCATCGGCAGCGGCGCAAACTCCTTCGGCACTACCACCGTCAACATCACCAGCGGCACCGTAAAAGCCCAGGGCGGCGACTGTGGTGCCGGCATCGGCGGCGGTGACAACAGCAGAAATACCAATATCACCATCTCTGGCGGCACCATCGAGGGAGGCCGTGGGTGGCAGCACCGGCGACGGCATCGGCGGCGGCAACAGTAGCAGGAATATTACCGTCACGATTCAGGGCGGCACCATCAAAAAAGCGCAGGGCGGCAAAGGCAACTTTTACGCCGGCCACGGCATCCACAGCGACAGCACCCTGAACATCTCCGGCGGCACCATCGAAAACGCGCAGGGCGGCAACGGCAAATATTACGGCGGCCACGGCATCTACAGCGACAGCACCCTGAACATCTCCGGCAAGGCCTTCATCCAGAACGCCAAGGGCGGCGACGGCGGCACCGAAGGCGGCAGCGGCATCCGCAGCGACAGCACCCTGGACATCTCCGATCAGGCCTCCATCCAGAAAGCCACCGGCGGCGAAAGCCAATCTACCGGCGGCAGCGGCATCTACAACCACGGCAAGCTCACCATCTTCGGCGGCACCATCGGAACCGCACAGGGCGGCGAAGGCAAGAGCAGCGGCAGCGGCAACGGCGGCCACGGCATCTATAGCAAGACCATGGAGATCCTTGGCGGTATCATCCAAAAAGCCATCGGCGGCAATGCCAACAGGAACACCTGCACCGGCGGTAGCGGCATCCACAGCGACGGTACTCTCACCATCTCCGGCGGCGAGATACAGCAGGCTACCGGCGGCGACAGCACCGGCATCAGTGGCAAAGGCGGCACCGGCATCCGCGGCGATCAAGTTGTGAAAATTTCGGGCGGCGCCATCGGGTCTGCCAAGGGCGGCAGCGGCAAGAGCGGCGGCGCGGGCATCGGCACGGGCGCAAAACCCGCCTTCGCTACCGAGATCAACATCTCCGGCGGCACCATCACCGAGGCCACCGGCGGCACCGGCGGCGCGCAGGCATCGGCAGCGGCTCGAACTCCTCCACGGCTACCACCATCAACATCATCGGCGGCACCATTAAAAATGCCACGGGTACGGATGGCGGCGCGGGCATCGGCGGCGGCAAAAACTCTTCCGGCGCGACCAACGTCAACATCTCCCGCGGCGAGGTCCACGCTTCCACCGGCTACGGCAATGGCGGCGCGGGCATCGGCGGCGGCAAAAACTCTTCCGGCGCGACCAACGTCAACATCTCCCGCGGCGAGGTCCACGCTTCCACCGGCTACGGCAATGGCGGCGCAGCTATCGGCGGCGGCAAAAACTCTTCCGGCGCGACCAACGTCAACATCTCCGGCGGCGAGGTCAACGCTTCCACCGGCTACGGCAATGGCGGCGCAGGCATCGGCGGCGGCAAAGAGTCTTCCGGCGCGACCAACATCGAGATCACCGGAGATGCGCTCGTGTCCGCAGGTAGCAGCGGCAGCGCAGCCATCGGTTCGGGCGAATCCTCCACCGGCGAGACGACCATCAACATCCACGATACGAATCCCGAAAAGGGTGTCAAAAAAGTGCTTTTGCCTACGGCGGTGCCGGCATCGGCAGCGGTCGTTACGCCAAGGGCAAAACTTACGTCACCATCAGCAACGCGTCTGTGAGCACTCTGGAGACCCCCGCTGCTTCCACTAATACCTCGGGCGCAGGCATCGGCACCGGCGCAGCCATCGGCAGCGGCAGTGAAGGAGACGTCTTCAGTCCTCCTACAGGTGATCCGAACACCTTCAAGACCATTATCCGTATCACTGACAGCAACGTCACAGCCTCCAGCGGCCCCAGTGCAGCCATCGGCAGCGGCAGCTATTCTACCAACGCCACGGAGATCCACATCAACGGCGGCAAAATCGAGGCTTCGAATTATTCTGGTTCTGCCATCGGCAGCGGCGATAGCGCCAAGGGCAAGACCGGCATCTACATCACCGGCAGCAATGTCACAGCCACGGCAGACATCGGCACAGGCATTGGTTCCGGTACCAGTTCTTCCGGAGAGACCACCATTGATATTTCCGGCGGCACTGTTACGGCCATGGGCGGCGGCGACGGCTACGACGGCAGCGCGGGCATCGGTTCAGGCAGTCACTCCACCGGCTACACCCACATCACTCTCCACGACGGCGTGACCGTTAAGGCCACCGGCGGCGGTAATTCCTCCCTTGGCGGCGGTGGCGGCGCAGGCATCGGCAGCGGCAATAGAGCCAAGGGCAACACCGACATCCTCATCAAGGGTGCAACAAAAGTTACTGCCAAGGGCGGCTCCACCGCTGCGGGCATCGGCAGCGGCAACGGCAGCAACGGCAGCACCATCATCAACATCGAGGGCGGCACTATCACGGCTGAGGGCGGCGGCAAAGAGAACGGGTCCTGCCAGGCTTCCGGTGCCGGCATCGGCTCCGGCGGCAACGCCCTTAATAAGACCACCATCAACATCAAGGGCGGCGAAATCACGGCCACGGGCGGCGTCAGCCTTGACTCTCGCAATCACTCCGACAAGTGGCTCAGCGGCGCAGGCATCGGCTCCGGCTCCAACGTCTCCGGCGAGACCGAGATCAATATCTCCGGCGACAGCACCATCAAGAGCGCTTCGGGCGGCAAATACGGCGGCGCAGGCATCGGCAGCGGCAGCTACAGTGGCAGCACACCCGACAGCAAGAAGGGCGCTGTCACCATTAACATCACCGGCGGCAACATTGAAAAGGCCACGGGCGGCGGCGAGTATGTGTCCAGCTCTAAGCGCTGGTATAGCGGCGCGGGCATCGGCGCAGGCCTGAATGCCGGCACCACCACCATCAACATCAAGGACAACGCCCATATCGTCAGCGCCACGGGCGGCAAATACGGCGGCGCAGGCATCGGCAGCGGCAGCAGTGACACCAAAACAACAGCAAGAAGGGCGCTGTCACCATCAACATCACCGACGGCACCATTGAAAAGGCCGAGGGGGCAAGAACGGCGGCGCCGGCATCGGTTCAGGCTATTACGGTCGCTCTTCCACGGTCAACATCTCCGGTAACGCCGAACTCAAAGACGTCAAGGGTGGCAATCTCGCTGCCGGCATCGGCTCAGGCTATGACTCCGACAAGGTGGACGTCGTGATCGACGGCGGCACCATCAACGCAACGGGCGGCGATTCCGCTGCCGGCATCGGCTCGGGCCTTAATAGCCGCAGCAGCGTGACCATCAAGAGCGGCACGGTCAACGCCAAAGGCAACCAGCATAGCAACTCCGGTTCTTCGGGCATCGGCGGCAGCTACGCCGATGTCACCATCAGCGGCGGCAACATCACCGCCACCGGCTATGACACCGGCGCCGGCATCGGCGGCAGCTACAGCGGCGACTCCAGCAAAATCACGATAACCGGCGGTACCATCACCGCCAACGGCACCGGCGAAGCCCCTGCCATCGGCGGCGGCAGCGTCTCCATCAGCAATGCCGACGCCCCGCTGGACATCACCGCAAACGCCCCCGACGCCGAAAGGGCCATCCGAAGCAACGACGGCAAGACGCTGGACAAAGTCATCCAGCTCGCGGAAAACGGTAAGTCGGGCCTCGTGAAGCTCGTAAAGAGCGGCACCAACAGCCTCTCGCGGCTCTTCCACAACGGTGTCTACGCGGCCAGCCATCCCACTTCCCACTCCCCGACCGCGTAACGCCCGTGATGAGCGAGGCAGAAAAGGCCAAAGTACGGCGACATCTCTTCCGTCCACAACTGGAAAGTCAGCGACCGTCAGGAGCCGGACTGCGGCAACCCCGGCTACATCGATTACACCTGCATGGTGGACCACTGCGGCACCACGTTCCGCCACACTCTCCCCGCCACCGGCCAGCACACCTGGAACGAGGGCGTTGTCACGAGGAAGCCCACCTGCACTGAGAAGGGCGTACGCACCTTCACCTGTACCGTCTGCCACAATACCCGGACTGAGGCCATCGAGGCCCTCGACCACGAGCTTGGGTCATCGACCGGGATGCTACCTGTGTCGAGGAAGGCTCCAAACACCGTGACTGTGTGCGCGGCGACGATACCTCAGCCACAGCGGCTCCACCTCCACCTTCACCGTGGGCGGCGCAGACCACAGCGCACTGCTGAGGTAAGCACATTACCATCCTCCATTCCTTCCACATAACGACCAAGGCCCCCGCAGTTCTGTTCCAAACTGCGAGGGCCTTGGCGTTTTATTCTGATAAAATCTTACTTCAGCTCCCGCTGTACGGCAGCAAAGTCCTCGAGGGTCAGGGCCTCGGGGCGGATGCGGGCGTCGAAGCCCGCCGCCTCGATGGCCGCGATGACCTTATCTTTCGGCAGGCCGAGGCCGCTGGCGATGGCGTTGGCGGCAGTCTTACGGCGCTGGCCGAAAGCGGCACGGATGAGGGCGAAGTAGCCGTCCTCGTCCTCCACCTGTACGGCGGGAGTGGTGCGGATGTCCATCCGCACCACAGCGCTGGTGACCTTCGGGGCCGGGTAGAAGCTGCCCGGCGCGGCGGTGAACATCAGCTTTGAGGTGGCGTAGTAGCTCACGGCGCAGCTGATGGCGCTGGACGCCCGGGTGCCGGGGGCGGCGGCCAGACGGTCGGCGGCCTCCTTCTGCACCATGACGGTGAGGTTCTGGATGGGCAGGCGGTCGCCCAGCAGCTTCATGACGATGGGGCTGGTGATGTAGTAGGGCAGGTTGGCGCAGACAGCCACCGGCATCCCGGGGAACTCCTCCTCGATGAGGGCGCGGAGGTCTACTTTCAGAACATCCTGCAATACCAGCTTGAAGTTATCCACGCCCGCCATGGTCTCGGCCAGCAGGGGCGGCAGGCGCTCGTCCACCTCGATGGACACCACCTTGGAAGCGCGCTGGGCCAGCTCTTTGGTCAGCACGCCGATGCCGGGGCCGATCTCCAGCACGCCCCAACTCTTATCGACGCCGCTGGCGTCCACGATCTTGGGCGGCAGGCCGGGATTGATGATGAAGTTCTGTCCAAAGCCCTTGGAGAGCGCGAAATCGTATTTTTCGCACAGAGTGCGGATAACGGAGAGGTCGGTCAGCTCCGGCATAGTGGTTTTCCTTTCTGTTTTTCGGTTGTCATTTGGTAACGTACATGCCAAAGCCTCTCCCCTTTGGGAGCAACAGCGCTGACCGCCGCCAGCGGCGGAAACAGAATGAGAAGCTGTTGGGGCCGCGGCCAGCAGGATGCGAGCGACAGCGAAGCAGACGCTGGGCCGCAACCCGGGCAGTGGCATCGCTTTTGCGATGACGGAGAGGGCAAGGCCGCAGAAAAAAATGGCCGCTGCACAGCGATAGGCAGCGGCCTTTGTCAGAGCAAGACCATCATAGCCTTGCACTGTTCCATTTCAGCATCCTTGCCCTCTCAGACGCTCACGCGCCAACTCTCCCAAAGGGAGAGCCTTTTTTAAGATGCGCTTTCCGTGCTGGAAGCCTCCTGCTCCCCTTCTGCACCAGCCTCGGAGGAAGCCTCTGCCTCCCCTGCGGCCTCGCCGGAAGCGGTGCTCTCGGCTGCGGCCTCCGAAGAGGCTGCGGCGGAGTCGGCGGCGATGTCAGCGTCGTTCACGCCGCCCACGGTGGTGACGCCGGTGAGCTGCTGTGCGCAGCTGACGGCGCGCTGTATCTGCGGGTCCGTGTCGAGGGTGTAGTCATAGTAGCTGGCCTGCTCGTCGGCAGTCAGCGGGCGCTCCACATCTACGGTCAGGCCGGTGCCGTCGAAGCAGGAGCCGTCGCCGCAGATGAGCTTTGCCACCGTGACCACGACGGCACTGCCGTCCGAGAGGCGCTGGGGGCTGCTCTGGATGGTGCCTTTGCCCATCGTGGTGCTGCCCACGAGGCGGGTGCCGCACAGGGTGCGCAGGCTGGACGCAAAGAGTTCTGCCGCGCTGGCGGTGTTCTCGTTCACGAGGCAGACGGTGGGCTGGCTGATGACCGAGTCGCCGGTGCTGCTGCCCAGCAGGGTGCGGTTGCCTGCCTTATCCTCCGCGTAGGCCAATACGCCTTCCGGCGCGACGAGTTCGATGCAGCTGATAGCGTCGTCAAGGATGCCGCCGCCGTTGTCGCGCAGGTCGAAGATGAAGCTCTGGGCGCCGCTGGCGGTCAGACTGCGGAGCGCAAAGTCCAGCTCACTGGGGGTGGAGTTGTCGAACTGCCAGATCTTGATATAGCCCACATTGCCCTGCACCAGCGCGGAATCGACGCTGTTGGCCGTAAAGCCGGAGTGGGTCAGATCGGCGGTGTGCTGGGCGTTCTCGCTGTCCAGCCAGCCTACATTGACGCTCGTGCCGCTCTCGCCCCGGAGTTTGTTCTGGACAGCCTCCACGCTGCCCAGACTTTTGATGTCTGCGCCGTCGATGGTGGTGATGTAATCGCCCCGCTGGAGGCCGGCCTCCCTGGCAGGAGACTCGTCATACACTTTGATGACCTTGGCGTAGCCGGACTGGTCGATGGCCAGCTCCACGCCGATGCCCATCAGCTTGCCGCTCTGGGCGTTGAGCAGGTCGGTATAGGCCGAGGCGGTGTAGTAGCGGGCGTACTTGTCGCCGGTACCCAGCAGATAACCGGCAGTCAGACGGTCGTACAGCACGGTCTCGTCGATGTCGTAGTAGTCGTTGGCGCGCACGTAGCGGTCTACCTCGGCCACCTTGTTGTACATGCTCTCCTTTTTCCTTCACGCTGGTGACGGTGTGGTCAAACAGCCGCATCGCCATCAGCATTGTGATGGAAAAAGTGACCGTCATTGCCAGAATGACGATGGTCACGGTCATCCCTACGGAAATTTTGCGGTTCATTCAGTGTCCTCCCCAGTTCAGACCAAAAGCATCAGGATGACACTGCCCAGTACCGACAGCAGGAATGCTCCTGCCAGAATCAGACAGCCCACCCGAAGGATACGCTTGCGTTTTTGCTCGTTCATTTCGCCTTGTGGCCTCCTTTGACCCCTCGACTTCAATTACAGTTGTATTATCTTATCGGAATATAACCGCGGGGGTTGACCGCATTGGCCTTGGAGCCGCCTTTCCACACCTCGAGATGGAGGTGGTTGCCGGTAGAGTTGCCGGTAGAGCCCACATAGCCGATGAGGTCGCCCTGGTTGACATACTTGCCCGCCGACGTTGCCACCGAGCGCATATGGCCGTAGAGGGTGGAGTAGGCGTTGCCGTCTGTCATTTTGCCGTGATAGATGACGACATAGTTGCCATAGCCACCGCTGGACCAGCCGGCCACCTGCACATAGCCGCTGGCGGCTGCGTAGATGGGCGTGCCTGCGGGGGCGGCAAAGTCGATGCCGGCGTGGAGTTTGTTGACGCCGGAGACCGGGTTTTTGCGCCAGCCGTACTCGCTGGAGATGCGGGTATAGCTCCTAAGCGGGCAGATAAAGCCGCTGAAGCTCAGCTGGGGCTTGCTGGCCGCTGCCGCTGCGATGAGCTTCTGGATCTCCTTCTTGACGGCCTCGTAGTTCATCTCGTCCGACTCGATGGCCGCCTGGGCGTTCTTCTGGGCCTGCTGGGCCTCAGCGGCGCTCAGACGGGCCTCCTTGACGCTGTTGTTGAGCTCGTTCTGCTTGGACTGCATCTGCTTGTTCTGGGCGTCCAGCTCAGCCTTTTTGTTCTGCAGCTGAGTGCGCTCCTCCACGAGCTGGGTGCGGTCGGCCACAAGGGCTTCCTTCGCAGCCTTCATGTTGTCGAGTATCTCGGTGTCCTTCACCGAGATGTCCTGCATGACCTCATTGAAGGTCAGAAGCTCGTACAGATCGTTCACAGACTGGAGCATGGCGACGCTGCCGCCGTCCCGCAGCTCCTGCATGGCGGCCATGTGGCTCTTGAAATCGTCCCACTGGTCGGCGATCTCCTGCTCTTTCCGGGCGATCTCATTCTGCTTGGCGGTGATCTCCTGCTCTTTGACGCCGATGCTGTTCTGCACCTCGGAGATCTGGCTCTTGAGGACGCCGATCTGGCTCTGGAGCACCGAAACTTTTTCCTTCAGCTCAGACTCGAGGGCCTTGGCAGCAGCTTCCTTCTTTTTGCGTCGCTCAGCTCCGTCTTATGCTGCTTGATGGACGCAGAGATCTTGTCCAGCTTGTTCTGCAGCGAGCTCATGCTGGTGGCCGCACTGGCCGGGTAGACCGTCACGCTCAGCACGAGGCATGCGGCGGCCAGAAAGGCGCAGGCAGCGCGCATCATGGCCGAATGGCCCGACGGCTTTGCGTGGCGGGGCGGATGGTGCAGAACAAAGCCTGCGGAATGCTTGTCGTGGTACACAGTAGGCCCTCCTTACACGTTCAGGTGCTTGCGGATGGAGAACATACTGCCCAGACCGCCCACCAGAGCGCCGCCCGCGAGGCTGTAGGTCAGGATGGTGGGCCAGACATTTTCCAGCGGCACCAGAGCCGTACCCATGAGCATCTGCCACAGGCCGCCCAGCGTGGGCGACAGCTGAACGATGTAGGCATAGCCGCCGATGGTGGCAGCTGCCGTCAGGATGCCGGAGAGCAGGCCCATAGTCAGGCCCTCGATGACGAAAGGCAGGGTGACGAGGGCGTTGGTAGCGCCGACATACTTCATGATCTCGATTTCACGGCGGCGGGCAAAGACGCTCAGCCGGATGGTGGTACCCACCGTGATGATGCTGACAGCCATCAGCACCAGCACCAGACCGCGCCCGACCTTGGTGACGGCCTGCTGGATCTCCACGAAGGTCTTGGTCATCTCGATGGAGCCGTGACGCTGTAGACGCCGCTGATGTTCTCGAACTGCTTGCTGATGGTCTCCATCTGGCTCAGATCAGACAGGGAGACGCGGTAATTGGCCTTGAAAGGGTTGTCGTTCTCGAACTCGTTCAGCAGGGCGGCATAGTCGGACATATACCCCTTGTACTGGTTGAGGACGTCTTCTTTGGACATATACTGCACCCGGCTCACACCTGCGGTGCCGCTAAGGGCATTGCCCACAGACTGGATGGTGGCGTCATCGGCCTCGGGGTCCACGTAGACCACCATCTCGTTCTGGCTGCCCAGATAACTCACCATGCTGTCTACATTGACTTCAATGAGGCTGGCGAAGATGTTCAGGGTCATGCAGACGCTGAGGGAGGCGATGCAGGCGATGGTCATGGCCCAGTGCTTGCCGAGGTTGCGCACGCCGCGCCGGGTGAGGAACCCAAACGTAGAGATTTTCATACGTGCACCTCCTCGCCGAAACTGGCCGGAACATCGGAGATGATGCGGCCCTGCTTCAGGGTGATGGTGCGGCGATTGAAGCGGCGCACCAGTTCATGCTCGTGGGTGACGACAAGCACCGTGATGCCCATCTCGCTGACGCGTTCCAGCAGTTCCATCATCTCAAGGCTCATCTCGGGGTCGATGTTGCCGGTGGGCTCGTCCGCAATGACGAGGCGGGGGCTGTGGGCCAGAGCGCGAGCCACGGCCACGCGCTGCTGCTCACCGCCGGAGAGGAACTCGGGGTAGACCTTTGCCTTATCTTCCAGATGCACCAGCTCCAGCATGTAGTTGACGCGCTCTTTGATGTCTTTTTTGCCGATGTTGGTGACATGCATGGCAAACGCCACATTCTCGTAGACCGTCATGGTGGGGATGAGGCGGAAATCCTGGAAGATAATGCCCATCTGGCGGCGAAGGAAAGGCACTTTGCCCCGGCGCAGCCGGGCAACGTCCTTGCCGTCCACCATGACGCGGCCCTCGGTGGGCAGCTCTTCGCGGAGGATGAGCTTGAGCAGCGTGGACTTGCCGGCGCCGGAGTGGCCCACCAGAAAGACGAACTCGCCGTCGTCTACATGGAAGTCGATGTCCTCCAGAGCAGGAGTATCACTCCGTTTGTATATCTTGGTGACATGTTCAAAATCTATCATGAGTATCTTGCTCCTGAAAAGTTTATTTGGCACAGAAGTTCCAGACCATTACAAAAGAAACCGGCCAGCATCGGGGTCGAGCGGCCGGTTTCGGCGTCCGCAGCCGGAGCGGCTGAGACGAAATATCAATATTTGGCCGGGTTGTTGGACAGGTACTTCTTGACCATGAGCGCTACCTTGAACACGATGGCGTCGTCAAACTCCCGCAGATCCAGGCCGGTGAGCTTCTTGATCTTTTCCAGACGGTACACCAGCGTGTTGCGGTGCACGAACAAGCCGCGGCTGGTCTCGGAAACGTTCAGGTTGTTCTCGAAGAAGCGCTGAATGGTGAACAGCGTCTCCTGATCCAGGCTTTCGATGCTGCCCTGCTTGAACACTTCGCGCAGGAACATCTCGCAGACCGTGGTGGGCAGCTGGTAGATCAGACGTGCGATGCCCAGATTGTCGTAGCGGATGATCTGCTTCTCGGTGTCGAACACCTTGCTGACCTCCATGGCGATCTGTGCTTCCTTAAAGGAAGTAGCCAGGTCCTTCACGTTGGCGATGGGGGTGCCGATGCCCACGACAGCCTTGATGTAATGCTCGCCGGACAGGGTGTCCACGATGCTGGTGGCCAGCTTCTCCATATCGGTGCGGTCGATGCCCTTGCGGATCTCCTTGACCAGGACGGTGTCTGTCTCGCTGATGTTGAAGACGAAGTCCTTCTGCTTGTCGGGGAACAGGCTGCTCACCACGTCGTAAGCGGAAATGTCGCCGCCGCTGGTGACGCGGACGATGAACACCACGCGGGAGACGTCGGTGGCAAAGTGGAGCTCACGGGCCTTGGCGTAGATGTCGCCGGGCAGGATGTTGTCCAGCACCACGTTCTTGATAAAGTTGGCCTTGTCGAACTTCTCGTCGTGATACTGCTTGATGCTCTGCAGGCTGATGGACAGCACAGCGGCAAACTGGCCCGCAGTCTCGTCCGCACCTTCCACAAAAACGGCATAATCGTTATGCTTTGCGCTGGAGAACTGCTGGTAGGTGTAGCCATCCCGCACGAAGCGGTCACCAGCCGTCAGACGCTCTGCCATAAAGCCCTCGCGCACCTCGCCGATCAGATTCAGCTCCGAGCAGGAGATGACAGCGCCGGTCTCATCCACCACGCCGACCACGCGGTCGATCGCGTCCTTCATCTGGTAGATCACGCTCTGAAATACTCTATTGGCCATAAATGGATACCCCTTTTCCTCTCTTGTGCAAACCGCAGGTGGGCGGGATTGTGATTTTTAACAATTTCGCCGCATTACATTTTATATTTTACACAAAAGAATTTACTTTTGCAACATATTTCACCAAAAAAAATTCTTCTTTCTTGTTGAAATTATCTTTCGGGGTCATTTTCGGGCCAAAAAGGGCCTTTCTGCGTGGTTCTGAGGGCTATTTTACCGGTAAAATGTGATACTTTTTTGAAAACCGGGTGAAAAGCAGTCCTTTACCCCGTGGTAATTTTCGCCACCTCGTCGGCTGTCAGCTCCCGCCACTGGCCCGGGGCAAGGCTCTCGTCCAGCGTCAGGCCGCCGATGGCGTCCCGGTGCAGGGCGTTGACTCCCGCCCCGTAGACCCCGAACATCCGCTTGATTTGATGATACACGCCCTGCCTGAGCAGGACGCGGACCGTCAGACCGTCGGGGGTGAGGGCGGACACTTCCGCCGGCGAAAGGGCCGTGCCGTCGGCAAGGGTGACGCCTGCGGCAAAGCCGGCCTTCATCTCTTCCGTCAGCGGGGTGTCGATGACAACGGTGTAGGTCTTGGAGACGTGGCGCTTAGGCGCGAGGATGTCGTGGGCAAAGCCGCCGTCGTCCGTCAGCAGGACGAAACCGGTGCTGGTCTTGTCCAACCGCCCCGCCGGGAACAGCTCCCGCCGGGGATAGGCATCCCCCACCAGATCCACGACCGTCGTGTCCCGCTTGTCGGTGGAGGCGCTGACGACACCCTCGGGCTTGTTGAGCATAAGGTAGACGAACTGCCGGTAGGCCAGCGCCTTGCCGTCCACCGCCACGGCGTCAGACTCTTTCAGCTGGGTGTCCCCTTTCCTGCAGACCGCGCCGTTGACCGTGACGCGGCCTTTCGCCAGCAGTGCCTTCGCCTCGCTCCGGGTGCATTGGGCCGTCTCGGCTAAATATTTATCGAGTCTCATGAAAACTCCTTCTGTGTGCAGAAAAGAGGCCGTTGCCTGCGGCAACAGCCTCTTTTCCTGTAAAATCACGTTTAGACGCTCAGGTTTGCGTGCTGTTCCACAGCATCCGGGTTGGCGTCAAAGATGGGCTTGAGGATGTGAGCAATGAACTCCTCCACCTGCTGGGGAGCGCGGCCCACAAAGTTCTCCGGCACAAGGCCCGCCATGATCTCTTCCTTGGTCAGACCAAAGGCCGGGTCGGCGGCGATGCGGTCCACCATGTCGTTGGGCAGACCTTCTTCCTTGACCTGCTTGCCGGCGGCGATGGCGTGCTGGCGCAGACGCTCGTGGAGCTCCTGACGGTTGCCGCCCTTCTCCACGGCCTGCATCATGATGTTCTCGCTGGCCATGAAGGGCAGCTCGGCCATCAGGCGGCTGCGCACGACCTTCGGGTAGACCACGATGCCGTCGGTGACGTTGAGCATGATGTTCAGGATGGCGTCGGCGGCAAGGAAGCCCTCAGCCATGGCAACGCGCTTGTTGGCGCTGTCGTCCAGCGTACGCTCAAACCACTGCGTGCCGGTGGTGAAGCTGGGGTTGAGCACATCCACCATCAGGTAGCGGCTCAAAGCGCAGATGCGCTCGCAGCGCATGGGGTTGCGCTTGTAAGGCATGGCGGAGGAACCGATCTGGTTCTTCTCAAACGGCTCTTCCATCTCCTTGAAGTTGGCCAGCAGGCGCAGGTCGGTGGCGAACTTCATGCAGCTCTGGCCGATGCCGGCCAGGGCGTTGAGGATGAAGGCGTCCACCTTGCGGCTGTAGGTCTGGCCGGACACCGGGATGACGGCCTCGCTGTCGAAGCCCATCTCCTCAGCGATGGAAGCATCCACGGCGCGGATCTTGTCGGCGTCGCCCTTGAACAGCTCCATAAAGGAAGCCTGGGTGCCGGTGGTACCCTTGACGCCGCGCAGCTGCAGAGTTGCCAGACGGTGGTCGATCTCGTTGAGGTCCATCACCAGCTCGTTGGCCCACAGGGTGTAGCGCGCTTGCCCACGGTGGTGGGCTGGGCGGGCTGGCAGTGGGTGTAGGCCATGCAGGGCATATCCTTATACTCCTCGGCGAACTTTGCCAGCTTTGCCAGCACGCCGATGAGCTTCTTGCGCACCAGCTCGAGGCCCTGACGCATCACGATGATGTCGGTATTGTCGCCGACATAGCAGCTGGTGGCACCCAGATGGATGATGCCTGCCGCCTTGGGGCACTGCTGGCCGTAAGCGTAGACATGGCTCATGACGTCGTGGCGCACCAGCTTTTCCCGCTCGATGGCGACTTCATAGTTGATGTCGTCCACATGAGTTTCCAGCTCGGCCACCATCTCGGGGTGATATTGGTCAGGCCCTGCTTCATCTCGGCCCGGGCCAGGGCCACCCACAGGCGGCGCCAGGTGCGGAACTTGTTGTCGTCCGAGAAGATGTACTGCATCTCATCGGAGGCATAACGGGTGGAAAAGGGGCTGATATAACGGTCATGCTGAGACATGAAGATGTCCTCCTTGGGTAAGTTTTACGAAACCTCAACCTCTCAGTCTCGCTCCGCTCGACAGCTTCCCTACCGAGGGGAGCCTCTGGCGAAGAGAGAAAAAGCTTTACGAAATGCCAAAGCCTCCCCTCGTTAGGAGCAACAACGACGAGCCGCCAGTGGCGGAAACAGGGAGTCGCTGTTGGGGCCGCGGCCAGCAAGACGCAAGCGGAGCGCTGCGGATGCTGGGTGCCGCAACCCGGGCAGTGGCATTGCGAAGCAATGACGGAGAGGTTTTCTCCTATTTTACCATCAAATATTTTACCATCAAATCTTGAAATAGTCCACGCCGCCCTCGAAAATAGGCTGGTACTTGTCGCCGGTGACGTTCTTGTACAGGTACTCGCCGCTGCGCTCCGAATGGCCCATCTTGCCGAAGACACGGCCATCCGGGCTGGTGATGCCCTCGATGGCGAGGACGGAGCCGTTGGGGTTGTACTTCATGTCCATGCTGGGGTTGCCGTCCTGATCGACGTACTGGGTCGCGATCTGGCCGTTGGCGATGAGGGTGTCCAGCACGCTCTGAGGTGCCACGAAGCGGCCCTCACCATGGCTGATGGCCACGGTGTGCTGGTCGCCCACGCTGCACTTGGACAGCCAGGGGCTGCCGGTGGAGGCGATGCGGGTGCGCACCAGCATACTCTGGTGGCGGCCGATGGTGTTGAAGGTCAGGGTCGGGTCGCAGGCCGTGATGGGGCGGATGTCGCCGTAAGCGGCCAGACCCAGCTTGATGAGGGCCTGGAAGCCGTTGCAGATGCCCAGCATCCGACCATCACGGTGCTGCAGCAGGTCGCGGACCGCCTCAGTGACCGCAGGATTGCGGAAGAAGGAGGCGATGAACTTTGCGCTGCCATCCGGCTCGTCGCCGCCGGAGAAGCCGCCGGGCAGCATGACGATCTGGCTCTCGTTGATGGCCTTGACCAGTGCCTCGCAGCTGGCGGTGACGTCAGCGGGGGTCAGGTTGCGGATGACCAGCACCTCGGGGTCCGCACCGGCGCGGGCAAAGGCGTGGGCGGTGTCGTACTCGCAGTTGGTGCCCGGGAAGACCGGGATGATGACCTTCGGCTTTGCCACGCCGATCTTGGGCGCAGCGGGGGCGGTCAGGCTGCCGTTGATCTTCTCGACGGCGGGGCCGGCCTTACGGTAGGGATAGACGGGCTCGAGCTTGCTCTCCCAGATCTCCTGCAGCTGAGCCATATCCAGCTTGTCGCCGCAGCACTCGAAGGTGTAGTCTGCGGTGGTCTCGCCCAGCAGCTCACCAGCCGGGGCGTCAGAGACCATCTCCAGCACGATGGAGCCGTACATAGGCTTAAACATATCGTGGGTGGCCATGTTGTTCATCATCTTGAAGCCGATGCGGTTGCCCAGACCCATCTTGAAGAGAGCCTCGGCCAGACCGCCATAGCCCACAGAGGAAGCAGCGGCCACCATGCCATCTTCCATCATCTGCTCAACTTTCTTATAGTTGGCCTTCAGGGAGAAGAAGTTGGGGCAGCCGGTGACGGGGTCCAGGATGGGCCGGATGAGGACGACGGTGCTCTCCGGCTTCTTGAACTCGGTGGAGACGACGCGGCCGGCCTTGCCGATGGCGGTTGCGAAGGACACCAGCGTGGGAGGCACATCCAGCTGCTCGAAGGAGCCGGACATGCTGTCCTTACCGCCGATGGAGGCGATGCCGAGGCCGATCTGCGCGTCCAGTGCGCCCAGCAGAGCGGCCAGCGGCTTGCCCCAGCGCTCCGGGGAAGTGCCAAGGCGCTCAAAGTACTCCTGGAAGGTCAGGTAGGCGTCCTCATAGCGGAAGCCGGAGGCCACCAGCTTGGTCACACTCTCGACGACGGCCATCCGTGCGCCCACATACTGGTTGGCGCTCATGAGGTAGGGGTTGTAGCCCCATGCCATGCCGGAGCAGGTATTGGTCTCGCCGTCCACGGGCAGCTTTGCGACCATGGCGTTCTGGGGGGCTCAGCTGGCATGCGCCGCCGAAGGGCATCAGCACGGTGGCCGCGCCGATGGTGGAGTCGAACCGCTCAGAAAGGCCCTTCTTGCTGCAGACGTTCAAATCGCCCACCATGTTCTTCATCTTCTGCTCGAAGGTCACGCCGGCCCACTGGGGCTGCCAGACAGTCCCCTTCTCGATGTGGACGTTCTGATGCTTCTCAGCGCCGTTGGAGTTCAGGAACTCGCGGCTGATGTTGACGATGGACTTGCCGTTCCACACCATGTTCAGGCGCTTTTCCTCGGTGACCTTTGCCACGGGGGTGGCCTCAAGGTTCTCCTCGGTGGCGATGGCGATGAACTTGTCCACGTCCTCAGGGGCCAGAGCCACGGCCATACGCTCCTGGCTCTCGCTGATGGCCAGCTCGGTGCCGTCGAGGCCGTCATACTTCTTGGTGACCTTGTTCAGGTCGATATACAGGCCGTCGGCCAGCTCGCCGATGGCAACAGAGACGCCGCCGGCACCGAAGTCGTTGCAGCGCTTGATCATCTTGCAGGCGTCCTCGCGGCGGAACAGGCGCTGCAGCTTGCGCTCGATGGGGGCGTTGCCCTTCTGCACCTCGGCACCGCAGTGCTCGAGACTGTCCAGCTTGTGGGCCTTGGAAGAGCCGGTAGCGCCGCCGACGCCGTCACGGCCGGTGCGGCCGCCCAGCAGCACGATCACATCGCCGGGAGCGGGGCACTCGCGGCGAACGTGGGAAGCAGGGGTAGCGCCCACAACAGCGCCGATCTCCATGCGCTTTGCCACATAGCCGGGGTGGTAGATCTCGTCCACCTGACCGGTAGCCAGACCGATCTGATTACCGTAGGAGGAGTATCCGGCGGCTGCCGTGGTGACCAGCTTCCGCTGGGGCAACTTGCCGGGGAGGGTCTCGCTGACGGGCTTGAGCGGGTCGCCTGCGCCGGTGACGCGCATGGCCTGATAGACGTAGCTGCGGCCGGACAGGGGATCACGGATGGCACCGCCGATGCAGGTAGCCGCACCGCCGAACGGCTCGATCTCGGTGGGATGGTTGTGGGTCTCGTTCTTGAACAGGAACAGCCAGTCCTCGTCCTTGCCGTTGACATCGCACTTGATCTTGACCGTGCAGGCGTTGATCTCCTCAGACTCATCGAGGTTCTTCAGGATACCCTGCTTTTTCAGCTCCTTGGCACCGATGGTGGCAAGGTCCATCATGCAGCGGGGCTTGTTCTCACGGCCAAGCTCGGTGCGCATCGCCATGTAGCGGTCAAGGCTTCCTGCACCACGGCGTCGTCGATCTGCACATCGTCCAGAATAGTGCCGAAGGTGGTGTGGCGGCAGTGATCGGACCAGTAGGTGTCGATCATCTTGATCTCGGTAATGGTGGGGTCGCGCTGCTCGGTGCGGAAGTACTCCTGACAGAACTTGATATCCCCCAGATCCATGGCCAGACCCTTTTCCTCGATGAACTTGGCAAGGCCAGTCTCATCCAGCTGGTTGAAGCCCTCCAGCACTGCCACGGCAGCGGGCACGGGGTACTCCATCTTCAGGGTCTCTTTGGTCTCCAGAGAAGCTTCGCGGGCTTCCACGGGGTTGATGACATACTTCTTGATCTCGGCCACCTGCTCGGGGGTCAGAGCACCCTCCAGCAGGTAGACGCGGGCAGAGCGCACCAGCGGGCGCTCACCCTGACTGATGAGCTGGATGCACTCGGCGGCAGAAGCTGCGCGCTGGTCAAACTGGCCGGGCAGGTACTCCACCGCGAAGGACACGCCCTCGGCAGCGGGCAGTTCGGCATAGGTGTTATCCACCGGCGGCTCGCTGAACACGGTGCTGACGCACTGGTTGAACAGTGCTTCGTCGATGCCTTCCACATCGTAGCGGTTCAGCAGACGCAGACCGGTCAGGTCCTTGATGCCCAGCAGGCTGGTGAGTTCGTTTTTCAGACCGTTGGCCTCGACATCAAAGCCGGGCTTTTTTTCCACATAAATACGATAGACCATTGGGTAGGTTCCCCTTTGTATTCTTTCTTACTGCTTCTCTGCCAGCGCTTTCAGGGCACGCAGGCCGATATCGCTGCGCTTGTGCAGCTTTTCAAAGCTGATCTTTTCGGCTGCTTCGTAGGCGTGGCTCAGGGCGTTGGTCAGGCGCGGGCCGGTGGCGGTAACGCCCAGCACGCGGCCGCCGTTGGTCACCAGCTGGCCGTCCTCGGTAATGGCAGTGCCGGAGTGGTACACCGTCACGTTCTCCTCGCCGGGCAGCTGACCGTCCACAAGGCCGGAGATGGGCTTGCCCTTCTCGTAGGCCACAGGGTAGCCGCCGGAAGCCAGAATGACACAGGCCGCAGCACCATCGGAGAATTTGACCTCCTGCTGTGCCAGCGTGCCATCGGTGCACGCCTGCATGATGTGCAGCAGGTCGCTTTCCAGCAGCGGCAGAACCACCTGCGTTTCGGGGTCGCCGAAGCGGCAGTTATACTCGATGACCTTGGGGCCGTCCGGGGTGAGCATAAGACCGAAGTACAGGCAGCCCTTGAAGGGGCAGCCCTCGGCGTTCATGGCGTGGATGGTGGGCAGGAAGATCTTTTCCATGCACTCCGCAGCCACTTCCGGGGTGTAGTAGGGGTTGGGGGCAATGGTGCCCATGCCGCCGGTGTTCGCCGGTGTCGTGGTCGTTGGCGCGCTTATGGTCCATGCTGGAGACCATGGGCTTGACCACCTTGCCGTCCGTAAAGCTCAGCACGCTGACCTCCGGCCCGGTGAGGAACTCTTCCACCACCACATGATTGCCGGATGCGCCGAAGTTTTTGTCCAGCATGATCTCCTTGACGCCGTCGGCGGCCTGCTGCTCGTTCTCACAGATCAGCACGCCCTTGCCCAGCGCAAGACCGTCCGCCTTGATGACCACCGGGTACTTGCCCTCGGCGCGGATGTAATCCATGACCTTCGCGGGGTCATCGAAGGTTTCGTACTTTGCGGTGGGGATGCCGTATTTCTTCATCAGATCCTTGGAGAACACCTTGGAAGCCTCGATGCGGGCAGCGGCCTTGTCCGGGCCAAAGGCAGGGATGCCTGCCTTTGCCAGCGCGTCCACCATGCCCAGTGCAAGGGGGTCGTCCTGCGCCACCACAACGTAATCGAACTTTTCTTCCACTGCAAAGCCTACCATGGTATCCACATCGGTGGCCTTGATGTTTTTGCACTTGGCGTCATAGCTGATGCCGCCGTTGCCCGGCGCGCACCAGATCTCGCCGCAGTCGGGGCTCTTTTTCAGTGCCTTGATGATGGCGTGCTCGCGGCCGCCGCCGCCCACTACCAGAATTTTTTCAGCCATATCATTCACCTTCCCGTTTTTGATCTGCCCGCGTATGCGGGCATCCTCTGAAGGCTTCCCCCTCTGGGGGAAGGCTTTTGCTGCGTTGCTCCTGTGCAGAGGAAAATCAGGGATGGAACAGCCGCAGGCCGCAGAAGGCCATGGCAATGCTGTACTTGTTGCAGGTGTCGATGACCTGCTGATCACGGATGGAGCCGCCGGGCTGCACAATGGCAGTTACGCCGCTGCGGCGGGCGCGCTCGATGTTGTCGCCGAAGGGGAAGAATGCATCCGAGCCAAGGCACACACCGGTCACCTTGCTGAGATATGCCTTCTTTTCCTCTGCGGTCAGAGGCGCGGGCTGCTCGGTGAAGGTCTCTGCCCAGACGTCATCACCGATGACATCCTCCGGCGTATCGCCGATGTAAACATCAATGGCGTTGTCGCGGTTGGGCTTTGCCACATCGTCGCGGAAGGGCAGGTCCAGCACCTTGTCCATGTGGCGTAGCTGCCAGTTGTCGGCCTTCTGACCGGCCAGACGTGTGCAGTGGATACGGGACTGCTGGCCCGCTCCCACGCCGATGGCCTGTCCATCGTAGGCATAGCAGACAGAATTGGACTGGGTGTACTTCAGGGTGATGAGGGCAATGACCAAATCACGCTTCTGCTCCTCGGTCACGTCCTTGTTCTCGGTGACCCAGTTGTTCAGCATGGTGTCGGCGTTGATGACCAGCTCGTTGCGGCCCTGCTCGAAGGTGATGCCGTACACCTGCTTGTGCTCGATGGGAGCGGGCTTATAGGCGGGGTCGATGGCGACCACGTTGTAGTTGCCCTTCTTTTTTGCCGGACAGGATGGCCAGTGCCTCCGGCTCGTAGCCCGGGGCGATGATGCCGTCAGAGACCTCGTGCTGGATCAGCTTTGCGGTGGGCACATCGCAGATGTCAGACAGGGGCGATCCAGTCGCCGAAACTGGACATACGGTCCGCGCCGCGGGCGCGGGCGTAGGCACAGGCCAGTGGGGAAAGCTCGGTCTCGGGGGCAATGTGGTACATCCGGCGCTCCACCTCGGTCAGGGGCAGACCCAGTGCTGCGCCCGCCGGGGAAACGTGCTTGAAGGAAGCCGCTGCGGGCAGACCGCAGGCAGTCTTTAACTCCTTGACCAGCTGGATGGAGTTGAGGGCATCCAGAAAGTTGATGTAGCCGGGCTTGCCGTTCAGCACGGTAACGGGCAGGTCGGAGCCATCTTCCATATAAATGCGGCTGGGCTTCTGGTTGGGGTTGCAGCCGTACTTCAGTGCCAGTTCGTTCATTGGTGCATCCTCCTTATATCCTAAGGTTTACTCTTATTCTTCCTCAGCGTCAAGCTTTTTGAGCAGTTCCAGCTCCTCGGGCAGCAGCTCCGGCTCCTCAGGGTCGTCAAGATCGCTGCAAACGGAGTCGTACTTGTTGTAGATCATATCGCCGCTCTCGCCGGTTTCCAGATCGATGCCCCAGGCAAACAGGCTCACCTTGTTGTCCAGATTCAGGCTGCTCCACAGACCGGCGGCAAAATCACCGATGGTGCGGGGGCAGGCAAAGCGCAGGGGCTCGCCCTCAAAACTGGGGATGGGGTTGCCGTTGTACTTGTAGGTGCTGATGAAATGGCCCTCGCCTGCCACGGGCTGGCCATACTCGAAGAAGTACCGCTGCACGCTGTCGCCGTTGCCGTCGGCGCTCTTGAGGATGCTCATCTGGTAGCTGCCGTCAGCGTACACCACAGCGGAGATGCGGGGGGTGTAGTTGGGGCCGTCCGGCTCAAAGGTGCGGGTGCGCAGGGCATCGGCAAAGCTCTTGCCCTGACTCATCAGGTCGTAGATGGTATCGGTCTGGTCACCGTTGGTCACGATATGGGTCTTGCCAAGGGTCAGCACCGGGTTATAAATGATCAGGCTGGGATCTTCCAGCTTTGCGGGGTCGGCTGCCATGGTGCAGATGCCGCCGCGCTCGGGCACGGGGTCAAACACGCGGTTGCGGCTGTTCTCGCTGCGTCCCATGATAAAGTAGCCGATAAACATCTGCCGTCCGTCCGGAGCCATTGCCACAGCAATGCCGCGGCCGGGATACTCGTTGGATGCCAGATACTCGTTCAGGTTGATCTTTTCCATTGTTGTTCTCCTTTACGGATAACGACCTCGCCCTCTTCGTCAGCGCTGACGCGCTGCCACCTCCCCCAAAGTGGGAGGCTTTGGCAGTCCACACAAAGTTCATGGTTTTGCCAAGGGCTCTCCCTTTGGGAGAGCTGGACGCGAAGCGGCCTGAGAGGGCGAGCCAGTTTATCTCTTCTACTCGATCTCTCCGCTGCACACCATAGCCACCGCTTTGGGCAGCAGCTTCCACTCAGCCTGTTCCATCACCCGCTTCTGCAGCACCTCGGGGGTGTCGCCGGGCAGGATATCCACGGCCTTCTGCAGCAGGATGGGTCCGCCGTCGCACTCCTCGTTGACAAAGTGGACGGTAGCGCCGGTCACCTTGCAGCCACGAGCCAGTGCGGCTTCGTGGGGACGCAGACCGTACATTCCCGGCCCGCAGAAGGAAGGGATCAGCGCAGGGTGCACGTTCAGGATGCGGCGCGGATAGGCCGCAATGACGCTGGGGCCCAGCACGGACAGAAAGCCCGCCAGCACCACCAGATCAATGTTGTGCGCCCGCAGCGTTTCCAGCAGCGCAGCGTCAAATTCCTCGCTGGCAGCGTAATCCTTGCGGCGCACCACGCAGCTCTCTACACCGGCCTTGGCGGCGCGTTCCAGCGCAAAAACACCGGGCTTGGAAGCCACTACCAGCGTAATTTTACCATTGGGGTTCTCGCCCCGGGCCTCGCTGTCCAGCAGGGCCTGAAAATTGCTGCCGCCGCCCGACACCAAGACCGCGATGTTCAGCACAGTTCCACGCCCTCACCTTCTGCGATGACGCCCAGACGGTAGGCTTCCGGCTCGCCGTTGGCGTGCAGGATCTCCAGTGCCTTATCGGCCTGCTCGGCGGGCACAGTGAGCACCATACCCACGCCCATGTTGAAGGTATTGAACATATCGTGCTCGGAGATGCCGCCCACCTTCTGCATCAGGTGGAACAGAGCCGGGGTTCGCACATCTGCCTTGTTGATGCGGGCGCAGCAGCCCTTCTTCAGGCTGCGGGGGATATTCTCGTAGAAGCCGCCGCCGGTAATGTGGGAGATGCCCTTGACCTGCACCTCTTCCAGCACCTTCAGCACGGGCTTGACGTAGATCTTGGTGGGAGCCAGCAGCGCCTCGCCAAGGGTCTTGCCGCCCAGTTCTGCGGGGGTGGAGAACAGCACATCGGGGTCGGCGTCGATGTTGAACACCTTGCGCACCAGCGAGAAACCGTTGGAGTGCACACCGGTGGAGGGCAGGGCGAGGATCACGTCACCGGCTGCCATGGTCTCGTTATTCAGGATCTTCTCCTTGTCCACAACGCCTACGGTGAAGCCGGCCAGATCGTACTCGTCCTCCGGCATCATGCCCGGGTGCTCAGCAGTCTCGCCGCCCACCAGAGCGCAATCGGCCTGCACGCAGCCCTCGGCCACGCCCTTGACGATGTTGGCGATCTTTTCCGGCACGTTGCGGCCGCAGGCGATGTAGTCCAGGAACACCAGCGGCTTTGCACCGGCGCAGATGACATCATTGACACACATGGCCACGCAGTCGATACCGATGGTATCGTGCTTATCCATGATCATGGCAACCTTCAGCTTGGTGCCCACACCGTCAGTGCCGGAGATCAGCACCGGGTGCTTGTAACCGGTGCAGTCCAGCTCAAACAGGCCGCCAAAGCCGCCCAAACCGCCGATGCAGTGCTCGTTCATGGTACGGGCCACATACTGCTTCATCAGCTCCACAGAGCGGTAACCGGCGGTAATGTCCACGCCTGCTGCGGCGTAGCTTTCAGAATAGCTCTTTTCCATGTTCTTACTCTCCTAACTTTTTGGCGTCCTTGGGACGGTCGTTCAGGTGACGGTCGTGAATATCGGTAGAAAGCACACTTTCCGGCTCTACGGCATACTCGCCGGTAAAGCAGGCGGTGCAGAAACCGCATTTTGCGTTTTTGGCAAGCTGGACAACGTGCTCGTTGGACAAATAGCCCAGCGTATCGGCGCCGATGACCTCGTTGATCTGCTCCAGCGTGCGGCCGGTGGCTACCAGCAGCTTCTGGTCCGGGATATCGGTGCCGAAGTAGCACGGATACTTGAAGGGAGGTGCAGAAACCATAAAGTGCACCTCGGCAGCACCGGCATCCCGCAGCAGCTTGATGATGCGGGCAGATGTGGTGCCGCGCACGATGGAGTCATCCACCAGCACCACGCGCTTGCCCTTGACGGTGCTGGACACCACGTTCAGCTTGATGCGCACGCTGTTCTCGCGCTGCTTCTGGCTGCCCTGAATGAAGGTGCGGCCGATGTATTTGTTCTTGATGAAGCCGATGCCGTAGGGGATGCCGCTCTGCTGGGAATAGCCCAGCGCCGCGTCCAGGCCCGAATCCGGCACGCCGATGACGACGTCCGCCTGCACAGGGTGCTCCTGTGCAAGGAAGCGGCCTGCCTGCTTGCGGGCTTCGTGCACCGAGCTGCCCTCGATGACGCTGTCCGGGCGGGCGAAGTAGATGAACTCGAACACGCACATCTGGGTGTCCGGGCGGCCGCAGTGATCCTTGATGCTGCGCAACTCGCCGGTCTTGGTATCCACCACTACGATCTCGCCGGGCTCCACATCCCGCAGCAGGGCGGCACCGGTGGCATCCAGTGCGCAGCTCTCGCTGGCAAAGACGTAGCCGCCGCCGGGCAGGGTGCCGATGCACAGGGGACGGTAGCCCCGGGGGTCGCGCACCGCGATAAGCTTGGTGGCAGACATGATCACAAGGCTGTATGCGCCTTCCAGCACGTCCATGGTCTTGCTGATGGCAGTCTCGATGCTGCCCATGCGCAGACGGTTGCGGGTGATGAGGTAGCAGATGACCTCGGTATCCGAGGAGCCGTGGAAAATCGCGCCCTCGTTTTCCAGCTGGCGGCGCAGCTCCACAGCGTTGGTCAGGTTGCCGTTGTGGCACAGTGCCATGGTGCCGCGGCCGTGCCGGACGATCATGGGCTGGGCGTTGGCGCGGACGCGGGTACCGGCGGTGGCGTAGCGCACATGGCCGGTAGCCATGTGTGCCTTGGTAGTGGACAGGCTTGCCAGCACCTCCGGGGTGAACACTTCGTTTACCAGGCCAAGATCCCGGTGGCCTGTGATCACGCCGTCATCGTTGACGGCGATGCCGCAGCTCTCCTGCCCGCGGTGCTGCAGCGCATACAGGGCCGAATAAGCCGCTGCGGCCACATCCTCGGTACCGGCACGGTCGTAGATGCCGAAAACGCCGCACTCCTCATGCAGCGGATATGCAAAATCAGACATTGGTTCTCCTTTACAGCTCGTTCAGTTCGTTCTGCAGCTTCTCTTCCTTGGCTGCGATCTGCTGTGCCATGGCTACGCGCTCAGCCTCCAGCTTTTCAGCCAGTGCATCATCGCTCAGTGCCAGAATTTCAGCAGCCAGCCATGCGGCGTTCTTGGCACCGTTCAGTGCCCACCGTTGCCACGGGAATGCCGCTGGGCATCTGCACGGTAGCAAGCAGGGCGTCCAAGCCATCCATCGCGCCGCCCTTCATGGGGATGCCGATGACCGGCAGGATGGTGTTGGCGGCAAAGGCACCGGCCAGATGGGCCGCCATGCCCGCTGCGCAGAGGATGACGCCGAAGCCGTTGTCCTTTGCGCTTTTTGCAAAGGCTGCTGCCTCGGCGGGGGTGCGGTGTGCCGAAAGGATGTGTGCCTCAAAGGGGATATCCAGTGCCTTCAGCTGGGCGCAGGCACCCTTGACCACCGGCCAATCGCTGTCCGAACCCATGATCACTGCCACTTTACGAACCATTTTCCAAAGCCTCTCTTTCTCAACTGTCCAACAAGACCGACAAACAAAAAGGCTGCGGTACACCTGTACCACGGCCTTTATTTCCAGTTTTTCTGTCCGCGCATTTTGCACAAGGTTGCACCATGCCCCTGATTGCAGTGAATGTGACCCCATTCCATGCGACCCGGCACCAGCAGCATCATTGAAGTTTCCCTCCGCAGTTTCCTGTGCAAGCGTTTTTTCAGGCGGCGATGCAAGCCCGTTTTTTGGGGGCATCGTCCCTGTACTAGATACAGTTTACGGCAAAAAAACCGCTTTGCAAAGAGCGTTTGGGCAAATTCTCCCTTGTGTTCCCATGCCGTCAAAAAACTTTCGAAAGTTTTGTGCAGTTTCGCCATCCTTTTTTCTTTTTAAGTATGACTTATGCAGCGGGTATATTTTATGTAAAGGCCGTGTTGATGTATCCCAGATAGAAAGCCGGATTTTTAAAAAATGATCTTTGCGGTGTCGGCGCGTGCAGCGCGGATCAGATCTGCCGGGGCACAGCACACCTGCGTACCGATGCGCCCGCCAGAAACATAGACCTTCTGCTGGGTCAGCACGCTTTCGTCAAAGACGGTGCGGTACTGCTTTTTCATGCCCACCGGGCTGCAGCCGCCCCGCACATAGCCGGTGACCTTGTTGATATCCGCCACATGGATCATTGCCACGCTCTTTTCGCCCACGCTGCGAGCAGCGGCTTTTAAGTCCAGCTCTGCCGCCACCGGAATGACGAACACAAAATAGTTTTTGCTGCTGCCCTGCGTTACCAGCGTCTTGTAAACGCAGGCAGGGTCCTCGCCCATGCTGGCGGCTACGGTCACGCCGTCCACCGCCACCCCCTCCTCGTGGGGATACTCGTGGGCGGTCTCGGCCACCTTTTCCCGTTCCAGAATGCGCATTGCGTTGGTTTTAGCTTCTTTTCCCATTGTTATTCCCTCTTTTTACATTTGCTCTGTTTCTATTCTATCACTTTTTCCGAAAAAATTCAAAATTTCTCTTGACTTCAGTTTCATGAAGTGATATCATAGCGTCACGCACTTCAGAGCACTGAAGTTTGACACTGCAAGCTGCGGCAAAGGAGCCGGTCTCCCTCGCCGTTTTACACGATAGGAAAAGGCAAAGGAGACAAAACACTATGATCATCGTACTCAAACAGGATGCACCCGACGTACAGGTACGCGAGTTCTGCCACGAGCTGGAAGATATGGGGCTGCAGATCAATGATTCCAAGGGCAGCGACACCCATATTCTGGGTCTGATCGGCGATACCAAGGCCATTGCGGAAAGCTGGGTTCTGGCAAACCCGGTGGTGGAGACCTGCCGCCGCGTGTCCGAGCCCTACAAAAGGCCAACCGCAAGTTCCACCCGGATGACAGCGTTATCGACGTAGAGGGCGTCAAGATCGGCGGCGGCAACTTTGCGGTCATCGCAGGGCCGTGCAGCATTGAGAGCGAGGAGCAGATCACCTACTGCGCCCAGCGGGTAAAGGCGGCAGGCGCTTCCCTGCTGCGCGGTGGTGCGTTCAAACCCCGCACCTCCCCTACTCTTTTCAGGGTATGCGCAGTGAGGGTCTGGATCTGCTCAAGCTGGCGCGCCGCGCCACCGGTTCGCCCATCGTGACCGAGATCATGAACACCGAGCACCTGCCCCTGTTTGAAAATGTGGACCTCATTCAGGTGGGGGCCCGCAATATGCAGAACTTTGACCTGCTCAAAGCCGTTGGACGCCAGAAAAAGCCGATGCTGCTCAAGCGCGGCCTTTCCGCCACGCTGGAAGAGTTGGTGATGAGCGCCGAGTACATCATGGCCGAGGGTAACGAGAACGTCATCCTGTGCGAGCGCGGCATCCGCACCTTTGAAACCAGCATGCGCAACACGCTGGATATTTCCGCCGTGCCCATGCTGAAAAAGATGACCCATCTGCCGGTTGTGATTGACCCCAGCCACGCCTGCGGACACGCATGGATGGTGCCGGAGTTGGCTAAAGCTGCGGTGGCAGTCGGTGCAGACGGCTTGATGATCGAGGTGCACAACGACCCCGCCAAGGCCAAGTGCGACGGCGCCCAGAGCCTGACCCCGGACCAGTTCGATGACCTGATGCAGTTCATCGGCAAAGAGGTGGAGTTCTTCGGCAAAAAAATGAACTGAGCCTGCTCCGTCCGCTCCCCCGCAAGGGGGAGCTTTTTTTGTATGCACCGGCGGGTTTTCATTTTCTTTTCACGGGTTTTATGGTATACTATAGTGTATTTTGAAAAAACACTGCCGAAAGAGGTTTTAAAGATGAAAGCACACATTGCACGCAACCAGAACGCCGGGGTGCCGCTGGCGCTGGGCTGGAACCTTTCCCCCGCCGACCGGGGCAAGCTGGAGGGCATGGCACCCGCCTTTGGCATGAAGCTGCTGCCCGTTGCCCCCGCCGATGCCGGCAAGACCGTCGCCCAACTGCTGGGCGAAGTGGAGGTAAAAGCCCCCAGAACGCTGGTGCTGGAGCCCGGTGCCTATCCCCCGGCGCTGGTGCTGGCAAACTTCCGTGATAAGGACGTGGACACCCTGCTGGACCTGATGCGGCAGGCACAGGTGACCATCCCGCTCAAGGCGGTGGTCACCCCCGCAAACCGCAACTGGATGTTTGCAGACCTGCTGGCGCATTTGCAGGAGGAGCACACCGCCTTTAGCGCTGCAAAGGAGAGCCAGACCGTATGAAGAGCCGCATCACCCGCATAACCGCAGCACTGCTGGCAGCAGTGCTGAGCCTTGGCCTGCTGGTCGGCTGCAAGCCCAAAAAGGAGCTGACCCGGTACACCACCATCTTTTTATGATGTGTTCGACACGGTGACGCAGGTCATCGCCTACTGCGAGAGCGAGGAAGAGTTCAACACCCAGATGCAGGCGCTGCATCAGGATCTGATCGCCTACAATCAGCTCTACGATATCTACAACGACTATGCCGGCGTTGTGAACGTTAAGGCCATCAACGACAATGCCGGCAAAGCCCCGGTACAGGTGGATGACCGCATCCTCTCCATGCTGGAACTGGCGCGGCAGATGTACGACCTGACCGGCGGCAAGATCAACATTGCCATGGGCAGTGTGCTGGGCATCTGGCACGACCACCGCGAAGCCGCTGAAAAGGACGCTTCCGAGACCGACAACACCCTGCCCACGCAGGAGGAGTTGGAAGCCGCTGCCCAGCACTGCGATATCAACGGTCTTGTCATCGATGAGGACGCCAAAACGGTCTATCTGTCCGACCCGGAGATGTCGCTGGACGTGGGCAGTGTGGGCAAGGGCTACGCGGTGGAGATGGTCTGCCGCGCCGCCGAAACCCGGGGCCTGACCAGCGCACTGGTGAGCGTGGGCGGCAACCTGCGCGCCATCGGCACAAAGCCGGACGGCAGCCAGTGGACGGGCGGCGTGGAAAACCCGTGGAACGCCTCGGAGGTGTACACCAACACCAACTCCATTTTCGGCTCGCCCATCAACATGAGCGACCTTGCGCTGGTGACCAGCGGCGACTACCAGCGCTACTTTGTGGTGGACGGCAAGCGCTATCATCACATTATCGACCCGGACACCCTTTGGCCCGCCGCCTACTACAACGGCGTCACCGTGCTGTGCCCGGACTCCGGCATGGCAGACTGCCTGACCACTGCCCTGTTCTGTATGCCGCTGGAAGAGGGGCAGAAGCTGGTGGAGTCGCTGGACGACGTAGAAGCCATGTGGTGCACGCCCGATAAGCAGGCCACCACCTCCAGCGGCTGGGACAGCCACCTGAAAAAGTAAAAAAGAATTAGAAAAAAGCGCCAGCATGAGGAAATCCGCACGATGGCTCGCTTTATGCTATTATGCGCTCAGCCGCACAGGCATCACTCCACGATGATGCTCTTGCCGGTCATCTCGGCGGGAACGGGCAGGCCGATATAGGGCAGCATGGTGGGTGCGATATCGGCCAGACAGCCGCCCTCGCGCAGCTTCACGTCACCGCAGCCAACTGCCACAAAGGGCACAACGTTGGTAGTGTGGGCGGTGAAGGGGTGCCGTCCGGGTTCATCATCTTCTCAGCGTTGCCGTGGTCGGCGGTGATGAAGGCGCAGCCGCCGGCCTTCAGCACAGCAGACACCACCTGATCCACAGGCGTGTCAACGGCTTCCACGGCCTTGACCGCAGCATCGAACACGCCGGTGTGGCCCACCATATCGCAGTTTGCAAAGTTCAGGATGACCACATCGTACTTGCCGCTCTCGATGCGCTTGACGCACTCGGCAGCAACTTCGGGGGCGCTCATCTCGGGCTTCAGGTCGTAGGTGGCAACCTTCGGGCTGGGGATGACGCAGCGGTCCTCGCCCTCGTAGGGAGCTTCCACGCCGCCGTTGAAGAAGAAGGTGACGTGGGCGTACTTCTCGGTCTCGGCAATGCGCAGCTGGGTCTTGCCGTGGGCAGACAAATACTCGCCCAGAATGTTCTTCAGCTCCACCGGCGGGTAGGCGACCTCGCAGTTGGGCATCGTGGCGTCGTACTCGGCCATGCAGACGTAGTTCACCTGCTTGCGGCCGCCGCGGCGCTCGAAGCCGGTAAAGGCGTCGTCGCAGAAGATGCGGGTCATCTGGCGGGCACGGTCGGGGCGGAAGTTCATGAAGATGACGGTATCGCCATCCTGCACGCGGCCACCCTCGCAGGTGACGCAGGGCAGCACGAACTCATCGGTCTTGTCTGCTGCATAGGAAGCCTCGATGGCCTCGGCAGCGTTGGCAGCGTGCTCACCCTCACCGTAGACGAAAGCAGCGTAGGCCTTCTCCTCGCGGTCCCAGTTATTATCGCGGTCCATGGCGTAGTAACGGCCGGAAACGCTGGCGATCTTGCCCACGCCCAGTTCGTCCAGCTTGGCCTGCAGGTCAGCCAGGAAGCCCTTGCCGGAGTGGGGGTCGGTGTCGCGGCCGTCGGTGATGCAGTGCAGGTAGACTTCCTTAGCGCCCAGATGCTTTGCCATTTCCAGCACGCCGAACCAGTGGTCGGCATGGCTGTGCACGCCGCCGGTGCCCACCAGACCCATCAGGTGGATGGCCTTACCGGCCTCGATGGCGGCCTTCATGTTCTTGACCAGCACAGGGTTCTTGAGCATCTCGCCGTCGCGGATGGACTTGGTGATGAGGGTGAGCTGCTGGTACACGATGCGGCCTGCGCCCATGTTGGTGTGGCCGACCTCGGAGTTGCCCATCTGGCCGTCGGGCAGACCGACAGCCATGCCGGAAGCATCAATGGTGGTCATGGGGTACTTTTCCATCAGAGCATCCAGATGGGGGGTCTTGGCAGCCACAACGGCGTTGCCAAAGGTCTCGTTCGGCACCCAGCCGAAGCCATCCATGATGCACAGAAGAACAGGTTTCTTTTGCCATAAAATTGAATCTCCTTTGAATTTATCACGCGTTGCGGGCAAGGCTAAGCGCCCTGCCTGCAGGTACAGCCTGCGGGTGCATAACACCCGAGCGGCTGCTGTAAAAACAGATCAGCGCCCGGCTCAGCGCTGAAAAAACGGCGCAGCCGGGCGCTGAAACAGCTAATTAAGAAAAGGCAGTTGCTCAGCCCTTGGTGGCGGCGTCGACGATGACGGCAAAGTCCGGAGCCTTGAGGGCGGCGCCGCCAATCAGGCCGCCGTCAACATCTGGCTTGCTCAACAGCTCGGCGGCGTTGCCGTCGTTCATGCTGCCGCCGTACTGGACGGTGGTAGCCTTTGCGACCGCCTCGCCATACAGCTCGCCCACCACCTTGCGGATCTGAGCGCAGACTTCCTCCGCCTGGTCCGCGGTAGCGGTCTTGCCGGTGCCGATGGCCCAGACAGGCTCGTAAGCGATGACGACATTTGCCATCTGCTCGGCGGTGACACCCAGCAGAGCGATCTTAGTCTGCATCCGGACCAGCTCCTCGGTAACGCCCTCTTCCCGCTGCTCCAGGCTCTCGCCCACGCAGAGGATGACCTTGAGGCCGGCGTTCAGAGCAGCCAGCGCGCGCTTGTTGACGGTCTGGTCCGTCTCTGCAAAGTACTGACGGCGCTCAGAGTGGCCCACGATGACGTACTCCACGCCCAGATCCAGCAGCATGTCCGCGCTGATCTCGCCGGTGAACGCACCGGACTTCTCAAAGTGGACGTTCTCGGCACCGACATGGATGTTAGTGCCCTTGGTCTTAGCCACAGCGGTGACCAGATCGGTAAACGGGGTGCAGATGACCACCTCACACCCGGCGTCCTTCACGGCGGGGATCAGCTCGTCCACCAGAACAGCAGCCTCGGAGGCGGTCTTGTTCATCTTCCAGTTACCAGCGATAATAGCCTTGCGCTTTGCCTTATCCATTGTTATTTTCTCCTTACCTTCGTAAATATTTACAATTTGCCTGCACAAAAAGAAAAGATGCGGCGGCGTAAATGCCGCCGCACCCATTGTGATGCCGGAAAAATTATGCGTTCTGGATAACTGCGATGCCGGGCAGCTCCTTGCCCTCCAGATACTCCAGCGAAGCGCCGCCGCCGGTGGAGATGTGGCTCATCTTGTCGCCAAAGCCCAGCTGCTGTACCGCCGCTGCGCTGTCGCCGCCGCCAATGATGGTGGTAGCATCGCTCTCAGCCATAGCCTTGGCAACAGCCAGAGTACCAGCTGCCAGAGTGGGGTTCTCGAACACGCCCATGGGGCCGTTCCAGACAACGGTCTTGGAAGCCTTGACAGCGTCAGCAAACAGCTTCATGGTCTCGGGGCCGATGTCGCAGCCCTCCATGTCAGCGGGGATCGCAGTGACAGGCACCACGGTCACGTCCACAGGAGCGTCGATGGGATCAGGGAAGTCCTTGATGCAGACTGCATCCACGGGCAGCAGCAGCTTGACGCCCTTCTCCTTGGCCTTTGCCATCATTTCCTTGCAGTAGTCCAGCTTGGTGTCGTCGCACAGGCTCTTGCCCACTTCGTAGCCCTGAGCCTTGACGAAGGTGTAAGCCATGCCGCCGCCGATGATCAGGGTATCGACCTTCTCCAGCAGGTTGGAGATGACGTTCAGCTTATCGGCAACCTTCGCACCGCCCAGAATAGCGGTGAAGGGACGGACGGGGTCGTTGACGGCGTTGCCCAGATACTTGATTTCCTTCTCCATCAGGTAGCCGACAGCGGTATCCTTGATGTAGTCGGTGACACCTGCGGTGGAGCAGTGTGCACGGTGGCAGCTGCCGAAGGCGTCGTCCACATAAGCGTCAGCCAGAGAAGCCAGCTCCTCGCTGAACTCAGGCATATTCTTGGTCTCTTCCTTGCGGAAACGGGTGTTCTGCAGCAGAACGACATCGCCGTTGTTCATGGCAGCAACAGCAGCCTTTGCGTTCTCGCCCACAACGTTGTCGTCGTCAGCAAACACAACGGTCTTGCCCAGCTTTGCGCTCAGAGCCACAGCAACGGGAGCCAGGCTGAACTTAGCCTCGGGGCCGTTCTTGGGCTTGCCCAGATGGCTGCACAGGATGACCTTTGCGCCATCGTTGACCAGCTTCTGGATGGTGGGCAGAGCTGCATTGATGCGGTTCTCGTTGGTGATCACACCGTCCTTCATCGGGACGTTGAAATCGCAACGGACAAGCACCTTCTTGCCGCAGTAGTTCTGATCGTCGATCGTCTTCTATTCCTTGAATTATGCCCAGAGCGCAAGCGGAGGGCATTTCAAATCGTCCCGCATCAAACAAGGCCGCCGCACAAAATACTGTGCAACGGCCTGTCTGCTTATGCGTTATGCAAAATATTCCTGTGCGCGGCGGGCGGCATTGTTGATGCAGTCCCGCAGCTGGTCCAGCGTATCAAACTTTTTGCTGGGACTCAGGTAGGCGTGGAACTCCACCACCGGGTCTGTGCCGTACAAATCGCCGGAAAAGCCCGGGATAAAGGTCTCGCAGGTCACCTTGGTGGTATCATCGTTCACGGTAGGGCGGCTGCCCAGACCAGTGGCCGAGGGATACCACACCCCGTTGATGCAGGTGCGGGTGATATAAATGCCGCTGCGGGGCATCTGGAAGCCCTGCGGGTACAGCTGGTTGATGGTGGGCACCCCAAGGGTGTGTCCCAGCCCTGCCCCGTGCTGCACCGCAAAGCGGATGGCATAGGGCATCCCCAGCATGGCGTTGGCAGCGGGGATATCCCCGCCCTCCAGTGCGGTGCGGATGCGGGTGGAGGACACCGGCTTTTCCTCAAACTGTGCCATGGGCACCACCACCACCTCTACCCCAAGGGGGGCACAGAGGGTGCGCAGCAGCTCCGGCGTACCGGCAGCCTTTGCACCAAAGGTGAAGTTTTCGCCACAGAACAGCGCCCGGGCGTGGCAGTTTTCCACGATGCCGCGCACGAACTCCTCCGGGCTCAGTGCCTTGATCGCCTCAAAGTCCGGGGTGAGGTAATACTCCACCCCAAGGCTGTGGATCAGGGCGTGCTTGTCCTCGGTGGAGAGCAGGCGCTTGCCCTTCATTTTATTTTCCACCGGCAGGCGGAAGGTGAACACCGCCGGAGCTGCATCATGGGTCTTTGCCCACTGCACCGCCCCTTCGATCACCGCCCGGTGGCCGATATGGATGCCGTCAAAGTAGCCCATAGCCACGGCGGTGCCTTTTTTCGGGCTGCGTCAGCGGCAGCGGGGCAAACTGAGAAATGATCTGCATGGGTCTTGTTTCCTTTATTGCTCAATTACGTTCCACGAACAGTTTTTCCACCCGGAGCACCCCTGCCGGTAATGTTGGCAAGGCCAAGGAACTGCCCGGCGGCATTGCGCACCCGGTAGCATCCGTCTGCTGCGGGGGTAGCGGCTGGTGGGACAGCCGTTGTACAGGTGCTGCTCCACCCATGGCTCCACCATCAGCAGCGGCAGCGGGGTGAACACGCTTTCCACCGGCAGCATCAGTGCTTCCAGTGCAGCGCTCCCCTGCTCCTTTGCGGCAAGAATCTCTTCCAGCGTGTGGGCGTCGGCTTCGGTGTACACCCCGGCCGAGGTGCGGCGCAGCGCGCTCATGGTGCCCTTCTGACCCATGGCGGCAGCGATATCCTCCAGCAGCGTGCGGATGTAGGTGCCCTTGGAGCAGCGCACCGTCAGTACATACTCGTTTTCTGCCGGACTGCCGCCGTACTCGATGCCGTAAATTTCAATAGGGCGCGCCTTGCGCTCCACGGTCACGCCCTCGCGCGCCAGCTTATACAGCGGCTGGCCGTTGATCTTGACCGCCGAGTACATGGGCGGCACCTGCATCTGCGGGCCGATAAACTGCGGCAGCACAGCCAGCAGTTCCTTTTCTCCGGCGGTGACGGGTGCAGTCTCCAGCACCGTGCCAGTGCTATCACCGGTATCGGTGCGTGCACCCAGCGCAGGGTGGCGCGGTAAGTCTTGTCGTGGTTCAGCTGCAGGTCCACCGCCTTGCTGGCACCGCCGCAGAACACGGGCAGAACGCCGGTGGCCATGGGGTCCAGCGTTCCGGAATGCCCCAGCCCCCGGGTGCCCAGCACCCCGCGCAGCTTTGCAACCACATCAAAGCTGGTCCAGTCCATGGGCTTGTCTACGATCAGGATGCCCTGCATCATGCTTCCTCCTGCGGTGCGTCCAGTTCGGCTTCCACCTCTGCAAGGATCGCATTCTTGGCGTTTTCAAGGTCGCCCAGCAGCTCACAGCCCGCTGCGCGGGTGTGGCCGCCGCCGCCCAGCCGCCGGGCAATGGCACAGGCGTCCACGCCCTTAGCGGTGCGCACGCTGATGCGGTAGCTGCCGCCGGGCTGCTGGCGCAGGGTCAGACCGACCTTGACTCCCTCGATGCTGATGGGCAGGCCGGTCAACTCTTCCAGATCTGCGGGGTCTACCCCGCTCTGCCGGATCTCGTCCCTCGTCAGGTAGATCAGGGCGCAGCGGCCGTCCAGATAGTACTCCAGATGGTTGCGGGCGATGCGCTCGGCCTCCATGCGGGCACGGGGCTTGGTGTCGAAGAGCAGGGTGTTCAGTTCCTCCACATGACAGCCGGCTTCAATAAGCTTTGCCGCCACCGTGTGGGTGTTGGCTGTGGTGGAGGAGAACTTGAAGCAGCCGGTGTCGGTGGCAATGCCGGTGTACAGACAGTCCGCAATGTGGGGGTGATGGGCACGCCCATCTCCACGATGACCTGATACAGCAGCTCTGCTGCCGCAGCGGCACCGGCATCCAGAAGGGTGAAATCGGCATAGCCGTTGTTGCCTGCGTGGTGGTCGATGCACAGGTCCACATGGCGTGCAAACTGCGGCACACCGTTATTTTCGCCAAACAGCTGCAAGCCTGCCACGTCCACCGCGATCACGGTGCGGGGCTCGAACTCACCCTTGAACAGCCGTGGGTTCGTAAAGGCGTAGCGGGACGGCACGGTATCGGAGCAGAGCACCGCCGTTGTTTTTCCAACGCTTTGAGCGCATAGTACAGGGCGCTGCCGCAGCCGATGGTGTCACCGTCCGGGTTTTTGTGGCACAGAATCAAAATGTTGTCCGCAGCCAGCAGGCGCTGCGCCATCTGCTGCACATTCAGTTGTTCTGTCATCCAATGATCCATCCTTTCCGCAAAGGCAGTCAGTCCTCGGTCTGTTCGGTATCGGCAGGCTGTGCTTCCTCCTCGCCGTTCACGTTCAGGCTGCGCAGCAGCTCGTTGATGTGGGCGGCGTAGGCAGCACCGTCATCCTCCACAAAGATGAAGCGGGGTGCCTTGCGGATGTGCATTTTTTGCTGACCTCGGTGCGCACATGGCCTGCGGCACGGTTCAGCGCTTCGATTGCGGGCTTGGGGCCGTCCGCACGGCCCATCACGCTTACATACACCTTTGCCACATCCAGATCCGGCGTCACGTCCAAACGGGTGACGGTCAGCAGACCGCCCTCCAGCCGCGGGTCCTTCAGCCGGCCGATGATGGCAATGACCTCGCGCTTCATATCCTGCGCAAGACGGCCCATATTTTTCTGAGACATAGTTTTCTCCAAATTCTGTCGGCAGCTTCCCAAAGCCCTTCCCCGCCCGGGGAAAGGCGGCATCTGTCTGCCAGAACGACGGATGAGGGCGCACGCTCCACACCTGCGAAAGATACGCCCTCATCAGTCTCACTTCGTTCGACAGCTTCCCCGGACGGGGAAGCCTTTTTCTGCCGGGAAGCTGTTATATATTCGGTTTTTGCTTAGTCGCGGTACTCTTCCATCTTGAAGGCTTCGTACACGTCGCCTTCCTTGACGTCCGCAAACTTCTCCAGGGTAACGCCGCACTCGTAGCCCTCGGCCACTTCCTTGGCGTCGTCCTTGAAGCGCTTCAGGGATGCGATCTCGTCCTCGGCAATGACGATGCCGTCACGCACCACGCGCACCTTGCTGTCGCGGGTGATCTTGCCGCTGGTCACGCGGCAGCCTGCAACGGTGCCCACGTTGGAGATCTTGTACACCTGACGCACCTGCAGCTCACCCAGAGCGACCTCGCGGATCTTGGGTGCCAGCATACCCTTCATAGCGTCGGTGACATCGTTGATGGCGTCGTAAATGACGCGGTACATACGCATTTCCACCTTGGTGGCAGCGGCTTCTTCCTTGGCCACGTTGTCCGGGCGGACGTTGAAGCCGATGATGATGGCGTTGGAGGCATCGGCCAGATCCACGTCGGACTTGCTGATGGCGCCGACACCGGCGTGGATGACGCGCACACGCACCTCGTCGTTGGAGATCTTCTCCAAACTCTGCTTCACAGCCTCGGCAGAGCCCTGCACGTCGGCCTTGACCACGATGGCCAGTTCCTTCATGTCGTTCTGTGCCATCTGGCTGAACAGGTTATCCAGCGTGACCTTCTGGAAGGAGGAGAACTGCTTCTCCTTGGCAGCAGCGATGCGCTGTTCGGCCAGCTCACGGGCCAGACGCTCATCCTCAACAGCCTCGAACAGGTCGCCTGCTTCGGGCACTGCGGTCAGGCCGGTGATCTCCACAGGGGTAGAGGGGCCGGCATCGCTCAGCAGCTGGCCCTTGTCGCTGCGCATGGTGCGCACGCGGCCCACAGCGGTACCGGCAATGATGACATCGCCGGAGTGCAGGGTGCCGTTCTGCACCAGAATGGTGGCAATGGGGCCCTGGCCCTTGTCCAGACGGGCCTCGACGACCGCACCCTTGGCGCGGCGATTGGGGTTTGCCTTCAGCTCCATGACCTCAGCTTCCAGAGCGATGCGCTCCAGCAGGTCGTTGATGCCCATGCCGGTCAGGGCAGACACCGGGATGCAGGCCACATCGCCGCCCCAGTCCTCGGTGATGATGCCGTACTTGGTCAGGCCTTCCATCACGCGCTCGGGGTTTGCGGTGGGCTTATCCATCTTGTTCATTGCCACGATAATCTTGACATTTGCAGCCTTGGCGTGGTTGATGGACTCGATGGTCTGGGGCATGATGCCGTCATCGGCAGCAACCACCAGAACGGCGATATCGGTCATGTTGGCGCCGCGGGCACGCATGGAGGTGAATGCCTCGTGGCCCGGGGTATCCAGAAGGTAATGAGACTATCGTTGACCTTGACCTGATATGCACCGATGGCCTGCGTAATGCCGCCGGCCTCGCCTGCGGTGACGTTGGTCTTGCGGATAGCATCCAGAATACTGGTCTTGCCATGGTCAACGTGACCCATGACACAGACCACCGGGGGACGCTCCACCAGATCTTCCTGTGCATCCTCTTCCTGCGTGAACAGGCGCTCCTCGATGGTGACGTGCACCTCGTGCTCGACCTTTGCGTGAAACTCCTCTGCCAGCAGAGCTGCGGTGTCGAAATCGATCACATCATTGATGGCGTGCATCTCGCCCATCTGCATGAACTTGGCAATGACCTTACCGGCCTGCTGCTTCAGGCGGGTGGCCAGCTCGCCCACGGTGATCTCATCGGGGATCATCACCTTCAGCTGGGCCTTGCGGGCCTTCTCCAGCTGGATGCGCTGCAGACGCTCGAACTCAGTCTCGCGCTTGCCCTTCTGGAACTGCTGGCGCTGGCGCTGACCGCGCTGGGTGAACTTCTGCTTGTTGCCCTGCGGGGTGGGCTTGCGGCGGTTCTCGGTGTTCTTGGTGGAGGCCAGATCATCGTAGCGGGCGTCGAAGCGGTCCACGTTCATATCCACAGTGCGGGTCCACGGTGACCTGATTGTCCTCGCGGCGGACAGAAACTGCCTGTGCGGGGGCTGCGGTAGCCTTTGCGCCGGTCTCACGTGCCAGTTCGCTGAAGGAAACGGTCTTTTCCTCGCGCTTCTTATGCTGCTCGGGCTTCTTGTCGCCGTGCTTGCCGTTATTGTTATTATTATTGTTGTTTGCCTTGGGCTGCTCGGCCTTTGCGGCGGGCTGCTGGGGCTTTTTGTCAGCCTTGGGAGCCTCGGGCTTCTTCTCAGCCTTCTTTTCGACCTTCTGCTCAGCCTTCTTCTCAGCCTTGGGCTCCTCCTTGGGAGCCTTGGCGCTGTTCAGGAACTCGTCCAGATTTGCCACGCTGTTGTCCTTGCTGAACTTCTCCAGCAGGTAGTTCAGTTCGTTTTCCTCCAGATTGGAGCTGTTCTTCTTGCCGGTGCTGCCCATAGCAGCCAGCTCGTCCAGGACCTTCTTGGCAGAAACGTTCAGGTCCTTTGCAAAGTCACTCACTTTATATTTTACGATCATTCGCTCATATCCTCCTCATTTTTGATTGCTCCGCAGTCCGACAGGCGGTCGAAGCAGAGCTTTGCGAGGTTGCGGTCGGTCACCGCGTAAACAGCCACGGGCTTGTGGCTGATATCGGCAAGCTTATCCTGCGTCAGCGGCATGGTGAACACGTCCACCAAGTCGCCCACGGCGTAGTTCAAACGCTGCAGGGTCTTGGGGCTGATGTCCGATGCGGTCATCACCAGCCATGCCTTGCTTTTTGACGCAGGCTTCCTCCACGGCGTCAAAGCCCATGGTCAGCGCACCGGCCTTGCGGCACAGGCTCACGGCCTGATACAGCGCCTCCTCCGGGGGCAGCTTGGGTTTTGCGGGGGCGTTATTCTTTTTTGCCATCGGCTGCGGCCTCCTTTGCGGCTGCGGCCAGCTGTACAGCCAGCGCGTCGTATACCTCGGCGGGAACCGGCTGCTCAAAGCAGCGCTCCAGCGCCTTTTTCTTCTTTGCCTTGGTCAGGCAGTCCGGGTCAGGGCAGAGATATGCGCCGCGCCCCGGCTTTTTGCCTACCAAATCGATGCTGATCTCCCCGCTGGGTGCGCGCACCACGCGCACCAGCTCCTTTTTGGGGCGGCTGGTCATACAGCCGATGCACTGGCGGGCAGGGATCTTTTTTTGTGCCATCCGGTTTCCCTCCTTCGGCAGATGGTGCCGGGCTTATTCAGCGTCTGCTGCATCCTTCTTGGGCTCTTCGTCCTCGCCGTAGTAGCCGCTCTCGGGACGGATATCAATGTTGTAGCCGGTCAGGCGGGCGCACAGGCGGGCGTTCTGACCCTTGTTGCCGATGGCCAGACTCAGCTGCTGGTCGGGCACGGTGACACGGCAGGAGCGGGTCTCGCCGGGCAGCAGCTCCACCTTGACCACCTTGGCGGGGCTCAGGGCTGCGGAGATGAACTCCGAGATATCCTCGCTCCACTTGACGATATCGATCTTCTCACCGCCCAGCTTTTCCACAACAGCAGCCACACGGGCACCGTGCTCGCCGATGCAGGCGGAAACAGGGTTGACGTTGGGGTCCTTGGACCAGACAGCCATCTTGGTGCGGGCACCGGCTTCGCGGCTGATGGCCTTTACCTCCACAGTGCCGTCAAAGATCTCGGGCACTTCCAGCTCAAACAGGCGCTTGACAAGGCCGGGATGGGTGCGGCTGATCATCACGCGGGGACCGCGCTCGGTGCTGACCACATCCACGATGTAGACCTGCAGGGTCTCGCCCTCGGTGTACACCTCGCCGGGCACCTGCTCGTTGCGGGGCAGAACAGCCTCGCCGCCCTTGACCAGATCCAGCGCAACGATGCCCTTCTCGGTATCCACGCGGGTAACGGTAGCCTGCACGATATCATGTGCGCGGGACTGGATCTCGCTGAGCTGCTGGTTGCGCTCGGCTTCGCGGATGCCCTGACGGATGACGTGCTTTGCGGTCTGGGCGGCAATGCGGCCAAAATCGCGGGTCTTGAGCGGGGTGATGATGCGGTCGCCGACCTCATAGCTGCTGCGGATCTTGCGTGCTTCGGTCACACCGATCTCGGCGTGCTCGTCGTACCAGTCCTCGTCTGCCACGATGTCCTGGATCAGCGCCACATCAAAGCGGCCGGTGTCGGGGTCGATGTCCACACGGATGTGATCCTCCTCGACCTCATAGTTCTTCTTGACGGCAATGATGATAGCCGCCTTGATCTTTTCGATCAGGTACTCTGCGGTGATGCCGCGCTCATGCTCCAGCATGGAGAGCGCTTCAAAAAAGTCCTTATTCTCTGCTGTCATTTTTCGGGTTCCTCCTATATATTTTGTTCTCTTTTCTCCATCAGAGACGGTTCTTCTCAGTTGAACAGATCCTCGTCGTCGCACAGCTGCACGCCGGAGGCTGCATTCACCTCAAAGGTCACGGGGCCGTTCTCGCTTTCCAGCGTCACGGTGCTGCCCTCGCGGCCGGTCAGGATGCCGGACAGTTCCCGCACGCCGTCGGCGTTGGGGCGGATGAGCTTTGCCCGCACCTTCTGACCCTTCAGCACCTCGTAGTGCTCCGGGCGGGTCAGCTTGCGGCCAAGGCCGGGGCCGCCTACCTCCAGATAATAACTCTGGTCGATAGGGTCCGCTTCGTCCAGAATGGGATCCAGTGCGTGGGACACCTCAGCACAGGTGTCGGTATCCATGGTGCCGTCCCGGTCGATGAGGATGCGAAGATACCAGTCCGGCCCTTCCTTCTCAAAAACCACATCCCACAGGCGCAGACCCATGCCTTCCACCGTGGGACGGACAAGCGCTTCCACTCTCTGCGCGGTGTTGCCGCCAGACTGCTTCGCCATAAAAACCTCCAAACAAACAAGAAACGCGGACCTTGCGGCCCACGTTTCAGGTTAAACTATATCGTACTACTAGAATATAGCATACTCTTGCGATTTATGCAAGCATTTTCGCAATTTTTTTTGCAGTTGCGCGCCCTTTGGCAGGCCGTTGAAGGTGTCGGCGATGCTCCACAGCAGGCCCAGATCCACCGTCGCGCCCAGAATGGACACGAAGGAGTACACCAGAAAGAAGGGCTTTGCCACCTTGTCGCTGTGGCACAGGAACACCAGGAAGCGGGAGCCGTACAGACCCCAGCCGATGATGGTGGAAAAAGCAAAGCAGCACAGCGCCACGGCGGTAAAGATGGAAGCCCAGCCGCCGTAGGTGGTGGTAAAGCCGCTGATGGTCAGCTCTGCACCGGCGGCGGTGCCGTAGTTCACGGTGGTGCCGCTGCACAGAATGACCATGGCAGTCAGGGTGCAGATGACGATGGTATCGGCAAACACTTCAAAGATGCCGAACATGCCCTGCTTGACCGGCTTTTTGGTGTCGGCGCAGGCGTGGGCGATGGAACCGGTGCCAAGGCCGGCCTCGTTGGAGAAAATGCCGCGGGACACACCCTTCTGCATACTGACGAACAGGCTGCCGATGGTGCCGCCGGTGAACGCTGCCGGGTTGAACGCACCCGCAATGATGGACTCGAACACATAGGGCAGGCGCTCAAAGTTCAGCACCATAACGCCCACGGACAGCACGATGTAGAACAGAGCCATAAAGGGCACCAGCTTTTCGCTCACGCTGCCAATGCGCTTGATGCCGCCCAGCAGCACCATGGCCACCAGCATGGCCACTGCGATGCCAACCACGAGGTTCAGGGTAGAAAGCGCACCGCCGCCCACCACGCCGTATTCCAGCAGAGCGGTATCGATGGCGGCAACGATGGTATTTACCTGTGTGGCATTGCCGGTGCCAAACACGGTCAGCACGCCAAACAGGGAATACAGCACAGCAAGAAACTGCCAATGCTTGCTCAGGCCGTTTTTAATGTAGTACATGGGGCCGCCTACCCATTCGCCGGTCTCGCTGCGCTCACGGTAGTGCACCGCCAGCGTGACCTCGGCAAACTTGGTGCACATGCCCAGCAGGGCAGAACACCACATCCAGAACACGGCACCCGGGCCGCCGATGGCGATAGCGCCCGCCACACCGGCAATGTTGCCGGTGCCCACGGTGCCGGCCAGCGCGGTGCACACTGCCTGAAAGGGAGGTCATGGCACCATCGGAAGCGTCTTTTTTGCGGAACATGCGTCCGATGGTGGTCTTGATGGCGTAGGGAAATTTGCGGATCTGCAAAAAGCCCGTGCGAACGCTCAGGAGCAGGCCTACGCCGATGATGCACACCATGGCGGGCACGCCCCAGATGAATTGGTTGACCGCCTGATTGACGGCCGTGATCGTCTCGATCATATTTTTCCCACATCCTCTGTTAAATTGCGCTTTTCCAGCCGAAATGCCGGAAAACAAACACCTTATTTTACCGCAGTTTTTGCGCACTGTCAAATAAAATGCACAAAAAAGAGGGAGGGTTTTTGGCAAACTCTCCCTCAACTGCTTGAAACTATTTTACTTGGCCTTCACCGTCCAGCGCTTTCAAGAAGGCTCAGCACTTTCCAACTGCCTTGCGGTACACCGGGTAAGCCACGATGGCGGACAGCACTTCGGTGATCCAGAATGCATGCCACACGCCGTTGGCACCAAGGAAATGGCACAGCACAGCGGCCAGCGGCATGATGAATACGATGTAGCGGCACAGCGAGATGACCAGCGATTCTGCACGCCCTTGCCAAGGCCTTCCAGTGCACCGGAAGAGGTGGTGGATACGGCAGAAACCACAAAGCCCAGACAGATGATGCGCAGGGCAGTCTGGCCGATGGCGACGGTTTCGGGGTTGGAGGTGAACAGCTGCATCAGCGGGCGGGAAGCGAACAGGCAGATGACCGTGCCCGCAGCCATGATGGCAGCACTCATGATGAGGGTGAGTTCGTAGAGCTTTTTCACGCGGGCGTGCTGTTTGGCACCGTAATTGTAGCCAATGAGCGGGCGCATGCCCTGCACGATGCCGTTGGCGGGCAGATACAGGAAGGTCTGCAGCTTGTAGTAAATGCCCAGCACCACCACGTAGCTCTGGGAAAAGCCCGCCAGCAGGCCGTTCAGGAAGGTGACCAGCAGAGATGGCAGGGCCAGATTGAGGATGGCCGGCACGCCGATGGCATACAGTTTGCCGTCCAGTGCGGCATCCGGGCGCAGGCAGCTGCGGCGCAGTCGGATAGGCAGCTCAGTACGGACGTAAACGAAAAGGTAAACGCACAGGCTCAGCAGCTGGCCGATGCCGGTGGCAAGGGCCGCACCCGCAATGCCCATGGCAGGCACCGGGCCCAGGCCGAAGATCAGGACGGGGTCCAGCAGGATGTTGCACACACAGCCAAAGATCAGCGCCGCCATAGTCACCTTCATGCGGCCCACGGCCTGAAACATCTTTTCAAAGGCCAGTGCCGCCATGTTGATGGTGGCAAACAGGAATACGATGGTGGAGTAGGTGATGCCGGATGCGATCAGGCCTGTGTCGCTGGTGAACCGGCGCAAAAAGCCCGGCATGATGGCAATGCTCACCACCGTGATGACCACGCCGTGCAGCAGGCTGAGCACCATGCCGTGGGTGGCGGCGATCTCGGCCTTTTTGCGGTCGCCCGCGCCCAGATACAGTGCGATCATGGCATTGATGCCGATACCGAAGCCGATGGCGATGGCGTTGGCAAAATTCTGGATCGGGAACACCAGCGACAACGCAGTCATGGCGTCTTCGCTGATGCGGGCCACGAACAGGCTGTCTACAATGTTGTACAGGCTGTTCACCAGCATGGAGATAACGTTCGGCAGTGCCATGGATACCAGCAGCGGCAGCACCGGTTTTTCTTTCATAAAGGTCTCGTTCATAGTGTTTGCATTGCTCCTGTAGAGAAAAGGAATGAATTGCTGCAGCCGCGGAATCGTCAGGGCGAGACTGCTCGAAGATAAAAGCAGACGCAAAAAAGCCACACAATGGGAACCATCGGCCCTGCCTGTGCCGATGTAAAGCTTTTTTACAGCACATGGTGGAAGCCGGTATGACCGGCATCCGCATGAATCTTTCTCACGGGCCGCTGGCAGCGCACGCGGACTGGCTGGCGCTGCTGCGCAAAGCCGGGGTCAAAAAACTGCTCATCGACCTGCAGGGGCCGGAACTGCGCATTGGACGTCTGGCCGCAGCCGCTATCCCTGACCGCCGGGCAGCACCGTGCGTCTGGGCGCGCGGGCATCCCTGCCCTGCCGCGCTGGTGCAGGCAGCGTGCAGCCCGGGCAGCAGCTTCTGCTGGACGACGGCAAGCTGCTGACGCGGGTGGACACCGCAGAGCCGGACGCGCTCGTGTGCACCGTAGTGCGGGGCGGGGTTCTGCAAAGCCGCAAAAGTCATGGCGGCACCGGGGCAAACAGTCCAAATGCCCACCCTGACCGCCGAGGACAAGAGAACCTGCCATCGCCGCCGATTGCTGTGTTACCGGTGTGATGCTGCCTTTTGTGCGCGGCGCTGCAGGATATCCGCAGCCTGCGGCAGGCGCTGGCCGAGGCCGGTGCGCCGCAGCTCCGCATCCTTGCAAAGATCGAGAACCTTGCGGGCGTACAGGCGCTGCCGGAGTTTCTGTCCCTCGTGGACGAGGTGGTGATTGCCCGCGGAGACCTTGGCAATGCCATGCCGCTGTGGGAGCTGCCCCGCTGCCAGAAGCAGCTTTCCGCCGCCTGCCGGGCCGCAGGGGTGCCCTTTATGGTAGTCACCCAGATGCTGGACAGCATGTGCACCCGTGCCGTGCCCACCCGTGCCGAGGTGAGCGATATTTACAATGCCGTGCTGGACGGTGCGGCCAGCCTGATGCTGACCGGTGAGACTGCTGCCGGACAGTACCCGGTGCAGGCCATGGAATATCTGGTGCGCACAGCGCAGACAGCCCTTGCCTGACCTTTGCGGAGTTTTTGCGCAAAAGTGCGGATGGCGCGCATTTCAGAATACCCGGTATAATAAACGTAAATATTTCTTGTTCAGAAGAGTTGGTTTTTTCCGCTAAAAATCGTTGTTCCTGTGCTCGGTGCTTTTCGTATATGGGCATTTCATCGGAGCTGTTTTTGGGATATCAAAGGCTATCCCCTTTCCGCCTATATTCCGGGCGGGCGCAATGCCGGCCGCATTGAGCAGGTACACGGCGGGGTGAGCCGCAACGTGGTGGAGGACATCGCCAATGTAGAGCTGCGCCCTACCTTTGTGGGTTTGGTGGACGACACCGGCATGGGACAGGATGTGATCAACAAGCTGGAAAACCACAAGGTGAACACCAGGTACATCCAGCGCGTGCCGGACGGCATGGGCACCTGGCTGGCCATCTTTGACAACGACGGCGATGTGCATGCAGCCATTTCCAAGCGGCCGGACACCACTCCCCTCACCGGCCTTTTAAAGGAAAAGGGCGACGAGATCTTTGCCGACTGCGATGCCATTGCGCTGGAGCTGGATCTGGAAAAAGATACTGTAAAACAGGTGCTGCACTACGCCAAAAAGTACAACAAAAAGGTTTTTGCAGCCATTTCCAACATGAGTATTGCCATGGAGCGCCGGGATTTCCTGCAGCAGATCGATTGCTTTGTGTGCAACCAGCAGGAAGCCGGGCTGCTGTTCTCCGATGATTACGGCCATCTGGCCCCGGACGAAATGTGCAGGGTTCTGGCCGCCAATGTGCACAGCGCCAACATTCCCAGTATGGTGATCACCATGGGCGGTCAGGGTGCCGTATATGCCCGCGCCAACGGCGAGTGCGGCGTGGTGCCTGCCAAGAAGGTGGATGTGATCGACACCACCGGCGCAGGCGATGCCTTCTTTGCCGGCACCACCATCGGCCTGACCTACGGCAAAACGCTGGCCGAGTCCTGCGAAATCGGCAGCCGACTGGCCGCATCGCTTTGCTCATCATGGCGCTGGGTCTTGTCGCCTTTATCTTTGATACCGCCGGCGGCGTGCTGTTCGCCAAGCTGCTGAACCTGTTCCTGCCCGAGGGCAAAAAGCTGAACCCTATGATCGGCGCGGCAGGCATTTCGCCCTTTCCCATGAGCGGCCGCGTGGTCAACAAGATGGGTCTGGCCGAGGACAACCAGAATTTCCTGCTGATGTACTCCATCAGCGTCAACGTTTCCGGGCAGATCGCATCCGTCCTTGCCGGCGGACTGATCCTTTCCCCTGATGGTTTAACGGAGGTGCCTTTATGCTTCATCTTTCTTCCTGGATGACCACTCTGCCCATGATGCTCATCGGCATGACCGGTATCCTGCTGGTCATCGGCTTTCTCGTGCTGGTTGTGATGGCGCTGAACTGTCTCACCCGCCGCAAATAAAGGGTCATAAATGCAAAAAGGACTGCCGTGCAGCGCACGGCAGTCCTTTTTATATCAATTTACTTGCTGATGGAAAGAGTGCCGAAAGCAGTCTCTTCAAAGTGGCTGCCGTACAGCTCCTGCATCAGCTTGATGAGCGAGAGGGTGTCCTCTGCACCGGCAGTCTCGTAGGAGGAGTGCATCGCCAGCTGGGCTAAGCCGATGTCCACACAATTCATGGACACCTGTGCCATGGCCAGATTGCCCAGCGTGCTGCCGCCTACCTTATCGGAACGGTTTGCAAAGTATTGCAGCGGCACACCGGCGCGGGCAGCCAGTTCCCGGGCAGCGGCAACGCTCATGCCGTCGCTGGTGTACTTCTGGCCGGCGTGGGTCTTGATGACCACACCCTTGTTCATGTAGGTGCAGTTGTTCACATCGGTGTGCTCCGGGTGGTTGGGGTGCACGGCGTGGGCGTTGTCGGCGCTCAGCATAAAGCTGGAAGCCACCGCGCGGTGGAAGTCCTCGTCGCTGCCGCCAAGGCTCTGGGCAATGCGGTGCAGCACATCGTACAGGAAGGTGGAAGCTGCGCGCCCTGCTTGGTGCCGGAGCCGACTTCCTCGTTATCAAAGAAGGCTGCCACGCCGATGGAGCGGGCGTTCTTTGCGGTCAGCAGACCTTTCAGGATGCCGTAGACGCACTGCTGATCGTCCAGACGGCCGCAGGAGATGAACTCCTCGTTGCAGCCCCAGACGGTGGCCTTTTTCCCGCACATAGAGGAACAGATCGCTGCCAAGGATCTGCTCCTCGGACACCTGCAGCTCCTCTGCGATCAGCTTTTTCAGCGCGCCCTCCTCGCAGGCACCGCCCAGCACGGGCAGCATATCCACCTGCTTGTTGAAGGAAGCCTTATCGTTGACCTCGCGGTTCATGTGGATGGCTACGCTGGGGATCATCAGCAGGTCGCGGTCCAGTGCCACCAGACGGGAAACGATGGTGCCGTTCTCCTGCACCAGCACACGACCCGCCACAGACAGCGGACGATCCATCCATGTGGCGCAGATCATGCCGCCGTAGCCCTCGGTGTTCAGCTGGTGTAGTTCTGCCCCATGTGGATCTCGGCGTTCTCCTTGATGCGGAAGCAGGGAGAATCCGTATGGGCGGCGGCAACGTTGAAGCTGTAATTTTCCAGCTGGTCGCCCATGCGGAAGGCGATGATGCTGGAACCGTTGCGGCAGACAAAGTAGTCCTTGCCGGGTTCCAGCACCCACTTGCGGCTTTCCAGCAGCTCGGCAAAGCCTGCTTTCAACAGGATATCCCGCACAGCGGCGGTGGTGTGGTATGCGGTGGGGTTGCCGTCGATGAAGGACAGCATTTCACGGACTTCGGATGCGATCATAAAAATAAACCTCCTACAATATATTTGTGGGTAGCCTCACGGCATCCAGTCGTGTTGCTATCCAGCTTGTTGCCTAAGCTGTAGAATAAGAATGTAGTGGCCTGACACGATAATCCCTGGACTCACACGTCCGTCAAGGAGTCAGTCAGCCGCCGTTCTTATTCGCAGCATTCGATTTACGCAGGTAGTTCCACCGCAAAGCGGTGCGTTCGTGTTACCCAGGAGATTGAACAAGCAATAAGTAAAAGGCGGAAGCCATTGCAAATTCAAATTGGGAGGAAAACGAATGACCGTAGTTGGAATCGATGTTTCTAAGGGTAAGAGTATGGTAGCTGCCATGAAGCCCGGTGGGGAGCTTGTTGCAGCGCCATATGAGGTAAGGCATTCAGATATTGAACTGTCGCGCCTTGCGTTGGATGTTCTTTGCATGGAGCCAGATACCCGCGTCGTAATGGAAGCAACCGGCAGATACCATGAGCCGGTAGCAGCGCTGCTTCACAGTGAGGGAATCTTTGTGAGCATCCTAAACCCATTGCTTATTAAGCAAAGCGGAGCAGGCTCTCTGCGCAAGGTAAAATCCGATCCGAAGGATGCTCTTAAAATTGCTAAATATGGGCTTGACAACTGGTCTACATTGCGGGAATATACTCCTACGGAAGCAATTAGACAACAACTCAAGCTGTGCGAACGTCAATGCGACTTGTATAGCAAGAACATTGTCATGCTCACACACAACCTTATTTCTTTGTCTGACAAGACCTTTCCGGGTGTAAACGAGCTGTTCTCAAGCCCCGAAAAGGCAGACGGACATTTGAAGTGGGTAGATTTTTACAGAACCTTTTGGCATTGCGACTGCATTAACCGTATGTCACCGGATGCTTTTGGAGAGCGATACAAGAAATGGTGCAAGAAAAAGGGCTACCATTTTAGTGCTGATGCGACAGATGCTCTCTACGCAGCCAGCTGCGGACTTTACACCACGCTGCCGCGTGACAACAATGCCAAGTTACTGGTTACGGTTGCCGCCGACCAGCTTATTGCACTGCGCGAAAACCAGTCCAAGCTGGAAGCCGAGATGCTGAATCTCTGCAAGCAGCTGCCGGAGTACGAGACCGTTATGGCCATGTATGGCGTTGGGAAGTCCACTGGGCCGCATCTCATGGCTGAATTAGGTGATATTCGCCGTTTCCCACCGCAGTTCTATTGTGGCCTTTGCAGGCGTAGACCCCGGCGTTGTTGGCTCAGGTAAGATGCAGCTTTCCAGTGTTGCAACTTCCAAGCGTGGTTCTCCGCAGTTGCGAAAGGCTCTCTTTCAAGTGGTTTCTACTTACGTCAAACGCAAACCCGAAAACGAAGCGGTTTACCAGTTCTACGCCAAAAAGCGTGACGAGGGAAAGCCTTTCTTCGTTTGCACTACCGCTGCTGCGAACAAATTCCTGCGTATCTACTATGCCCGTGTCAAGGAGTGTCTGAACGCCGCTGAAAGTGCAACTCAAGCCGAAGAAGGCTAATCTGTAATGCTTATTATGTCACTTGGCTGCCTCCATTTTTTGAGGGAGTTCTGTTTGCTGTACGCATTTTTACTCGGCTATCTGCCGAGTATTTTTTTGCGATTTTTTATGGAAACCTATTGACTTTTATTTGCAGGACTCGGCCCTTTTAAGCATATTCAGGTTACTTTTTGGCAGCGGTCTGCTCGCGCTTTGCAAGAGCGGGCAGAATGAATCCCAGCACGGTCAGCACCACGGGGGTGATGACGTTCAGTGCAAAGGTGAAGGGGTCCTTATCATACATACCCAGCACGCAGCACACGGCGGTAACGGCAAAACACCAGCCGCCGAAGAACTTGGCCACGGCCTGATTCTTGACAAAGCGGTACTCGGCAGGGATGGTGTCGTAGGCATTGCGCAGGGCGATGTAGGCGGCAAACACCCACAGGTAGCGCATGGGCATACACACAGAGTTCAGCTTGGTCAGCTGGCGCAGAACGGCGGCAGCACCGGGCACGAAGGACTGTGCCAGAATGATGGAGCCGGACAGCACAGCCACCATCTTGATGCCGTTGCTGTGCACGCCGTGGGCGTTGACCTTGTGCAGAGCCTGCGGGATGAACTGCTTGGTGTGCTCGTTATCCAGCAGCATACGCAGCGGTGCGTCGATGCTCAAAATCAGCACGGCGAACTGGCTGATGACGTTGCACAGGGCGTAGATGATCATGAACAGATCGCCCACATGGTAGTACTGACCCAGCTTCTGGAAAGCCCAGTAGGAGCTGTTGGCAGCATAAGCGTTGAAGCTTTCGGCGCTGGCGTTGATGATGGCGGGGTCGAACATACGGCTCATGGCCAGCGTGCCCAGAATGGCGCAGGCGACCACCATGACGGCCAGCGTGATCATGCCGCGGGGAAGCCCTTGCTGGGGTTTTCGACCTTATTGACGTAGGGAGAGATCTTCTCGCAGCCGCCCACAGCGAACACCAGAATGGACAGGGACGTGAAGTAGGTGACGTTAAAGTTGGGGATCATGCTGCTGAAGCTCAGGTTGGCGTGGACGTACTCTGCGGTGGGGTTGATGGCCGGGGCAGCGAACATCATCACGATGTACAGCAGGGACATGACGAAGGTGCAGGTGCCTGCGGCGGTCAGCAGCTTCAGGGGGTTCAGACCCAGGCTTGCAATGTAGCAGCCCAGCAGCAGGATGCAGAAGGTAGCCAGCTGGATGTAGCGGGTGGGGAAGGAATCGTAGGTCTCCGCGTTGCGGAAAACCGCCCAGCTCAGCGCCTTCAAAAAGCCGCTGCCCTTGCTGGCGATGTAGGTGATGTGGCACGCCCAGTAGGTCCAGCCGGCGTAGTAAGCCAGCTTGGCGTTGGTGGTCTGGTGCAGCCATGAACTGACACCGCCGCCCTCGTTTTTAAAAAGCTGAGCCCAGCTCGCCCACCATCAGCGCATAGGGGATAAAGTAAAGGGCAAACATGAAGATCCAGCTGAAGATGACCTGCGGACCGTTAAAGTACACAAAGCCGTTGGTAATGTTGCCGAAGCCCCAGACCGTAGAAAAGGCCATGAAGGCAAGGGTGAGCCACGAGATCTTTGTGGCTTTTTCTTTGTTAGACATACGGATAATTCCTCTCTTTCTTCTTCCACACAGCGGAAGTTCCTGTAAGAAGGCCGAGGTTCCGCATACATTTTGCAATTTTTACCAAAAATACAGCAACTCTCGACCAGTCACTTTGACAGTATAGCATAATTGCAGATTGTAGACAATCTGCAATTTCCATAAAATGATTGGTCAAAATTTAGACGTTCAGCCAAATTCCCCTTATTTTGCCGTGCCGTCTGCTGCCTGTCCAGCGCTGTTTGCGCTGCGCATCCGCTCCATAGGCTCCATGTAGTGGGCATAGACGGCGCGGCAGGCAGCCTCGGTGTCGCCGCTTGCCAGTACCTCGTACAGCTTGGTGTGGATGCCGTTCTGCCGCTGCGCTGCGCCAGCGTCTCGTGGTTAGCGCCGCTGCTCGCCCCAACGAGCAGGTTGCCGTAGTTCAGGTCGTCCCAGAATTTCAGCAGTCTGGGCAGCCCTGCCCGCTGCACGATGACCGCGTGGAAGCGGTTGTCATTCTCCACGATCTGCGAAAGATCCCCGGCCGGACGCTGCGCATATCCTCTAAGATGCCGCGCAGGGTGCGCAGATCCTCCTCCGGGAATTTGCAGTCAAAATAGCGCAGCGCCGTCATTTCCAGATTTGCCCGCAGCAGATAGATCTCGTAGGCGTCCTCCGGTTTCACCCGGCGCACAGAGCACCCCACATTGCGCGAATACTCGACCATGCCCTCCTGTTCCAGCTGCCGCAGCGCCTCCCGGATGGGTGCCCGGCTGGAGCCAAACTCCTCGGCCAGTTTCTGCTCGGCCAGCTTTACGCCCGGCTGTAATTCCCCGGTAAGGATCTTGCTCCTGATGGCAGAGGTGATACTTTCCCGTAAAGTCTGAAAGGCAAATTCGCCCATGACTTTTATCCCCCTTTTTACTTCTATACGTTCTTTTTTTTCCGCACGCAGTCCGCAGCCGCTGCCAGTGCAGCCGCAGGCCTGTATTGCGTGCGCCTTATAAGGATACCACGAAACGGTGGAAAAATAAAGTTTTCTGGCAAAAACAGGTACTTTCTCCCCTCTCCGTCATCGAAAGCCTGTACACAAAAAAAATGCCCCCGGAGGGCTTGTTGCAGCTCTCCGGGGCATCCCTATATACGTTATGCCTTGGCGCACACGGTCGGCATTTACTCGATCTCGATCAGGTTCGGGTTCTCAGGCAGAGCCTTCGTCTGCTGAGGAGCGGGCAGCTGGATGTGCAGGACGCCATCCTCGAACTTTGCGTGGATATCCTCCTTCTTCACTTCGCCCACATAGAAGCTGCGGGCGCAGCTGCCGGAGAAGGTCTCGCGCCGCACGTAGCGGCCCTTGTTGTCCTTTTCATCGTTACTGTGGCTGCGCACTGCCTGAATGGTCAGATAGCCGTCGTTCAGATCCATCTGAACGTCCTCCTTCTTGCAGCCCGGCAGATCAACGTCTACTTCGTAGCCGTTGTCCGTCTGCTTGACATCGGTCTTCATCATGTTTGCGCCGCGCTTACCAAAGGTGTCGCGGGCTTCGCGGTTCATCACACGCTCCAGTGCACCCTCGTTCCAGAACGGATCAAAGAGATCATCGAACAGGTTCTCATGAAAAACAGTCGGCATAAACATAAAACATACCTCCAATCCCGGCGTTCGGGTCGGGTATAAAATTACATTTTGAAGCTCCTCGCAAAGGGCTTTCCGGGGAGCCTTGCGGCTCTCCTTTTGCCCTTCCTCCTGAGCACGCCACTGTTATAACACGATTTTTTAGCACTGTCAAGTGTAGAGTGCTAAAATTCATAAAAGAATAATACTTTTGTCACAGCTTCTGCGATTTTTGAGAAAATAAAGCGCAACAACGCACTTATTGTATTGCAAATGGAACAAGTGATCCTTGGATATACCCCGCAAAATACGCAACACCTGTGCTTGCAGCAATGCAGACGCCCCACAAGACCCATGCAGCAAGCTTTTTGCCGGTCAGCCTGTAAACGGCGTTCCAATACTCCATGTTGCACCATACAAGCGCCGCCGAGAACAAGACCGAGAACCACTGCGCACGGAAGGACAGTTCCATGCTGATAAGCAGATAGTTCGTCAGTGTATAAAACAGGCTTCTGCCCACGATTTCCGGCACACTTGAATGCTTTTGCTGCATATCAGTCACCCGTCTTTCCGTTCAAAGCCCAGATAGCGCGTGCCCTGAAAGCTCAGCTTTCCGGTATCGCCCTCGACAAGCATTCCGTAATCCGAACCATCTACTTCCAGTTCCATGCGGTCACCGCTTTCTACCTGAAAGGTGGCATAATAGGTAGTGAACGTATGCGACATCGTATTGTCCGTATGATGGCGGGAAACGTTCGTCCGCTTGGCCACCACAGTAGCCGGGACGGTAAGGCGCGGGGACGCATTATTTTTGCCCCATGTGCGCAGGTTGCTCACCACGGTAAACAGGATCATACCCAGCACAAACAGAAACACCAGCGGGAACAGGATGCTGAAAAGCGCGTCAAACCCGGTATAAAACATATTACCCCTCCAAAATTTCTTCCAGCAGCTGCTTTACGTCCTCCAGAAAGGCGTCCTCGCCAAGGGTGTTCATTTTAAAGAACACCGCCTGACTGCCGCCCGCTGCAATGGCCGACAGCCGGATGGGTTCGTCCCCGTTCTGAAACAAGGTCAGCGTCAGGCTGAGACGGTTGCCGCCCACCATACTGTACCGCTCAAACACCCGCACGCTGCACCGAGCGCTGCCCTCCTTGAAGTCGCTGCCGGCTTCCAGTTCTGCCGACCAACTGCTATCCGGGATGGCGTGTTCCAGTTTGCGGAGCAGGGTATCGAAGTTCTGGTTGCGGATGGTCTTTTCAAAAATAGCCATAGCTTCCTCCTTTTGCAAAATGCAGTCCCTTTACTCTGAATACGAATAAAAGCAGGCAACGATTGCAGCGCCCGCCCTTATTTTGCTGCGGTCAAGCTTTCTTTTTGCGCAGCTTGGGTGCGGTGGCGTTGTAGCTCATGTCCAGCACCAGACGGAGCTTATCCTCCGGGGCGCTGCCGTCCAATGCGGCGGTGATCCAGTTTTCCTTGCTCATGTGATAGGCAGGGTAAAAGCCCGGTTCTGCCCGCAGGGACCCGATGAGGATGGGGTCACATTTCAGGTTTACGATATCCACCGGCTGCTGCCCGGGCAGCCCCAGCTTGCTTTTGGGCACGGTGGTGACCAGCGCAAACCACTTGCGGTTTGCTGCATGGCGGAACACCGCCGACTCCGGGGTGTCCATCCACGGATAGTCCGGCTCTACGCTGTAAGTATCAAAAATGAGCTGTTCCAATCCCTTGCGGTTCATGGGCTCGCCCCTTTACGGCTGCTGTGCCAGCAGCTGCGCCAGCACATCCTCCGGGCGGGGGGTGTGGTTTTTGTATTTTGCCCGCAGCGGGGCGGCGGCGTTGTCCATGATGTAAGGCACGCCCACCACGTCCAGCATGGTCTCGTCGTTGTAGTTATCGCCAAAGGCCATGACCTGTGCGGGGTCGATGCCAGGGTGCTGCACACGCACTGTACCCCGATGCCCTTGTTGGCAAAGGTGGTATCGATCCAGAACGGGCCCGCCACGGCGCAGTTTGCCTGCTTCCAGCGGGGCACAAAGCGCTCCACATAGTTCTCCACACCCTCGTGCAGGTACACCGACACCTTGGTGATGTCCTCCGGCACCTCGGCGGGGCTGTGGATGATCTGGTAGTGGTTGCCCACGAACTGCACCCGCTGCAGCATGCCAAGACCGCGCTCCATCAGGTAGGCAGTGTTCTGGCCGGAGAGCATCACCTCGCCCCGCCCCTCGCTGCGCGTCCACATATCGTTGGCAATTTCCTCTGCCAGCGCCCGGGGCATGGGATTTTTGGCGATGCACTGTTCTTCTTTGAAGATGGTGCCGCCGTTTTCACAGATAAACACACAGCAGTCCGCCACCGGTGCAAAAAGCTTGCGCAGGCTGGTATACTGCCGCCCGGAGGCCGGGCAGAACCAGATCCTCCGCTGATGCAGCGCCCGGATCTGGTCGAATATCTCGCCCTCCAGTTCCTTTTTACCGTATTGCAGCAGCGTACCGTCAATGTCGCTGCAAACCAGTCTGATGTCCATGGCTGTCGTTCCCTTTCCGTTTTTTCTTATTTTACCACGGTTTTCCGCTGCGGAAAAGCCCCGGGCACAGCTTTTGTGTCCTTCCCCTGTACCGCTCAGCGCTTGGGCTGGTAGTGCATACTGGACACATTATAAATCGTAACAAAGGCCTTTGGGTCCTCGCGGTTGATGAAGTTCATCAGCTTCTGATACTCGTTTTTGTCCACGATGGTAATGATCTCGTTGTGCTTTTTCAAAGTTGTATGCACCGATAGCCTCGTACATGGTGGCACCACTGTGCAGGTCGTTGATGATGAACTGCCGCAGCGCCTCTTCCTTCTCGGTAATGATGCACACCCGGCGCTTGATGCTGTTATCGAAGATGAAATGATCCAGCACCATGCCATTGAAGTAGGTACCAAGAATGCTCAGCACCACGGTCTTTTTATCGTAGACAAGGGCAGCGGAAAGTGCCACGCACATGCCCGAAAGGGACATAGCCTTACCCAGTTCCATGTGGAGGTATTTGTTCATGATCTTTGCTACAATATCCAGTCCTCCCGACGATGCATTCCGATTGAACAGAATGCTGAGTCCCACGCTGACCACCAGAATATAGCACAGCACATCCAGTTCCTGACTGCCTGTCATGGAGCCAAAATCCGGGAACAGCCGCTCAAAAAGCCCCAGAAATACCGGCAGCATGACGCTTGTATACACGGTCTTTGCGCCAAACTCCCTGCCGCAGGTGAAAAAAAAGCCGATGATGAGCAGCACGACATTCAGGATCATTGTGATGGCCGACAGCGGCAGCGGCACAAAATTAGAAAGTACGATGCCAAGGCCGGAAATACTGCTGACGGATGTATGGCTGGGCGCCAGAAAAAAAATAGACCGCCGCCGCAATGATAGCGATAGCCCCGGTCAGGATGGCCGTCTCCTTGGCAATTGCGGGGTAGTTCAGCTTCTTGTTTGTCATTGTTGCTCCTCCAAGCTTTTGTTTTCCGCCTTCAGTATACCATGCTTTGCGTTTATAGGAAAGCACCCCCGGCAAAAAGACTAAAAAACGGGTCAGAAACACCTGTGGGTGTTTCTGACCCGTTTCCTAATATCTTATCGGTTCACGAAGTTCAGCACCAGAACCAACAGCAGCATATGCACAGGGTAAAAGGCGTAGCAGGCATACTGGAACGGCTTGCTGTGGTAGCCCTGCCGCCCGCGGTACAGCCAGATAGGCACCAGTGCCAGCAGCGCCAGCCCCTGCTGGCAAAGCTCAAAGTCCATACCGAAGAGCTGGATGGGGTACATAAGCCCGCCCAGCAGTTCCACGTTGACCCAGTACAGCGCCGCCAGCTGCCCCAGCAGGCACCACCACTTGCGCCCATGGAAGAAGTAGAAGATGAACACGGTCAGCACACCGGCGCCGTAGTAGTCCACCATGCCCAGCGTGCCCAGCACTGCGCCTGCCGCCACCACAAGGGCGGATACCAGCAGGTACAACCATGTTTTCTGCTTTTTGCGCACGGTTTCCATCAAATGGACGCCCAGAATGCCCAAAAGCAACGTCCAGATGACGTTCTGGTGCACCGGGTAGAACCATGTGCCGCCGTACATCAGGTCGAAGGGGATCTCTGAAAGCAGGGCAAACAGCAGCAGACGCAAGGTGTATTTTTTCAGGTCGTGGGTGTGGAAGTAGCCCTCCACCGCCATAAAGGCAAAGATGGGAAACGCCACCCGCCCCGCGCAGGTCAGCCATTCCTGCGCAGGCAGCAGGGTCGCCCACAGGTGGTCCATCAGCATCAGCGCCATGGCAAGGATATGAAGGGCCGCTGCGCTCAGGTCAAAGCGGGTCGCGGCAGTGGAATAGATCGTTTTGGTTGACATGATCATACCTCGTTTTTGTCGAAATTTGGTCGTTCTGTCTGGAATACGAACGAGCCCCGCAAAGAATTGCAGCCCCGGTAGCTTTTTCCGCCGGGGCTGGCTTGCTGCTTTTTTTTTTCTGCTGCGAACACCCTAGCAGCAAAAAGGTAGCGCCAAGGCAGCGCCATACCACTGCCGTAGCGTGATCCCCTCCGGTAACAAAGTTCAGCGCCGCAGCAAGAAAAAACAGCAGCCCGATGAGATAAAACAGCTTATACCTTTTCATAGCTCATACCTCCGGTTTTGGTTTTCCACCGGTTATTTTGGATACGGCAAGCGCAGGGACGGCTGCCATTTTTTGTGTGCACAGGGGCGCAAAGCGCCCGCCCGGCACGCAGAAGGTGTGCGCCCGCAAAATCTGCGGGGGCAAAATCATGAAGGGTGGCTTGCCTGCCTGCCCATGGAGACGTAAGCGCAAAAGCAGGAATGCGGGAAAAAAGCAAGGGACGGTTTCGGCGAAAAAGCGTCTGGCGGTGGCGGAAAAGCCGAACGCAAGATTTTTCATATTATGCTGGCTCGTAAGGTGAGCCGTACCGAAGCTTCCTTGCGGAAATGTGCAGCGTTATAGTTCATCTGCACCTGAACCGGCAGCTGTGCACCCGGCGCTTGCCGCACCCAAAATAGCCGGTGGAACGTTTATTTAGTTTTTGGCGTTTTCCAGATAGATCTCAAAGGCTTCGGCAAAGCTGGCGTTCACATCAAAGGGGACAGTGTAGTCCACCTTGGAGGTCACAAGGCAGAGGTCCAGCCGGTTGGAGGTCTCGTCTGCCTGCCGGTTCAGCTTGCTCAGCGCGGCATGGATGACCTTGCGGTCGTAGTTGATGGTGGTCACCCGCTTCACATCGCAGCAGTAGGAGATCTGGTTGCCCTCAGCGTTGAAGCGGTAGCCGGTGCCCCCGCCGGAGAGCAGCTGCTCAGAACTGCGCAGGTCGTTCATCCGTTTGAAGGTGCGGGCAATGCTCTGCCGCGCGGCATTCAGGCTGACCTCGCTGTCCATATCCATGTCCAGTGCATCCTTTGCCTTGCGGATGGCGGCAAACAGGCGGCTTTTTTCCTCCAGCAGATAGAGCATGAACCGGGCAATGTCGGTGATCTGCTCCGCATATTCGGTCTGTGCTACGTCCATAACGGTCTCGTCCTCAGCCTCGGGCATCACCTTATGGCGCAGATAGGTGTTGGCCACCTTGGTAACGTTGGAATCGCAGTCCAGAATACCCTGGGCCTCATCCAAAAGGGCCTGCAGCTTGTTCTGATAGCGGAATGCTTCTTTCAGATTCATAGTCGTTCCCTCCATCTTGTTTTTTTTACTTTCAGCTTACCACAGACTGCCCGCCCGCGCAAGCTTTCCGGTAAAACAGGCAAAGCGCCCGCCCCGGCTTTGACCGGAGCGGGCGCTTTGCATTAGCTGTGACACTTATTGGGATAAGAGATTGGCATTACTCAGCCGGCCACGCGCTCGGTTCGGCCTGCCTCCAGCATATAGCGCAGGAAGCCGGTCACATCGGCGGGGTCGGTCACGGTGAGGTCAAAGCCCTTTTTGGGGGCAGTGTCCATCATCTGCAGCATGGAGCGTGCGGTAGCGTCCTGCTTCAGGTCGCAGGTCTTGCCGTTGTCCAGATGCAGCAGCACGCTGCCGTGGCTGGCAGAAAGCTGGCGCATGAAACGTTCCTTATCAAAATACTCGATACGAAGCATAGGAATACCTCCTTGATAAAATGGTTTATATTACACTTGCCGTCCGGCTGTAACTCCGTCAGACGGCGGGAGGATAGCGGTTTTGCCCGGCATGGGAATGCTTGCACAGCTTGCGTTCCCGCTGCCTTGGTGCTATACTGAGCTTGGAAGCTCTGATAGGATAATACCACAAAACAATCTTGAATCATAGAACAAAACCGCATAGTATATGCAACAAAATCGGCATTGATAAAAAACATTCAAAGTATTGCGGAAAGGAATTGGTGAATATGGCATACCAGACAAGCTGTGCCTCTTATACCAGCGGCCGGGTGGGGCTTTCCAGTGCTACTGCCGTGGTGGCCGATGCCGCCGGGCGGGAGCAGACCCAGCACGGCAGCCCGCTGTTCCCTATCGCCTGCTACGCCGAAGATCTTTCCTGCTACTCGGTGGCGTGGCACTGGCACGAGGAATTTGAGTTTATTCTGGCGGCGCTGGGGCCCATTCATGTGGATGTGAACAAGACCCGGCTGACCCTGCAGACCGGGCAGGGCGTGTTTATCAACTCCGGGGCGCTGCACGCGGTAGAGCCTGCTGAGGGCAGGGCGCTGCTGCACTCCGGTGTATTTCAGCCCAGGCTTGTCGGCGGCATGGACACCGTGTTCTGGCAAAAACTCATCCGCCCGCTTTTGCAGCCGGGCACGCCGCCCTTCTTTTTTTTGCTGGACGAGGCCGTGCCATGGCAGCGGCAGGTGCTGCTCTGCCTGCGGGAGGCGTGGAAGGGCGTGGCAGACGAGCCCTTTGACTACGAGAACCGGGTGCGGTACCACCTTACCGCCGCCCTGCGGCTGCTCATTACCCAATGCGTCAGCGGCAAGGTGAAGGTATCGGAGCAGGAACAGATCGCCTCGGAGCGGATGAAGCAGATGCTACGCTATGTAGAGGAGCACTACGCCGAGGAACTGACCGTGGAAAAGCTGGCCGGATGCGTAGCCCTGAGCGAAAGTGCCTGTCTGCGCAGTTTCCGGCAGTTTCTGGGCATCACGCCCATCCAGTACGTCAAGCAGTTCCGGGTGGAAAAAGCTGCTGAGCTGCTGCGCTCCACCCGGCTCAAGACCGGCGAGGTGGGGCTGGAATGCGGTTTTTCGGACGCAAGCTACTTTATCAAGACCTTCCGGGAGATCAAGCACTGCACCCCCCGGGAGTACCGCATCCGCTTCTGCTGAGCAAAGAGCAAGCTTCCCCGTGCGCAGCATTTGCCCGTTTCTTTTTGCGGGGGTTATGCTATAATACCCCTTGGATCTGTACATCCGCAGGAGAAAAACTTATGAGCAAAGCAACCATCGTTATCCCCAATATCAACGGCAAGGGCTGGCTGAAGGACTCCATCGAGTCTATCTACGCCCAGACTGAGCAGGATTTTGACCTGATCGTGGTGGACAACGGTTCTACCGACGAAAGTCTTGCGCAGGCGCGCAGCTACTGCACCCGCCCCAACTTTACCCTGATCGAAAACGGGCGCAACACCGGTTTTTCCTACGCCGTCAATCAGGGCATTGCCCGGGCGCAGAGCAAATATGTGGTGCTGTTCAACAACGACGCCTTTGCCGAGCCGCAGTGGCTGGCAGAACTTTTGCGCGCCGCCGATGCCGACCCGAAGATCTTTGCGGTGCAAAGTTTGATGATCCGGCACTTTGAGCGGGAGCTGGCCGATGATGCCGGGGACTATGTAACATGGATGGGCTTTGCCTGCAAGACCGGCGATGGCCGCCGCGTCAGCCGCTACACAAAGCAAAAGCGTATCTTCTCGGCCTGCGGCGGCGCAGCGCTGTACCGCAAAAGCATTCTGGACGAGATCGGCGGCTTTGACGAAAACTTTTTGCCTACTTTGAGGACGTAGACCTGAGCTGGCGCGCTAACAATGCCGGCTACAAAAATGTGCTCTGCCCCGCCGCCAAGTGCTACCATATCTGCGGTGCCAGCACCGGCGCTGTCAAATACAACGCCTTTAAAAGCCAGCAGAGCGGCCGCAACAGCATTCTGCTGCCGCTCAAAAACGAGCCGCTGCTGATGCTGGTGCTCAACTTTATCCCGCTGGCGCTGGGCTATCTGCTCAAGTGCTACAAGTTCCACAAGCAGGGCTTCGGCGAAGCATGGGACAAGGGGATGCACGAGGCCTTTGCCCTGCTCAAAGCGGGCAAGCTGGGCAAGCGCCCCTTCCGCCTGAAAGACCTGCCCAATTATATCCTGATGGAACTGTGGATGATCTGGAATATGGTTTCCTACCTGTGGTACCGGCTGGTGGTGGTACGGTTTGATTTGAAATAACACACAGGCTGGAAGCCGTTTTCCGCTGCGTCCCTGCCGTGAAAAAACGCCCACGATAAAAGGGACCGCTGCACAAAAAGCTGTGCAACGGTCCCTTTGCATTTACATTTTACGCTGCGGTGCTGGCGGCATCCTCAGCGGCAGGGGCTTCTGCCACGGCGCTGTCAGCGCCCGTTTCTGCCTGCGCTTCCGGCTGGACAGCCGAGGCAGCAGCCGAATCTGCCGCAGCAGAGTCTCCGGCAGTTGCCAGAATGGCGTCCTGCACATCGCTTTCCGCCATAGGCTCCGGCTGCGCAGCAGCGGAGCTTGCGGCGCTTTCGGGCTTCGTCTCGCTCTCGGTCAGGCCGGTCAGATACCAGCTGCCGCTCTGGCGCTCGAACAGGTAATCCATATACTTGGTGGGGGTGTCCGAGGAGGGGTTGATGATGCTGTCATCTGCGCTGGCGGTGGGGATGTAGCCCACGGTGACGTGCAGCTTGCCGCTGCGCTTGAACAGCTTGCCACGGTGGCGCGGTAGTAGCCCACCGTACCGGTGATGGGGATTTTGTAGCACTGGGTGGTCTCGTCAAACTCGACGGTCATATCCTCCATGTCAAAGCTGCGGTGGGTCAGCTTGAAGCCGGGGCCCAGCAGCTTTGCCAGATAGGCGTCCACCTCCACCGAGGGCAGCAGCAGCTGCTCGGTCTCGGGGTCGGTGTTATAGTTGTCAAAACCGCCCTGTGTCTCCTGAATGCTGTACACACAGCCCCATACGGCTGCTTCCCGCAGGGTCAGGTCGTCGATGTTCTCAATGCCGTCAAAGGGCATGGGGTCGAACAATACCAGACCCTCCAGCTTGTCCTCGTATTCCTGCTTTTGTGCGGTATCGTCAAACAGGTTTGCCACAAGGCCCACACCGGCCCGCAGCACCGTGATAAACCCGATAAGCACCAGCACCGTGATCAGCAGACCCAAGGTCTGCCGCCAGCGGCGGCGCTTGATCCGGGCGTGTTCTTCCGGGGTGATCGTATTTTTCATTGGTCTGAGTCTCCCAAAGTTTTTTGTCTACCCAACAGTATACCACATCCGGCCGCAGAGTGCAAAACCTATACCGGTGGTTTTTTTTTTTTTGTGAAAGCAGGCTTTTTATTCCCAGTCCTTCCATATCTCGGGCTGGTAGCCCACGGTGGCCTTGCGTCCGTTGCGCACGATGGGGGTCTTGAACAGCTGCTGGTTTTCAAACAGCTTGTCCTCCTTCTGCCAGTCCACCAGCGCGTCCAGCAGCGCAAGGGTCTGCTTGTCCTTTGCCGCCGGGTCAACCAGCGCTTCCCAGCCGCCCAAGGCGCGCGCCACGTTATCAAACTCGCCCCGGCTCATGCCCTTTTTCCTTCAGGTCGGTCATCTGGAACTTAATGCCGCGCTCCTTGAAATAGCGCTGCGCCTTTTTGGTATCAAAGCACTTGCTCGTGCCAAAGATCTGGATATTCATCTTATCTCCTCCTGCCGGTTCCCGGCGGTCTTATTGTACCACACCGCAAACCGCTTGCATAGGCATAATTTGCGGCAAAACGGGCAATGCTTTCCGCAAAGGAGGTGTTTGCATGAATGCATTCGTAGACCCTGAGCTGTGCATCGGCTGTACCCAGTGCGCCGGGCTGTGCCCCGCCGTGTTCCGCATGGAGGGATTCTGGCTGTGGCAGAGCCCGGCCCCATCCCGCCGGAGGAGGTACCGCAGGCCGTCACCGCAGCCCAGAGCTGCCCGGTGAGCGCTATCCGGATCGAGGAATAAGCCCGGCATCGGCAAGGCTGCTGCACAGCTTGTGCGGCAGCTTTTTTGCAGCGGGACGATTTGAAATGCCCTCCGCTTTGCTCTGGGCATAAGCAGTGGAAACATTATTTATGATTTCGGCCTGGTGGAACGCCTGTCGGCGTTCCACCAGACCATTTTCACGCGTGAATGCACAATGAAATGCAGGGCATTCTCTTTTTTGCGCAAAAAGCTCCCGCGCGGTGCGGTTTTGTGCTATACTATAAAGTGTGAAATTACGCAACGGAGGAACTGCATTATGCGTTTACTGGTCATTGACGGCAACAGCATTGCCAACCGCGCTTTTTACGGCATCAAGCTGCTGACCACCAAGGACGGACGTTACACCAACGCCATCTATGGCTTTTTGAACATTCTGCTCTCCCTGCTCAAGGAGTGCCAGCCGGACGAGGTGGCCGTGGCTTTTGACCTGAAAGCTCCCACCTTCCGGCATAAAATGTACGATGGCTACAAGGCCACCCGCCACGCCATGCCCGAGGAACTGGCACAGCAGATGCCGGTGCTCAAGCAGCTGCTGGCAGACCTTGGCTACCGCGCCGTGACGGCCGAGGGCTGGGAGGCCGACGACATTCTGGGCACCCTGGCTGCTGCCTGCGACGCCCGCAAGGACGACTGCTACCTGGCCACCGGAGACCGCGACAGCCTGCAGCTGGTGAGCGAGAGCACCACCGTACTGCTGGCTGCTACCGTGATGGGGCGCAGCAAGACCGTGGTGATGGACGAGGATGCCATTCAGGAAAAATACGGCCTTGCGCCTAAGCAGCTTATTGAGGTGAAGAGCCTGATGGGCGATGCCTCCGATAATATCCCGGGCGTGCGGGGCATCGGTGAAAAGACCGCTCTGTCTCTGGTGCAGAACTTCGGTTCGCTGGAGGGTGTATACGAGCACATCGACGACAAGCGCATCAAGCCCAAACAGCGGGAGCACTTCTTGAATGCCAAGTCCATGGCCGAGCTGAGCCACACGCTGGGCACCATCCGCACCGACGCCCCCATCGACACCGCCGAGGGGTCCTACACCGTGGGCGAGGGCAACAAGCCTGCCGCCGTGCGCCTTTTGCAGGAGCTGGAGATCCACTCCCTCATTCCCCGCTTTGGGCTGGCCGGCGTAGTACCGGAAGCCGCCGAAGAGCAGGCCGTGGAGCTGCCGGAAGCCGAACTTGCTCCATTCCCCCTGACCCCCGCCGGGCATTATCTGGTGGCCGCCCGCCCCGCCGTTACCGGCAAGCAGGGCACCCGCAACGTGGTATTGCAGCCGGAAAGCTGGTATGCCGTGCAGGACACCACCGTCTACCCGCTGGATGACGAGGGCCTGCTCCGCCTGCTGGACAACCCCGATGTCACGCTGGACGTGTTTGCCTCCGCGCCCCTCTATGCCAAGGCCATGGCCGCCGGTGGCTGGGGCAGCAGCATCGTCTGGGACGGCAAACTGGCCGCCTATCTGCTGGACGCCTCGGCCTCCAAGTATCAGATCAGCGAGCTGATCCCCGCCTACAAGGCCGCTGCCGCGCTTTACCTGCACCGATTACCCGGACGCCGGACGGCTGGCCGACCTGTTTGCCCGGATGAAGGCCGAGATCACGGCCTGCGGCGAGGACGCCCTGTACCATGACATCGAGTTCCCGCTGGCCCAGGTGCTGGCCGATATGACCCGCACCGGCATTCTGGTGGACAAAGGCGGCATCGAGCAGTTCGGTGTAAAGCTGCGGGAGGAGCTGGAGCAGGTGCTGACCCGCATCCACATGGAGACTGGCAGCGCCACCTTTCAACCCCAACAGCCCCAAAGCAGCTGGGCGAGATGCTGTTCGACACCATGGGTCTGCCCCACGGCAAAAAAGACCCAGCGCGGCTGGTCCACCGATGCCGAAACGTTGGAAAGCCTGCGCGAGTACCCGCTGGTGGAGGACGTTTTGCAGTACCGCGCCTACCAGAAGCTGAACTCCACCTATGTGGAGGGTCTGCTCAAGGTCATTGGCGAGGACGGACGCATCCATTCCACCTTCAACCAGACCGAAGCCCGCACGGGACGGCTTTCCTCCGATAACCCCAACCTGCAGAACATTCCCATCCGCACCGAGCTGGGCAGCCGCCTGCGCGGCTACTTTGTTGCAAAGCCGGGCTGCGTGCTGGTGGACGCGGATTACAGCCAGATCGAACTGCGCCTTCTTGCGCATATCACCGGGGACGACATATGCAGCAGGCGTTTTTGAACGGTGCGGATATCCACCGCAGCACCGCCGCCAAGATCTACGGCATCCCGCAGAGCGAGGTAACGCCCCGGCTGCGCTCCTCTGCCAAGGCCATCAACTTCGGTATCATGTACGGCAAGGGCGCGTACAGCCTTTCCAAGGATATCGGCGTGACTGTGAAGGAGGCAGACGCCTTCCTCAAAACTATCTGGCGGCCTTCCCCAACGTGAGCGGCTATATGGACAAGACCATCGCGGATGCAAAGGCAAACGGCTATGTGGCCACCCTGTTCGGCCGCCGCCGCGCCCTGCCGGAGCTTACCAGCAGCAACTTCAACGTCCGCGCCCTGGGCGAGCGCATGGCCATGAACACCCCCATTCAGGGCACGGCCGCCGATGTGATCAAGCTGGCCATGGTGCGGGTGTGGCAGCGCCTGCGGGACGAAAAGATGGCCAGCCGCCTGATTCTGACCGTCCACGATGAACTGATCGTGGAGGCCCCGGAGGTGGAGGCCGAGCAGGCTGCCCGCATCCTGCGGGAGGAAATGGAAGGCTGCGTACAGTACGCGGTGCCCCTGAGCACCGATGTGCACGCAGGCAAAAACTGGCTGGAGGCACACTAAAATGATCATTCTCGGAATCGAGTCTACCTGTGACGAAACTGCCGCCGCTGTGGTGGAGGACGGGCGGCATCTGCTGAGCAACGTTATCTCCACCAGCGTCAAAGAACAGGCGCTCTACGGCGGCGTTGTGCCGGAAATTGCCAGCCGCCGCCACTGCGAATTTATCAGTGCTACGGTCAAAAAGCTCTGCTGGACGCCGGCAAGACCATAGACGATGTGGACGCCGTGGCCGTGACGTTTGCGCCGGGGCTCATCGGCGCGGTGCTGGTGGGCGTCAATTTTGCCAAGGGGCTGGCCTACGCGGCGGGCAAACCGCTTGTGCCGGTGCACCACCTGCGGGGCCACATTGCCGCCCTGTACCTGACCCACCCGGACCTGAAGCCGCCCTTTTTGTGCCTGGTGGCTTCCGGCGGGCACAGCCATATCGTAGAAGTGCAGGATTACACCCACTACCACATTCTGGGTCATACCGTAGACGATGCTGCGGGCGAGGCCTATGACAAGGTTGCCCGCACACTGGGCCTGCCTTACCCCGGCGGCCCCAGCGTAGCCGCCGCCGCAAAGACCGGCGACCCCAAGGCCTACCGCCTGCCGGTGCCCCATGTGGAGGGCAAGTACAACGTGAGCTTTTCCGGCTTAAAGACCGCCGTACTCAACGAGGTGAACAAAGCGCGGATGAAGGGCGAGGAAGTGAACGTACCCGACCTTGCTGCCAGCTTTCAGGAGCGCATTGCGGGCATTCTGGCTGAAAAACTGCTGCTTGCCGCTGCCGATACCGGGGCAAAGCAGGTGTGCCTTGCCGGCGGCGTAGCCGCCAACGGCCGTCTGCGTCAGCTGGTGAATGACGGTGCCCAGAAGCTGGGTGCAAAAGTCTACCTGCCGGAGCTGAAGTTCTGCGGCGACAACGGCGCGATGATCGCGGTACAGGGCTACTACCAGTACATTGCCGGGCACACCGCCGGGCTGGAACTGAACGGCCTGCCCACCCTGCCCATCGACTATGAATAAACACAACACGGAGGTGTTCCCATGACCGAGCGCAACCCTATCCTGCAAAGCCTGTTCGACCGCAAGTCGGTGCGGGTGTATGAAGAAAAAAAGCCCATTCCTGCCGAGATGAAGCAGGCCATTTTTAGAAGCTGCCGCACAGGCGCCCTCTGCGGGCTGTCAGCAGCTGTATACCATTTTAGACATCACCGACCCGGCGCTGAAGGAAGCGCTGGCTGAAAGCTGCGACAACCAGCCCTTTATAGCCAAAGCGCCCATGGTGCTGGTGTTCTGCGCCGACTGCAAAAAGTGGCAGGACGCCTACTTAGAGGCCGGCTGCACGCCCCGCACCCCGGGTGTGGGCGATTTGATGCTGGCAGTCACCGACACCGCCATTGCCGCCCAGAATGCCGTAGTCGCCGCCGAAAGCTTTGGCATCGGCTCGTGCTACATCGGAGACATTATGGAAACCTGCGAAACCCAGCGCAGCCTGCTGCACCTGCCGGAGTATGTGTTCCCGGCGGTGATGCTGGTGTTCGGCTGGCCCACCCAGCAGCAGAAGGACCGCGTAAAGCCCCAGCGCTGCGCCATGGAGCACATCGTGCACGAAAACGGCTACCGCACCATGGACGGCGCAGAGCTGCGGGACACCTTCGGCTACAAAGCCGGAAACGCCCCTTTGAGCAGTGGTGCACCGCCTTCTGCAACCGCAAGTATAACTCCGATTTCTCCAAAGAGATGACCCGCTCGGTGGAGGAATATCTCAGCCAGTTCCGCTAAATCCGGCGGACATTCTGCATTCCATTTTCACCGGGTTGAATCCGCATGGGGTTCTATTACAGCGCAACTGTTTCCGCAGGAAACGAGCGCTGTAACTGCCGTTTCCCATCACGCCCCTAGCGGTGGTTCAGAAACGTCCGCAGACGTTTCTGAACCACAAATTATAATAATCATTCCGCTGAATATGCCCAGAGCGCAAGCGGAGGGCATTCCAAATCGTTTCACTCCAAAAAGCGGCAGCTGCACGGTGTTTTGTGCAGCTGCCGCTTTTCTCATTTATCTCTGGTTTTCCGCAAACAGTGCGCCCAGCTCCGGCAGGATATCGTGCGGCAGCATCCCGTACTCGCCGCGCTTTGCGGCGGCGCGGTCGGCGGCGGCACCGTGCAGGTATACCGCACAGGCAGCGGCTTCGTAAGCGGGCAGACCGCAGGCCAGCAGCGCCGCAAGCATCCCAGCCAGCACGTCCCCGCTGCCGCCCCGGGCAAGCCCCGGATTGCCGGTGGGGTTCACGCACACCCGCCCGTCCGGGCTTGCCACCACAGTGCGTGCCCCTTTCAGCACCACCACGGCGTTCCATTCTTTGGCATAACGCAGGGCAATGCCCTCCCGGTCGGCGGCAAGTTCTGCCGCCGAAAACCCGGTCAGCCGCGCCATCTCGCCTGGGTGCGGGGTGACCACCAGTTCTCCCGCTGGGTGGGGGAAGGGCTTACCCTCTGCCAGCAGCTGCGCGGCGGCGTTCAGGCCGTCTGCGTCCAGCACCGCAGCCCCGGCAAAGCCGGGCAGAAGCTGCTGCACCAGCGTGCGGGTCTCGGCGGCCCGGGCAGCGCTTTGCGCTGTGCCGCCAAGGCCGGGTCCCAGCAGCAGAACGGTAGCCTTCTGCCGCCGGAGCAGCGGCACATTTTCCGGCGCAATGCCGCCCTGTGCGCCCTCCTTACAGGGACACAGACAGCACTCCGGCAGGCGGGTGACGGCGGCACTGACCACCGGCTCTACGCTTGCAAGGGTGACGATGCCCGCCCCGGTGCGCAGTGCGCCCTCGGCTGCCAGCAGGGCAGCGCCCCGGTAAAAGGCACTGCCCGCCACCGCCAGCACGCTGCCAAAGGTGCCCTTATGGCTGTCTCGGGCACGGGGCGGGATGCTCTGCCAGACAAATTCTTCGGTAATTTCCACAGCCATGGGTGCACCTCCAGAGAACGATTTGAATGCCCTCCGCGTTGCTGTGGGCATTTTTTCGTGGAAAAGATATTTTAATTTTGGTCTAGCGGAACGCCCGCAGGCATTCCGATATCCCATTTTCACAGGGGTCAGCCTTTATATCTGTCCCTGCACAAGGGCGCGGATCTGCTTTTCCACGTTCTGCACTTCCTCGTGGAACATCCGGGCGGACACGCGCAGCGCGCCGTGACCAAGGATAATGACCTGCTCCATGCCGTCCGAGGTCGCCACCCGGACGCGGCGGCTTTTGCCGATCTCGTGGGTGACCCGCTCGATGAACATATCGGCGGTCTCGGCTTCCTTGGTATAGACCACATGGATGTTGTGGTACTGCTCAATGGCACCCGGGCTGCCGGGCACGAGGTAAGCATCAAATACCAAGATGAGCACGCACTTCTGGTAGCCCTGATAGTTGCACAGGATGTCCATCAGCCGATGGCGGGCAGTGTCTAAGCTTTCCTTCGCCAGCGCGTTCAGCTCGTCCCACGCAAAGATGATGTTGTAGCCGTCCACCAGTAGATACTCCGGGGCAATTTCCCACTGTTCGGCGGCAAAATCCGGGCGTTCGGTCTTTTGCACCGGACGGAAAGCCGCCAGCGGGTCCCGCTTGATGGGGCCGTAGGTGCGCTCAAAAATCTTGAGCAGCTCGGCATCCTCTTCCAGCGTGGCGCGGTAGGCCATAGCGCGGCGCTGGGGCGCAGCCTGCACCTCCGGGCGGGCAGGCTTTGCCTTGCCCCAGCCGCTTTCAACGTGCATATGGCTGCGCACCTCGCTCCACGGCACCACAAAACCGGCACCATGGGCGCAGAACACGGAATCTGCGGGGTTTTCCAGATCATGCTCCGGCTGATAGCCGCTCTCTGCAATGACCTGCTGCGCGTTGTGGCAGGGGCAGTAGCCGCCAGTGTCAGGCTCAAATGTCCCCTGCCCCGAGTGTAGCTGACCACCTCCATGGGGTAGCTGCGCATGGTGGATACCGGTGCAAAGCCGGTCAGGGTGGCGGTCTCCGCGCCGCTTTCCGGCGGATCAAAACTGCCCTCCATGCGCTGGATATCGCTCATGGCGCGGCCAATGTTCTCCACCGGCACTTCCAGCCGGAAGGCATACCACGGCTCTAACAGCTGGCTTTTTTGCCAGCATCAGCCCCTGGCACCGCACGGCGCGGTAGGTAGCCTGCCGGAAATCGCCGCCCTCGGTGTGCTTAAGGTGCGCTTTGCCGGTGAGCAGGGTGATTTTCACATCGGTCAGCGGTGCGCCGGTCAAAACGCCAAGGTGCTGCTTTTCTTCCAGATGGGTCAGCACCAGTCGCTGCCAGTTTTTGTCCAGCACCTCTTCCCGGCAGTCGGCGGCAAACTGCATCCCGCTGCCCCGGGGCAGCGGTTCCAGCAGCAAATGGACTTCTGCATAGTGACGCAGCGGCTCATAGTGTCCTACGCCCTCCATGGGCTCGGTGATGGTCTCCTTATACAAAATGCCGCCCGGGCCAAAGGATACTTCCAGCCCGAACCGCTCTGCCAGCAGGCTGCGCAGCACCTCCAGCTGCACCTCGCCCATCAGCTGCACATGGATCTCGCCCAAGCTTTCGTTCCACACCACATGGAGCTGGGGTTCTTCCTCTTCCAGCCGGTGCAGCTTGCCCAGTGCGGCGTGTACGTCCGCGCCCTCCGGCAGCAGCACCTGATAGCTGAGCACCGGTTCCAGCACCGGCACATCGCTGTCCCGCTCTGCCCCAAGCCCGATGCCGGGCTTTGCGTGGGTCAGGCCGGTCACGGCACACACCTGTCCCGGGCCGATGACCTCGGTCAGGGTATACTTTGCGCCGGAGTACAGCCGCAGCTGGTTTGCCTTTTTCTGCCCACGGCTCACCGTCCGCTTCGCCGGAAAGCAGAGCCTTTACCTTCAGCTCCCCGCCGGTGACCCGCAGCCACGTCAGGCGGGTGCCCTGCTCGTCCTGCGACACCTTGAATACCCTTGCGCCAAAGGCGTGCAGTGCCGGGGCGGCGCGGGTGCAGCGGTCCAGCCCCTCCAGAAGTGCATCCACTCCGTCCAGACGCAGTGCCGCCCCGAACCAGCACGGAAAAACGTGCCGCCGGGCAACTGCGGGGATGATGTCTGCATCGGTCAAGGTTCCCGCGTCCAGCATTTTTTCCATCAGCTGCTCATCGCACAGCGCCAGTGCTTCGTTGCGGGCGGCAGGTTCTGCGCCAAAATCCACAAAGCCCTCGCCAAGGCGGTGGTTCAGCTGGGTGAGCAGCTGTTCCCGGGTCATGCCGGGCAAATCCATTTTATTCACAAATACAAAGGTGGGCACATGGTAGCGCCGCAACAGCCGCCACAGCGTTTCGGTATGGCTCTGCACGCCGTCCGTTCCGCTGACCACCAGCACAGCGTAGTCCAGCCCTGCAAGGTGCGCTCGGTCTCGGTGGAAAAATCCACATGGCCGGGGGTATCCAGCAGAGTAATGGCAGTATTGCCCGCCGTAAGCAGCGCCTGCTTGGAAAAGATAGTGATGCCGCGTGCTTTTTCCAAGCTGTCGGTATCCAGAAAGGCGTCTCCGTGATCCACCCGCCCCAGCTTGCGGATGGCTCCGGCGCGGTAGAGCATGGCCTCGGAGAGGGTGGTCTTGCCGGAGTCCACATGGGCCAGAATGCCCAGTACGATCTGTTTTTGCGTTGTTTCCATGCACTGCTCCTATAACTATTATTTCCTGTTTATTGTAACACGCTTTGGAGGGAAAAGAAAGTTTTCGGGCGCAAATCCCGCCGGTAAAAAGCAGCACCGGACAGAAAGCGATCTGCCCGGTGCGATTTTCTTAAAAAAGATCCAGCATGTTATCCAGATAGATTTCCTCCCGCACTTTCAGCTGGCATTCCGGCTTCGTCAGGTAGTACAGCAGAAATTCCAGCACCAGCGCGCTGCCAAGTCCTCTGCCCTCTATTTTAAAGTGGGAAAAACCTGCGGGCAGATACCGCTGCCGGATATCCTCCACCCCGATAAACCCGGGGCTGCGCATCGCCTTGGAAAAGCGGTAGCCCTCGGCGGCATCCGGGGCGGTGCAGCGGTGGTCCGGGCAGTCCTCGCCCAGATTCTGACGGCTGACCGTCTCGTAGCAGCGCTTGCGCTCGGTGCAGCCAAACCAGCAGCACTCGTTGCACAAAAACTCCACCTTGGCTTTTTGCTCCGGCGGCAGGGTGCGCAGCTGTTCCAGTGCCGGGTTTAACCGGAAATCCGGCACTACATACCGGAACTGCGGCTTTTCCAGTTCCTGCCGCAGCTGCGCAAAATCGGTGAGCACCTTGGTGGTGGAGGAAACCAGATACAGCTCCGGCCAGCGCTGCCGCAGATAGTCCGCCAGCAAATCCGAATGGACGATAACGCCGTTTGGCACACTGCCGCTTTTTGCAAACTGTTCACACAGGGCGTTGCACTGCGGGTCGGCAAGGTGCTGGGCCCGCAGCAGGGAATTGCTGAAGGTCAGGCGGGCGGAGATGCCGTATTCCCCCAGCAGCGCCAGAACCTCGCGCGCAGCCGCCCCGCCGCAGGAGATGCGTCCCCCGCCCCAGATGCAGCCGGCCGGTGCGCCGTAGATAGAGCTGATGGCGCACCAGTCGTAAAAATATTCCCGGTGTTCCCGGTACAGCGGCAAAAAACGGCGGTACAACTCGTAAAACTCGAACAGGCCGGGCAGATGATAACAAGCAGCTGCGGGCTTTTCCATGGCGGTTCCTTTCCTGCAAAAAGGGAGCTGCTGCGTAAAAATGCCGTGCAGCGGCTCCCCTGTTTTATCGTATTTGCTTTTGTTACACGGTCGCGCCGACCTGAGGGGTGCCGCCGGCAAGCTGCTCTGCCGTAAGCGGCTGAGCTTCCACAGGGGCGTTCAGCCGCTCCTTTGCCATCGCCAGCATCAGCTTGATGCGGTTTTCCTGATTGACGCGGGTGGCGCTGGGGTCGTAGTCGATGGGGGTGATGTTGGCGCTGGGGTACAGCGCACGGATCTTGTTCACCATGCCCTTGCCCACGATATGGTTGGGCAGGCAGCCAAAGGGCTGCGCACACACGATGTTGCCGTAGCCGCCCTGCACCAGCTCGATCATCTCGGCGGTCAGCAGCCAGCCCTCACCCATTTTGCGCCCAGCGAGATGACCCCCTTGGGCTTTTCCACCAGCTCCTTGAAGGGGCCCGGCGCATAGAACCCGGCGTCCGTCTCGGCCTTGAGCATGGCACGCTCCACGCTGTCCAGCCAATTAAGGAACTGATCCGTGCCCACCTTCACAGCCAGCTTGCCGCCGTACAGCACATGATCCTCGCCCATGTTGAAGGCGCAGTACTGCACAAAGCCCATCAGACCGGGGAAGTTCACCTCGCAGTCCTGACTTTCCAAGAACTTCTGCAGATCGTTGTTGCCCAGGGGGCTGTATTTGACGTAGATCTCGCCCACAATGCCCACCTTCACCTTGGGCACCCGCTTGACCGGGATGGCCGCAAAGTCCTTGGCAATGAGCGGGAAGGTGTGCTTCATTTCCCGGGAAGTAAAGCCTTTTCCGGCCAGCAAGGCACGGCCAAGACGGGCGATCCAGCGATCCACCATGCGGTCAGCAGCGCCCTTTTCGTTCTCGTAGGGGGCCACCTGATTGCGCAGCGCACACAGCATATCGCCGTCGAAGATGCAGGCAATGCACTTGCGTGCCAGCGGGAGGGTCATCTGGAAGCCGCTGTCCTTTTCCAGACCGGAAAAGTTCAGGCTTGCCACGGGGATCTGCGGATAGCCGGCCTTCACCAGCGCCTTGCGCAGCAGGTGGATGTAGTTGGATGCACGGCAGCCGCCGCCCGTCTGGGTGATGGCCAGCGCGGTATGGTCCAGATCATACTTGCCGGAGTTCAGCGCGTCAATGAACTGACCGATGACCAGCAGCGCCGGGTAGCAGGTATCGTTGTGCACATACTTCAGCCCCAGCTGTGCCACGGCACTGCCGCAGTTGCCCAGCAGTTCACACTTGTAGCCCTCGCAGCGCAGTGCGTACTCCATAAGCCGGAACTGGGTCACGGCCATGTTGGGGATCAGGATCGTGTGGGTCTTTTTCATCTCCGGGGTAAATTTAGGATAATGATATTCCATAGGTTCCTCCTATGTTGCTCTAAACAAGATAGTCCCCGCAAAGACTTCCCCCGCCGGGGAAGCCTTTCAGCCTATCTCAAGGTTTCTTTTATCTGCCTTTTCTGCGGCAGCTTCGTCCCGCTCGTCCAGTGCGGCAAACAGGCTGCGCAGACGGATGTTCACGGCACCGAGGTTCGTGATCTCGTCGATCTTCAGCTGGGTATACAGCTTGTTGCCCCGCTGCAGGATCTCGCGGGTCTCATCGGTGGTAATGGCATCCACACCGCAGCCGAAGGACACCAGCTGCACCAGATCCATATCCTTCTGGGTGGTGCAGTACTTGGCGGCGGCATACAGGCGGCTGTGGTAGGTCCACTGGTTCAGCACCGTGGTGGGGAATTTCTCCACCCGGTTAGAGATGCTGTCCTCGGTGACCACCGCAGCCCCGTGACGGGTGATCAGGTGGTCGATGCCGTGGTTGACCTCCGGGTCCACATGATAGGGACGACCAGCCAGCACGATGATGCGCTTGCCCTGACGGCGTGCCTCGTCGATGATCTCGCTGCCCTTTACTCGGATCTTTGCCATGTGTGCTTCGTACTCCGCGTAGGCAGCATCGGCTGCGGCCTGCACTTCCCGCTCGGAGATGCCGCCAAAGTACTTGGGCAGCACCTCTTTTGCCATTTTGTGCACAAAGTCCTTGGGGCGGTGGATGCCCACATAATCATAGATGAACTTTTTGCCCTCCAGCTCCGGGCAGTTGCCTGCCAGAACCTCCGGGTAATAGGCCACCACCGGGCAGTTATAATGGTTCTCGCCCAGGCCCTCGTCCAGATTGTAGGTCAGGCAGGGGTAGAAGATGGCGTCCAGCTTCATCTGGCTCAGCGCCTTGATGTGGCCGTGGGACAGCTTGGCCGGGAAGCAGGCGGTATCGCTGGGAATGGAGGCCTGCCCGGCCAGATACAGCCCGCGGGTGGACACCGGGCTGGTGTGCACCGCAAAGCCAAGGCTCGTCCAGAAGGCGTACCAGAAGGGCAGCAGTTCGTAGAAGCCCAGACACAGCGGGATGCCGATGGAGCCGCGCTTGCCGGGCACAGGCTTGTAGCTGGCCAGCAGCTGCTGCTTGTAGGCGTACAGATTCAGGCTGTTGTCCTCGCTTTTGCCGGTAACGGGCTTATCGCAGCGGTTGCCGGAGATGAACTTGCGGCCATCAGCAAAGGTGTTGACGGTCAGCTGGCAATGGTTGCCGCAGCCGCCGCACTTGACGCTGACCACCTGCTGTGCAAAGCTTTCCAGCTCCTGCTCGTCCATCATGGCAGAGGTGGTCTGGTTATTTTTATGGCTCTGGCGCAGGCCGTACAAAGCAGCGCCGTAAGCGCCCATCAAGCCGGCAATGTCCGGCCGGATGACCTCCACGCCCATCTCCTTTTCAAAGGCGCGCAGAACCGCTTCATTATAGAATGTACCGCCCTGCACCACAATGTTGCGGCCCAGTTCTTCCGGGCTGGAAGCACGGATCACCTTATACAGTGCGTTCTTGACCACGCTGATGGACAGGCCTGCGGAGATATTCTCGATGCTGGCACCGTCCTTCTGTGCCTGCTTGACCGAGCTGTTCATAAACACGGTGCACCGGCTGCCCAGGTCCACCGGCCGGTCCGCGAACAGCCCCAGCGCAGCGAACTCCTTGACATCATAGCCCAGTGCCTGGGCAAAGGTCTGCAAAAAGCTGCCGCAGCCAGAGGAACAGGCTTCGTTCAGGAAGATATTGCTGATGGCCCCGTCCTCGATCTTAAAGCACTTCATATCCTGGCCACCGATATCAATGATGAAATCAACGTTGGGCATAAAGTGCTTGGCAGCGGTAAAATGCGCCACCGTCTCCACCAGACCGTAATCACAGCGGAAGGCGTTTTTCACCAGTTCCTCGCCGTAGCCGGTGGTGGTGACGCTCGCCACCTGCAGCCCCGGATGCTCCTTATAAATCTTGAGCAGCTGTTCCCGGATGAGGGGCAGCGGGTTGCCCAGGTTGGGCTGGTAGCTGGTGAACAGGATCTGGCTCTTTTCGTCCACCACCACCAGCTTGACGGTGGTAGAGCCGGAGTCGATGCCGATATGCACCGGCCCGCAGTGGGCACTAAAAGCCACGCGGGGCACACTGTGGGACATATGCCGTGCGTGGAAAGCCTCGTACTCCTCCTTGCTGGCGAACAGCGGCGGCTCGCTGGCATAGGTAGCGGTAGCGGCGTACCTGTCCAGCGCAGCGGCTACCTCGGTGAGCACAAATTCCTTATCGGCATATAGGGCAGCTCCCAGCGCCACGTACAGCAGGCTGTTTTCCGGGCAGGTACCGGTCACATGCAGGGTTTCGTCAAAGCTTTTGCGCAGCACGGTGCTGAAGGTGAGCGGGCCACCCAGATAAAGGATGTTGCCCTTGATGGGGCGTCCCTGCGCCAGACCGGCGATGGTCTGGTTGACCACCGCCTTATAGATGCGGGCGGCGATATCCTCGGTGCGGGCACCCTGATTGATCAGGGGCTGCACATCGCTTTTTGGCAAACACGCCGCAGCGGGAAGCGATGGTATAGGTGCGCTGCGCCTGTTCGGCGGCCTTGTTCATTTCATCGGCGCTCATCTTCAGCAGGGTGGCCATCTGGTCGATGAATGCACCGGTACCGCCGGCACAGGTACCGTTCATACGCACCTCGGTGCCGTTGGTCAAAAACAGGATCTTGGCGTCCTCACCGCCCAGCTCGATGACGCAGTCGTTCTTAGGCATAAAGCGCTTGACCGCCACGCGGGTGGAGAACACCTCCTGCACAAAGGGCACGCCGCAGCTGTCTGCCAAGCCCATACCGGCAGAACCGGAGATGCTGAGCAGCGCCTTGCAGCCATGCAGCTGCTCGGCATCAATGCGCCGCAGCAGCTCCTGCGCCTTTTCCAGAATATGACTATAATGTCGTTCGTATGTAGAATACAGCAGTTCATCATGCTCGCCCAGCACCACACACTTGATGGTGGTGCTGCCGATGTCAAGACCTACTCTCACCTTGTTTTCCCTCCTAAGGACAAATAACCGGAGCGTAACGCCCCGGCTGCCATGGCAAACAGCCGTTTGCAGCAAAGGTGTGCAACGGCGGCTTTCTCTTTTCAGCAGCCCGCATCGCGCAGCTACGCTGTTTTTAAGCAGCATTCGCTATAAAAAATGCAGTAAATACGTTTTTGCATACACTATTATTATAATCCAATCGCGGGCAGCATTCAATCCATGTTGTCTATTTTACACGAAAAAAATAGTATTTTTTGCTCAAAAGGCTGAACTTTTTGTGAACAAGTGTTGTTTTTTCCTTCAAAAAAGCTGCCGCACAAAACGCTGTGCAGCAGCCCCTCTACATTATTAAAGCTCCTTCTCCGGGTCTCCGCGCTCCGGCATGGTGCGCATCTCCCGCACCAGCATAGCGCGCAGATGATACCGGCGCTGCTCCTGCTCGGTCTCCGTGTCGGTGCGCAGCTCCACTGTGCCGTCGGGACGGCTTTCGCCCGCATACAGCGGAATGCTTACCACCGCTCTGGTGCCCTTTTCAGGCGCAGGCTCCAGCTGCAGGCTCCAGCCCATGCGGCGGCAGCACTCGCGGCAGAGCAGCAGCCCCAACTGTGCCCCGCCCAGAAAGCTGCGGCGGTTTTCCAGCGCCGCCTGCGCATCTTCGCCGGGCAGGCCGCAGCCATCATCGGTAAAGGTCAGCAGCCATGCCGTCTGGGTGCGGCGCAGCGCAATATCGACACTGCCGCCCTCGCGGCAGGCACGCAGCGCGTTGGACAGTAGATGCAGGCACAGCAGCTCCGCATCTCTGCGGTCTGCCATTACACAGCAGGCAGTACACCCGCCGTAATCCAGCCGGATATCCACCCCAAGCTGCGCCCGGATCATATCAGACTGCGCCGCCACCTGCCGCAGCAGATCACACAGATCGACCGGATACAGCTGCGGCTTTTCGTCCCCGCGCAGAAACTCCAGCAAAGTCATAGCTTCGCTGAGGGTGCGGTCCAGCTTCACAGCAGCGGCGTTGATATCCGCCACTGCCTGCCGGGTAGACTCATCTGCACCGGTGCGGTCAAAATGCTGCTCCAGATACTCACAGTTGCGCCCGATCAGCGCCAGCGAGCGAAAACAGACCTCCTCGATCCGCTTTTGCTGATCCGCCGTAAGTGACCGCGCGTCTGTCCTTTGCTGCTTCATTGCTCTGCCTCCCGGGACACCACTTATTTATCTGTTTTCTGCCGGAGCACAGCACTTCTGACCGCATAGATCAGCTTGCCGGTGGTGGGCTTGCCGCTGCCCAGCCCCGTATCGGCTTTAAACGCCAGCCATGCAGGCCCCGGCCTTGCTTCCAGCTGATCGACCATGCGCCGGATCCCGCTGTCCACCGCAGTGACCGATGCTTCAAACTGCTCGCTCACCGCCTGCAGGATCTCCTTGCGGATCGCCAGCTTCTGGCTGGTGCTGCACACAATGCTGACCGCACAGGTGAGGTATCTGGCATTGATGTCTGCACGTGAGATGCCCCATGTCTCGTACAGCTGGCCGCACTGCTGCTCCAATTGCTGGTTTTGCTGGCCCGGCATACGGTAAAGCTGCCACAGCAGCCTTTTCAGCTCAGTGCCTTCTACGCAGTAACAGCGGTCGCAGCCTTCCGGCAGCACCGCAGCTGTTCTGCGTCGGCCTGCACACTGCACCAGCAGCACCGGCCTTTCCTTCAGCTGATACAGCTGCCGGACAAACTGCTCCATAGACATATCCGCCAGCTCACTGCACAGCACCACGGCGTCGCAGCGGGCACCCTGCTGCAGCCGCTGCAGCAGCTTTTCCCGCTGCAAAAAGCAGGTACATTCAATGGCGCTTCCCTGTTCCTGCAGATAGCGCTTTTGAACACGGAGTTCCTTCAGATCATAGCTTGCAAGGGCAACCCGCAGCTGGGCTGTTCGCTCACTGTTCACACCAAGCGCCGCCTTTCCCTCCTGCCGGGTCGACAGCCGTCAGCTCTGTGACAACATCCTGCCAGATCTCCGGCTGAACTCCATTCTCGCACAGATAGCGCAGGATCCGATAGCAGAATCTCCGGCGCAGCCGCAACATACTGACTGTCCACCCGCTGTCGGCTGCCCAGCCTGCATAAGGTCAGTCGGCAGCCTTGTGTGCCCTCCACCTCCATGGCATACACCAGCGTATACGCCTTCTGCAAGCCATCAATGGCAGAATACTGCCGGATCATGGGTGAAAATGTACGTTCCATTTCAGTTCCTCCTTCCGCAAGGGCATTGCTTTTTTGCCTTGAATGTCCTTTTTTTTTGTATGGGGCAGGAGAAACCATTACAATCCTAAAAAATGTTTGTCCATGTCTGGTTTATTCTGTTTTCAGAAATGTGTCGTCAGTTTTTTTTTCCAATTCCGACACATTTTTCATGCGGCGCAATGGGTGTCCGTGTTTTGTTCCGTGCGCCGCTGACAATTTTAGAATAGCACGTTCGCCCCGTAAATTCAACCGGTATCTTTTTCCGTTTTCTCTTTTTTGTCCTATACACGCAGATAAACGCCGGCTTTGTCCTTCCTGCTTTATCTTGTCATGGTTTATTCACAAGATTTTGCTATAATAGATTATATATTGTCTGTAACTCTCACCTACTTTGATCCATAGGCTCAGCGCCCGGCGGCGCGGTACCGGAAAGGCACATCTATGCTCAAACTCAAACAGATCAACAAGGAATACAAGACCGGCGAGCTGGTGCAGCACGCACTGAACAACGTCAGTCTGAACCTGCGGGACAACGAATTCGTCGCCATCCTCGGCCCCAGCGGCTCCGGCAAGACTACCCTGCTGAACATTATCGGCGGTCTGGACCGGTATGACAGCGGCGATTTGATCATCAACGGCATCTCCACCAAAAAGTATACTGACCGCGACTGGGACTCCTACCGCAACCACACCATCGGCTTTGTGTTCCAGAGCTACAACCTGATCCCCCACCAGACCGTGCTGGGCAATGTGGAGCTGGCGCTTACGATCTCGGGCGTTTCCAAGGCCGAGCGCCGCCGCCGCGCCACCAAGGCTTTGGAGGAGGTGGGTCTGGGCAACCAGCTGCACAAGCGCCCCAGCGAGATGTCCGGCGGGCAGATGCAGCGTGTAGCCATTGCCCGTGCGCTGGTGAACAACCCCGATATCCTGCTGGCAGACGAGCCCACCGGCGCACTGGACAGTGAAACCAGCATCCAGGTCATGGAGCTGCTCAAGGAGGTGGCCCGTGACCGGCTGGTGGTCATGGTCACCCACAACCCGGAGCTGGCCGAGCGCTACGCCACCCGCATCGTAACGCTGAAGGACGGCGTCATCTGCTCCGACTCCATGCCCTACGAGCCGGACACCCAGACCCTTTGCGGCCCCCGTGCACAAGAACATGGGCCGCTCGTCCATGTCGGTGCTCACCTCGCTGACTCTCAGCTTCAACAACCTGCGCACCAAAAAAGGCGCGCACCCTGCTCACTGCCTTCGCCGGTTCCATTGGCATCATCGGTATTGCGCTGATCATCTCCCTGTCCACCGGTGTCAACAACTACATTGACGACATGGAGCGCTCCACCCTGTCGGAGTACCCGCTGCAGATCATGAGCAGCGGCATGGATCTTTACTTGCCATGCTGGACTCTTCCCGCGTTCCGTCGGACAGCTCCCAGAGCACCACTCCAGGAAGAAGACATGGTGCCGGTCCGGCAGATGCTGGCACAGCAGATGGTGTCGGGCATCACCACCAACGACCTCAAGTCCCTCAAGCAGTATCTGGACCACCGACACCAGTTGCATCGACAATGCCACCGCCGTGGAGTATGCCTATAATGTGTCGCCCCAGATCTACCGGCAGGACCCCGACGGCACCGGCAGGTGAACCCGGATTCCTCCCTGTCCTCGCTGGGCATCAGTCCGAGCACCTCTTCCAACAACATCATGTCCTCCATGATGAACACCAGTGTGTTCTGCGGAACTGCCCCAGACCCCGGAGCTGTATGCATCCCAATACGACGTCAAGGCCGGCCGCTGGCCGGAAGCCTACAACGAATGCGTGCTGGTGCTGAGACGCCACCGGCAGCGTGACCGACTACGCCCTGTACGCGCTGGGCATGCGGGACAACGCCGAGCTGGACAAGATGATCCAGCAGTTTGCCCAGAACCAGAACGTAGACGTGCCGGATGACTTCAAGACCTATTCCTATTCCGATTTTCTAGGCAAGCAGTTCAAGCTCATCAGCAGCTCCGACCGCTATGTCTACGACGAGACCTACAGCTTGTGGCGAACGATAAATCCGATGACACCGACTATATGAAGCAGGTGGTGGCCAACGGCACCGACCTGACCATCGTGGGCGTGGTGCAGCCCGCCGAGGCCATTCTTCTGCTGCCATGCTGTCCTCCGGCATTGGCTACACCCACGACCTCACCCTCACGTCATCGAGCAGGCCAAATCCAGCGCCATCGTGCAGCAGCAGATGGCCGACCCCCAGATCAATGTGTTCACCGGCGAGGAGTTCGGTGCCGACAACAGCACTTCCTTCGATATGTCCTCCATGTTCTCGGTGGACACCGATACGCTGAAGAACGCTTTCCAGTTTGACACCAGCGCCCTGAAGTTTGACCTGAGCGGCGCCTTTGATCTGAGCGCCGGTTCCTTCGACCTCTCTTCCCATCATGCTGGACCCGGACAACTTCTCACTGGACCTGGGCGACCTGCCGCAGCTGGACATGGACATGAGCAGCGTGTTTGAGAACATGGATCTGTCCATCTCCCCGGAGGCCCTGCAGAATATGATGCAGAAGATCCTGAACGGCTACAAGGACTATGTGGTGGGCAACGGCATCCTGAATCTGGACAAGATCAGCTTCTCCGCCTATATGCAGACCGAGCAGTTCCAGCAGCTGCTGGCCAACTCCATGAGTGAACTGCTGGCCGACGCCAACCTGCAAGAGCAGTTCTCCGCCGCCATGCAGACCGTGATGGAGAGCTACTCTGCCCAGATCAGCCAGGCCCTGCAGAGCCAGCTGAGCACCGCCATGAATACGGCCATGCAGCAGATGGGCACCCGGATCAGCCAGCAGATGGAAAGCGCCATCCAGAAGAACATTGCCCAGCTGGGCAGCCAGATGGAAAATGCCCTGAAGATCGACGCCAGCGCCTTCCAGAATGCCATCCACATGAACATGACGCAGGAAGAGCTGGCTGAACTGATGAAGTCCTCCATGCTGTCCTCCACCTACGACGGCAATCTGCAGAGCCTGGGCTACGCCGACCTCGATGACCCCAGCACCATTTCCATCTACCCGAAGGACTTTGACTGCAAGGCCCTGATCGTGAATGCACTGGACGCCTACAATGCCTCCGCCGAGGCAAATGGCGAGGATGACAAGGTGGTGCGCTACACCGATGTGGTGGGCACCCTGATGACCTCGGTGACCAAGATCATCAACATGATCAGCAACATGCTGGTGGCCTTTGTGGCCATCTCGCTGGTGGTGTCCTCCATCATGATCGGCGTCATCACCTATATCAGCGTGCTGGAGCGCCGCAAGGAGATCGGCATTCTGCGCGCCATCGGCGCTTCCAAGCACAACGTCTCGGAGGTGTTCAACGCCGAGACCTTCATCATCGGTCTGTGCTCCGGCTGTATGGGCGTGGGCCTGAGCCTGATTCTGCTGATCCCCGGCAACATGCTCATCCACTCCATTGCCGACAGCGCCTCGGTCACGGCAGCCCTGCCGCTGCAGGCTGCACTGGTGCTGATCGCACTGGCCACACTGCTCACCATTCTGGGCGGCCTGATCCCCGCCAAGAGCGCCTCCAAGTGCGACCCCGTCAAGGCCCTGCGCTCGGGTGATTCCCGGCAGACAAAACACAAGCGGACGGTTCCCCGATCGGGCAGCCGCCCGCTTTTTGCATTGCGGCGCATCTTGTGCTAAAATAAGAAAAAACACAAAGGAGCCTTTTCCATGCCCAACATCATTGAGATCACTGATTTTTCCGCGCCGGAGCTGGACGTCTACGCCCGCCTGACCCAGGCCCAGCTGCGCAATCGACTGGAGCCGGAAAAGGGCGTTTTTATTGCCGAGAGCCCCAAGGTGATTGCGCGGGCGCTGGATGCCGGCTACCAGCCGCTGTCCCTGCTCATGGAACGCAAACAGATCACCGGCTCGGCCCAGGACATCCTGACCCGCTGCGGGGACGCCCCGGTATACACGGCCGACCGCGAGTGCTGGCCCGCCTGACCGGCTACGAACTGACCCGCGGCGTGCTGTGCGCCTTCCGCCGCCCCGCGCCCCGCACAGTAGAGCAGGTATGCCGGGATGCCCGCCGGGTGGCTGTGCTGGAAGGCATCGTGGATTCCACCAACGTGGGCGCCATCTTCCGCAGCGCTGCCGCGCTGAACATGGACGCAGTGCTCATTACGCCCCTCCTGCTGCGACCCGCTGTGCCGCCGGGCGGTGCGCGTGAGCATGGGTACGGTGTTCCAGGTGCCCTGGGCGCAGATCGGCACCACCCCCCCTGCCGACTGGCCGGAACACGGCATGGCACAGCTGCACGCTCTGGGCTTCAAGACCGCTGCCATGGCCCTGAGCGACCGTTCGGTGAGCATCGACGACAGGAGTGAATGTTTTTGAACACACGCTCCAATTCTCGGTCAATCAGGTCTGGCGGGTAAAACATCGTGTCGCCCTTGCTGATTTGTTCCTTGCGGATATGTCCTGCAAAGGGGTACACATCTTCAAAAAGGAAACAGTGAATCCGAAACAGGTGCGTTTTGGTAAAACGTCCCTTGATTGGCTCCTGCAGCAGAGCCATCTGTTTTACCGCCGTAAATTCCTCTTCGGCCTGTTTAAGTTCTGCTTTGTCACGGATGTCCAGCTTGTTGATCAGAACATCCGTATCAGGATAGCAGTACATAGACTGCACCGTGGTGTAGACATCATACTTTGAGAACATAATCAGCCCTTCTTCGCGTACTTTGCACGCAGTTCATTCACGATTTGCTGATAGCTGGCTTGACCGCTGCCAATGCGGTCAAGGTTGCTGCGCGTATCTTTGCTGATGGTCATGCCTTCAATGGCAAAGGTTCCATACACATTGCGGAGGTTGCTCTTGTGTGTTGGGCAGGGGTAGTATACTTGACGCTCATGGTTTGGCCTCCTTCTGATCTACATAATACTATATAAAGTTTATCGTGTATGAGTCCTATTGTCAATTTACAACTTGTTGTCAAATGTAAAAAGCGCAGCTTCCATTCATTCAAAGTTGAAGTTGCACTTTTACGGTATATCGTATTTTATTGTGAATTGGGATGCGATACATCTGAACCCCTGTGAGCTATATCTCAAGGGCCTGTAGCTCACTTGTCCGCCAACCATATTACGCCCCAAACAGCTTCATCTTGAAAATCAGCGGCTTGGAGACCATATTTGTGACCAAGAAAGGTAGTTTAAATGGCAGAACATTTTATATGGACGAATATACGTTGATTTTTCTTTTCTCACAGTGCATAAGGTGTGCACAAAAGCGATATTGCTGGGAGAGCGTTCGGTTCGCATCCGAGAGGTCAAGGGTTCGAATCCCTCTAGGTCCATAAAAACAAAACGTCCTGCCGTATCCCGGCAGGGCGTTTTGCTTTTTATGCTGACCTAGAGGGGGATTTAAAGAAGGGCGGCCAGCCGCAGCTGGCAAGGGTTCCAGCCAGTAGGAATGTCTGCCGGGGATGCCGTGTGCTTTAGCCGCCATCGTTTTTGAAATTCCGAAAGTTCAAAGCTGCCATCAGGCATCCAAACGTACCCGCCCAGAGAAGGCCAGTATAGAGGCATACTTGGAGAATGGCAAAAATCACCCCTGCGATCAGCAGCAGGATGCCAGCCGTTAACAGCAGACGTACCAATAACTGCTCCATCTTAGATATCCCTTTCTGTGCGAAGATAGTGCTGCACCCGGTGGACATCCCCGAACGAACTGCAACGTACCACAAGGACTGAGCCATTGCTCCGGTAGGCATCGGCGTATTCAGCGACACCGGAAGCAGTGCCGCCCGCACCTTGTAGGGAATCTTGTTTTCCGCCATAAAGATCCGCAAACGCTCCAGCCGCGGGGTGGAGTACAGAGTTTCAAATTCGACCCACGGCTCTTTTCTCCCAAAAATCAATCTCAAAAAATTCACAGAAAGTCCTTTCCGGTGTCAAAAAGACGCAGGGCAGCTTGTTTTCACAAGTTCTGCACTGCGTCTGAGCGTCTGGCGTCTTGATTGATGATAAGATTTATAATTCCAGCCGCATGGAGATCCGTTCCTGATATCCAGCGTTCCGAGAACGAAAACCTTTTGGGTTTCTGCCATATTCCACAAACCCTGCTGTCTGGTACATGGAGATTGCTCTTGCGTTTTCTGCCACCACATCCAGTTCCAACTGCGCATATCCAGCGGCTTTGGCACATTGGATACAGGCTCCCATCAAGGCTCGCCCGATCCCCAGGCCCCAATACTCTTTTAGGATACTGATGCCAAATTCGGCACGATGCGTCACTTTATACTGCGCTCCGATGGCATCGATCCCGGCAGTTCCTGCCACTTTACCATCCACAAAGGCGATCAGTTCGATCTCATTCGGTTTCTTGTCCGACTGGATGCTCTGGGTCACAAATTTCCCCTCCCGGAACAATGCGTATGTTGTGACAGGTGCGGGTACATTTTGTGCCGTCTCTTTTTCGGTGATGTGAACGGTTTTGAACGGGATCCCATGTTCCTTTGCAGCCTCCTGCACCTTTGGCACCCAATAATAGGTGTAGGGGCACTGGTCGGTATAATAAAGGACAAAGCCGTTTTCCTCCACCTTGGGATGCTTGGCACAGTCCTTGAATCTTGGCGGCGGGGCATTCTCTGCAAGGGGCAGGCACATGAGGTTAATGCCGCAATCGGAGATGTCTGAGGCCTTGAATCCCTTATGGGTCAAAAACTTGGAGTCAGCGAGAAATTCCCGTTTGCGTCCCTCGGCACACAGAATGCAAACGCCGTTTTTGCCCTGCGCCTTGGCATCCCGAAGACATTCTTCCAGCAGTTCGCTGGAATAGCCGTGCCCCTTCAGGAGCCGGAGACCCACAGGCAGTTGATATAAAGCCAGCCTGCCGCATCAATGGGTACCCATGCGTTTTCTGCCGGGATGTACTCGATAAAGCACTTGCCCCGCTCCGCACTGCGGTAAAAAACCAGCCCCTCCTCAAAGCGCTGCTTGAGCCATTCCTTCTTGGCAAGGCTCTGTTTGCCGGACATGGCACAGCAGATGTGTTCCCTGTCGATGTTTTCTTTGGTAACTCTGATATAGTCCATCGTCCATCTTTGTCCATCCTTCTCCGGTTTCTCCTACGGCTTACCGCATCCGTCCATCGCCGCCCATCAAGGCGGTCATTTCTTCAATATAATCCAGCGGGAACGGCGGAGCACACAACGGCTTCATGGCAATGCTCATGAGCTTCATGGGGTTGTCGTCTGCCGCCACCCGGTTGGAGCTGAGCTTTCCGCAGCGTTTGCAGCGGTGGATGATGGCCCATTCGCCGCCCTTTGCGTACCCAGACAGCCACCGGCTCCATGATGCCGCCGCAGTCGGAGGCACGGTCGCCGGGTTCTTCGTCCACATGAAGGCTGGACAGGCAGTTGGGGCAATGGTTGCGGTGGTCGCTCCCGGCATTTTGCGGGGTGCAGACCCGTCCGCAGACTTTGCAGGTAAAGGTATCGTTGCAGGCGTGAGTCTTATAGTAACCTTTTTCAAAGGTCTTGCGTTTGTTTTCACGATTCATGGTATCGTCCTCCTGAAGAATTGTGTCTGTTCGTCTTCGGGAGGAATGGCTTGTGATGTCTGCCAGACCTCCCGGTCAGCCCACAAGCTCCAGTGCAAATGTGTTGTGTTTCAAAAAGTTCTCCTTTGATTTTAGCATTTATGGCGTTTTTCTACTTCAATATAAAATTCAAAATTCCTTTATTTCTTACCTCCCTCAATGTTAAAGGTACGGAAGAACAGCTTTACATGGGAGTCCAGCTTTGCAAGGCTTTCGGCTTCCCGTTCCGGCTGGCGGTCGCAGACACTGAGCAGGGTGATGACCGGGGAAACGTACATCCATGCCAATGTATCCGGGTCCTCATTCCGAATTTCGCCACCTGCGATCAGGGAGCGGAAGATTCCTGCATGGTAAGCGATCATACGGTCCACATAGCGTTCCGAGAACAGTGCTGCAAGCTCCGGGGAGCGGAACTGTTCCAGGGTCATCATGCGGCGGAACTGACTGACCTGCTTATCGTGCAAAGAATACAGGAAGATCTGCCGAACTTTTCCGCAAGAGCCTGCTCCGAAATATGAGAAAACGTAGGGCAGTCCTGCTTTACATTCTGCACATGAATGTCGATCCTGCCCGTATCTTTTTTTTCGTAGTGGGCAGCCGTTGATTCTACAATGGCATCAAAAATCGCCTGCTTGCTGGGGAAGTGGTTGTACAGCGAGGGAGCCTTGATGCCGACCGCTTTTGCAATTTCACCCACGCTGACCGCATCGTATCCTTTGGTCGAAAACAGTTCCAGAGATTTTTCCAGAATGCGCTGCTTGGTATCTTCCATTTTTCTTTGCCCTTCGCTAACTAATATTCGTTAGTTCTACTATAATCAAAAAAGTTCCCATTGTCAAGAGCTTTTCAACAGAAACATAATCGTTGCTGCTTAGCGGCGATCATCAGCGCTTTTTGAAATGCCAACGGGTTTCAATGGGTACGCCGCAGTTCGCACTGCATCTGTTTTTACAGCCGCAGCGTATAACAAAAACGCAGCCGCCCTGCAAAAACAGGACAGCTGCGCTTTTGTTATTTATCCGGCAGTGCTTATCAGGAGGTTATGCTTTCTCCTGGCAGTAGCGGCTGCTTTCTTGTTGATCTTGCTCTGATTATACATCGAGAACACGATGACCAGAATGGCCACAGCGAGACCATGGCGATGGGAGAGGTGGTGATGGCAAAGAAGTTGCCGCGCTGGATGTTCATGTAGCGGACGAAGTTCTTTTCGCACATGGGTCCCAGAATAAGAGCCAGCAGAATGGGCGAAAGCGGGAACTCGTACTTATTCATCAGCCAGCCAATGATGCCGAAGGCTACGCAAACGCCCACATCAAAGGCATTTTTGTTGATGGAGAAGGCACCCAGCAGAGAGATGACCAGAATGATGGGGTACAGCATCTTTTTCTCCACCGAAACGATCTTGGCAAAGAAGCGGACGCCCAGACAGCCTACAGCCAGCATACAGAGGTTTGCCAGCATCAGAGCCGCAAACACGCGGTAAACGGTGGGCAGCTCAGTGACATACATCATGGGGCCCGGGGTGATGCCCTTCATGATAAAGGCACCCAGCAGGATCGCGGTGACGGAGTCGCCGGGAACACCCAGAGACAGCCAGTATGAACATTTCGCTAGGGCCAAAGTTCATGGCCATATCAGCCACCAGCGGAGAGAGGAAGGTCATGACCAGAGCACCGATGACGCCGCCGCAGAAGGAAGCGAACATTGCAACGGACAGAGCCTTGCCGGCCTGTCCCTTCTTGCACATGGGGTAACCGTCCAGCAGGGTGGCGGCAGCAGCCGGGGTGCCGGGGGCATGGATCAGGATGGCAGAGATAGAGCCGCCGTACATACCGCCGCAGTAGATGCCCAGCAGCAGGCCGATGGACGGGATCAGATCCATACCAAAAGAGAACGGAATGAGCAGCGCCACACCCATGGTGGCGGTCATGCCCGGGATCGCGCCCAGCAGAACGCCGCCGTTCAGGCTGTTCCCCTGCCGAAAAAAGCCGATTTTTATGCATCTGCAGCACAGGCACAGCAGTCCCCGTACCTTTCCGCAGCCTGCTTTTCAGTCCTTTTATTTCCCCTTTTTACGGTACCGCGGCTTTTTGCAGCAGTTTGCATTTTTTCACGCAAACGCCCCAAAGCTGCATATCCAAAATACGCAGTTTTGGAGGCGGAGCTTTAAAAAATTCGCGCTGCTCCGGCAGCAATATCGTCAGAAACAGTACCGCAGCTATATTTTCCTCCCAAGAGAGCGGAATGGTACTGTCATAAAGCTGCGCAGCCATTTTGCATCGTCTTGACAAGCCTGTTTTTTCTGATTACAATACTATAAATACACAAGCAGCATCCGCAAACTGCATCTCACAAGTATGCCGTTCTGACAGGCACTATTTTTAAAAAATACGATAAAAAGTCCGCAGACGGTCTTTTTGCAGCCTGCTGCCATAAACCTCCGGGAAAGGATCTTTGCATGGAACCAAAAACAAAACAGTATCTGCTTGTTACCGTTGTAGGGGTAACGCTTTTTTGTAGCGCTGCTACGGCTCTCTGCCGTTCTGGCCTTTGCCGCAAAGCTCATAGATCTGATACTGCCCATTCTGGCGGGCGGCATTCTGGCGCTTTTCTATCAACGTGCCCATGACCGGTCTGGAAAAGCGGCTGAACCGCCTGTTCGGCAAGGCCAAAAAGCAGCCCTCGGAGAAAGCCCTCCACCTTCTCAGCTTCTTCATCACCCTGCTGGGCGTTGTGCTGGTGCTGGTGCTGGCGCTGACTTTGCTGATCCCGGAGCTGGTACAGTCCTTCCACAGCCTTTATGTGCAGATCGAAGCCAACATCCCCCGCTGGACTGCCTATCTCAACGCACAGGATACTGACATGGGCTGGCTGATGAACTGGCTGGAGGGCATCGACTGGGAGCAGCTGCTTCGCAGGGTCACTGACAGCATCGATACCGTGCTGGTCAATGCAGTAGGTGCAGTATCTGCCACGGTAAATATCGTGGTGACTGCATCCTTTGCGCTGATCATCTCCATCTATATGTCCCTTGGGACGGAGAGCCTTGGCCATCACGCCCGCACACACACTGGTGTGTGCCTACCTGAAGCCCGACCACGCCGCCGGAGTCCTGAAATTCTGCCGGCTGTTCCGTCAATCCTTCGCAAGCTTTCTGACAGGACAATGCAGCGAGGCGGTGATCCTTGGCGTTCTGATGGCCCTTTGCGTTTTCCATTTTCAGGATCCCCTACGGCAGTCTGGTGGGGGTGCTGACCGCCATCTGCGCCATCATCCCCCCCTATGTGGGTGCACTGATCTCCTGCGTAATCAGCGTGTTCCTTGTGCTGCTGGTTGACCCTGTGCTGGCCGTGCGCTGCCTTATCGTGTATCTTGCCGTACAGTTTATTGAAAACCAGTTCATCTATCCCCGTGTGGTGGGAAAGTCCGTAGGGCTTTCCCGCTTTACACCCTTGTTGCCGCCATGATCGGCGGAGAGCTCTTTGGCATCATCGGCATCATCTTCTTTATCCCCCCGGCGGTGGTCACGGCGGTGTGCTTTCTTTTATCGCAGCTCTTCCAGCAGAGCGGTGCAGCCCTCCAGCACATCCTGCCATGTGGCTTCAAAATCCCCGGTGTACCACGGGTCTGCCACATCGCCGGGGCGACTGGTGTGCTCCATCAGCAATGAGACCTTATGCTCCGGGTCACTGCCCACAAACCGCACCATATTCCGCAGGTTGTTGCGGTCCATGGCGATGAGATAATCGTAGGTCTCATAGTCCCGCCGGGTCATCTGCCGGGCGGTCTTGCCTGCACAGCAGATACCATGCTCAGCCAGTTTGCGCCGGGCGGGCGGATAGACCGGGTTGCCGATCTCCTCGGTGCTTGTGGCCGCCGAGGCGATCTCAAACCGCCCGGAAAGCCCGGCCTTTTCCACCAGATCCTTCATCACAAATTCTGCCATGGGGCTGCGGCAAATGTTGCCGTGGCAGACAAACAGCACCTTCTTCATTTTACTCTCCCAGCACCTCGCCCAGTGCCAGCACGGCGTTACGGACGCATTCCGGGCAGGGGCAGAGCGGTGCGCCGGTCTCCACACCCTTCAGATCTTTACAAATGGTAGCGCCGCACTTTTCCTGAAAGCTTTGCAGCAATTCCTTGGAGATACGGGGCGTGCCCTTGCCGTTGGTGATGACGCCTGCCACCATCACTGCGCCGATCAATGCGCCGCAGGTGCTTTCCATGCAGCCCATACCGGCGGCATAGCCTGCGCCCAGCTTCATCAGGGTATCGGTGTCCACCGGCAGCTTGTCCTCGAATGCTTTCAGCACTGCCTGTGCGCAGTTGCACTGTCCGGCTGCTTTCCAGCCTGCGGCATGTTCATTTTACAGTCCTCGTCTTTCATTAATCCGTTCCGGTTCACTGCGTCATGATGATGAGCACCGGCAGCACGCCCTTGATGCCGCCCTTGACCACCTTGCTGCCGCTGGACGAGCTGGCGAACAGACCACCGGCAGATGGGGATGTACACCGAGAACATCACCAGCATAAACACGGCGGGCACCGGACAGCACGTTTTTGGCCGGTCCATGGCCGCTTTCGGCCGTTTCCCTGCAGCACGTTTTTTCCATGTGCTGCCGCCGCTTTCGGCTGCAGAGAGCGGTCCACGCTTTTGCACAGCTTTTTGCCAAAGGGCAGCAGGATCAGAAAGCCGCTCAGCATACCCACGCTCATCAGGATCATCACCACGCCAAACTGCCGTCCGGTGGCGCTTTCCAGCATTTCTGCAGAGGATGCGTAGCCCAGCACCTGCGCAATGGAGCTGGAGATCATGGTTTCATACGAGAGCGAGCCGATGACCGACAGCCGCCACCAAGCCCACACGCTGCCCAGCACCGCAATGAGCACGAACAGGCCCACCACGATGGAAAGGCTGGGCACAACGGAAAAAAATAAGGCTCGATTTGATCACGTTGCTCAGTTCCTTGCGTGTGATGCCCAGCTCCAGACAGTGGTCGTAGGCCTTTTTTGAGATAGACCAGCGAGAATGCGGAAATATAAAAAAACCGCCGAGGATGTCTCCCAAAACGGGAAGCATCCTCGGCGGTATTCGTTTAGCGAGTGTATTGCGGTCTGCAAGCATCCTTATGCAAAACTTTCTGTCCGCATCAAAGGTATTTCTGGATGGTCGGCACAAGGATATTCATATTGATCGGCTTTGCGATATGATCGTTCATTCCGACATCCAATGCTGCCTGTTTATCTTCGGAAAAAGCATTTGCCGTCATGGCGATGATAGGGATGCCCGCCTTTTGGGGGTCATCCATCCTCCGTATCTTCTTTGCCGCATCGTAGCCGTTCATCACCGGCATCTGGATATCCATAAGGATCAGCCGGTACGTTCCGTTCGCAGCCTTTTCCAGCATATCCACGCATTCCACGCCATCTTTTGCGCGGTCTACCGTGCAGCCTTCTTCCCGCAGCAGTTCGCTGGCGATCTCTGCATTCAGGTCGTTGTCCTCGGTCAGCAGGATCTTTACACCGCACAGGCTCTTTTCGTCCGAAGGAGTGGTCTCTCGTTTCGCCTGTGTTTCCTCCTGCGATGCAATGCGGCTGGGAATGGTGACAGTAAATGTGGAGCCCACACCGATCTTGCTCTCACTTCCACGGTGCCGCTCATCAGCCCGACCAGCTTTTTCACAATGCCCATTCCGATGCCGCTGCCCTCCACCTTGCTGACGGTGGAGGTGCGCTCTCGCTCAAAGGGTTCAAAGATATGCTTCTGGAACTCCTGCGACATTCCGATGCCGTTATCGGCAACCGTGATCACCGTATTGCACCAGCCCTCTTTTTCGCCGGGCTTCTGCGTGATATCACAGCAGATTGTGCCGCAGGCACCGGTGTATTTGACCGCGTTGCTGACAAGGTTCGTGCACACCTCGGTCAGGTGCGGGATATCCGCATAGACATACGGATACAGCAGCTGTGTCGTCACCATAAGCGTCTGCCCCTTGCTGTCTGCCTGATTCTGGAATATCGCAATGCAGTTGCGGAAATCTTTTTCGATATCCGAAACAGAATATTCGATCTCCGTTTTGTCGTTTTCAATGCGGGCAAGATCCAGCACATTGTTCAGCAGCATCAGCAGGTTCTGTCCGCACACCTGAATGTTCTCCATGTATTTTTCCAGCTTTGCAGGGTCGTCCAGATGCCGGGAGGCAAGGTCTGCATAGCCGATAATGGCGTTCATGGGCGTGCGGATATCATGCGACATATTGAACAGGAAGGTGGATTTGGCGCGGTTCGCACTTTCCGCGTTTTCCACAGCGACCTGCAATTTTGCATTCAGTTCCTGCGTATCGTTTGCGGCTTTTCTTGCAGCAGCTTCGGCTTTACGCGCCTTCTGGAGCAGCTTCAAAATCGTGAGCAGAACAACTGCAACCGCAATGCTGCTGACCAGCAGAACCATAAAGAAGTTATCCTTTATAAAATCGATCAGGGTAACCTTCCGCGAGGAGCTCTTATACATCGCAAGCGCGCCGGCAAGCATATTAACAGGCATTGCCTTGATCGTTTTGTTCAGGATGGACAGCAGGCTGCGGTTTCCGCTATTGACCGCAAAGCAGGATCTTACAGGGTTTACCAGCGGAACGCTGTAAAAGCTGTATTTCTTGCTGTATTTATTCTCACTGCTGATCCCGGTAACAAAGCAATCCGCCTGTCCGTCGTTGACCAGCTTTGCGGCATCCTCCTGTGTATCGCAGTCCACGATCTCCCACTGCGGGTAATAAAACGCAAGGTACTTTTTCAGGGAGAGCTTGTTTTGGGGAACAGCAATGCGGTTTACATTGTTTTCGTTAAAGTACTGTTTGTTCGTGACCGCCATCAGGTTGGTGATCCATGTTGTGTTGGTACGGGCAAAGTGATACTCTTCCGCCAGATTGGGGTTCTGGTCGCAATGGAAGATCATGTCGATCTCGCCCGATTTCAGCGCATCCAGTTCTGCTTCCTTGCTGTCATAGCCGACCAGCTGGAATTCCAGTTCCTGATTGCCCAGACAATCTGCTGCAAACTGAATATAGTCCGTGATTGCCCCGGTAAGCTTCCCGGTGGCAGGGTCAAAGGTGCTGACGCCGCTGTCGCTCGTCAGAAAGCCCATCCTGATCGCGCCATGCTCTGTGAGCCACGCCTTTTCCTCCCCCCGTAAGGATGGGCGTATAATCCATTGAGAAATATCTTTTGTACAGATCTGCCGTATAAAAAGGAGCCTCGTCCTCCACCGCGCGCATCGCACTGTCCAGTTCTTCCTTGAGATCAGGCCGGTTTTTGTTGATCGCATAGTAGATGCCGGATTCTCCCACACGGGTTATGGTCGAGATGCCACGCTCTGCCCAGAAGGATTCTTCCAGAGAGACAAAGCAGTCGATCTCGTAGTTTGCCAGTTTTTGCTTTACATCCTCGTTGTTGGAGACGTTGACGTGTTCCGTTTTCAGGCCGTATTTTTCTTCCCATTCGGTCAGCATCACTTCCGGTTCCGTTCCCATCAGAACACCGATCTTTTGCCGTTCAGCGTTTTGAAATCGGAGGCGGAGATGTCTGCGCGTGAGAGATCGGCGTAGAGGTAATATTTTTCCACTCCCATCGGCTCGTCCGAAAACAGCATCTCCCCGGCGCGGTCCTCCGTGTAGGAAATATCGCCCATGATGTCGATCTCGCCGTTTTCGAGCTTTTCAAAGCAGTCTGACCAGTCGCAGGTCACATACTCGAACTGCCAGCCCGTATAGCCGGATAAGGTCTCCAGCAATTCGTAGCCGTAGCCTTTTCTTGCGCCTTTCTCGTTGACATAGTTGAAAGTATCCTCAAACGAGCCGACACGGACGACCTTTGCAGGGGCGGTCTCTGCGGCAGCTTTCACAGGGAGCACGGCTGACAGCAACAGCAGCAGGCTCAGCATCACACAGGCGCTTTTCCGCAGCAGGGTCTGCATGGTTTCGCTCGTTCCAGAGTTTTTCATTTTATCCAATCTTTCTCCGCCCCAGACGGTCTCATTCCGGCTTTATTTTCACTTCACCGATTTCAGGAAGGTGCTTGCAATATCTTGTTCTGCTGTCAGCAGCTTTTTGAATATATACCATTATATAGCTCACATTGTAACATTATCGCAGAAGCGTTTCAAGAATTTTTTCTCGTAAAGAGCACTTATTTTTACGACACGTGTTTATCCCCTACTGACAAAATACCGTTACCGCCAAAATACAGCAATGACAACAAAAAGCGAGCAGCCTTTTTCAGGTCGCCCGCTTATGAAAAGCTATCTGTTATTCATGATTTGCGGCAAGCTTTTCTGCCAATTTGCGCATAGCGTTTCTGGTTGCCGTCATAAGTCAGCAGCATTTCACGCATAAGACTTTTACCATAATCAGACGTGCAACGCCTTCCGCCCCCGATTTCAGGAGCCATTCACCGCAACGGCGGTCAAGCCGATGATCACATTCTTCGGTGTGCTGTACTTCCATCAGCTGTTGCATCACATCCCGTGCTCTGTGATAATTCTGCTGCAATATAGACAGCTGTCTTGCAATGCGGTATACTCTAACCAGATCAACATTTTTCAGGAGGAAAACCATGGCTGGAGAAAACAACAAGGTTGTCATTAGCCTGCTGTGCAAGCTTCTGCCCGCTGCTGCGCGCGGAAAGATCGTAGGGAAAATATACGGGTAACAGGCGCAACGCTCCGCAAAGTACATCTTGACAAAGTTTCCAGAATATCGTATTATTTTTTTCCAGAAAAGTCGCCAACGGGCGGCTTTTCATAAAACAGGAAGTTAGTTATCACTAACATTTAAGATCTCCGTTTTGAAACTGTGACGGAGACGCTCGCTCTGCACTGCCGTGCAGCAACACAAAAATCAACAGGAGAAGATGATGAAAAAACTCTTAAAAGCATTCTGGATCGTACTGGGCTTTCTTTGCATGGTTCTGGGCACCGTAGGGATCGTGCTTCCCATTCTGCCCACCGTCCCCTTCTACATGGCAACCCTGCTCTGCTTTGCGAAAAGCTCCCAAAAACTGCACGATTGGTTCGTAGGTACGAACTTATATAAAAAACATCTGGACAGCTTCGTTCAGAAAAAAGCCATGACCGCCGGAACAAAATGCAAGATCATCGCAATGGTCACCGCTGTTATGGCCATCGGCTTTCTATGCATGAAAAATGCGCCCATCGGCAGGGTCTGCATTGCCGTGGTGTGGGGCTGCCATTTGCTGTACTTCACCCTGCGGGTCAAGACCATAAAGCCTGCGGAACAGAAACCGGAGAACGCAGAGTAATTGCCTTCCACTGGGGCATTCATGTTCCGCTTCGCTCTACAAACGCGAAGTTATCACTCTGGCAATTCCATTTCATCATTCATTTTTACAAATCCATACTTTTCATACAATGGTCGCCCCATATCAGTTGCTTCTAATGAAATAGCTGTAATACCCTTGCTTTTTTAGTATCTCTAATCAGCATATCTAATGTTTTATAAGCAATTCCCAGTCTTCGATATTCAGGATTAGTATACATATTCATGATATAAGCCTTGTTTCCACTTGGATTGTGGTAAGTCGGCATTACTTGAAAAAAAACTAACACCACCAGCCCCTACAAAACGATTTTCATCAAAAACCAAATATGCAATATGAGAGCCGTCACAAAGCGCTTTTTGATAATAATTATAGGATTGTCTTTCAACTTCGCTCATATCCGTATCAGCAGAAAGTTTATTAGCCGCTCTTAACACCTCTATTCTCGTTTTTGTCAATATATCGATATCTTCAAGCGTTGCTCTCTTATATTTTAAATTCATATCGTGTTCTCTCCCGCAATTCCTAGTTTTCCCACTCAGTATATCACGCTTTTCGTTCTTATTTTATCTGCGGTGCATCCTTTTGCTGTCGGGTGGATCTCAGATATTCCAGCAGCGTCTGGCTCACCACAGAGCTTTCCGTCTTGGAAAGCGCCAGCCCCAGCGTCCGGCAGCAGGCAGGCTCCAGCGGGCGGGACACCACACCGGGGCAGCCGAATGCCTGCATCACCAGCTCCTGCGAGATGGTCACACCCAGCCCGCTGCGCACGAAGGACATGATCAGGGTATCGTCCCGGAAGCTGTATGAAATATTCGGCTTCACCGGGCATTTGAGCATCAGGTGCTGGATGTCATTATCACAGCCGGGCGTTTCGATGATGAGCGGATACTGAAACAGCTGCGACAGCGTTACGCTGGGTCGTGCAGCCAGCGGATGCCCCTCCGGGAACACAGCACACAGCGGGTCATCCCAGAGCGGGTAGAATTTCAGGTCGTCTGCCACAATGGACGAGAGGAAACCGCAGTCTACCTGCCCGCGGATGATCCATTCCCGGATCTCATCATAGTTGCCGTCCAGAATTTCTATCTTCACCTTCGGGTAGTTCTCCTTGAAATAATGCACCACTTCCGGCATCCAGAGCGTTGTGATGCTGGAAAAGCTGCCCACCCGCAGCTTGCCCTCCACCTTGTGGTTGATATTGAACGCTGCCTGCCGCAGCCGGGTCTTCTGGTTGGCCAGCTCCCGGATGTAGGGCAAAAGCCGTGTGCCATTGTCGGTCAGGGTCACGCCACGGTTGATGCGGGCGAACAACTTCACGCCAAGTTCTTCCTCCAACCCCGCCATCATCTGGCTGATGCCGGATTGGGTATAGTTCAGTGCCTCCGCTGCTTTGGAAAAACTGCCCGTTTCGCACACTTTCAAAAATATCTCGTATCGGTCTTTCTGTTCCCGCATCGCAAATGCTCCATAAGTAAAATTTATAGGTCATAGTAATTTTATTGGGTTTACTGATATGATACTTCATGTTATCCTATATTACAATAGTTCGTCGCAAGATAAACAAGATGCCTGCTCCAAGCAGCATCTTTTTTGCGACACGCAATCCAGCCGTTGTTGCCAACGAATCAAAATGCTGGATTGCAGTTAGGATAGGAGTTTAAGAATCATGGAAAAGAAAGCAAGCAATTTCTCCGGACAAATCGGATTTGTCCTTGCTGCCGCCGGAAGTGCGGTGGGCGTCGGCAACCTGTGGCGGTTCCCCTACCTTGCCGCAAAGGACGGCGGCGGCCTATTCCTTCTCATCTATCTGGTGCTGGTGGTGACCATCGGCTTCACCCTGCTCACCTCGGACATTGCCATCGGCCGCAAAACCAAGAAGAGCGCCATCCGCGCCTACGAGACCATGCGCCCCAAGTGGAAATTTCTCGGCATCCTCACCTTTTTTGTGCCGGTGCTCATCATGACCTACTACGCGGTCATCGGCGGGTGGATCACGAAATATGCCGTGGCCTACCTCACCGGGCAGTCTGCCGCCGCTGCTGAGGACGGCTACTTTACCTCCTTCATTACCTCGCCGGTGTCGCCGGTGGTGTTCGCCCTGCTGTTCATGGCGGTCACGGCCTTCATCGTGTACAACGGCGTGGAGGGCGGCATTGAGCGGGTGTCCCGCTATATGATGCCCATTTTGCTGGTGCTGGTGGTCGTGATCGCGGGCTACGCCCTCACCCTGCGCCACGAGGACGCCTCCGGGCAGATGCGCACCGGTCTGGAAGGGCTGCGCTACTACCTGACCCCGCACATGGAAGGGCTGACCGTCAGCCGCTTTTTGCAGATCTTGCTGGATGCCATGAGTCAGCTCTTCTTCTCCTTGAGCGTGTCCATGGGAATCATGATCACCTACGGTTCCTACGTCAAACCGGACGTAGACCTGAACAAGGCGGTGAATCAGATCGAGATTTTTGATACCGGCGTGGCTCTGCTGGCCGGTGCTATGATCATCCCCGCCGTGTATGTATTCTCCGGCACCGAGGGCATGGGCGCAGGCCCCAGCCTGATGTTCATCTCGCTGCCCAAGGTCTTTGACGCTATGGGCTTTGCCGGCACGGTGGTGGGCGTTCTGTTCTTTGTCAGCGCCATTTTTGCCACCCTTACCTCCTGCATCTCGGTGCTGGAAGCCATCACCGCCAACTGCATGGAGATCTTTCACACCTCCCGCAAAAAAACGGTGCTGGTGCTGACGGTCATCTACCTGGCCGCGTCGGCCGTCATTGCGCTGGGTTACAGCGTGTTCTACTTTGAGGTGCAGCTGCCCAACGGCTCCGCCGCCCAGCTGCTGGACATTATGGACTATGTCAGCAACAGCGTAATGATGCCTTTCATTGCCCTGCTGTCCACCATCCTGATCGGCTGGGTCATGACGCCGGATTACGTCATTGACGAGATGCAGCGGGGCGGCAAGACCTTCCGCCGCAAGAAGCTCTACCGTGTGATGATCCGCTATGTTGCCCCGGTGATGATGCTGATGCTGTTTTTGCAGTCCACCGGAATCCTTGCTTAAAAGGCTACTCTTCCATGTATCAGGACGTAAACTTCTGTATTCCCACGGAAATTGACGCCATTGAGGGTGCGTATAAGTATCGGAAAGACTAAGTATACCAGTTTTAGCGGATGGTTCTGCGGAGCCATCCGTTTTTTCTTGCTCGAATCGCGTTTTTTCTGTTTTCTCTTGACGATGCCCCGCTAATGGAGTAGGATGGTGCTGCAAAAATGAATTGCAAAAGCTCTGTTCTGAAATACCAAAGGCCGTCCGGCACCGCATCAGGACTGCCTTTGCAACTATAAGGATGTGTCTCTATGAAACTCAAACAATTTCTCCAGCAGGAAACGGTCCTCACCGCAGCCGCTGTTCTGGCCGTTGTCTCCGCCTTCTTTGTTCCGCCGGATATGCAGTATATCGGCTACATCGACCTGCGCACACTGGCGATCCTGTTTTCCCCTGATGACGGTCATGGCCGGGCTGCGGCGGCAAGGCTTTTTGATGGGCTGGGACGCACATTGCTGTCCCGCACTCACAGCACCTTTCAGCTGACGATGGTACTGGTCGGGCTGTGCTTTTTCGGAAGTATGTTCATCACCAACGATGTTTCCCTGCTGACCTTCGTTCCCTTTACGTTCGTGGTCCTGAACCGTCTGGGAGCAGATGTCCGCCGCGCTCTTCTGATCCCGGTGGTCTGTATGCAGACCGTTGCGGCAAACCTTGGCAGTATGCTGACTCCCATCGGCAACCCGCAGAACCTCTATCTTTACGGAAAAAGCGGCATGAGCATCGGAGGCTTTGTGCTTCTTATGCTGCCCTACACCCTGGTCTCTCTGCTCCTGCTGCTGGCTTGGGCAGCAATGGTCTGCCGGAAAACCTCTGCCGCCCTCTCCGTGGACGAGCTTGTTTCCTCCTCTGCATCTCAGGGAGATCAGAAAATCATCTTGCTGTATCTGGTGTTGTTTGCCGTTTGCCTGCTGTCCGTGATCCGGGTGCTGCCCTATGGCATTGCCTTTGCTGCTGTACTCCTCTGCGCCCTTTTTGCAGACCCACGCACCTTGCGGACGGTGGACTATTCCCTGCTTCTGACCTTTGCAGCTTTTTTCATCTTCATTGGCAATCTTGGCCGCATTCCCGCTTTCTCCGGCTGGCTGCAGGAGATTTTGACCGGTCGGGAAGTTCTGGTAGCGGTTCTTGCTTCGCAGATCACCAGCAGTGTTCCCGCTGCCCTGCTGCTGTCCGGGTTCACGGCAGAGACACAAGCCCTCATTATCGGCACCAATCTGGGAGGTCTTGGCACTCTGATTGCATCCATGGCCAGTCTTATTTCCTACCGGCAGATTGCACGGGAGCTGCCACAGGGGAAGAAACAGTATTTCGGGCTGTTCACCCTGTCCAATCTGATTTTCCTTGCGATCCTGCTGGGCGTGTGGTTTTTGCTCCGCTGAGCGTGGCAGCAGGCAGCGCTATGAACGTCTTTTTCCTGCTGCCCGGCAGACCTTCGCACTGAGATTTATGAAGTAAAAAAGGAGTTCTGTCACGGACGAAGGTCCGGGCAGAACTCCCTTTGGTTTTACCGTATGCACCAGCGGATGAACAGTTTTGTTTTTTCTTTATTGCGCCGCCGTCCTTTCCTCACACTGTCCCGTTTTCATTTGACGGCTTCGGATACCTGATCAGGTCATACAGCTTGCCAAATGCACCAAGCTCGTGCGTTCCGGTAAGTTCCATACCCAGATGGACATATTTGTCGCACTTGTTTTTCGCATCTGTTTCCAGAATCACCGGCACGCCCAGCCGGTCGCCCTCGGCAAAGGCAATATCCAGTACCTTTCGCATATAGCCCTGCCGCTGATATTCCTCCCGCACACAGAGAAGCCCAACGAAAATGTAGGGCTTCCTTTCCTTGTCCATGCGGTCTTGCAGAGAAGCTCCTCCTCGCTTAATAGCGATACCAAATTGCAGAAGACGCTTCAAGGTAGAGTTGTGCAGCATTCCGCAGGCGATGGGCCACATCGTCTTGAGTCCCATCTTCTCCTTTGGCAGCTTGTAGGCGATATAGCCCTCGCCCCGCTCGCTGGTGGTATGTAGAAAACCGCCCCGCAGTACTCCGCGCACATAAGCACAGATATAGTTTGCCGTGGCATCTTTCCCGGAAAAGGCAGCGGCCATTCCCGTTTCCTCTTCGTAGTCATAATAGCCGAAAGCGTGGCCGATATCACGGATGGATTTTTCGTCTAATGTTGTAACTTTCATTGTTTCACTTTCCTGATTCTGCTGCGCATCTGCCACTGTCTCGCTGTCTGCCAGAAAGTGCTCCATGCCAATATGTCTCCCCGCTATTATCGAACCTTCATGCAAAAATCACAGCGATCATTGCCGCGCCCCAGCGTCATGGTTCTCTCCCAGATCAGTTTCGGATGCAGCCCGGTATAGCTGATGTCATCACTGTCACAAAAACAGCGGCACAGCTCCGGGCAGCCGTATTCTGCACAGGTGTCGTGATAGGGACACTTCATCATATCCACACGCCATATGCCGTTGCCGGCCTGCAGCTCTTTTGGGTCAAAGCCCGCTGCCGGGCCGAAAACGCTCCGGGTGGATTTGACGAAAACGCCGGGAACAAGGCGGTAAAGCCCCGGTATGTGCAGCAGGGCAGCAAGCTGTTTGTGGCTCGTTCTCGCCAGGCGCTCCACATAGCCGTGAACGGTTTGCAGTGCTTCTTCTTTCGGCATGACCCGCTGCAAGGTTTCGTAGGCCGCAACGCCCGGTAATATTTGTCGCTGGAGGTGGTATTGCTTCTCCTTGCTTGCATCTGCATTTTCAGCCAGCAGCACATTCAACCGCGCATCAAAAAAAGCATTCAGCTCCTTGGCTTGCGAAGGAAAACTCTGGGCCGCAGTCTCCCGAAAATCACGGGAGAGATAGGTTTCCTTCATCGTCTGACCTCCACCTCTTTTAACTCTCCGCTTTTTGTCATTTCTCGCAGGAGAACCAGTCCAAGCGCCAGAACCAGCAGGTGCCCGGTGGATTCCGTTCCGTGGTCGATCTGATTAAGCGGCCACGGCAGAAGCGTGAACAGATTGCCCACGATCCCGGCAAAGGCGATAGGATTGCAGAGGGACGCCAGTATCCGCTGTCCTGTGCTTTTCAATGGGAGCATTCGCTTCCAGATCAGCACGAGCATCACGATGGAAAGCAGCACATCGCAGAGAATATACGATGCCAGCAGCGGCGCGGCATTGCAGTAAAACACCTTGTTGGCAATTTCAGCCGCCGCCCGCATATCGTCGTATTGCACAAAGGTAAACTTAAAGATCAGTGCCACATTCATAAACATGGCGTGGACATAACCCCAGCAGACCGTACCGGTGAGATATGCAGCCTGAAACATCTTGACCCACTTCCGCTGTTTTGGTTGGGAGAGATGCCGCTTCAGGAGTTTCCACATCTGGTGAAAGCCGATGTAATAAAGTGCTGTTCCCAGCACGCCGCAGATAATGCTAAGCACCATGCGCCATGTCGCCATATCGAGATAGGCTACCTTGACCATCAGCCCAATGGATTCTGTGCTTTGGCTTTTCCCGGTCGCCGAAAACAAAAAGTCGCCAATCACATAGAGCAAGCAACCGACCATACCCGCGACGATTGCTTTCTTCTCTTTACTCACATTCATGATCGCACCTCATTTCTGTGCTGTGACGCACAGCCAGCCCTTTTTATTTTTGTGGTTCTGGATCTTACAAAATCCTGCTTGCTCCAGATACTCTTTCAGTGCAGTGTCCGTATAGATGGTCATGCCATCGATGATCTGCGTCCATTTGTCGTCTTTTGTTGTTTCGCCGTTTGCTTCATTGCAGATGAAAAAAAAGACCCCGCCGGGCTTCAGCACTCGATAAACCTCTCTGAAATTCTGCACAAGTTCCGGCCAGAAATAGACCGTTTCAAAGGCGGTCACTACCTCAAACTGCTCCGGTCCAAACGGCAGTTCTGCCACGCTTGCCTGCTGCACGGTACACCGTCCCGCCGCAATGGCACCTGCATTGACCTTTCGTGCTTTTTCTACACTGACTGCCGAATAGTCAATGCCCTGCACCTTGCCCTTGGGACACAGCTTCAGCAGCGTTTTGATGTTCGCTCCACCGCCGCAGCCGCAGTCCAGTACCATGGCATCCGAGGCAGGCTGCAAAAATTGAAATCCCCACGCTGCCATTGCGCTGTGCCCAAAGTTCATCATTGCGACCATGATCTTTCCGCTAAAGCCTACGGGCTTTCGGGTGTTTTTAAAAAAGGACATAGCCCTACCCTCTTTCTGTTTACCATTCACAATGCAATGCTTTTTTTTACCAGATGCGCCCACTGCTCCGGGTGACAGACCGGCAATTCTTGTGTCGCAAGTTAGATAAAGCTAACTTTCAATCCTATAAAAAGCCGCTTTTCAGCGGTCTCTCTGCCAAAATAATACGCCCTGCTGCTGTCTCTGTCAAGAAGTTTCGGCATTTTCGGAGATTTTGAAGTAGATTTCGCTTTCGGAATTCCTCAACCATCACCCCAGTGCCACATCCAGCACCATCATCACGCTGAAGCCCACCGTAAAAACACCGTGCCAACGTTGGAGTTCTGTCCCTGCGACATTTCCGGGATCAGCTCTTCCACCACCACCTACAGCATGGCTCCGGCAAAAAGGGAGCTCTGTCACGGACGAAGGTCCGGGCAGAACTCCCTTTGCGTTTATCTTGTGATACCTTACTCGCCTTCCGGCTCCTTGCAGACATCCACCCAGCCCTCGGCTCCGGCGGCTGCTTCCAGCTCCTGCAAGGTCAGCTTAACGGCGGTGTGACCATTGCCCGCCGCCGGGTAGACAGTATCAAACTTGCGCAGGCTCTCGTCCAGATAGACCGCCACGCCCTCGTTCACCCCAAAGGGGCACACGCCGCCGGGAGCATGACCCACATAGGCTTCCACCTCATCGTAGGGGATCATTTTAGCCTTCATGTGGAACAGGCTCTTGTACTTGTGGTTGTCCAGCTTTGCCGTGCCCTCGGTGACGATGAGCACCGGCTTTTCGCCCTGCAAAACCGACAGCGTTTTTGCGATGCTGGCAGGTTCCACGCCCAGTGCGTGGGCTGCCTCTGCCACGGTGGCCGAGGACTCGCTCAGCACAATGACATGGTCTCCCAAGCCTTTTTCTTCCAGATCCGCTTTTGCTTTTTCAAAGGACATTTTCCCACTTCTCCGCTCTTATTCGGTAATGGCCCAGACCCGTGCGGGCAGGCCGGTTGCACCTTCAATGCGAGGGTAAGAAACGATGACCACCGCACCGGCAGGCTGAACTTTATCCAGATTTGCAAGCACCTCCACCTGCAGCTTGTCGTTGTCCAGAACATAGCGCTCGCAGGCAAGGTCGCCCTTTTCCTCCGCCACCGCAGAGGAATCGGTATCCAGCGTTTCGTGGCCGTTAGCGGCGGCGTTGCGCACCTTGTAGATATACTCCAATGCTTCCAGCGACCAGCCGGGGGCATTTTCTTTACCCTCTGCGTCGATGCCGGACAGCGCATCCATATCCGGCCACTTCTTGTACCAGTCGCTGCGCAGAGCCACCAGCGCACCATCCGGGATGGGGCCGTACTTTTGCTTCATAGGCCTTGATGTCCTCCACCGTCACAGCGTAGCGGGGGTCTTTCTTGGCCTGCTCAGAGATATCAATGACCACCAGCGGGAAAATCAGGTCGTTCACATCATACTTTTCGGACAGTGCTTTGCCCTTGATGAAGTGACCCGGGAAGTCGATATGGGTACCAAACTGTCCGGGGAATTTGAAGGTCTGGATCAGGCATTCCAGTTCCGGCTTGCCCCAGTCCCACACGGTCTTTGCCAGTTCCACAGAGCCTTCCGGGATACCGGACCAGTAGGGGCTTTCGTTGTTCAGCGAGTGAGAAAGTTCTACCCAGCGATATTTTTTAGCATCCTTCAGTGCGTTCCACAGTTTATAATCAGCCATTGTCGGTTCTCCTTTTATTGTGACGATGTATGTTCGGGCACTTCTCCCAGACAACGGCATCTTCCTGTTTTTTTCTCAGTCTGTCTACCGGAAATTTGTCTGGAAGCAGCGCATTCGCCTAGGCAGCCTGTGCCGGGCATCTGCTGTATGTTTCATCCGTCTGTGCTCCCTTCCTTGTGTTGGGGATAGTATAAACCCATTTTCGCACCATGTCAATAGGTTTATTCTTTCAAAGACAAATCTGCCTTCTCGTCAGCCGGATGCCCACTGCCGGAGCCCCCTTAATTTCATACGTCCTGCTTCTTTTCCAGTGCTTCAAAGTGATACCGGGGCTTGCCTTTGCTCTTTCTGCCGTACTCGATGGCTTCTTTCGGGCAATAGCAGATGCACGCCATGCAGTGGGTGCAGTTTTTGCCCCAGACCGGTTTGCCGTTTTCCAGACGGATGTTGTTCAGCGGACACAGCTCCACGCACTTACCGCAGCCAATGCAGGCATCCGTTGCCCGAAAGGCGTCCGCTTTCACAAAGAAGCGATAGAACACCGGGTTCACCGGGCCGCTCATAAAGCGGTCGTAGATGTTCTCTCTCGGTGGAGGAAATTCCTGCCCGGCTCTGAGCCGGGTCAGCACCTTCTGAAGCCCGGGCTCTGCCTGTTCCACGATGCTCCGTGCCTGCTCCTTCTGGGGTGCATTAAACATGGCAATGTAGTTTTCCGGCATGATGATCTGGGCTGTGCCCATGTACTGCAGCCCGCTTTTGCGCCGCAAGCTGCCGGTTATAGCCTGCCGCATTGCCAATCTCGCTGCCGCAGTCCATCACAAACCAGATACGCTCTGCCCCGGTCAGCGCGGTCTTGTCCAGCCACTCCGACACCACCCAGGGGATGCGCCATGCGTAGGTAGGCGTCACCAGCACCACCTCCCGGCCAGTCTGCACCGGGGCGGTGTCCCCTGCCTTGATGCAGGCGTTCAGGTCGTAAAGCGGCATTTCCAACCCTTCGGCAATGCGCCGCGCCAGATACCGGCTGTTGCCGGTTCCCGTAAAATAAAGTACCATGGTTGCTCCTTCATTTTGTGTGTGGTTTTCAGTTGCCTGTCTGCCCGGCAAACTGGAATTGTTACACTTAAAAAGCGGAATTTCACCATCATAGTTTTCTGCTTTTTCCAATAGCGGTCCTTTAGCTCCCATCGTAAACGCGATGTCGCTACTGCGGATAGAGAGCAGCTCCATTCCGGGTCTCACCTTCAAAAAATCCATCATTTTCTTCGTAAGAAGAATTTGCCCCTCCTGTGAAATCTCTACCCAGCAGTAGGAACGCCCCTTGTATTTGATAAATTCGCCAGAACCTGCTGAGTAGTCAAGCAACTGTGGAGTATCGTCCAAAATGTGACCAAGTTTTGACGGATGCAAAAGGCCTTTCCGGGTGACGCAGAAGCCACCGGTAATCTTACTTCCGGTAAAAAGATATACTTTTCCTTCATCTGCAATGTGATATTCTTCCATTGCCTGCGGTGGAATCCGCAATATTCCATCCGTCCGAATGAGTGATTTCCCGAAAATAAATTTTCCTCCCTTATTCATTTGTGGCATAAAAACACCTCCTGAAATTCCGAGTTGTCGTTCTCTCTGTATACCATAATTTCCGCACACAAAAAGCCCCCTGTGCAAGGTGTGTGCTTACACCTCGCCCGCAAACTTCATGCCCCAGCTCATGCGGGTGTCGTACATCAGGCGGGTCAGGGCAAGGCTGTCCTGCGGGGTGTAGCGGTCGCTGCCGGTACGTCCCAGCTTGACGCAGCGGCTTGCTTCCCGGATCTCGTACTCAAAGCCGTTGATGTCCACCGGGCAGCGGATGACCTCCGGCTCTTTGCCCTCCACTTCCAGCGTCATGGTCTCGGCGTGCTGGAAATCCGGCAGGAAAATACTGCCCTTGGTGCCAACGATGCGGGCATTGCGCTCCAGCTCCTGCCCGATGGTCTGGACCGACTCTGCCATGCAGCCGCCGGGGTAGGTCAGCACAAGGCGGCTGTAATCGTCAGTGCCATACTCGTTGATGTGTACCACTTTAGTTTCCACCTTCTCCGGGTCCTGTCCGGTGAGGATGCGCAAAAAACCCAGATTGTAGATGCCAATATCCAGCAGCGCACCGCCGCCCAGACCGGATGCAAATTTGCGGTCCTTCCGGGCACCAGATGCCACAAAGCCGTACTGACAGGTGATCTGCTTCAGCTCCCCGATGGTGTCTGCCGCAAGGATCTCGCGCAGGCGGTCGTACAGCGGCAGCAGCCAGATCCAGAACGCCTCCATGAGAAAGAGGTGCTTTTCCTCTGCCAGACGGTACAGCTTCTGCGCCTGTTCCGGGCTAATGGTAAAGGGCTTTTCGCACAGAACGTGCTTGCCCTGCTCCAGACAGAGCTTGCAGTTTTCGTAATGCAGGGTGTTGGGGGTGGCAACGTAGATAGCCTCCACCTCCGGGTCGGCGGCAAGGGCTTCGTAGGAGTCATAGCCGCGGGGGATGCCGTACTGCTGTGCAAACGCCTGTGCGCTTTCCAGATGCCGTGACCCCACGGCAACAAGCTGCTCCCCCTCTGTGCCCATCTGTTCCACCGTAGACGCAAACTTTTTGGCAATGGTGCGGGTGGCTAAAATTCCCCACTTCATAACGGTACCTCCCGGTTTATTACTTTGGATTCGTTGCGTTCAGTATACCATGGTTTTCCCCTGCGGAAAAGATAGTGAAAAACAAAAATGCCCCCCCGGAGGGCTTGTTCCAACTCTCCGGGGACAGATTCTATGCACCGGTATCTTTCATCTTGTTCCAAACATTCTCATCCATTATAATAGAGATAGAAAGAAGGTGCCAACATGAAACATCGCATTGTGACCGCTGCGCAGATGAAGGAGATCGAGCGTGCAGGCAACGCCCACGGCTTGCCCTATCTGCAAATGATGGAAAACGCCGGGCTGGCGGCTTACGCTGAACTGCAAAAGCAGTTCCCGCATCCCGGCAGGCTGCTGGTGGTCTGCGGAAAGGGCAACAACGGCGGCGATGGGTTCGTGATCGCCCGTGCCGCTGCAAAAACGGCTGGAATGTGACCGTTCTTCTGGCCGAGGGCGAGCCGAAAACTTCTGACGCTATCCGCAATTTTGAGCGTCTGCACTCCCTGCCGGTGCACATCTGCACTGACGGTTCTGTACTGGAAACCCAGAGCTTTGCTGCCGTTGTGGATGCCCTACCTACGGCACCGGATTCCATGGTGAACTGCGGCCTTCCGGCCTTGCTGCCTGCGGACTGATACGCCATCTGCACAAGGGCGGTGCCTTTGTGCTGGCCGTGGACCTGCCCAGCGGCATCAATACGGACACCGGCGAGGTTGCCGACGGTGCTGCCCATGCAGATTTGACCGTAACCTTCGACAGCTATAAACCGCTGCATATCGCAAAAATCTCTGCGCCCCTGTGCGGAAAGATCGTCTGTGCCGACATTGGCATTCGGGACGAATGGCACCCGGAGTTTTGACGAGGACTTGCCGCTGCGGTCAAGGATAAAAACAAGCTCTGTGAGATTCTTCTTCATAATAACGGTGTCATGCTTTCTTTCCACGGAAAATTGCGTCTGCACGCAAAACGGGCTCCTGCAAGCGTCAACCACTGGCAGGAGCCCGTTTATTTCTTACAGCTTCGTCATCCACAGACCATGCAGGTTGCAGTAAGCGTAGACCGCCACCGGCTTTTCGCTGCCCAGCTCAAACACCGCCTTGGGTGCCTGACCGGGAGCGAGGTAGCGGAGCTGTCCGCCGTTTTCCGTCTCCACAAAGAGCCACTGGATGTGGTGCACATCCACCATGGGGTGTTCCACTGCACCCACCGTGACGGTGAGGGAGCTGCCGGAGTGCTCTGCCACCGGCAGATGCTTTTCGCCGCTGGCTTCCACCGTGTTGGGGAGCAGCTCCTTCATCTTCTCGCCGCAGCAGACCAGCGGAACCCCTGCGTTGTGGATGGTGGTGACCAGGTTGCCACAGTGCTCACAGATATAAAACTTTGCCTTCATATTAAAATCCTCCATCGGAATGTTGTTGGTGTTTTCTGTGGCTATATGATAACATTTCCTAGTTAGATTTTCTGGCTGCACTTTACCCGCACCAGCAGCATGTCCTCCGGCAGATAAACATACCGACCTCGGGCGTTTTGCTCATATACCGGGGCGATCAACAGGCTTTCACCGATCATCACCTCATCCTCTACCTGGCGGGCAAAGTCGTCCTCCGGGAAGGCGAACGCCAACGGCATACAGTACATGTCGTCGTGCAGGGCAGCTTTCATGTACTCGCTGTAAATGTAGGGCAGCAGCAGGTAGCGCAGTTGTAAAATACCAGCAAAGGCGGCCTTGTTCTTAAAGCGGTAGGGCTCCTGCCGGCGAGTGCCGTCGGCAGAGTGGTTCCGCAGCAGCGGAGAGAAGATGCCCATGCCGTACCAGCGCAGCACCAGATCCTCTGTAGTATTGCTGCCAAAGCCGCCAATGTCGGGGCCTTCGTACAGGAAGCCGCACATATTCAGGGAGGGCATCATGTGCAGCGCAAGCAGAATGTGGCTCCACCAAGAATGGTTGTCGCCAGTCCAGATGCCGCCATACCGGTGCATCCCGATGCAGGCAGAACGAGAGTATATCAAAATGCGCTTGTCCGGCTCCAGCCGCTCGAAAGCCTCGCCTGCAGCACGGGTCATATTATAACCAAAAAGATTATGTACCTTGTCGTGCCGCATACGCCCCTGTTTGGTGTTGTGGTAGAACAGCTTATAATCGTTTTCGTTGTTGGAAAGCCCTGCCACCATGCCGGTAAAAGCACAAAGCTGGAAATATCCAGGTTTTGCTTGCTGTATTTCTCAATTTGAGCAAAGGTCTTTTTCAGTCTTTCTTCTGCGTAGAAGATAGCAGGCTCGTTCATATCATTCCAGAAGCCCTCGATCCCCTGATCCAGCAGAACTTTATATTGACTGCCAAACCAGGCACGGGCTTCCGGGTTGAGCATATCGGGGAAGTGTACCCGTCCCGGCCACACACCAGCTACAAAGGGAGTGCCATCCTGATTCGTACAGAAGTAGCCGTTTTTCACGCCCTCCTCGTACACATCATATCCATCTTCGACCTTGACTGCTGCATCGATGATGGGGACAAGATGGATGCCCTGCGCTTTCATCTCAGCGGCAAAGTCTGCAAAACGCGGGAAGCGCTGCGCATCCACCGTAAAGTCCTTGTAACGCTCCATGTAATCAATATCCAAAACCACAGCGTCCAGCGGCATATGGTTGGCACGGTAATTTGCCACCACCTCGCGGACCTCGTCCTCGTTCATGTAGCTCCAGCGGCTCTGGGCGCTGCCAAAAGCCCATTTGGGCGGAATATAACTGCGCCCCACCAACTGGCGGAACTGGTGCACAATATCGGTCAGGCTTTCGCCCTCAATGATGCCGTGATGCGTAAGGTATCCATGTCGGTGTGCCGCAGTCAAAATGACCTTGCCCGGGTAGTCGATAAAAAAGCCAAATGTATCCTTGCCGGACACGATCATAAAATTATAAGCACCGTACAGCGAGGATTTGCCCTCGGTATGGTTGCCGTCATCGGAGCATTTGCTTTCGTACACCCACCCGCGCTTGTTGATACCACGGACGTTCTCGCCAAGACCATACAGAACATCCTGCGGCTCCATGGCATAGGAGAAACCATCCGGCTCCTTGGTCAGATAGGGTATCGTTTCCATCATGGGCAAAAAAGAACCCACTACACTTTCGGTATCAAACGGTTGACCGTATCGCTTTTTGTAGATCATAGTAAAATATCTCTCCTCCGTTTTTTGAATCGTCGCAGTGTAAAACGTACCAACGTATTTTTGATGGACAATTATAGCAATTCAGCTTTTTAATGCAACAGCAACATGGAATCCCGAAGGTACACTACACTTACTGTTCCATCCGTGGCAAACTTTTCAACTGCACCTGCTGCACAAAGGACGAAGCCCAGCGGCTGTGTGAAGATTGGCTCGTAAAACAGGACCGCTGCTATATAAACTAAAAGACGCCGAGGATACGGTTCATGTTGTAGTTGGTTCATTGCAGTTTCAGTTTACAACAAAAAAATGAGATAGACAACCCCTTTTGGGGAAACCTATCTCATTTTTTCTTTGTTGGGGCTATTTTGCAACAGCCCCCCTTATAACAACCCTGCCTTACAGTTTGGGAGAAACGCTTAATGCTTCAGTTCCAGCAGCGCATCGCCCTGCTTTACGGCACCACTGGCTTTAGCCGTGACAGCGGCATAGTCATCCGTATTGCAGACAATGAGCGGCGTGGTCACGGGATAGCCTTCGGCCTTAATGGCTTCCAGTTCAAAGCGGATCAACGGCTGACCTTTCTTCACCTTGTCACCCTCGTTGACGAGGTAGGTAAAGTGCTTGCCACCCAGCTTGACCGTATCGATGCCGATGTGCATCAGCAGTTCGGCACCGTCAGCCGTGGTCATGCCCACGGCATGGTGGGTCTCAAAGGTGGAGGAGATCTCACCGTCAGCAGGTGCCACCAGTTCACCGTCGGAGGGCTCAATGGCAATGCCGTTCCCCAGTACACTGCTGGCAAAGGCTTCATCCTTCACATCGGCCAGCGGCACTACCGTACCGTTCAGGCAGGCAGACAGCACGGTATCCTTTGCTGCGGGAGCCGCCGGGGCCGGGTGTTGCGGTCGCCGCAGGGGTCTTAGGTGCATTTTCCAGATAATCTTCCAGCTTTGCCTTGATGACGGCCACCTTGGGGCCATACACCACCTGTACGCCGTTGCCCTTGCAGATCACGCCGGAGGCGCCGGAGGCTTTGAGCACATCCTGCCGGACCAACGCCGCATCTTTGACCGTGCAGCGCAGACGGGTGGCACAGCAATCCACATCGGCCAGATTAGCGGTGCCTCCCAGACCTTCTACGATCAGAGTGCTGACCGGATCATCCCCTGCGGGGGCGGTGCTGCCGGAAGCGGCGCTGCGGGCGTTCACGTCCGCACGGGTGTACAGCTTGACTTCCTCGGCATCATCGCGACCCGGGGTCTTGTAGTCAAACTTGGAGATCATAAAGCGGAAAATGATGTAGTACAGCACAAAGTACACCGCACCGACCACGACCACCCACACCCAGTGGGTCTTGGCGTTACCCTGCATCACACCAAACAGCACCAGGTCGATGAGACCGCCGGAGAAGGTCATGCCCACGCCCACATTCAGAATGTGCATCAGCATGAAGGACAGACCGGCCAGCACGCAGTGCACCGCGTACATGGGCAGTGCCACAAAGATAAAGGTAAATTCCAGCGGCTCGGTGATGCCGGTGAGGAAAGCCGTCAACGCAGCAGACAGCAGCAGGCCGCCTGCAACCTTTTTTCTTTTCCGGCTTGGCGCACTGGTACATCGCCAGCGCTGCGCCGGGCAGACCGAACATCATAAAGGGGAATTTACCGGCCATGAAACGAGTAGCGCTGACCGAGAACACCGTAGTGGACTTGGAAGCCAGCTCGGCAAAGAAGATGTTCTGCGCGCCGGTCACAGTGACGCCATCGATGATGGCGGTGCCGCCCACAGCGGTCTGCCAGAACGGCATATAGAACACATGATGCAGTCCAAAGGGAATCAGCGCACGCTCCAGCAGGCCGTAAATAAAGGTGCCTGCGTAGCCGGAAGCCAGCACCAGTGCACCCAGCGCGGCAATACCGCTCTGCACCACCGGCCAGATATAGAACATGGCAATGCCGACCACCAGATACACAATAGAACTGACGATGGGCACAAAGCGGGTGCCGCCGAAAAAAGGCCAGCACCTGCGGCAGCTCGATCTTATAGAACTTGTTGTGCAGCGCCGCCACGCCCAGACCGACCACGATGCCGCCGAACACACCCATCTGCAGGGTGGTGATGCCCAGCATGGTGGTGGTGGAGTTGGCAGGCATTGCGTCCACCCCGCCTGCCGCATTGATCATGGCCTGAATGGCCGTGTTCATAATGATATAGGCCACTGCACCGGACAGGGCGGCCACCTCTTTTTCCTTGCGAGCCATGCCGATGGCCACGCCCATGGCGAACAGCAGCGCCAGATTGTTGAACACGGCGCTGCCGGTCTGGCTCATTACGTCCAGAATGGTGTAGATCAGGGTACCGGGGTGGATGACGCTGTTCAGGCCATAGGCCGCCAGCATGGTTTCGTTGGTGAACGAGCTGCCGATACCCAGCAGCAGACCCGCTACAGGCAGCAGTGCAATGGGCAGCATAAAGCTGCGTCCCACGCGCTGCAGCACGCCAAAGATCTTGTCTTTCATCTTCAGTTCTCCTTTTCTCAAGTTCGTATCCAGCATATATATCCACACAGGAAAAACCTGTGGAGAATCAAAGGTGAAGCAAGAAAACTTATTTCCCCATCCGGATCCGTTTCAGATGGATCGTAAGGAACACCAGTTCTTCGTCCGAAAGCTCCTTGTGCCAGGTGTTGCGCACATACTCCGCAATGTAGCAGGCGCATTTGTAGTGTTCGCTGCAATTGCGGGCGATCAGGGCGCGGAACACTTCGTCGTGGGTATCGTTTTCCTGCTCCTGTTTTCCTTGAAATACGCGCTGCGCAAAAAGCGCAAATGCACTGTAAAGCGGCTGAGATCCAGTGCATCCCGGTCAAAATGGCAGTTGTAGAAGTATTCCACCACCTGCACGCAGCCATCCACAAAGCGAGTGACATCGTTCACCACGCTCATGGTGGTGTTGAGCTCTGCGTTGACGATGTGCAGCGCAATGAAGCCGCCCTCGTCGTCCGAAAGGTCTGCATGGCAGCGCTGGCGGATGGCGGCAAGGCACTCCATGCCAAGGCGATACTCTTCCGGGTAGAATTCCCGAATGGGAGCCATCAGCGGGTTGGAAAAGCGAATTCCCTGTTCGCTGCGCTGAATGGCAAAGCTGATGTGGTCTGCCAGCGTGATGAGCAGGCTCTCGTTCAGCGGGTAGTTCACCCGGCTGCGGATCATTGCCACCAGCTCGTCGGTGAGCAGCAGATGCTCATACGGGATCTGTTCCAGAAGTTCCACCAACTTCTGCTGCACGGCAGGGCTGGTCATGCGGTAGCTGCGCTCCACAGTTTCAGCCTCGATTTTATAGCCAGGCTTAACACCAAAGCCCAGACCGCGCCCGGTGACGATCAGCTCACAGCCCGTGGGGTCCACCACGCGCAGAATGTTGTTGTTGATTGGCTTTTTGACGGTATATTGCATTGTTTCTCCTCCTCGGGTTGAAAAAGGCAATAAAAAAGACCACCCTTGACACAGCAAACATACCGAAGGCTGAAACACGCTTTCGGCTTGTGCTATGCAGAGTTGGTCTAGCCCGCCAAACGGTAACAATCCAACGACGCTGCTCACGTACATTTTTCTTTTTTTTTGTAAGGCGCAAACAAATCAGGCACTTGAAGAATAACTTATTTTATGCTTGACTACAATACCATATTCTTTGTGGAGTGTCAAGATGAAGCGGCTTTCTTTTTTCACTTTGTCAATTTTACCCAAACTCAGGTGATTTTTTACAGCAGATTGACAAGTAAGAGTATTCCTTTTTGCTTTATATGTGCAGTAGTTTTCAATCAAGATCATTGCGGAGAAAGCTGTGCTTCATCTTGTAACCCATCACCTTCACAAAAAATTCTTTTCATTGTTTCTCGTTGCAACCGCCTGCTTGGCACACCCTGTTTTCATTTAACTGCGTTTTCTTCTTCCTCAACGACCTGTTCCGCACATTTCGTTGCACTGGCATAGATCATCAGCTGGTCTGCAAAGGGGTATTTGTACAGACGGGATGCGGTGGTCAGATAGTCCGTCCAGCTTTCACAGTACCGGGTCAAGCCATTCGCCGTGCGCTGGGCAAGGGCAAGATATTCTTCGGTTTTGCTTGGCATAGCGTTCCTCCCTTCAAGTTCATGGTAAAGAAAAAAAGCGAGCGGCCTTTTTCAGATCACTCGCTATGGAATCTATTTTTGTGTTTTGCGGCAAGCTTTTCCTTTATACGCCAAACACCGTTTTCGTCAGCCGGATGCCTGCCGCGGTTTTCATGGTATGCTCCATAAAAGATTGAATCGTCTGCTGGCTGTACCCGCTTTCGGATGCATTGACGATATAATCCGCTTCGATCAGGATCTGGTAGTCGATGCCGTCGATCTGCGCCGGGCTGTGGTGGTGCCCCACCAGATAAGCCACCCTATCAATTTGTGCAGCCGTCATGCCGGTATCTGTCAGAAACGCCCGCACCAGCGGGTCACCCTCCTGCTCCTGATAGCTGCCGTTGGTGTTGCCGTATTTCTTGCGACAGAGCGGACAGGCAATGTCGTGGGTGATCGCCGCCACTTCCAGAATAAACTGGGTCTCTGCGTCCAGCCCTTCCAGTTCACCGATGATCTTGGCATAAGTCCACACGCAGCTCAGGTGCGTGATATCGTGAATGTTCCCCTCGGAAAAGGCGATCATCTTTTCCATGATCTGTGCAATGGTCATCATTATCATTTCAACAATGCTTTCAAATCTTCTTCCGGCGTTGTAATCGGCGCGATGCCATAGTTTTCCACCAGGAAGTTAAGGATGTTCGGCGAAATGAATGCCGGCAGCGTGGGGCCGAGGCGGATATTCTTAATGCCCAGATACAGCAGCGTCAGCAGGATACACACCGCCTTCTGCTCGTACCATGAGAGCACCATGGACAGTGGCAGGTCGTTCACACCGCAGCCGAAAGCATCCGCAAGGGCAATAGCGATCTGGATGGCGCTGTAAGCATCGTTGCACTGTCCGACATCCATCAGACGGGGCAGGCCGCCGATGGTGCCTAAGTCAAGGTCGTTGAAACGGTATTTGCCGCAGGCAAGGGTCAGCACCACGGTGTCGGCCGGGGTCTGCCTGACGAACTCCGTGTAGTAGTTGCGGCCGGGGCGTGCGCCGTCGCAGCCGGCAACCAGAAAGAAGTGCCGGATCGCGCCGGACTTGACCGCCTCGATGACCTGATCTGCCACTCCAAGCACCGTACCGCGGGCAAAGCCAGTCATGACCGTGCTGCCGCCGTTGATGCCGGTGAAGGCTTTATCCTCGGAATAACCGCCCAACTCCAAAGCCTTTTCGATCACCGGGGCGAAGTCCTTGTCTGCTCCGATGTGCATCATTTCGGGGTAAGATACCACCGACGTGGTGAACACCCGGTCGGCATAGCTTGCTTTGGGCGGCATCAGACAGTTGGTGGTGAACAGCACCGGCGCAGGAAGTTCTGCAAATTCTTTCTGCTGATTTTGCCATGCCGTGCCGAAATTGCCCTTGAGATGGGAATACTTTTTCAGTTCAGGATAGCCGTGAGCGGGCAGCATTTCGCCATGGGTATAGATGTTGATGCCTTTGCCCTCAGTCTGCTCCAGCAGCAGCTTCAGGTCGTGGAGATCATGACCCGAGATGACGATGAACGGTCCCTTTTCTACAGTCAGCGGAACGGCAACAGGTACGGGCGTTCCGTAGCTTTCGGTGTTAGCCTTATCCAGAAGCGCCATGCACTTGAGGTTTTTCTCGCCAACCTCCATCACGATAGGCAGCAGTTCCTCCATGCCCCAGTCCTCGCCAATGGCGAAGAGCGCCTTTGCAAAGAAGCGGTTCACCTCATCATCGGTATACCCCAAGACCATGGCGTGATGTGCATAAGCTGCCATGCCGCGCACGCCAAAGAGAATAAGAGATTTCAGACTTCGGATATCCTCATCGGCGCTCCAGAGCAGGTTCATATCGTAGTCGCTGGTGCGTCCGCAAAGGGGCAGCGCAGCCTGCGCAGTCGGGTGCCAGCCGCGCCTTTTCGGCATGTACCCGGCCGATCAGTTCCCGAATCGTATTTTCGTTGAAGTTCACATTGGTGACTGTGGTGAAAAGTCCCTCGATCATCAGCCGCCACATCTCTGGCGTTGCCTGCATACCGCCGTCCGTGGCTCTGGACAGTCCAACCAGAGCGCCGGTCAGTTCGTCCTGAAGCTGTGCGACATCGGCGGTCTTGCCGCATACTCCCGCTTTTCCGATACAGCCGGTGCAGGACGCTGTCTGCTCGCACTGAAAACAAAACATTTTATGTTCCATCTTGAGTTCCTCTCTATTTGCTTAATCCAGAATTTTACCATCAATGGAGATGGTGACCACCTGCCACGGAATGAACTTTCCGCTGGTCTGCAGTGCCTTTTTTGCCGCCATCTCCAAGCCGCCGCAGCAGGGCACCTCCATGCGGAGGATGGTCACACTCTGGATGTCGTTATTGCGCAGGATCTCGGTAAGCTTTTCGCTGTAATCCACAGCGTCCAACTTCGGGCAGCCGATGAGGGTCACTTTGCCGCGCATAAATTCCTGATGGAAATTGGCGTAGGCGTATGCCGTGCAGTCCGCTGCGATCAGGAGCTTTGCGCCCGCAAAGTAGGGCGCGTGGATGGGTGCCAGCTTGATCTGCACCGGCCAGTTGCGCAGGCGGGAAACGGACTGCACAGGGGCAGAAGACACGCTTTCGGCGGCCTCCTGCTGTTCCAGCATCCGCATCCGGGAGCCTGGGCAGCCGCCCTCGTGGAGGTGCTTCATCTTTTCCTGCAGTTCCTTTTTCTTTTTGTTTTCCTGCACCGCCGCCTCGTCGTAGGCAGGGGCTTCCCGCTCTTCAAAGGTGATGGCACCGGTGGGGCAGCCCGGCAGGCAGTCGCCAAAGCCATCGCAGAAATTTTCTCGCACCAGCTTTGCCTTGCCGTTGACAATATCAATGGCTCCCTCGTGGCAGGCGGTCGCACACAGCCCGCAGCCGTTGCATTTTTCTTCGTCAATATGGATGATCTTCCGAATCATATCTATACTCTCCTGTTGTGGGTGTTTTTTTGCATTTGCAGGTTTATTATAGTATACTAAAGCCATCTTGTATGTTCGAATTCCAACAAGGAGAACTTTTATGCAAAAATATCTTCCTGTTCTGCGGAACTGCCCCTTTACCGGGCTTACCGACGATGAGATCTTGTCCATTCTGCACTGCGTCAGTGCAACAAAAATCACCCGGCCCCGGGGCTCCTATATCTTCCGTGCCGGAGATTCCACAGAGGTCATGGGACTTATGCTGTCCGGCTCCACCCTTGTGATACAGGAGGACCTTTGGGGACACCGCAACATCCTGTCCAAGTGCAACGCCGGGGATTTTTTTTTCGGCGAGCCTTACGCTGCCACTCCGGGCGCTATTCTGAACATCAGCGTTGTGGCGGAGGAGGATTGTGAAATTCTTTTGCTCAATATCAAGCGGCTGCTCACCGCCTGCCCCACCGCCTGCGACCATCACCAAAAAGCTCATCCGCAATCTGGTCAGTGTTCTGGCAAACAAAATACTGCTTTTCAACGATAAGATCACCCATGTCAGCAAGCGGACCACACGGGAAAAGCTGCTGTCCTACCTGTCTGCCGAGTCCATCCGGCAATCGTCCCTCTCCTTTGACATCCCCTTTGATCGGCAGCAGCTGGCGGATTTCCTCTGTGTGGAGCGCGCTGCCATGTCAGTTGAGCTGTCAAAGCTGCAAAAGGAAGGGCTGCTGGTCACAAAGCGGAATCATTTTGAGCTGTTGACCCGTTGACCGTTCCATGCGCCGCCCGCAGACGGTTTCGTCTGGCAGTTCTCCCCTGTCAGGATGTGCGGGCATAAAAAGAGCGGACAAACGTTTTGGGGTTGTCCGCTGAAGGGTACAGAATGATTTGTTTGCTCGACAAACTGGAATTTATAGTCCTCTCAAAACCAATTTGCTTTTTCTTCTCGAAATACGGGAATATCACTATCTCGATATGGATTGTAATTATGAAGATTGCAACCAAACTCTTTTAATGATTTTATTTTGTTATCCTGTGTCCATACAATTAAAGATATTCCGTCAAATTCTTCAACATTTCCATTATTCATCTTGTTTTTAAAATACCACTCCACGATTGTTTGATTGCCTTGAGACTTGGTTCAGTCCGATGTTCCGCACCGCTTCCACTGCAGCATCTTTTTGGCTCAGATGGCGTTTTCCCACGGTCAGACAGTTTGCGCCTTCTGGCGTGTCATACTGCTGAAACGCCCGGTTGAAGTCCATTAGGTCATGCAGACGGATGGGCTGATTGGTTTCGTTGTCTACCAGCAGACCCCAATTTTCCCAATGACGGTCGGTATTGCCCACCAGATAATCCAGAATGTTCATCATATAGTAGCCGGGAGCATCCAGCTCTAAGATCTTATCCAGCGTGTTCCAATCATGGTTCGTGCAGTAGACGTCATAGGCTGCATAGGTCACAAGACTGTATCGCTGAGATGTCATGATTTTGCTGATAGAAACCGGCTCATTTTCAAACATTCCCTGCTCATACAGTACCTGATGGCAGTCAAAGCACCGGCAGATTTTGCTTGCCAGCACTTCACGTTCCACCGCATCCCTGCCGCCATCCTTGTAAAGATAGAATCCATCCTCTTTTCGCACCCACGCCTTGGGGGTACAAGCCGCCCGTAGACAGGTCATTTGCCAGAAGATGGGCGTTTGTCACCGTCATTTGGTGCCCCCCGCAGCGCAATATCCACAAGCGCATTGCTTAAGGAGTGTGCAAAAAGGTTGATATCCTCGAATCGAATCTTCTCGTTTTCTTCTTTCACCCAGAACACGTCCAGCAAAGACAGACAATGGTAGGATAATGCGATCTGTGCTCGTTCCCTGTCCGTAACACTCTGAGATGCACCGATACTGTTCAGGATTTCCTTGGCGTAGGTGCGATCCAACGTCAACATCCGGGAGGCGCACCAATAGTAAAAGTTCGTTACATTATTGATGCGCTCGTCAAAATCATCCGATTCCACCAGAACCAGATCATAGGGCATGAAATCCTCGAGGCAGACCCTGCATTTCCCCTGTCGTGCTGAGTTGTGCCACACAGCTTTCCCGGTGCATGATCTCGTAAAACATGGTTTTCATCCCTCCCTGCGTTCTGTGTCTTGCTCTGTATTTATATTACCTTCTTTTTTCACGGGACGCAAGAGCTTTTACTTTTCAAAAAGCTTTTTCTGCTGCTCCATCAGGACGGTTTCGATACGCTCTTTCAGCAAAAAGTGGAACTGTTTTGAGTGTTATGCAATGCCATAGGATACCATATTGGCTGCCAGCAATCAACAGCTTTGTTGTGTCAGCCGCATTTCAAAAGACTTATGTAGCACAAAAAGCCCCACGCTCAACACTGCCTCTGAATCTGACCGTCTCTGGTCAGAGCAGAAAAGCATATGTTGAGCGTGGGGCTTTGTTTATCGGCTTGGCTGCCAGCCGGGCTTTTGGTGTTCCTTGGGTTTGTAAGTTCCTTTGGTAGTATCGATCACCGCCTGCAGCAATTCGAGCTTCTGCCATGTGGGGCAGTTCAGACGGTCGATTTTTTCGATCACATAGTTGGCGTGGGCGGTTGCGACCCGTTTTCCGAGTTCGTCCCATCCCTCTTTCGTTTTGGGGTAATGTACCACCACTTCAATGGGGGCACTCTTTCGCATGGCTCACTCACCTCCGGTTACATCGCTATCACCTCATTTTTACGGGTTACTGGTTGTCCGCTATTCGCTGCGGTTTCCGCTCAGAACGTTCAGAGCCAGACTGACCAGCAAAGCCATATCAATGCGGAGCATTTCAGCCTTGCTGGCATAGCCCATAAAGCGTTCGATGCGGGATTTATCGATCGTGAAGATCTGCTCCAGAAGAATCATGGACGGTTCTTCAAAGGCCGGGTACCAGCACATGGGTGGGCTGGTTTTTCTTCTTTTCCGTCCGGTTGGTAACAGTTGCAACGATCAATGTAGGCGAATGACGGTTTCAATGTTGTTCTGCAGAACTACCACAGGGCGTTTCCCTCCCTGTTCCGAGCCGATATGCGGCTCCATGTCTGCATAGTAGATGTCCCCTCTGAGATATCTCCAATTGTTCGGCAACATAAAAATCAACCTCCTTTTTTGTAAGAAACAGCCGCCGCAGACGGATGCCACGACGGCTGTTGTTCAGGAGGTAAAACGAAACTGTTTTTTCAGCGGCAGACTTCTCACGGCTGGCACCGTTATAGAGGCGGAGAATCTGCCGCATTCGGTTTGCAGAACTGCCGGTGTCTTTCTGCGTGATGGTTTCAATTTTCGGAAGTGCTTTTTACGGAGATGAAGCGGGCCACACCCCGGATTACACCGGCAAGGTAGTCCACATCCACGCCTCGTTGATGATACAACAGTCCCAAAAATTGAAAAGAAAAGCAAAACCTTCGCTTTGCCCTCAGACGGGATGTCTTTCGACACGACTGTTAGCTAACCGAATCTCTTTCTTATTAGGAAAAGATTCAGAGGCCTCTGTTTTACAATTTTTTCGGAATAGCGGCTTTCACCAGCAGCATCATGGGACGGCGCAGTTCATCCTTCATGCCGTAAACACTCAGCATCTCTGCAGAGGTTCTTTGTCATATTCGCTGGTATGGAGTGGTTTCACTGGCTGCATTGAGCTTCTGATAACATCCAAAATGGTCCGATCCGCCGGGAGCCACAGAACGGAATCAATGTCATCTTTTGTCAGCCATCGCGCAGCTTCCGCTTCTTTCAGCACAAGATCGCCGGAAACCACTTCACACCAGAAGCAGTCCATGGAAAGATGAAACGCCGGATAATCATACTCGATTGTCCCAACTAGATTCCCCACGGCGATTTCCGTGTCCAGTTCTTCTTCAATTTCCCGCTTCAGAGCCTGCTGCGGGGTTTCACCCGGCTCGATTTTGCCGCCCGGAAACTCCCATTGACCCTTGTAGTCACCATAACCGCGGGCGGTAGCATAGATTTTGTACTTTTCCTGCATGGAGTCGCAAATCACAGCGGCCACAACACGAATCGTTTTCATAACGTTCTCCTTTTGGATTCATTATAATGGCCGACCGTCAGAAGTCCCACCGACACGATAGAACACCCTGTTTCCTGCTTTTCTTGCAGTAAGCAGCCCCATCTCATGGAATTTCATCACAAACGTCCGAATGGTTGCATACGCAGCGTTTCGGAAATCCTTTTCCAGCTGCTTTGTGGTAAACTCCTCTGCACCATAAGCAGACAGAACATACTCCCAGAGCAGCCGTTCTTTTTTTTTCTGTGATTTTTCCTTCCGCAAGAGCAGTTTGATATACCTCAAGATCAGTTTTCGGCGGGACTGCATCCACCTGCAGGCGGTTATAGACCTCATTGCAGAAGTAGAACAGAAAGGGAGTCACATCCGTATAGCCGGAAATCAGAGCATTTCTCTCCACGCGTTCGTAGGGTAATATGCGTCCTTGTTTTCAGCGATGTATCGGGAAAACGGCGTGAACAGTGCCGCAAGATAGCCCTGCTGAACAAGATACCAGAGGTGGAATAGCCGTGCAGTGCGTCCATTCCCGTCAAAATAGGGGTGGTAGTATGCAAAAGCAAAGTGCAGAATGGCAGCCTTATGCAGCTCATTGATGCCGTCATTGGCATTCGCAAAATCGACAAGACATTTCATAGCACCGGGAAGCCGCTCTGCCGGAAGTCCCGGTCTGGGTTCTTCACCGCCCACAATAAAAACATCGCCATGCCGATAAAAGTGGTTTGGCAGCAATCGATCTTTATCCGGGAGATAATCCTCTGTGCTGATCTGATATAGGTAATGCAGATTCTCCTCGGTGATCATATTCTGACGATCCGCGATAAACTCCAGTCCGCGCTTCATACCATAGATGCGGACTTCTTGTTCATCACGAGGGGCATAACCATCGAGGATATAACGGATACTGCTGCGGTCGAGCGGATACTTTCAATTTGAAAAGTCGCATAAATTTCCTCGGTCATCGCCGACAAACCGAAGTTTTGTCCACTGACAGGGACAGAGAGCAACTGCTTCATACCATTTGTTGAAATTTGCGCGAGGTTCGGCAGGTAAAACAGCTTATTTCCAGAAAAATCAGTCAACGGCAGAGGCTGCGCAAAGTTTTGCCGCAGCAATTCGGCAAATTCTTTGACGCTGACAGTCGAGTACTTGTATTCCATCCGATTGAGTTCAAGCAAATGCTTATCTGAAAGCATTTTGGCAAACTGTACCCCATCCATTCTGTCCACCTCGCAGCTGATACTTATTGATACTATATAGTATCAATATATCGATTCTTTATAAAAAAGTCAACCGAAACAGGCCGAACCAACTTTTTTCCATACTCTCCGTCAAAATTCCCGTGGCACAGCCACGGATCACATCTCCATCGGCTTATTCCCCACTTCGTCCAGATACGCATTCAAAAATTCCGCTGCAAGGCTGTTGAGACGGATGTTTCCTTCTCTGGCTTCCTGCGGGGTGAACCACTTGCAGCGGTCCACTTCGTGGTTGATATGCAGCGCCTTTGCGGTTCTGACGAAAGCCGTAAAGTTGCACATCAGCGTGTTGACGGCTCAAAAAACTTAGTACGGTTGAACCGGAGGTTCTCTATTCCCAACCCGGTTTCTTCCCGGACTTCCCGCACCACGGCGTGTTCTTCTGCCTCACCGCGGTTCACATACCCAGCCACCAGAATATAAGAGGGCTTGCCGTACTGCTGGATGAGCAGAATTTTCCCGGTTTCCTCATCCACAACAATCATGCTGACCGCCACATTGTACATCGGGAAACGGTATTGCTGGCATTTCGGGCAGTAAGGCACAATGCCCTCTTCTTCCAGTTCTTTTTCAATCAATGCCGTGCCGCATTCAAAGCAATGCTTCTGAATCATTTTTGCACTCCAAACACTGTTTTCGTCAGCCGGATACCTGCTGCCGTTTTCATCGTATGTTCCATAAAGGTTCGGATTGCCTGCTGGTCGTACCCACTTTCGGACGAATTGACGATATAATCCGCCTCAATCAGAATTTGATAGTCAATGCCGTCGATCTGCGCCGGGCTATGGTGGTGCCCTACCAGATAGGCCACACGGTCGATCTGCGCTGCTGTCATGCCGGTATCCGCCAAGAACTCCCGCACCAGCGGGGCACCCTCCTGCTCCTGATATTTACCATTGGTGTTGCCGTACTTTTTGCGGCAGAGCGGGCAGGCGATATCGTGGGTGATGGCCGCCACCTCCAGAATAAACTGCGTGTCTGCGTCCAGCCCCTCCAGCTCACCAATGGTTTTGGCATAGGTCCACACGCAGCTCAGGTGCGTGATGTCATGGATATTCCCTTCGGAAAAGGCGATCATCTTTTCCATGATCTGTGCAATGGTCATCATTTGTTTCACTCCCGTTTTTAATACTTAAATGTTCACCTTGATAAACGCGAACGGACATTCTTTAGGGATCGGCCTATAACCAACAAGCGAGCAACCGCAATAAGGACATTTCATCATGGTGAGATGATATACAATACCACCAATAACAACCATTGCACCGATTAGCAGGCATAGGTTTACTCTGTACTCCTTTGCCGTCATTGCTCCTATTACTGCGAGCAATATTCCTATCATCAAAATGATCCAAGAAATGGCAGCCTGCTTTTGTGGGCTATTGTTTTTCATATAATCACACTCCTCTACAAATTCCGATTCATAAAATCCCCGTCAGCGCCACTGCAACCAGAAGGGACGGCAGCAGGTTTGCCACCTTGATGGTTCTTGGCCATACCAGATTGATGCCCACACAAAAAATCAGAATATTTCCTACCAGCGAGAGATTGTTCAGCACAGCGTCCGTCATAAAGCCGGACAGCACTACCGCAAGAGCCGTCATGGCACCTTGCAGCACTGCCACCGGAATAAATGAAAACACGCAGCCCTTGCCCATGGAGGACGCCATGATGAGCACAATGATAAAGTCCAGAATCGCTTTTGCTACCAGCGTGGAATGGTCGCCGTAGATGCCATCCTGAATGGAGCCGATGACGGCCATGGCCCCGATGCTCACCGTCAGGGATGCCGACACGAAGCCGTTGACGAACTGGTTGTCGCCGTCACTGCCAGTCTTGTGTTTGAGCCACTCGCCAAAGCGTTCAAACTGTGCATCCAGATCAATAAGTTCACCCAGCAGCGCACCCAACGCCAGCGATAGAATCATGACCATAGAGCCACCGGTGCTCAAAGTTCCGTCTGGCCTAACCGTCAGTATCTTGGAGAGCGTTCCCGCCGCTCCCAGAAACACCACGGAAAAGCCCGTGGCTTTGATGATTGTATCCTGATAGCGCTCTTTCAGAAAGCGTTTGAACAGAATACCCAGCACACCGCCTATCACAATGGCCAGCGCATTGATGATCGTTCCCAATCCCCGCATTTTCGTTTTTCCTTTGCTTACTGATTCCTGTATTTGTTTAAGACTTCATCCGGGATATGACAGTAGCTGCAGTCTTCCGGGTACCGCTCCAGATGGTGCTGATGCTCCTCTGCACTCCGGACGTAATTCGTCAGCGGCAGCACTTCCACAACGATTTTATCCCGGTCCTTCCGGCTGTCAATAAAGGCTCTTGCTTCTTCCAGATGTCCGGGATTTGTGCTGTAAAGCCCCGTGCGATACTTTTTTCCAACATCAACGCCCTGTTTGTTCAGGCTGTACGGGTCGATGATTTCAAACAGATGCTCCATAAGCTCTGTAACACTGGTACATCTCTCATCAAAGACCACTTTAACGCACTCTGCGTATCCATCATACGGGCCGTCCAGCGTGTTTGTTGTTCCGTTGGCTCTCCCGGCTTCGGTCGTCCGTACACCGGGCACCGTGTCAAAAAAATGCTGGACGCCCCAAAGGCACCCGCCTGCAATGTATACCGTTTCCATACTCTTGACTTTCCTTCTTTTACTGGTACAGTTTGCATCCATGCTCTGTACTCCTTACGGTTTCCTTGCTAGCTGCAAATCGATCCATCATACCAACTCACAAAAAGTGCTTCCGCACCATTGCAGAGTAATTATCATATTGTTGAAAGCCATATCGCTCATAAAATGGGATCGTTTTAGGATCAGACGGCATAACTTTCACATACAGAAGCTTTTGATAGAAACTCATGATCCGTTTCATCAGCTCATCTCCAATGTACTGTCCCTGATAAGCAGGGTCCACCAAAAGATAATGCAAAAATGCGACTGTTTCTCCATCATCAAGCGCGCGAACCAGCCCGACCAGCTTATCACCATCCCACGCAGAAATAACTCGTGTGGAATTGTGCATCGCACGGACAAGTTTTTCGGGATAATTGCCGGATTCCCAGTGAACGGATAAAAACAGTTTCTGCAATTCATCGGTTTATTTATACTCGGCCGGAGACGGACCATTCGGGTCGGTCTCCGGCAGTATTTTTGTTATCGCGTATTAAAAAACAGCCGGAACGACTTTCTGCTGCGCTACATCGATGATGCCGTATGTATTCAGTCTGAGTTTTGGAATGACCGGAAGGCTGACGAAGGCGAGGGTCATAAAGATGCCGATGTCTTCCGCTACACCATGTGCCTTGAGGGCATCGTTCAGCGCCTGCATTTTCGCCGCAACGCTCTCTGCGCTTTCGGTGCTCATCAATCCGGCCACCGGAAGCGCAAGTTCTGCCACGACCTGTCCATCTGCCACAAACGCAAGTCCGCCTTTGTTTTTCCGCACAGTGTTGCCGGCCAGCATCATATCGGTATCGTTGTCCCCTGCCACGATCAGGTTATGGGAATCATGTGCGATGCTCGATGCAACGGCTCCGCATTTCAGGCTGAAGTTTCCTAAAAAGCCAATGCCCACATGGCCGGAGTGATGATGCCGCTCAAAAACGGCCAGTTTTACGATGTTGTGTTCCGGGTCCACACCGGGAGCTTTGCCCGGATGCCGTTGGAACGGGATGATTTTTTCCTCCGTAAGCAGCTCGCCCCGGTTCAGGCAGATGACACGCTCCTGCCCCCGCTTTCCCGAAGTTCCAAATCCTCCAGTGTGATCTCATCCAGATCAAAGGAATCCATAACGTGGGAAAATCTCACACGGTCGATTTCAAGCGGTGCGGGTTTCAGCGTTTTTCCGTGCTCGGCCACCAGCGTGCCATTCTTGTAAACCTGTTCGACCGTAAAGGATTCCAGATCAGGAACCACAACCAGATCTGCCCGGTACCCCGGTGCTACGGCACCGCGTTGCTTGAACCCAAAATACTGTGCCGGGACCAGCGTTGCCATTTTGACGGCCACTGCCGGGTCTGCCCCCAACCGGATCGCTTTACGGATGTTGGAATCGATGTGTCCGCTGTCCAGCAGGTCACCGGGGTGCTTATCATCTGTCACCAGCATACAGCGGCTGCAATAGGGCTCCCGGAACAGCGGCATCAGGGCCTCCATATTTTTGGCGGCCGTTCCTTCCCGGATCATGATGTATTGTCCGCGCCGGAGTTTTTCCATGGCTTCCTCGATGTTGGAGCACTCGTGATCAGACTGAACGCCTGCCGCAATATAAGCATTCAGGTCCTTATCGCTCAAAAGCGGTGCATGGCCATCCACGATCTTTCCCGCTTCGGTGCAGTCGCGGATCTTCTGCAGGATCTTCGGGTCACAGCGCACCGTTCCATAGGCATTCATCAGCTCCGCAAGCCCCAGCACACGGGGATCGCCGTAGTAAGGCCGCAGCTGTTCTGCGTTCAGCACCGCACCGGATTCATCCAGATCCGTAGCCGGAACACAGGAGGGCAGCATGAAATAAACCGAAAGGGTCAGATTTTTTGTCGTTTCCAGCATAAAATCCAAGCCTTCCAGCCCCGCAACGTTCGAGATCTCGTGTGGGTCTGTGACCACCGCAGTGGTACCGTGGGGCAGCACTGCCTGCTCGAAAGCCGGACCACAGAGCATGGAGCTTTCGATGTGGATATGCCCATCGCTCAGGCCCGGACAGACATATTTGCCGTGCAGATCAACTTCTTTCCGGCCATGATACGTACCCACGCCCACGATCGAATTTCCGCTGATGGCAATGTCAGCGGTGTCGATCTCATCGGTAAACACATTGATAATTCTGGCATTTTTCAAAACCAGATCAGCCAGAGCACCTCCTCTGCCTGCCGAGATCCGGCGTTTCAGCTCATCAGACTGCATAGAAACATCTCCTCTCTCTGAAGTTCGATTTTCTCACCTGTGGATTGGTTCTGCCCTTATTCTACCACGCCTTGCCGCTGCGGAAAAGATGTCGGGAACAAAAATGGCCCCGGAGGGCTTGTTACAGCTCTCCGGGGCCACTTTATGTGCGTTGTGCCTTGGCGCAGACCGTCAGCACTCCACTGCCACCTTGATCACGCCGTCCCGTTTCTTTTCAAACAGCTCGTAGCCCTCTGCGATCCGGCGCAGGGGGTAGGTGTGGGTGATGAGCGGTTCGGTATCGATCTTGCCTTCTGCGATGAGACGCAGCGTTTCTTCACAATCGCAGCCGTCCACGCCGCCGGTCTTGAAGGTAAGGTTTTTGCCGTACATCTCCGGCAGCGGCAGGGTCTGTGCCTTGTCGTACAGTGCCACCACCGTCACAATGGCGTTGGGCCGTGCACACTCCCATGCCAGCCGGAAGGTGGAGTCTGCCCCTGCCACCTCCAGCACCACATCGGCCCCGCCGTGGTCGCTGTGGCACGCACAAAGGTGGCGCAGTCCTCCGGCTGCACGGTGAGCACCTGCGGGTAGTGCTGACGGATGAACTGCAGGCGGCTTGCGTCCTTTTCACAGACGATGATGCGCTTGGGGCTGTGCAGCATGACGCACAGCAGCGTGCAGATGCCGGTCGGCCCTGCACCGAGGATCAGCACGGTATCCTCGGGGGTGATCTCCGAAATGCGTGCCGCCCAAAAGCCGGTGGCCAGCACATCGCCCACCAGCAGCGCCTGCCGATCGGTGACGCCGTCCGGGATCTTGTTCAGTCCCTGATCCGCAAAGGGCACCCGGACATACTCCGCCTGCCCGCCGTCGATGCGGCAGCCCAGTGCCCAGCCGCCGTTTTGATCGGTGCAGTTGTTCACAAAGCCCTTTTTGCAGAAGAAGCACTCTCCGCAGAAGGTCTCCACGTTCACCGTCACCCGGTCGCCGGGTTTCACATTGGTCACCGCACTGCCCACTTCTTCTACGATGCCCACCATCTCGTGCCCTACGGTGATGCCGGGCACCGCCCGGGGCACGCTGCCGTGCTTAATGTGCAGGTCGCTGGAGCAGATACTGGCAAGGGTCACTTTTACAATGGCATCCCGCTCGTGCTGCAGCACCGGCTTTGGTTTTTCCATCAGTTCAAATTTGCCTCGGAAACATAGGTATAGGTCAGCATGCTTTTTACCTCCATGCGCTTTGATATTTCCGGACTTGAGTATACCACGCAGCTATGGCAAAGAGCAAGCCGCAAAAGGCCCGCCCTTTGCGGCAGTTCTCCGCCGATCAGATCTTGGGCTGATACTGCATGCTGGACACATTGTAAACGGTAACAAAAGCCTTGGGGTCTTCCCGGTTGATAAAGTTCATCAGCTTCTGATATTCGCTCTTGTCCACGATGGTAATGATCTCGTTGTGCTTTTCCAGATTGTATGCACCGATGGCCTCGTACATGGTCGCACCGCTGTGCAGGTCATGGAGGATGAACTGACGCAGCGCCTCCTCTTTTTCGGTGATGATGCAGACGCGGCGTTTGATGCTGTTATCAAAGATGAAATGGTCCAGCACGATGCCGTTGAAGTAAGTACCGAGGATACTCAGCACCACGGTCTTTTTATCGTAGACCAGGGCCGCGGAAAGCGCCACACACATTCCTGACAGAGACATGGCTTTTCCCAATTCCATGTGCAGGTACTTGTTCATGATCTTTGCCACGATATCCAGCCCGCCGGAGGATGCATTGCGGTTGAACAAAATACTCAGCCCGATGCTGACCACCAGAATATAGCACAGCACGTCCAGCTCCTGACTGCCGGTCATCGAGCCGAACTCCGGGAACAGCTTTTCAAACAGCCCCAGAAACACCGGCAGCAGCACACTGGTGTATACGGTCTTTGCGCCAAATTCTCTGCCGCAGGTAAAGAACCCGATGATGAGAAGCACGACGTTCAGGATCATCGTAATAACCGACAAGGGCAGCGGCACAAAATTGGACAGCACGATGCCAAGGCCGGAAATGCTGCTGACAGATGTATGGCTCGGCACCAGAAAAAAGAAAACGCCCGCCGCAATGATCGCCACCGCCCCGGTCAGGACTGCCGTCTCCCTCAGGACTGCGCCGGTCTTTCCTTTTACATCACTCATCTTTGTCCCCCTAAAATCAAATTTGTTTCACCGATCTCCTCATCTTTGTCGATGCGGACAAGAAGCTTACCGCCAAAGCGTTTGTATTCCATAGTGAAGTACCTCCATAAATTCCGAGTTGCTGTTCTCAGTATACCATGGTTTTCCCTTGCGGAAAAGATAGCGAAACAAAAATGCCCCCGGAGGGCTTGTTACAGCTCTCCGGGGGCATCTTATGTGCGTTGTGCCTTGGCGCACACGACCGGCGTTTTACTCGATCTGCGATCAGATTCGGGTTCTCAGGCAAAGCCTTCGTCTGCTGAGGAGCAGGCAGCTCGACGTGCAGGACACCATCCTCGAACTTTGCGTGGATGTCTTCCTTCTTCACATCGCCCACGTAGAAACTGCGCGCGCAGGTGCCGGAGAAGGATTCGCGCCGCAGATAGCGGCCCTTCTGATCCTTTTCGTCATTGCTGTGGCTGCGCACTGCCTGAGGTCAGGTAGCCGTCGTTCAGATCCATCTGAACGTCTTCCTTCTTGCAGCCCGGCAGGTCAACCGCTACTTCGTAGCCATTGTCCGTCTGTTTGACATCGGTCTTCATCATGTTTGCACCACGCTTACCAAAGGCACCACGAGCCTCACGGTTCATCATACGTTCCAGTGCAGCGTCATTCCAGAACGGATCGAAGAAATCATCGAACAGGTTTTCATGGAAAACAGTCGGCATAAGCATAAATCATTCCTCCAATCCCGGCGTTCGGGTCGGGGCAAAAAATCTGAAGCGTCCATTCAGAAGGGCTTTCCGGGGAGCCTAGCGGCTCTCCTTTTGCCCTTCCTCCTGAGCACGCCACTGTTATAGCACCGTTCATTAGCAGTGTCAATAGTCAATGATTGCTTCCGGCACAATGATGGCTTCCGGCACAGTTTCCTGACAGGTCTCCACATGATGATAGGTAGGCCGAATTTCATCGCAGGTACGGTTCAGGTCATAACCGAAGGTCTGCTCCACATACCGCTTTGATCTCCGGCTTGCTGTGGCCGGTACGGGCCAGAAAAATCACTGCCGCCGTGGCCTGTGCGCCTTTGATGCCCTCCGGGTGGTTGTGGGTGACTTCAGCGGTCACTTTTGCCATTTCCAGCGTTTTGTCCAGCGTATCGAACAGCCAGCCCGCTGCCGACACCCGCATAGCCGAGCCGTTGCCAAAGCTGTTGTAAGGCTTCGGATTTTTTGCAATGATCCAATTACGAAACATACTTCCATAGCCTGCCCACGGATATTCACGCGCCCATGTGCGCATTTCATTTTGCACCTCTGCAAAGGTTTTCTCCGGGGCGCCCTGCCCCGCGATCAATCCCCGTGCCACCGCAATGGTCATGACCGTATCATCCGTGAAATGTGATTTTTCGCTCAGCAACGGGAAATCTTTGTGCTTGTAATTGTTGCGGTCAAATTCATAGGGACTGCCCACGATGTCACCCAAGATTGCTTGTTATAGATTTTGTGTTCCAGACAGTACCGCACGATCCAGTCCCGCTTGGAGCCATCCGAAAAGGCATAGCCCGCGCTCTTGAGCAGGTCGATGGTCTCATCTTCAGACAGGTGCAGGCCCACCGCAAAGGCCAGCACCGTTTTCTTTTTGGGGTTGTAGTCGCGATTGCACTGAATTTTGGAGAAATGCTGCCGGGAGATGTTGGACTGCTTGTACACGGTGGAGTCTTTCAGCCCCCGCTCGTCAATGAGCCGCAGCAGCCGAGTGGTGAAGCTCTCGCCAAGGTTGTCCATCAGGCTTTCCAGACTGCGGGCTGTCCTGGGTGCCGCGGCGGGTGCCGGAACTGCACCTAGCATCGGCACGGCGGCATTTTTCTTCCAGAAGTCTCCGCCGCTCTGACAATTCTCTGCGCGCGACGGCCAAATCCGTAGCTTTCATCGTTCTGTGCTACATAGTGGTCGTCAATGTACTCCTCCACCGAGGCGAACAGCTTCCGGCTCACGGCCAGCGAGCCCCGGTCGTAAAGCACCAAATATACGGTCAGGTCGTGCTCCATGACGTACTGTGTGATGGTGTCCACCGCAATGCGGAAGGCCTGTTCTTTGGGGTAGCCATAGTTTCCGCTGGACAGCAGCGGAAAGGCCACGCTCTCGCAGTGGTACTCTGCGGCTAATTCCAGTGCAGAGTGGTACGCACCGGCTAATTGTTCAGCTTCGCCGAACCCGCCGCCGTGCCACGCCGGGCAGACTGCATGGAAAACGTACTTTGCCGACAGCCCGAACGCCGGGGTACACACGGCTCTGCCCAAATCGCAGCGGCCGATGGCTTCGCAGGAAGCGGTCAGCTCCTGCTCCCCTGCCGCCTGATAGATGGCGCGGCTGGTGCCGCTGCCCTGCAAAAGGTTCCGGTTCGCCGGGTTGACGATGGCATCCGCCGCCACTTTGGTGATGTCGTTGCGGATCATCAGAAACGGCATGGTGGTTCCTCCCTCGCATGGTTTTCTTCATCCTATCACATCCGGCGGGGTGGTGCAAGGGGTGCTCTTGTTTCCTGTCCGCGCAGCTATTATAATAGGTACAGAAAGAAGGTGAGCTTCCTGCACGACATCTGGAATCCATGGCACGGCTGCGTCAAGTGCAGCGAGGGCTGCCAGAACTGCTACATGTATTTTCTCGACCGGATGCGGACCAGAACGGAGCCGAGATCTACAAAACGAAAAGCGGCTTTTCCTATCCGCTCCAGAAAGACCGCACCGGACACTACAAAATCCAGAGTGGTGAGCAGATCCGGGTCTGCATGACCTCGGATTTCTTCTTGGAAGAAGCCGACCCGTGGCGGGCTGAGGCGTGGGACATCATGCGCCAGCGCAGCGATGTGGTGTTTTTTTCTGCTCACCAAACGGCCGCAGCGGGTACGGGAGTGCCTGCCGCCGGACTGGGGCAGCGGTTGGGACAACATCTTTTTCAACGTCACCTGTGAAAATCAACGCCGCGCCGATGAGCGCATTCCCATTCTGTTTGACCTGCCCTTCAAGCACAAAAAGGGCATCATGTGCGCGCCCTTCATCGGGCCAGTAAGCATCCGTCAGTACCTTTCCGCCGGGCAGATCGAGCAGGTCATCTGCGGCGGCGAAAACTATGATGGTGCCCGCCCCTGCAATTTTGATTGGGTCAAGTCTCTCCGGCAGGAATGCGTGGATGCCAACGTGACCTTCTGCTTTATCGAGACCGGCACTGTGTTCATCAAGGACGGCAGGCGCTACCACCTGCCAAACAAGCAGCTGCAAAGCCGAATGGCTTATAAATCCGGTATGAACTTTCAGGGAAGTCCCATCCGTTTTGACCTCGTGGACGACTGGGGCTACCTCATCCCGCAGGAAGATCTCTATGTGCCGCATTTCCGTACAAACTGCGAGACCTGTGGCAGCAAACTGATCTGCAACGGCTGCAGCGATTGCGGAAAATGCTTATAAAATAAAGGAGTTCTATGAAGAACCAGAAGAAAAATCGTTTCTCCGCAGAGTTTTTCTCTGCCTGCTGGCTGTTTTGCTGGCCGTCTGCATCGCATTCGGCGTTTACGTCAGCGACTACTACCACCACCGCCGATTCGGCGCCACTTACGGCGGCGGCGTACCGAACCGCGGATGGCGGCTGGGCATGCTCTTCGGCGGCGAACTGGACGGTCTGGTGCTGCTGGCGGCCTACTCTACTGCCGACCTGACCGACAGCGGCCTGCGAGTTTATTCCACTTACGGCAGCGAGGACGGCGTACTGAACCGCGAAAAAATACTATCCCGACCCGAGGAACAGCAACAGCAGACAGGGATGCGCTGGCGGCGTGGATGAATCTTCAATAAAAAGCAAACTATCCCGACCATTTTCCTGTATGTCACAGGAGAATGGCCGGGACTATTTTTATTATTCCGCGAACCAGCACTCAATACAAATGGAACTTATGGCTGATCTGGTGTGCAATTTCATCCGGCAGCGGGCGGAAACCGATGCAGGTCAGGGTCATGCCTTCTCCGTTTTCATCAAATTCTTCCGGCTCCAGCTCGGTGTGGCAGGCATCCCGGATAAGGAAGAAGTCTTTGTTTTCCACAAGGCCCAATTCCTCGGCAATTGTCTTTGCTTTCAGCAGTTGATTGCGGTTCTTTGCCCCGCAGATAGTTTTGGTAAAAGAGCCATCGAACCATTCTTCATAGGTTGCTTTCTCCAACATGATTTCTGCCCGATAGCCGGTAATTTTTCCGTCTTTCTCAATGGGTTCCACGCCCTGTCCCATACCGATGAGGTCGGTGAGGAATGCCAGCGAAGCATGGCAGCACTGCGCCGCCAGCTTACCGGGAGACATCTGCAGGTCTTTTCGGGCAATGATGAGTTGACGCATTTTCTCTCCTTCTTACGACAGCTTGATCTTCAAATCTGCCAACAGATTCACCGCTTCCGGCAGGGAAAATTTCGCATCCTTCAGGCGGCTGCCCAGAATGTCCACCTTATAGCCTGTAGCATCCCGGAAATCCGCCTTGCGCAGATCACACTGGTAGAACTCCGTTTCGTGAAGTTCCACGCCCTTGAAATTCGCCAGCTGCATCTCGCATTTGGCAAACATGGAGCCGACGATCTCGTTTCCGTCTGAAAAGTTGAAGCGGTTGAAGTTCATTTCGGTGAAGGTGTTATATTTCAGACTGCACTCTTTCAGCGTATGGATAGGGTCCGGGAAGGCACCGTTGGACATCAGCGGTGCCCACTCGATTTCATTCAGGCGGCAGTCCTCAAAATCCAGCGATTGCACCGAAGAATGGGTGCTGCGCAGACCTGTGATCTCACACCGCACAAATTTGCACTCATTCAGCGTGGTATGATCCAGTTCGCATTTGGTAAAGGAGCAATCCACAAACACGCAGTCGGTAAAGTCGCAATCCTCAAAAGCCTCCTCGGTGAACGACAGGTCAGCAAACCGTTCACCCTCACAATAACGCTCTGTCATAAAATTCTCCTGTCAGCGCAGTTCTTCCAGCAGAGCCGTGCAGCCTTCCAGCACATCCTGCCAGGTAGCTTCAAAGTCCCCGGTATACCATGGGTCGGCCACATCGCCGGGGCGACGGGTATGATCCATCAGCAGAGACACCTTATGCTCCGGGTCGCCGCCCACAAAAGCGCCATATATTGCGCAGGTTGTTGTGATCCATGGCGATCAGGTAATCGTAGGTTTCGTAATCCCGCCGGGTCATCTGCCGGGCGGTTTTACCCTCGCAGGAGATGCCGTGCTCGGCCAGCTTCCGCCGGGCGGGCGGATAGACCGGGTTGCCGATCTCCTCGGTGCTGGTGGCGGCAGATGCGATTTCAAATTTATCAGAAAGCCCGGCTTTGGCCACCAAGTCTTTCATTACAAATTCGGCCATTGGGCTGCGGCAAATGTTCCCATGGCAGATGAAAAGCACTTTCGTCATGTCAAAATATTTCCTTATATCGTATCATTTTGAATTTTGCACACATGCGTGCAAAATTCAGTTCTGCTTCAAGAACTCCCGCAGCACATCCTCTGGGCGGGGTGTATGGTTCGGGTACTTTTCCCGCAGCGGTGCGGCGGCACCATCCATAATGTAGGGCACACCCACAATGTCCAGCATCGACACATCGTTATAATTGTCGCCAAAAGCCATCACATCGGCAAGGTCGATGTCCAGCGTCTTGCAGATGCTGCGCACACCGATGCCCTTGTTGGCAAAGGTGGTGTCGATCCAGTACGGCCCTGCCACAGCGCAGTTCGCCTCTTTCCATCGTGGGACAAACCGTTCCGTGTAAGATTCTACGCCTTCGTGCAGATACACCGATACTTTTGTGATCTCCTCCGGCACCTCGGAAGGGTCATGGATGATTTGATAATTGTTCCCGATGAACTGAATACGCTTGAGCATTCCCAGACCCCGCTCCATCAGGTATGCAGTATTCTGGCCGGAAAGCATCACCTCGCCCTGCCCGTCGCTGCGGGTCCACAGGTCGTTGGCGATTTCTTCGGCCAGCGCGCGCGGCATCGGATTCTTGGCGATGCACTGTTCGTCTTATAGATCACGCCGCCGTTTTCGCAGAGAAACACACAGCAGTCCGCCACCGGTGCAAAGAGCTTGCGCAGGCTGGTATACTGCCGACCGGATGCCGGGCAGAACAAAATACCGCGCCGATGCAGCTCCCGTATCTGCTCAAAGATCTCGTCTTCCAGTTCCTTTTTGCCATATTGCAGCAGCGTACCGTCAATATCGCTGCAAATCAGTCTGATTGACATTTTCCGTCCTCATTTTTCAAGATAATTTTAGGCAATTCCCCGGCATCCAGAACACGGATGCCTTCGTCCATCAGCATTTTCGCAAAAACGCCCTGTCCGGAGATTTTTGTACCGGAAAACGTTCCATCGTAAATTTCCTTCACGCCGCAGCTGGGGCTGCGGGATTGCAGGATGGCAAGCTCCACCCCATTTTCTTTTGCGATGGCAAGGGCCTTGGCTGCGCCCGCCCGGAACTCCCGGTCCACATTGATGCCCTCTTTGTTCGTGACAACGCCCTGCACGATTTCCGCCGGGCACCGCGGTGTGGGCAGGCCGCCCAGCACCTCCGGGCAGACCGGAACCACCTGATGCCCCCGCGCAAAATCGCAAACCGCCTGATTGTAATTGTTTCCGCCGCTGTATTTGCAGTTTTCGCCCAGCAGGCAGGCGCTGACCAGAATCTTCATTGTTGCGCGCTCCGTTTTTCAGATACTGAATCTTTTACCTATTCTACCACGCTTTTGGGCCTTGAAAAAGAGGATTTTGCTTTTCCTATCCCCATACCGGGAGGTCCGCCGTAATCTTTTCTAATTCCTGTGCAAGAAACGTCAGTCTTTCCCTCAGATGGTTGTTATGCGGTGCATCTCCGTTCAGCAGATAGTCCGTTCTGATATTCAGGCAGGACGAAAGATCCTGCAGCAACTCAATCGAGCAGCAGCGGCTTCCCGTTTCAACTTTTGCAAGATGGTTCGCACTAATGTTCAGCATTATACTCAGTTCTGTTCCTTTTTCCGCGTAATTCCTTTGCATTTTTTCCGCAAATCGCGGATTCAAATTCGACTTTATTTCACAAAAGCGAATTTGCTCATAAATTACCACAGAGTATTTTTTCCGTCAAGTCCTTTTTTTGGCGCGGCGGAACGTGACACACAACAAACTCACAAGAATGAATATCTGCACTCGAATTACATATATTTCACTATAAACTCGTTTCAAAAACATCAATATGTCTTAGTTTGCAGCGCAACCATATCAAATTTTCTACGTTTTTCACAGGTCTCATTTTCACGATTCCACGCAAAAAAATGAACGCCATCAGCGTTTAGCAAACGCATATAGTGTGCCTACTCATTTTATTCATCCCATTTATACACAGTTCCGAACCAAAAGAACCGCATAAAGTTCTCATCAAAAAACAGGGAGTGACATCAAATCACTCCCCGTTTGCATTGATTGTATCAGAGTTTCGTCACCCAGAGCCCATGCAGATTGCAGTATGCGTAAACGGCCACCGGCTTTTCACTGCCCAGTTCAAAAACAGCTTTGGGTGCCTGCCCCGGATTCAGATAGCGGATCTGCCCGCCGTTCTCAGTCTCCAAAAAAATCCACTGAATATAGTGAACATCCGCCATGGGGTGCTCCACCGCGCCCAGTGACCGTGAGACGACTGCCGGAAAGCTCTGTCACCGGCAGATGCTTCTCGCCGCTGGCTTCCACCGTATTGGGAACCAGCTCTTTCATTTTCTCCCCGCAGCAGACCAGCGGAACGCCTGCGTTATGGATGGTAGTGACGAGGTTGCCGCAGTGATTGCAGATGTAAAACTTTGCCTTCATATCGAAATCCTCCATCGGAATGTTATCGGTGTGTTTCTTGTGTCTATATGATAACATTTCCTATTTATGATTTCTGTGACTGAATCACGCAAAGCGTTTTTTTCCGGCGTTTCGCCCCATTCCTTTTGGCCTGCTCGGTATACTTCTTGATCTTCTGCGTATCAAATGCGGTAAAGTCCATAACCTTTCCTCCTGTGGTTCGAATTTTCTGCGCAAGGCCGATCAGATTTTCCAGATGCTGCTTTTTCAATGTCAGAAGTGTGATCTGTTGTTCCAGTGCCTTCTGCCGGTCAAAAGCCGGGTTCTCCACGATTTTCTGGATATCCTTCAGCGGAAATTCCAGTTCCCGGAACAATAAGATCTGCTGCAAACGTTCCAGCGCGGCATCGTCATACAGCCGATAACCCGCTTCGGTACGGCCCACCGGGCGCAGCAGACCAATTTTGTCGTAATATTGCAGGGTCCGGATGCTCACCCGGTCCGCTTGCTCACTTCGTTCACTGTCATCATCTTGCTGTCCTCCCTTGCGACAGCCACAGTATACGCTATGACGTTGCGTCAGGGTCAAGAGGTTTTCTGAAATTTTTTTCAGCCTTCCCGCTGCTCCATGATTTCCAAGCTGTCACGCCCCACACGGCAGAGCAAAAACAGCACCCGCACACCTGCGGCCTTTGCTTCGGCCAGTGCCGTACCAAACTCTGGCTGTGTGCTGACATTTGGCCGCACCTCGGTGATGCCTTCCATCTGAATCACAAAGGCCACAGCGCACTGATACCTGCCTGCTGTGCCTGCGCCAGTTCGTGCAGGTGCTTCACACCGCGCTCGGTGGGTGCATCCGGGAAATAGCCGATACCGTCCACTTCCAGTGTGCAGCCTTTGACTTCCAGCAGGTACTTCTGCGCACCCTTTTCCATATAAAAATCAATGCGGGACTTTCCATAGGTGAATTCCGGCCTGATATAGTCGTAGCCCTGTTTTGCAAGCCACTCTCCTACTACCTTGTTGGGTGCCTGACTGTCCATATTGACCCAGCCGAGCCCCTGCTTATGTACCGCCACAAGGTCGTATTTTGTTTTGCGTTTCGGGTTATCCGACACTTCCAGCCGAACCGCCGTACCGGGCAGTAGCAGTTCCTTGCACTGCCCGGTGTTCTTGACATGGACGGTTTCCACTGCTCCATTCATTCCCATGGGCAATAAAGCGGTTGGGACGGTCAACAAAAATGCCATCTGCGATTTCTCTGTATTTCAATCTTTATCTCCATTTTCAGTACAGGATTCGGGAGCCATGCCCATCCTGTTTACCCAGATACAGTTCCACGACCATCCTGCCGCTTTCACTGTTGCAGAGTTCTTCTTTGCAGTAGCCGCAGAGCTTTCCTTCCGCTTCCGATACGTAGCGGTGCAGCGATTCCTGCAGGTCTTTCGGGATGCTGCTCCATGGAATGACATAGCTCATGCCCATATCCCCCACATCCACGATGCAGGCCCGGTCGCTGTCCTCCTCGGACAAAATCAGACTGACCAGAAAACACGTCTGCGAAGGGTGCTCCCTGATACTCTGCCTTTTGCCGCCTGCGCTCCGTCCGAAGCTCATCCAGCGCTTGATTCAGGTCATTTTCTGGCAGCGTAGACTTGTACAACAGGACATGCAGTTTCTGCTCCACCGCTTCACTGTCATTCTGACCGTTGGCCGAGAGCTCTATATCTGCATGGATGGCGCAAATTTGTTTCTGCATCGCAGTGCGCAGAGTTTCCAGTTTCTGCTGCCGTTCTGCTTCCAATTGCTGTGCGGACTTTTGATGTACTTCTTTGGCTTCTAGCTGTTGCGCAACATGCTCCTGCTTGGGCTCTGGCTTAGGCTTTGACCGTTCGCCGTGCTTTTCTGCGTCAGCCTCCGAAACGTTTTGCCCTAGTACAGTCGGCACCGACACGTTTTGGACACTGCTTTGTGCTGCCGATGCTTTCTGTGCCGCAGAAGGACGCTCCTTTCTCTTTGGTTTTACCGACCGCGTTGCACCTGTGCTCGTGCTTTTTGCCCTTCCGGCCTTGGTGTTTTCACTTGCAGGAGCAGAATTTTTAGACACTTTCCGGTCGAACCCGTGTCTGCGTCTGCCAGAAATCGCTGCCGGTGCGCTGATAATAGGACGTCTCCGCTCGTTTCCGGCTGCTGCGCACACCTTCACAGATCCACGAAAAAATCAGGTAGCGCTCCAGTGTGTTCCAAAAGCTGCTGCGCCGATGGCAGGGTTTATGCCGTCCACGGGACGCATACACAATCACCGACAAACATCCGAAGAACAGAAAACCTGCCGCAAACCCGATCCCTGTAAACAGCTTTTTGAAAAAGCCCATCTCTCACACCTCTTCCGGTTACAGTTTCGCCTGATACACCCTCTCTGTCCGGGCATCGAAGCAGCAGAAAATCACCTGCATGGCGTAATCCGCGTGAGCTTCCAGCCACTGCGCCACTGTTTTGACCGCAATCTCCGTGGCATCTTCCAGCGGGTAGCCATACACGCCAGTCGAAATTGCAGGGAATGCAACACTGTGAACATTATGCTCTTTGGCAAGGTCCAGCGAATTGCGGTAGCAGTCCGCCAGCTGCGCGGCATCCTCTGCTGTGCCGGAATAAATTGGCCCTACTGTATGAATGATATACTTTGCTTTCAACCGGTAGCCCTTAGTGATTTTTGCTTCTCCGGTGCGGCAGCCGTGCAGTGTGCGGCACTCCGCCAACAGTTCCGGCCCTGCTGCCCGGTGGATGGCACCATCCACACCGCCGCCGCCCAGCAGACTGCGATTGGCCGCATTCACGATGCCGTCACAGTCCAGTTTGGTAATATCACCCTGCACCACTTGAATCTGATTTTTTACTTTTTCAGAAATCATTGTAAACTCCTCACTTTTTGAGCAGTTCCAACGCTTTCTCCATAGGCACGCAATCGGCATAACAATCTGGCCAGAGGAATTCATTGTAATAGTGGTAGCTCTGCTCCCCCTGTCATGTACTCGTTGTCCTGCGTGGAATTTGCATAGGCAGGAACGATCATGTGCAGGCCATGCTCAAAGCCCGCCTCCACCGTTGCATTGATGCAGAAGTCCGTCATGATGCCGCAGACCATCACATCTTTTTTCGCCCTTTTTCCGTCAGATATTCCAGCAGACCGCTTTCTTTTTTTTGAACGCACTGCATACGGTCTTGACGAACCGTTTTTCAGTCAGCAGTGGCGCAAACCCGGAATAGACCTCGAATTCATCGTCCCCGATGGAGAAACCGGTGCCGGGCCCATCATCATGCTGGACATAGACGACCTCGATTCCCTGTTCGCGGGCAGTCCGGATCAATTCCCTGATGTTGCTGACAAACGTTTCAAACGCATACAGGCGTTCATCCACGATACCTTTCTGTGTATCCACAACCAGTAAAACCATGTGTAAGCCCTCCTTTGTATCTTTGGTTTCATTCTACCATAGACCGTTGCTTTCTACAAGCGGATTCAAAAAAGCCCCACAGGGAAAACCTGTGATTCACCTGCAGGGATTGATTCAGCCACCCAAGACGATCAGGATCATAGCGATCAGGCAGCCGCACCGCTGCCGTCCCCCGCCGCCACCGCCCATTGTTGTTGTTGTGGTTTCCGCCACCACCACCGCCGCCGGACGGACCCCAGCAGAGATCATCTACAAAATCTTCGACCTCTACGAGCAGTACGATTCCCCTGACCATGACCGAGACCGAGCTGCTGCGGCAGGGCATCAAAACAAAAACCGGGCGTTCGTTCACCCGGTTTTCCATCAAGTCGATTTTGCAGAATCCTGTCTACCCGATTGCAGACAAGGACGCCTATCAGTATTTTGTGGACAATGAGGCAGAACTGTTCGCCCCGGAGTCCGATTTCGACGGTGTGCGCGGCGTGCTGGCCTACAACCGCAGCGATCAGGAAAAAGGCCGTGCTACGGTCTACAATCCCATCAGCGAATGGATCGTTTCGGTGGGCGAGCATCCCGGCATCATCTCCTCCAACCGGTGGATTCGGGTGCAGGAGTCGCTGGAGCGGAACAAATCCAAGTCCTACCACGCATCCCGCGGCAACGAAGCTCTGCTCACCGGTCTGCTGTGGTGCTCCTGCGGTAGCCGGATGTACCCGAAGGTCACCGGGCGCAAAACTGCCGACGGGCAGGTGGTCTTTCCCTATATGTGCAAACTGAAGGAGCGCAGCCGGAGAGAGTTATGTAATGTCCGGAATGCCAACGGCAATTTGCTGGATGCTGCCATCTGCGAACAGGTCAAGCACCTTGCCGACCATTCCAGCGACTTTATGAAGCAGTTGGAAAAGGCACGTTCTGCCCACGCAGGCAACCGCTCCGAGTTTGAGACCAAGCTTTCCACCCTTCGCAAAGAGCAGGCCGAGACGCAGCGGAAGATCACCGCCCTCATCGACTCCCTTGCCGATTTTGGAGACAGCACCGCCGCAGTCCACCTGAAAAAGCGCATTGAGGAGCTGAACGGTCAGGATGCCGCCCTGAGCTCCCGCATCCGGGAACTGGAAAGCCTTACGGACGAAGGCGTTCTGGCAGGGATGGAATTTGACCTGATGCGTCAACTGCTGACCGTGTTCCACGACAACATCGACGACATGACCGTGACGCAGAAGCGCGCTGCCATCCGCACGGTGGTGCGCAAGGTGGTGTGGGACGGCAAGGTGGCGCATGTGGTGCTCTTCGGTTCACCGGAGGATGAGATCGACTGGACCGCCTTCCCGGTAGACCCGGAAGAGGACGAGAATGACCCCGAGGGCGGTGGAGATGGTTCCGATTCTCCATCCGGCGTTCGCTCAGGTGAGGATAGCAAACGAGATCCGGATGCAGTTCCGGCGGGAGCGCAAGAGCGGCAGCACCGTTTCCCTGCAAGAAACACTGGAAGCGGATGGGGAGTCTGCCCTGACGCTGGCGGATGTGCTGCAGGACAGCTTCTGCATGGAGGAATGCTGTGAGAAGAAGGCAGACCTGCTCCGGGTGCGGCAGCTGCTGGAAACGTTGCCTGCGCGGGAGCGGCAGATCCTGCTGCTGCGGTACGGGCTGGCCGGGCAGCCGCCACTGACCCAGCTGGAAACGGCACAGCTGCTGGGCATCAGCCGCAGCTATGTATCCCGGCTGGAAAGCCACGCGCTGTGCCAGCTGCGCCAATATTGGGACAAAAAACCGGCGCAGGAGTGAAATATTTCTCCTGTGCCGGTCTCGGAATCCTTATTCGGTCAGCGCGCTTGCCTGGATCTCGTCCAGCTGCTCAAAGGTGTACAGCCGGTTCAGCGCCTCGACCAGCTCCTTTTTGGAAAGGCGCGGCGGCAGGCCCAGTGCGTTCAACAGCTTTGCCTTGCGCTCTGCGCTGCCCGGCTTGCCGGAGAGCCCCCATTCGTACAGGTCCGTGTAGGTGATCTGCCGACCTTCCGGGCGGGCAGGCGCTGCGCCTGCCTCAGCCCCGAGGGCATCCCGCAGAGCCTGCAGAACGATGGCATCCTCCACACCTTCCACCCCCAGCAAACCTTCCTTGCCGGGCTGCTCCTTGCGCTTTTCCTTGCCATGAATGGCGGGCACATAGGCCTGCACCACGTTCTTTTCGCCCACCAGATTCGTGATGTAGTTCCGGATGCGGAAGCCCGCCGCATCCGAATCCGTCAGCAGGATCAGCCCGTTTTTCTGCGCCAGCGCTTTGAACAGCTGCTGGCGCTTTTTGTCTTTGTAAATGCCAAATCCATCCGTCAGCAGGATCATGGCATCGGTCAGGTGCGCAAGGCGGGCGGCATCGTATTTGCCCTCCACGATCAGCACCCGGCCGGTATGGATCATTTCATTCTGCATCATCGTCCACTCCCTGCCATGGCCAGCCGGCACAGCGCCGTTTCCAATAGGGTCTGCGCGCTCACCGGCTGGCTCTTCAGGCTCTGGTCCAGCTCCAGCAGCACCTGCAGGCAGGCTTCGATCTGCCCCAGCGTATAGTGCGACGCCGTTTCGGCCGAGCGCTTGAGCCGGTAATCGCTGCCCTTGTAGCCAAAGTCCTTGAACACCGTACTGTAGTTCTTTTTGCGAGCCGCGCCCAGCTTGACCCGGTACAGGTCCACATAGCTGCCGATCATGGCCGCCGTGATGGCAATGGGCTCCTGCTGCAGGCGCAGAAGGGTCTGCAATTTCTTGCAGGCACCGGTGGCGTTTTTGGCGGTGATCATGCGGATCATCTCAAACACATCGGCTTCCAGGCTCACGGTGCCCATATCGGCCACCATGGCAGCGGTCACGGTCTGGTAGCCGGACAGCGCACAGAGCTTGTCCACCTCATTTTCCAGCAAAAATGGATCCTCGCCGCAGCGTTCCAGCAACGCAGCAGCCGCGCCGTCCGGCAGTGAGGTTCCCTGTGCCTTTGCCCGGTCGATCATCATAGCCTTGAGCTCAAAGGGCCGGGGCTTGGCCAGCTCTTCAACGTAGCCGATGGCCTTGCACTGGGCAATGAGTTTCTGGGCCGATTTCCCAGCCTTGAGCTTGCTGCGCTCCAATGGGAACACACTGCCCAGCACCACCACCGCATTTTCCAGGCTGGCCAGCGTACTGCACAGCTCGTCCAGATCCTTTGCGCCGTATGCGCCCGGGTCCACCTCCGGCAGCACCACCACGCGTCGGGTGCCAAAAAAGAGATGGTGCCCGCCGCCATGATCAGTCCTTCGATTTCCGGAGCCGCACCGTCCAGCACGGTTGCGTCCTCGTCACTGTCTGCCGAGAGAACACGGACAGCCGCGTTCACCGCCTGCCGCACCAGATACCGCTCTGTGGAATAAAAATAGTACACCGGGCAGCCTTTGTCGGCCAGCTGCCGGAGTTTTGCCTCGGTCGCCAAACCGTTCTCCTCCCTCTGCTGTGAATGGTAATATACTTTAACGATTGTTATTGTACCACACTCCGGCCGGATTGCAAAGCATCACTCTGCCCGCCAGCCGCCGGAAGGGCGCAGGCTGAGGGAAGCATATACCGCTTCCCCGCCCTGCATCCATTGGTAATGATCACTCCGGCTCAGCAGCTGTTCCCACTGCACGGCCTCCGGCTTTGCCGGAGATGCCAGCAGCCACTGCGCCCGGACCGGTTCGGCCAGCGTCACCGTTCCGCTCACGGTCACGAACTGCTGCTCCCCGATGGTCAGCCGCACAAGGCAGCCGAACCGGGTACGCAGGGTTTCCACCGCTGCGGTCTGCGTCTGTCGGGTGACGGCGCTTCCCACCGGCTGCACTGCCACTCGGCACATCGTCCGGGCAGGCAGCGTGCAGGCATTTTCCGGGTCCAGACGCAGATCTGCCAGCAGTTCCACCGTGGTCACGCCCCGGCGGGCCAGCTGGTTTTCCACCGCCCGCTGAGTGGATGCCCCACCCCGGAACAGCACCACGGCTGTGTGATTCTGGCTGACCACCACCGCCGGGCTGTTGGCACTGCCCACAAGGTCGACGTGCACCACATCCCGGCACAGGGCGTTGCCCACGCCAATGGCAAGGACGACCGTCAGCAGAAGGCCCGGCACAGCCACCCGCAGACGCACCTTCCAGACATGTGCCAACCCGCACAGAGCCATCAGCAGCAGACAGACAAGGGCTGCATAGTTTGTGTCAAAATACAGCCCCGCGCCGGGTTTTGTGCTTATCCACACAGCCCAGCGATTCAGCAGGCCGGTCAGAAATTCCGCCGCTTTGCCAATCATCGTATATAACGGCCCGGCTGCCGGGACCAGCCCCGCAAAGGCAGTACCAAGGCTCAGCAGAAGCATGGGCTGCACCAGCCAGAGCACCGCCACGCCGGAAGCCACCGCCCACAGGCTCACGCTCAGCTCCCGCAGCACCAGAACTGGAAAGGTTGCCGCAGAGGCAAACAGCGAGATGCAGGCGCTCTCCGCCAAACCCCAGAACCGGTCCGGAAACACCCTGAGGTACCACGGCCGCCTGACCGGATTCTCCGATTTTTTCCAGAAATCCTGACACCACCATTCCCGGATACGGCGTATGCAGGCACCGCCCGCGACGGTTCCCACCACTGCCGCAAAGGATAGCTCGAAGCCGATATCACACACGGCATAGCTGTTGCGAGCGGTCATCAAAATGCCCGCCGCCGCCAGTGAGGTGAGGGCGTCCGATGCGCCATAGACCCACACACCCAGTGCGCTGACCCATACCGCCACCGCTGCCCGGCAGACAGAAGGCGTAAAACCGGTGACCCCTGCCAGCAGCAGCGCCAGGAAGGCCGTGAACAGCGCCTTGACCCGGCGGCTGCGATAACTGCGCTCCCGCCTGCGTCGGCCGAACACGTCCCCGCACAGAATGGAGACGTGCATCCCGCTGACCACCAGCACATGGGAAAGGCCCGCACCCCGGTAGGCGCTGCGCAGGGCGGAAGAAAGATGGTTCCGGTCGCCCACCGTCATGGCGGCCAGAACCCCGCCGGCATCCTCGTTCATCTCACCGCGCAGGCTGGTACTGAGCCGCTTTTGCAGGCGGCCGGTGCGCGCCCGGAAGCTGCTGCTTTTGCCCAGCCGGGCAAAAGCCTGCGGCTCCCTTGCCCACAGTACAACGCCGTCGGCAAAGAGGGTTGTACGGTCGGCAGGCTCCGGCGCTTCCAGTGCAAAGCGCCCCTCCACCCGCTCCCCGGCTTCACAGACCGGCAGGGTATCGCATTCCACCCGGAACTCTGCCGCCCGGCCGTTGACCCGTTCCACCCGCAGCACCGCATCCACGATGCCCGGATAATAGGATGCCGACACCGATTCCACTTCTGCCGTCAATGCTACCGTCTGCCCGGCGTATTTTTCCAGCGTTTGTTCCAGACGGGCATTGGTATGTCTCGCGGCAGCCAGCCCGGCCGCCGCACCCAGCAGCAGGCAGAGCAATGCTTTGCGGGTGCGGTCCGGGATGCACAACAGCAGGCAGACGGCTACAAAAAATGCCGCAAACGGCACAAAAGTTCCGTTTGCGGCAAAAAAGCGCATACTAACGCAACACCCAGCATTCCGGCGCAGAATACGCAGAGCGGGCGTCGCATGGCGGCTTAGTGGAAGAACAGGGGCAGCGGCTCCAGGAAGATGATATCCTTGCGCTCTGCTGCGTCGCCCTCGGCCAGAACAGCAGCCTGGCCCACGATGGTGCACTGGGTCTGCTCGGCCAGTGCATCCAGAGCTTTCAGCGAACCACCGGTGGAGATCACATCATCCACCACCAGCACGCGCTTGCCGCTCATCTTGTCCAGCTCCTTGCGGTCAATGACCAGCTTCTGCTTGCCGGCGGTGGTAATGGACTGATCTTCCACCACAACGGGGTCCGGCATATACAGCTTGACGCCCTTGCGTGCACAAACGTAAGGCTTGCCGCTCTGACGGCTCATCTCGTGGGCCAGGGGGATGCCCTTGGCCTCAGCGGTGAGCAGGATATCAAACTCCGGGCACTTCTTCAGCAGCTCGGCGGCAGCGGCCACGGTCAGCTCGGCGTCACCCAGCATGATGAAGGCCGCAATGTCCATGTGGTCGTTCACCTTGCAGATGGTCAGTTCACGGGTCAGGCCTGCAACATGCAGGGTATAAGTGTCAGCCATAATCAAATTCTCCCTTTCATAATCGGCATCAGACGGGCAGCTTTTCGCCGCCCAGAACATGGAAGTGCAGATGCTTCACGGTCTGGCCGGCATCCTCGCCCACATTGGAAATGACGCGGTAGCCATTTTCCAGCCCCTGCTCCTTGGCCAGCTTTGCGATGACGGCAAAAATATGGCCCAGCAGAGCACCGTCCTCCTCGGTCAGCGCAGCGGCCGAGGTGATGTGCTTTTTGGGAATGACGAGGAAATGCACCTTGGCCTGGGGGTTGATGTCGTAAAACGCCACCACCTGCTCATCCTCGTACAGCTTTTTGGAGGGGATCTTGCCCTCCGCGATCATGCAGAACAGACAATCTTCCATGGGAAACACTCCTTCCTGATCTTTGCCTTATTTATTCGCCCAGTGCCTTCTTGACGATGGCACCCACAGCAGCCAGTGCCTCGTCGATCTTGGTCTCTTCCTTCAGACCAGCCATTGCAAAGTCCGGCTTGCCGCCGCCCTTGCCGCCGGCGATAGCAGCCAGCTCCTTCACCAGCACGCCAGCCTTCAGGCCCTTTTCCTGTGCCAGCTTGTTGACGGTGACAGCCATAGTGATCTTATCCTCGGCCTTGCCCACCAGCACAGCCACCACAGGGTTCACGGCCTTGTCACGGATGCTGTCGCACATGCCGCGGAGGGTGTCGCCAGTAGTACCGGTAAAGTATGCAGAGGCGATCTTCACGCCGTCTGCTTCCTCAGCATTATCGAACAGGCTGTCCACCTTGGAGGCGGCGATCTTAGCCTTGAGCTCTTCCAGCTCCTTGCTCATGGCCTTGTTCTCAGCCATGACAGCCTCGGCGCGGACAGGCAGTGCGGTGACATTGTTAGCCTTCAGGGTATTGGCCACATTGTGCAGCATAGCCTCCTGCATGTTGGCGCGGATCAGCAGGTTGCGGCCGGTGACAGCCTCAATGCGGCGGATGCCGGCGGCCACAGAGCTCTCGCTCACGATCTTGAAGCCGCCGATCTGGGCAGTGTTCTTGACATGGGTACCGCCGCAGAACTCGGTGGACCAGCCCTCGATATCAACGACGCGCACGACCTTGCCGTACTTCTCGCCGAACAGAGCCATCGCACCCAGCTTCTTGGCCTCCTCCACAGGCATCTCCTGGACGGTGACGTCCATGGACTCGAAGATCTTGTCGTTGACGATCTTCTGCACCCGGGCCAGCTCTTCAGGGGTCACGGCACTGAAGTGGGTAAAGTCGAAGTGGGTGATGGAGGCATCCTGGTAGGAACCAGCCTGGTGCACATGGTCACCCAGCACCTCACGCAGGGCAGCCTGCAGCAGATGGGTGGCGGTGTGGTTGCGGGCAATGGCCATGCGGTATTCCTTATCGACCTTTGCGGTCAGGTGGTCACCCACCTTCACGATGCCGCTTTCCAGCACACAGGTGTGGACGTAGTAGCCCTTGGGGGTCTTTTTCACGTCCAGCACGCGCAGGCTGCAGTCGGCACTGGTCAACACGCCGTGGTCAGCGGCCTGGCCGCCCATCTCGGCGTAGAACGGGGTCTTGTCCAGCACCACCAGCACGCCTTCCTTGGCCTGCTCGTCGGTAGCAATGGCGTCGGTCAGGGTCTCCTCGTCGCTCAGGGCAACCACCACGCTGTTGTCGTTCAGGGTATCGTAGCCGGTGAACACGGTGGGCTCGGCGGTCAGGCCGCCGAACAGATCCTCGCTCCAGCCGGAAATGTTCTTCTTCAGGCGCTCGGCGCGGGCGCGCTCCTTCTGCTTCTTCATCTCAGCGTGGAAGCCTTCCTCGTCGATCTCCAGGCCCTGCTCGGCAGCGATCTCCTTGGTCAGATCCAGCGGGAAGCCGAAGGTATCGTTCAGCTTGAACACATCCAGGCCGCTCAGCAGGTTCTGGTGGGCCTTTTCCAGAGTGTCGATCATGTTGTTCAGGATGTTCATGCCGGCGGTCGTCGATGTACGGGCAAAGTTTGCCTCCTCGGTGCCGATGACCTTCTTGATATAAGCATCATGCTCGCGCAGCTCGGGGTATGCACTCTCGCTGGACTGGATAACGGTCTCCACCAGATCCACCAGGAAGGGGTGGTCGATGCCCAGCATCCGGCCATGACGGGCGGCACGGCGCAGCAGACGGCGCAGCACATAGCCGCGGCCCTCGTTGGAGGGCAGGATGCCGTCAGACACCATAAAGGTGCAGCTGCGGATGTGGTCGGTGATGACGCGGATGGAAATGTCGGTCTTGGGATCCTGCTTGTAGGTCTTGCCCGCGATGTGCTCCACATGGTGCAGCACGCTCTGCACGGTATCCACCTCAAACAGGTTGCCCACGTTCTGCATCACGCAGGCCAGACGCTCCAGGCCCATGCCGGTATCAATGTTGGGCCGGGCCAGACGCTCGTAGTGGCCCTTGCCGTCTGCGTCGAACTGGCTGAACACCAGGTTCCAGATCTCCATATAGCGGTCGCAGTCGCAGCCCACGCCGCAGGTCGGCTTGCCGCAGCCGTACTCCGGGCCGCGGTCAAAGTAGATCTCGGGCAGGGGCCGCACGGGCCGGAGCCGTGCTCCCAGAAGTTGTCTTCCTTGCCCAGACGCACCATGTGGTCCGGGGCGCTGCCCACCTTCTTGGTCCAGATATCGTAGGCCGCGTCGTCCTGCTCATACACCGAGATGTGCAGGCGGTCCTTGGGGATGGCCATCCACTCGTCGCTGGTCAGGAACTCCCATGCCCAGGGAATGACCTCTTCCTTGAAGTAATCCTGGAAGGAGAAGTTGCCCAGCATCTCAAAGAAGGTGCCGTGGCGGGCCGTGATGCCCACGCGCTCGATATCCGGGGTACGGATGCACTTCTGGCAGGTGGTCACACGGTGGCGAGGGGCTCTTCCTGAGCCAGGAACCACTTCTTCATGGGAGCCATGCCGCTGTTAATCAGCAGCAGGCTGGGGTCGTTCTTCGGCACCAGCGGGAAGCTGTCCAGACGCAGATGGCCCTTACTTTCAAAAAAGCTCAGGTACTTTTCGCGCAGTTCATTCAAACCGGTCCATTGCATAAGTTTTCTCTCCTCAATTGTCCTTGGCGTTTGCACGTCAGATTTTTTATGATGTTATGGCAGAGGGGCAGACAGGCGCAAAAAACAAAAACAGCCTCCATCCCAATCAAGGGACGAAGGCTGTGCTGCTCAAAAAACTCCGTGGTACCACCCAAATTGCAAAGGATAAATTGTCCCCTGCCGCTTTCGGCGCGTTAACGCTGCGCAGCGTCCGGTTTGCATTCGCCGGAAGCTCCGGGGTGGCGCGAAATGGACCCGACCGGAACGCCTTGCAGCCTGCGGGCGTTCTCTCTGGACGGTGGTGTGTACATTTCTGACCCCATCATTGCCATCTGTCATAATTTCACATCACACAAGACAGGCACTCAGCCCCCTTGCGTACAGCTAAATTATAGCATACGCAAAACGTTTGTCAACGGTTTTGAGCAAAATTTACGGCACCCAGATGCGGTCTGCACGGGTTATCTCGCCGTTTTGGATGGTCACGGTCGTGTTTCCTGCATTCCACCCATAAGCATCTTCTTCATTGCTCATTGCATCACAAACCGTCCGATCTCCCTTTACGATCACTGGGTCGGCTTCAAAGTCTGCTGCACCGTCCGATAGTTCGATATCGTCTGCCATAACAAGTTGCTTAACCACTCCAACTTCATAATAAGCGGGATAATCATCCCATGTCAGAGTCCGGTAGTGGTCATCCTCTTTGCATAAGTCAATACCACCTTCTTCTATTCCACCGTTGATGGTCACATAGTTGTTTTCTCTCTCAACGCTTTCCACTGTTAGGGCTGTAATTTCCTCTGTCCCGTTTAGATGTGTTATAATGGTATCTCCTTCGCTCAATGCTTCAATATCTGCGGCTGTGTACCGGTCATAGTCGTATACAACAGCATTGTTGATGGTATTCTTGCGTTCACCGACCCATACTTTATCGCTTTCAAAGCTGATGTGATAAGTGCCATCCGAAAGTGGGTCACTCAGTAAAACACCTTGCATTGGGTGTACTTCCGTTTTTTGCGCCTCCGAAGATGTCGTGCTTGCCGTGGAAGCCGCTGTGCTTCCAGCCGTGGAACTGGACGCCCCACAGCCCACCATTGTTATTCCAATAGCCAAAAGCACAGTAAGTGTCACTATTTTATGGTTCCATCTCATACGAAAACCTTCTTTCTCTTGCTTGACGGAACGTTTCCGTTCCGCTACAATAAAAACGAATCAAGAACCCATTCTATTGCGACTGATTTTAAGATAGAGAGGAATTTCCCGTGAAAATTTTAAAAAGTAAAGTGTCTTGCCCCTACCCGGCTGGACAATTATCTGACCCAGCAGTACCCCGCCCTGACCCCCGGTCGCCTGAACAAGGCGCTGCGGGAAAACAAGATCAAGCTCAACGGCAAAAAGCAGCCGCTTTCCACCCGCGTGATGGCGGGCGACGAGATCAAGCTGTTCATTCTGGACGAAGTTCTGGACGCCGACAAGCGAGTGGAGGGCCCGGCGTGGAAGAACGCCCGCGGCCCGGCGCAGGTGGTGTACGACTGCCCGCAGATCCTCATCGTGAACAAGCCCGCCGGCCTTTCCGTGGACGGCCCGGACGATGACACCCTGCTGAACCGCGCCCTGCTCTACCTGAACCAGCAGGGGGAGTACAAGGAGAGCGACCTGTACACCCCGGCCCTGTGCCATCGGCTGGACACCGGAACCAGTGGTCTGGTGATCATCGCCAAGACCCCAGAGGCCGAGGAGCTGTTTCTGGCCGCCATCAAGAACCGTGACGTGCAAAAGACCTACCTCTGCGTCACCTTCGGCCGCCCTGTGCCGCCGGACGCCACCCTGGGCGGCTATCTGCTCAAGGACGCCGACCGCGGCATCGTGAAGATCGTGGAGGACAAGCAGCCCGGTGCCAAGGAAGTGGAGACCCAGTACGAGACCATTGCCGTTTCCGGTCGTCTGGCCCTGCTCAAAGTAAAGCTCATCACCGGCCGCACCCACCAGATCCGCGCCCACATGGCCAGCATTGGCTGCCCCATCCTGGGCGACAGCAAGTATGGCAACAACAGCGCCAACCGGGAGCTGAAGCTCAAGTATCAGGCCCTGTGCGCTTATGAGCTGACCATGCCCCGCTTCACCCAGCCGGATTTTGCCTTCCTCAGCGGCAAGACCTTCCGCGCCCCGAAGCCCTGGTACTACAGCCAGGTGCTGGACGGAACACTGAAGTAAGACTCAAATCAACAGACAAGGCCCCGTGTGCATCAGCACACGGGGCCTTGTTTTGATTCAAGCAAATTTTATGCCGGATAATTCAGGGTGTCCAGCAAGGCGTTCAGGTAGTTCTGCGGCATGGCACCGGTGCTCTGGGCACACAGCAGATAGGTGGTGGCACCGTGCTGGAACACGGCGTACTGGGCCGTCACATTGCCTGCAGCATCCTTCACGCTGTAGATCTGGTAGACCTGACCGTTGGCTGCGGTGTAATCTGCCTTGGCATACGATGCACCCGGCGCGGTGACCGACTCCTCCACCGCAGCTTCATCGCTGCCATCCCAGCGGGTGCTTGCCGCAAAGGTCAGCGACACGGCACCGTCCGTGCGGTACTGGTTGTACATGGTATTGGTGATCTTCTGGGACGGCTTGAACGAAACCACCACATTGTCCGTCCCGCCGCCCTGCGGAAGGGCATCAAAGGTGCTGCTGGACACAAACTTCATGCCCAGCTGACTTTCAGCATCCGCACGGCTGTTCATGCCGATCTCCACCACGCTATTGCTGGTGCGGCGGGCCGTGGTCTTGACCTGCGCCTTCACGTCTGCGCCGATCTTGGCGGAATCCTCCACGGCAGGCATCTGCAAACGATAGCTCAGACGGACATTGCCGCCGCTCTTATCCACGCTGCTGGCATTCACAGCCCATGCGGCCGGGCACAGCAGCGACACTGCACAGGCGACAGTGAGCAGCAGACCCGCGATTCTGCGCATCTTCATAAAGCATTCTCCTTTCGGCGGGGGCACCGGGCGGTGCCGCCATACTTTTCCAGTTTTAAAATAGCAAGAATATGCGCTGCTGTCAAGTGGCAAATTAACTAAAAAGTTGGAATTATTTTTAGAGATTCCGCCTGTTTCCTCCCCGCAGCCACACAAAAAAGGCAGTGCACCGGAACCCCGGCACACTGCCTTTTTTCTTTTTCAGCCCGTCGGTGCGGTGGTCAGGAAGCAGCTTCCTGCACCACCACATACACACCTGCCGGCACACAGGCCGCCCAGGCGCCATCCTTATCCAGCCAGCCGAATTGCTCACAGATATGATCGGGGCACTGGCTGTCCAAAAACGCGATCGCGCCATCTTTTACCTGCAGGTGGACCACATAGTCGCCCACATCATACAGGTAATCATGATCTTCGTCCAGCGAGAGGGTCTCAGATGCGCCGCTACCAAAGTCAACGACTGCTTCCAGACCCGTGCCCTTGCTGCCGCGGGCCGCGCGCCAACCAAAGTACAGCGCCGCTGCCACGGCCAGCACCACCAGAGCAAAGATCAGGTTCTTCTGCCACGGCTTCCAGCGTTTTTTGCCGGAAGCTGCGTCAGATTTTTCCGTTACACTCATGCAGCGTACTTGCTGGCAGCAGCACCTGCAATGCGGCCAAAGACGGTGAAGTCAGCCACAGCGTTGCCGCCCAGACGGTTTGCACCGTGCACACCGCCGGTGACCTCACCGGCTGCGAACAGACCGGGGATGACGGAGCCGTCAGCCTTCAGCACCTCGGTGTTGGTGTTGATCTTCAGGCCGCCCATGGTGTGATGCACACCAGCGGTGACCTTGATGGCGTAGTACGGCGCGGTGTTCAGGGGCTGCGCGAAGGAGGTACGGCCGAAATCCGGGTCGTTCTTGGCCTCAACATAGCCGTTCCAGGTGTTCATGGTCTCGGCAAAAGCAGCCTCATCGACGCCCATGGCCTTGCCCAGTTCCTCGTAGGTCTCACCGGTCACGGTGTAGCCCTTCTTGATGTAGCCCTGGATAACGCTGGAAGCATCGACCATAGCCTGATCGACCACCAGCCAGCTGTAGCTGCCGGTCTGTGCGATCTCGGCTGCGGAGACCACGTCACGGGTACCCACTTCGTCGATGAAGCGCTTGCCCTCGGCGTTGATCAGCACGGCACCGTCGCCGCGCAGGCCCTCGGTGATCAGGGCAGCGGTGTTGGCTTCCACGGTGGGGTGGATCTGGATCTGGTCCATGTCCACGGTCTCGGCACCGATGGCGGTTGCCATCTCAATGCCCTGGCCCTGAGCGCCGGCGGCATTGGTGGTCATGAAGCCCTTCAGCTCCGGCTTGTACTTGACGACCATGTCCAGGTTTGCGCCGAAACCGCCGGTAGCCAGCACAACAGCCTTGGCATTGACGGTGACGGTCTCACCGGAAGCACCGGTAGCCTTCACGCCCACGGCAGCGCCGTTGGCGTCGGTCAGGATCTCGGTAGCGGTGGTGTTCAGCAGAGTCTGCACACCAGCCTTGTCGCAGTTCTCCTGCAGCAGGGGGATCATGTAAGAACCGACGGAAACGGTCTTGCCGTCGCCGTCCACGGGGCGATGGATGCGCTTGACGGATGCGCCGCCGAAGCTGGACACGCTGTGCAGAGTGATGCCGTGCTCGTCCAGCCAGTCGATGGCGTCGGCACTGTTGGAGCACAGAGTCTCCACCAGCTCAGGGTTATTCAGACCCTTGCCGCCGATCATGGTGTCCAGCTCCATCAGCTCGTCGCTGTCGAAGTAGCCCTTGGGGTCAGCCTGATAAGCTGCCCACTGCTCAGAAACGGTCTTGGCCAGGGCGGTGATGGTAGCATTGTCGGCGTACTTTTCAGCAGCAGTCTTCAGGGTCTTTTCCACGCCTGCAGACTCGCCGAACTCGTTCTCGTCCTGGTACACGGTCTTGCCGGCGTTCATGCCGCCGGTAGCGCGCACGGAGTTGCCGCCCACCATGGGCTGGCTCTCCAGATGACAACGCTCTTGCCCTCGCCGGCAGCGGTGATGGCAGCAGTCATACCTGCGCCGCCTGCGCCCACAATGGCAACATCTGCGTCAATGGTGGAGTCCTCAGCCTTGGTGTTCTCAGCCTCGACTGCAGTCTTGTAGTCATCGGCGTTCAGGCCGGCAGCAGTCAGAGCGGCTGCGGCAGCCTCCTTGATGGCGTCGGAGGTGATGGTTGCGGTGGCCACGCCGTCCACGGCAATGCTGCCGCTCTCGGCAATTGCGCCAGGCAGCTGTTCCAGAGCCATGGTGCCGATGCCGGGGGTCTCATCCTTGCCCTCAGCGGTGCAGCCGGTGATCTTGCCGTCGGTCAAAGTCAGAGTGACGGTAACATCGCCGCCCATACCCTTTGGCTGTACCGGTGAACTCGCCGGACACGCCTGCGGTGGAGGAGGCAGGCTTGCTGCCGCAGCCGAACAGGCTCAGGGCCATGACGGATGCCAGCGCAAGCGCAGCCACTCTCTTGCGAATCTGATTCTTTTTCATTGTTTCTTCCTTCTTATTTTGGGTTGCTTGTATTCGGATATCTATCAGCAAAAAAGGGGGAGCTGCTCATTCGGAGAGCAGCTCCCCCTCGCTGAAACTTAGGAAAAGATTAGGCGTTAGCCTGAGCTGCAGCAACAGCGCATGCAACGGTAGCGCCGACCATGGGGTTGTTGCCCATGCCGATCAGACCCATCATCTCAACGTGAGCGGGCACGGAGGAAGAGCCAGCGAACTGAGCATCACCGTGCACACGGCCCAGAGAGTCGGTCAGACCGTAGCTTGCGGGGCCTGCTGCCACGTTATCCGGGTGCAGGGTACGGCCCGTGCCGCCGCCGGAAGCAACGGAGAAGTACTTCTTGCCGTTTTCCAGGGCCCACTTCTTGTAGGTGCCTGCAACCAGGTGCTGGAAACGGGTGGGGTTGGTGGAGTTGCCGGTGATGGAGCACTGAACGTCCTCCTTCTTCATGATGGCAACGCCCTCCATGACATCGTTAGCGCCGTAGCACTTGACGGCTGCGCGCTCACCCTCGGAGAAGGGGATCTCCTTGACGACCTTCAGGGTCTGGGTGGGGATGTCGTACTCGGTCTGCACATAGGTGAAGCCGTTGATACGGGAGATGATGTAAGCGGCGTCCTTGCCCAGGCCGTTCAGGATGACACGCAGGGGGGTCTTGCGGACCTTGTTTGCGGTGCGGGCGATGCCGATGGCACCCTCAGCAGCAGCAAAGGACTCGTGACCTGCCAGGAAAGCGAAGCAGGTGGTGTCCTCGCTCAGCAGACGAGCGCCCAGGTTGCCGTGGCCCAGACCGACCTGACGCTGCTCAGCGACAGAACCGGGGATGGTGAAAGCCTCCAGGCCCTCACCGATGGCGGCAGCGCACTCGGCTGCGTCGGTCAGGCCGCGCTTCACAGCGATGGCGGTGCCCAGGGTGTAAGCCCAGACAGCGTTATCAAAGCAGATGGGCTGGATGCCGCGGATGATCTTATCGCAGTCGATGCCCTTGGCCAGCAGCATTTCGTTGCAGGCGTCAAGGCTCTCCAGGCCGTTGGCCTTGAGGCAAGCCTCGATCTTGGGCATACGGCGATTCTGGGATTCAAAAGTTGCCATGATCTATGTTCCTCCCTCTCTTATTCCTCACGCGGGTCGATGTACTTCACAGCGCCCTGATCCTTGCTGAAGCGGCCGTAGGTACCCACGTTCTTCTCGTAAGCCTCGTTGGGTGTCTTGCCGTGACGGATGTCCTTCATCATCTTGCCCAACTTGACGAACTGATAGCCGATGACCTCATCGTTGGAATCGAGAGCCAGCTTGGTGATATAACCCTCGGTCAGCTCCAGGTAGCGAACGCCCTTGGCCTTGGTGGAGAAGATGGTACCGGTCATGGAGCGCAGGCCCTTGCCCAGGTCATCCAGACCTGCGCCGATGGGCAGGCCGTCCTCAGAGAAAGCGGTCTGGCTGCGGCCGTAGACGATCTGCAGGAACAGCTCACGCATAGCCACGTTGATGGCATCGCACACCAGGTCGGTGTTCAGCGCCTCCAGAATGGTCTTGCCGGGGAGAATTTCGCCAGCCATGGCGGCAGAATGGGTCATGCCGGAGCAGCCGATGGTCTCCACCAGAGCCTCTTCGATGACGCCGTTCTTGATGTTCAGAGACAGCTTGCAGGTGCCCTGCTGAGGTGCACACCAGCCCACACCGTGGGTGTAGCCGCTGATGTCCTTGATCTCGTAGGCCTTGACCCATGCGCCCTCTTCGGGGGATGGGAGCCGGACCATGCTTAGGACCTTTGGTGATCGGGCACATATTCTGTACTTGCTGCGAATAGGTCATAATCATACTCTCCTTTTGACAAATGTCGCTTGGCGGGAACACGGCTGCGCCCTGCCGGCACAGCTCGTCCTCCCGTTTTGCGATCGGCTGCGCGGGCCGCTCTCTTTTCGGCCGCACAGCACTACCACGCATGATTTTATTATAGAGAATGCGCGCGCATTTTGCAAGACATTTCCGCCAAAAATCCGCAATTCTCTTTCTGGTCATTTACATCTAACCGTCAATTCGTCCGCTTTCTGCCGGGCATTTGTCATTTTTCTGTCAATTCTGTCAGCAGGTCCGGTCCATGCCCCGCTGTCCGCGCCCAGCAGACGGTTCCACCGGCCGCAAGGCCCGAGATGCAGGCAAATCCGGCCCCGGCTGCTGCCACAGCCATCCAGTGCCGACCGACTTCCAGCCCGAAGAAATTGGCTGCAAACGGAAAGGCAAGGCTGCCCACGCTCTGCCCCAGAGCCAGAAAGCCATAGTTGACCCCTGCATGGGGAAGCCGAACAGGTCGGTGGAAAGGGCCGGCAGCACCGCTGCCAGCGCCGAGTAGCAGAAGGTGAGGCCCGCATAGCAGGCCACCACGCCCCCAGCCCTGTGCAAAGGCAAACCCCCGCCGACAGCCCGGCAGACACTGCAAACAGCAGCATGTCAGTGGGGCGGCGGCCGATTCGGTCACTGAGCAGAGGCATCAGCAGGCGGCCTGCCGCACTGCCCACGCTGCCCAGTACCACGCTCCACAGCGCCGCCTGCTCCTCCAACCCGCGCTCCATGCCCAGCTTTAAAATAATGGGGCTGAACAGCAGCACTGCGGGGGTAGAAAAGCACACCGCTCCGGCGCACAGCCAGTACTGCTTTGTGCGCAGCATCTGCCGCGGGGCAAGGTCAATGGTGTTTTTGCCGTTCTCCTGCGGTTTTTGGTCTGCCCGGTCTGCGGCGGGTCCTGCAAAAGCAGACTGCCCGCAAGGCATACCGGCAGGGTGACCGCACCCAGTGCCCAGAAGGCCCCCCGGATGCCCTGCACGACCCAAAATCCCCCGCAGCTGCCGTGCGCACGAATACGGTGAGGAAGGCACCGCTCAGGCCCACCGCCCCGCCGATGACGCCGGTGGCCAGCCCCTTGCGGTCGGCGTACCACTTTTGGGCGCAGGACTGGATGGACGGGTACAAAAACGCCGTGCCCAGCCCCGCCGGGATACTGAAGGCCAGAAAGAACGCCTCTGCGCTGCCCGGCGGCAGAAAGGCCGCCGCAAAAAAGCCGCCGCAGAGCAGGGCGGTGCCCCACAGGCCCGCGCAGCGGGGGCCGTGCCTGTCCTGCAGGAAGCCGCCCAGCACGCACCCCACACCGAAGGCCGCGATGAGGATGCCAAACGCATACCCTGCCCCCTGCTCCGACAGCCCGTATTCCTCCATGACCGGCTGCTGGAACACGCCCCACGCCGCCGGAAGCCCCGTGAGCACCTGAATGGCGGCCCCGGCGGCAAGGATCGTCCACGGGTGTTTTGCTGCAAACTGCTGTTTCATACTTTCACCTCAAAATTTGTGCAATTTGCGATAGTGTGCCCATTCGGATTGACAATCCGGCAGTTTCCTTTATAATATGATGTACTGGAAACAATTCAATTGACATATAGAGAGGTATTGCAACCATGAAAACACAGGCATTGAAGGGCATGCGCGACCTGCTGCCCGCCGAGCAGACCCTGCGCGACTACATCCAGGGCAAGATCCTGGAGACCTACCGTGCGTCCGGCTTTGAGCGCATCTCCACCCCTATGCTGGAGGACATGGAAAATCTGGACAAGTCCGACGGCGGCGACAACCTGAACCTGATCTTCAAGGTGCTCAAGCGCGGCGACAAGCTGACCGCCGCCCTGAACACCGGCGACCCCAAGCAGCTGTCCGACATGGGCCTGCGCTACGACCTTACCCTGCCCCTGAGCCGCTACTACGCCGCCAACAAGGACAAGCTGCCCAGCCCCTTCAAGGTGATCCAGACCGACCGCGTGTTCCGTGCCGAGCGCCCCCAGAAGGGCCGTCTGCGCGAGTTCGTGCAGTGCGACATCGACATTCTGGGTGACACCTCCCCCAACGCCGAGGTGGAGCTGATCGACGTGACCACCCGCGCCTTGCTGAACATCGGCTTTACCGGCTTTACGGTGAACATCAACGACCGCCGCATCCTGCGCGGGATGCTGGAGAGCATGGGCTTTGCCGCCGACACACTGGACTCCGTCTGCATCACCTTTGACAAGATGGACAAGATTGGTGCTGACGGCGTGAAGGCCGAGCTGACCGAAAAGCAGCTGCCGGAAGCCGCCATCCAGGCACTGGCCGATTTCATCGCCGCCGGTGAGGTGACGCTGGACGCCGTGGCTGCCCGCTGCGCCGACCCCGCCATCGCCGATGACCTGAAGTATGTTCTGGCTACCGCCAACACGCTGGCTGCCGGCCGCTATCAGGTGGCCTACTGCCCCAGTCTGGTGCGCGGTCAGGGCTACTACACCGGCATGGTGTTCGAGATCACCTGCCCGCAGTTCAGCGGTGCCGTAGCGGGCGGCGGCCGCTACGACAACATGGTGGGCAAGTTCCTCGGCACTCAGGTGCCTGCCGTGGGCTTCTCCATCGGCTTCGAGCGCGTGTGCGGCATCCTGCTGGAGCAGGGGTATCAGATCCCCGGCGCCAAGCAGAAGATCGCCCTGCTCTACGGCAAGGACGCCGACTTCCCCGCCGTGCTGAGCAAGGCCGCTGCCCTGCGTGACACCTACAACGTCACCGTGCTGCAGCAGGCCAAGAAGCTGGGCAAGCAGCTGGGCCAGCTGGAGGCCGCCGGGTTTGCCGGTGCCGCCTTCATGGACAAGGACGAAGTCAAAATTTTTGCACAGCAGTAACCACAAAACGCAGACAGGCCCCCGCACAAAACCGTGCGGGGGCCTGTTTTTTACTTCGTCATCAAATGGTGAACTGCACCACGCAGAAAGCAGCGTAGATGCACAGCAGCGCAATGCCCTGCGGGCGGCTGAGCTTGCCCTTGAGCAGGGCGGGCACCGTCAGCAGCAGCATGACCGCAAACATCACCGGAATATCCATCACCAGCGAGGCGTTCATGCCAGCAATGGTGGAGTTCTGCGGGATGGTAAAGGGGGCCAGCGTCACGCTGACGCCGCTCACCAGCACCAGATTGAACACGTTGGCACCGATGACGTTGCCCAGCGACAGCGCCCCGTGGCCCTTGGCCAGCGAGGTGATGGCCGTGACCAGCTCCGGCAGCGAGGTACCCAGTGCCACAAAGGTCAGAGCAATGACCGACTCCGGCACGCCCAGTGCCTGTGCAATGAGGGTGCCGTTGTCCACCAGCAGGTCCGCGCCCACCGCGATGAGCACCGCGCCCACCGCCAGCAGGCCCAGTTCCTTGGCAAAGGAAGCGTTTTCTTCCGGCTCTTCCTCTTCTTCCGGGGCGGGGGCATTCTTCATGGCCATCACGTTGCAGACGATGTAGGCCACGAACATGGCCAGCAGGACGATGCCCGCCAGGCGGGTAAAGACGCCGTTGGTGTAGGCCACACCGGCGTAGAAGGCTGCCGCCACAAAGAAGAACAGCACCGGGGTGCGCAGGCTCTTGGGGTCCACCTTGCCCGGCTTGGCCACAATGGGAATGGCCGCAATGAGGGCGGAATTGCAGATGACCGAACCAATGGCGTTGCCGTAGGCGATCTCGCCGTGACCGGTGAGAGCCGAGGTGGTAGACACCATCACCTCCGGCAGGGTGGTGCCGATGGACACCACCGTGGCACCGATGAGCAGCTCCGGCACATGGAAGCGGCGGGCAATGCCGGTGGCACCGTCCACAAACCAGTCACCGCCCTTGATCAGGCACAACAGGCCCACGATGAACAGCAAAACAGGTATAAGCATGTTTTTTCTCCTTTTTGATCGTTCCTTGGCCCGGCTCCGGGAACGGGAGTCTCTCAGCCGGGCAAAAAAGAAAAGACTCCTATTACAGGGTACGCATACTACGTCCTTGTAATAAAAGTCTCAAGCATCCGGTACTGCATCGGGCATTTCTGCCGGGTTGTCGCTGCAGCACAGCGTATCATCTCTTGCGGGATATACGCCCTTTACTCCCTTTTATCTTTGCATATTATACCTGTTTCAACGGCAAAGCGCAAGGGGAACCTGCAAATTTCACCCTGCCTTTTCCACTTTTTTTTCGCGTTGGGATAGATGCGTTCCATGCGGGCATTGTCGAAATGGGCGTCCAGATAGGTCTCCACGGCATTGGCAGCTGGCACCCCGCTGGTGCGGGCGTCGTAACGGGCCAGCGCCAGCGAGCTGGTGACCATGTTCACCGCCATGAACACCGCCAGCAGCACGGTCATCCACGGCCGCACCCGGCTGCGCAGACGGGTCATGCACTTCATGACCACCGGGTAGCCGTAGCGCATCCACAGCACCGCCGCCATGCCCCAGAAGAAGCAGTACAGCAGGTTGATGCGCCCGCCCAGATTGAATTTGAATTTGCTGTAATCCCAGAACACCGTGCCAAACAACAGCTCGGTCACGGCGCTGCACACATACTCGTACACGCCGCCCATCACCGTGCCGAACACAAACAGGTAGCGGTCGCTTTTATCCTGATTCTGCCGCAGCAGCACGGTAGCCATGGCCAGCGCCAGCCCCCACACCACGCTGAAAGGCCCCCATACCAGGCTGGAACGGCTCATCCAGACGCCTGCCGTCAGGCGGCAGAACACTGTTTCCACCAGGTCCCCAGAAACGCGCCCACCACGAACAGCCACAGCAGGTCGGCGGCGCTCAGGGGCGTTTCGCCGTTCTGGGCAATGGTCGGTTCCTGCCGGGCCGCCGCCGGGTAGGCGCGCTGGATGCGCTTTTCCACATACACGGCAATGCGGCGGCGCAGGCCGTCGGAGCTTTCACCCAGCCGCTGGTTCAGCTGTTCCAGCACCGGGTGTTTGGCCGCATAGCGCCCCACCAGCACGGCCGAACCGATCTGGTCCAGCGCTGCCACGATGACCGCCGCCCACACCAGCGGGTGCAGCAGCCAGCTCGGGATGGCCTGGCACAGCCGCAGCAGCAGGCCATTGAGCCACAGCACGCTGGCAGTGCCCAGCACGCCCCACAGCAGCGAATACTGCAGGCAGACATAGCCGTTCAGGTTGAAGCGCTTACCGGAGTAGTCCCACCATTTGCGGCGGTGCAGCCGTTCCAGCAGCTTAGCCGTCAGCCACTCCATGACCGTGGAGGCCAGCGTACAGGCAAAGAAGAGGTACACCGGGTCGCTGCGCAGGTCCGTGAAGCCCACGGCCAGCAGTACCGCCGTGGAGCCGTACACAAAGCAGAAGGGCCCGGCTGCTGCGCCGCGGTTGGCAAAATGCTTGCCCCGCACCGTAGCTACTACCGTCTCCCCTACCCAGCCCGCAAACGAGTAGACCAGGTAAAGGACGCCCAGCGTATAAAAATCGTATTCCATAGCAATCCTTTCTGCCAAAAGCGTTGGTTTTCCAGCAGTTGTATTGTACCCTTTTTGCCTGCAGAACGCAAGCATGGCAAAGGGGCCGCCCGCAGCGGGTGGTCCCTTTTTAGATTTCGTTGTACGATCAGAATTTGCGCCAGGTGTCGGGCAGGAACAGCACCAGCATGGGGAAGATCTCCAGGCGGCCTGCCAGCATATCAAAGATCAGCACCAGCTTGGCCGGGTCTGCAAAACCGCTAAAGTTCCGCATGGGGCCCACCAGCTCCAGGCCCGGGCCGATGTTGTTCATGGTAGCCGCCACAGCGGTAAAGTTTGTCACCATGTCAAAGCCGTTGAGGCTGATGAGCAAAAAGGAGGTGATAAAGATAAAGAAGTAAGCACCTATGAACACGTTGGTGGTGCGGATGGTCTCGTGGTTCAGCAGCTTGCCGTCCATCCGGGCCGGAGCCACCACCTGCGGGTGCAGAGCCTGCTTGAGCTCCTTGCCCAGCGTCTTGCCCAAAATGAGGATGCGGCTCACCTTGATACCGCCGCCGGTACTGCCGGCACAGGCACCAATGAACATCAGCACCACCAGCACTTCCTTGGACAGGGTGGGCCACAGGTCAAAATCGCAGCTGGAAAAGCCCGTGGTGGTGATGATGGAACCCACCTGGAAGGCTGCCTGCCGCAGCGCCTCGCCAAAGCTGTTGTAGAGGCTGTAGATGTTGGCCGTGATGATGGCAATGGCGGCTGCAATGACCACAAAGTAGCCGCGCACCTCTTCGCTGGCTGCAGCACGGCGGAACCGGCGCATCAGCAGCAGGAAGTAGGCGTTAAAGTTGACGCCGAACAGGATCATAAAGATGGTGACCACCCACTGGATGTAGGGGGAAAAGCTGCCAAAGCTGTCGTTGCGGAAGCCGAAGCCGCCGGTGCCTGCGGTGCCAAAGGACGTAAGCATGGCCTCGAACAGGGGCATCCCACCTGCCAGCAGGAACACCAGCTCCAGCAGGGTCAAGGCCAGGTAGATGCCGTACAGGATCTTGGCGGTGGACTGCACCTTGGGCACCAGCTTGTCCACCTGCGGGCCGGGGCTCTCTGCCTTCATCAGGTTCACATGAGAGCCGCCGGTCAGGGGCAGCAGGGACAGCAGGAACACCAAAACGCCCATGCCGCCGATCCAGTGGGTGAAGCTGCGCCAGAACAAAATGCCCTTGGGCAGGCTCTCCACCTCCGGCAGGATGCTGGCACCAGTGGTGGTAAAGCCGGACACCGTCTCAAACAGGGCATCCACCGGGTTGGGGATGCAGCCGGTGAGCACGAAAGGCGCGGCACCCACCACCGAGATGACGATCCAGCTCAGGGCGGTGGCGGCAAAGCCCTCCCGCATATAGAATACCTTGCTGCGGGGCTTGATGGCCCGCAGCGCAAAGCCGATGCCTGCGCTCACGGCAGCCGTGAGCAGGAACACTGCCAGTACCATCCACTCGCCGTAGATCAGGCTGGCAGCGGCGGGCAGAAGCAGCAGGGCGCCCTCGATCATCAGGATATAGCCCAGCAGACGGAAAACGATCGCATAATTCATAGCCCGCCTCCGTCAGCTCTCCACGATGTCCCGCAGGTCATGCAGGCCATGCTCCAGCGTGACCACGATCACGTTGTCGCCCACCTGGATCTGGTCGCCGCCGCGGGGGATCAGGATGCGGTCGCCGCGGGTGATGCAGCACAGCAGCAGGTTCTTTTTCAGATGCAGCTGGCTCAGGGGCACACCGGTGGCCCGGCTCTTCTCGTGCACCGTGAATTCCAACGCTTCCACGCGGTCGTCCAGGATGCGGTACAGGGTCTTGATGTTGCTGCCCGCCTCATTCTGCAGGGCACGCACATACTGCACAATGTAATCGCAGGTCATGTACTTGGGGTACACCACGCTGCCCAGGTCCAGTCCGGCCAGAATGTCATCAAATTCCAGACGGTTCACCTTGGTCACCAGCTTGCCGTGGGAATGCTTTTTGGCAAACAGGGTCAGCAGCACGTTTTCCTCGTCGATGTTGGTCAGGGCCACAAAAGCCTCTGCGGACTCCATGCCCTCCGACAGCAGGAATTCCCGGTTGGAGCCGTCCTCGTTCAGGACCTGGGCACCGGGCAGCTGCTCGGCCAGCTCCATGGGCAGGCGGGGTCCCGCTCCACGATGCGCACCCGCACATGGTTTTCCAGCAGCTCCTGGCTCAGATAGAAGGCGATGGCACCGCCGCCCACGATGAAGGCATTGCGCACCGGGCGCACCGGCAGGTGGATGCGCTGGAAGAACTCATGGGCGTTTTCCCTGTGTTGCCAGGAAGGTGACCTGATCGCCGTTCTGCAGTACAAAGTTACCGTTCGGGGATGATCACGCCGCCGCTGCGCTCCACTGCACACACCAGAATGTCGCTCTTCAGACGGGTGGGGATCTCGCGGATGGCTGCGCCGTCCAGCCCCTGCTCTGCGGTGAGCGCAAACTTGATCAGCCGCACGCGGCCGCCCGCAAAGGTGTCGATCTTGCTGGCCCCCGGGAACCGCAGCAGATGGGAGATTTCCTTGGCTGCCGCCATTTCCGGGTTGATGATGGCCGAAATACCGATCTGTTTTTTGATAAAGTCCAGCTCGTGGCTGTAGGACGGGTTGCGCACGCGGGCAATGGCGTGGCAGTGGCCCGCCTTTTTGGCAAACATACAGCACAGCAGGTTCAGCTCGTCCGAACCGGTCACGGCAATGAACACGTCCGCATCCTCAATGCCGGCTTCGGACAGGGTGGTGATGGAGGAACCGTTGCCCACGATGCCCAGCACGTCGTACGTCTCGATCAGGTGTTCCACCCGCGCCTTGTTCGTGTCCACAACGGTCACGTTGTGGCCCTCCTCGCTGAGCTGCCGCGCAAGGGCGGTACCGACCTTGCCGCTGCCCACCAGGATGATCTTCATAACAAGTCCTTTCTCTTTTTCCGCGTCCCTTCCGCCGGGACAGCACAAATCCATCATAGTATACCATATCTCCTGCCAAAGTTCCACTGTTTTCCACATTATGCAACAAAAACCTGCCAAATGACGCAAAAAAAAAGCCCGCACAGGAGATACCGTCCCGGAAGCTTTTATTTCATTTAATAGCGCGCCACGCCGTCCTTCGTTACAAGGGCATACACCAGCGGGGCTTCCTCCGGCTTTTCAGGGCCGTATCCAAGGCCGCTGCGGTACTCGGCGGCGGCAGCTTCAAACTTATCGGCTGCGCCGTAGAAGGTAGCCAGACTCTCGCCCTTCTTTACGTAGTCGCCGCGCTTTTTATGCAGGGTGATGCCGGCGGCAAAATCCAGCGGGTCGCCCTTTTTCTGTCGGCCCGCACCCAGCAGCACGCTGGCAGAGCCGATCTTCTCGGCATCGTTCGCCACAATGTAACCGTCCTGCTCTGCCAGCAGCTCAAAGCTTGCCGCGGGCTGCTCAAACAGGCTGTAATCGTCCAGCACGCGGGTATCACCGCCCTGTGCCGCAAACATCTCCTTGCACTTTGCAAAGGCAGAGCCGTCGGCGATCACCGCCTCGGCCATGGCGCGGCACTCGGCAGGGAGTGCCCTTATCGGCCAGCACCAGCATGTTCGTCGCCAGCTGCAGGCAGACCTCGGTCAGGTCGGCGGGGCCATGGCCCTTGAGCACATCCATGCTTTCCATGACTTCCAGACTGTTGCCAATGTTATGGCCCAGCGGGGTGTCCATATCGGTGATCATGGCAGCCACCCGGCGGCCGTGATGGGTGCCAATGGATACCATCAGCTTAGCCAGCTCAATGCTCTGGTCTACCGTTTTCATAAAAGCTCCGGTGCCGGTGGTCACATCCAGCAGGATGGCATCCGAGCCGGAAGCCAGTTTCTTGGACATGATGCTGGATGCGATGAGTGGGATGCAGCTGACGGTTGCGGTCACATCCCGCAGGGCATACATTTTTTTATCTGCAATGGCAATGCCCTCGCTCTGGCCAATGACCGACAGGCCGATCCTGTTCACCTGTGCAAAGAACTCCTCCTGCGAGAGGGCGGTTCTGGTGCCGGGCACGCTCTCCATCTTATCAATGGTGCCGCCGGTATGGCCAAGACCCCGGCCGCTCATCTTGGCGATCTTCACGCCGCAGGCTGCGACGATCGGTGCAATGACCAGCGTGGTCTTGTCACCTACGCCGCCGGTGGAGTGCTTGTCCACCTTGATGCCCGGAATGGGCGAAAGATCCACCATCACACCGCTATGAGCCATCACATCGGTCAGCTCTGCGGTCTCCTCATCGGTCATGCCACGCAGATAGACAGCCATCATCCATGCAGCCATCTGGTAATCAGTCACTTCTCCGCTGACATAGCCATTGACGATCTGCTCCAGCTCCTCACGGCTGTGCGTACCGCCATCACGCTTTTTTGCAATCAGATCATAAACGCGCATCGTATCACGCTCCTCGTTTTTTCAATAGTACGACATTGTAAGATATAGTATAGCAAAATTCCAAACAAAAGCAAGTATCATTCTGTAAACTTTGCCCAATTTTAAACCAAAAAGGGCGCAGCCGCCCGGAAAAGCAGCTGCGTCCTTGTTTTGGGAACACAAATCGTCGTTTTAGCGGGATCCCTTGTCGTAGGGGATGCCCTCTGCCTTGGGTGCCATGCTGTTCTTGGAGGTAAACGCCAGAATGATCATGGACGCCACGAACGGCATCATGTTGTAGATGTTGCTGGACCAGTGCAGCTGTGCCAGGAAGGTGGAGTCTGCAATGTTTGCCAGACTCTTGAACACAGCAAAGAACATGGCTGCGCCAAAGATGTTGAAGGGCTTCCACTGGCCAAAGATCATAACAGCCATGGCAAGGAAGCCTGCGCCGGCCACGCCCACCTCAAAGTTCCAGGTCTGCACCGGGGGCACAATGTAGGCCATACCGCCGATCGCGCCCAGTGCACCGGAAATGACAACACCGGCATAGCGCATCTTGTAGACATTGATGCCCACAGAGTCCGCTGCCTGCGGATGCTCGCCGCAGGCACGCAGGCGCAGGCCAAAGCGGGTCTTGTACAGCACCACATAGCTGATGATCAGCAGAATGATGCCCAGCGGCACAAAAATGCTCAGCTCCAGCCCGCCGATGCTGAACAGGAAGGGCCTGTTGGTGTAGTTCAGCTTTGCACTGCCGCTCTCGCTGAAATACTTTGCAATGACCACCGCGATGGCCGTGGCCAGCAGGTTCAGGGCCGTGCCGCCGATGGTCTGATCCGCCTTCAGGTTGATGGAGGCAAAGGCCAGCAGCAGACTGTACACCATACCGGCCAGTGCCGCCACCAGAACAGAGATCAGCACCACGAGGAAGACCGGCATTTCGGCAGGCAGCATGGTCAGGGTGAGAACACCCGCCACACCGCCAATGACCATGATGCCTTCCAGTGCAATGTTGATGATGCCGGAGTGCTCACTGAACATACCGCCCAGTGCCACCAGCATCAGAACGATGCCATACAGCAGCGTATATTTGATCAGAAGCAGCATATCACTTGCCCTCCTTTTCGGTTGCAGATTTTGCAGGAGCAGCAGGCTCTGCGTTCACATTGGTTTTATCGGCATTCTTGAACAGCAGTGCGTGGATCTTGCCGCGGAACAGCATGGAGAATGCACACACAGGTATGATGATACCGCTGATCAGGTCCGAGATCTCAGTGGGGTAATACTTGGTGGAAAGGAAGGAGCCGCCCACGGAGATATGGGAAATGAAGATTGCCGAGAAAATGGTGCCAATGGGGTTGGAGCTTGCCAGCAGTGCAACGGAAATGCCGTTGAAGCCCATTGTCGGCAGGCTGGTGGAGTTCAGCGGGTTCCACTGGGACACATTGGACAGATAGTACAGGCCTGCACCAAAACCGGCCAGTGCACCGGCAATGGCCATGGAGAGGATGATGTTCTTCTTCTCGTTGATGCCGGCGTAGCGGGCAGCGCTCTTGTTCAGGCCCACAGCCTTGAGCTCGTAGCCGAAGGTGGTCTTGTTCAGCACCACCCAGATCAGAACTGCCACTGCTGCCGCCGGAAGATGGCGATGGTGGTGCTGTTGGTCTGGAACAGCTTGTTCAGGCCGAAATCCGGGATGATGGACTGAGCGTAATCGGCGTTCTTGCTGATGTTGATGGGTGCGGGTATTGCGCACATCGTACATGGGGCCGGTGCCGTTCTGGTAGACCAGTTCGTTTACCAGATACAGGCCGATCCAGTTGAACATAATGGAGGGGATGACCTCGTTGATGTTGAAGTAGGCCTTGAAGAAGCCGGGGATCGCGCCCCAGATGCCGCCCAGCAGGGTGGCTGCCAGCAGGCAGACGAACCAGGGCATCTTGAGCACAATGGCGCAGTACAGGGCACCGTAGGCACCCAGCGTGTACTGACCGGCAGCACCGATGTTGAACAGGCCGGTCTTGAAGGCAAAGGCCACGGACAGACCGGTCATAATGAGGGGAGCCGCATTTGCCAGCTCCTTGCCGACACCGTAGGGCGCGTCATGGAAGCCGCCCTTCAGGATGCGCACAAAGCCGTCGCCCCAAGCGTGTGCCGGGTTGATGGCCAGCAGCACCAGAAAACCGACCACAAGGCCGATGAGGATGCACAGCAGAGCAGCCAGCACACTGGTGATGGAGCTGTTCAGACTGCTGTGGGAAAGTTTTTTCTTGTTCATGTGTTATTTGCTCTCCTTTCCCTGCTTGCGTGCGCCTGCCATATACAGGCCCAGCTCCTGCACGGTGGTGGTCTTGGGGTCAAATTCGCCCACGACCTCGCCCTCGTACATCACAAGGATGCGGTCGGACAGGTTCATCACCTCGTCCAGCTCCAGACTGACCAGCAGCACGGCCGTACCCCCTTATCGCGCTCGGCCACGATCTGACGGTGGATGTATTCAATTGCACCAACGTCCAGACCGCGAGTGGGCTGGACTGCCACCAAGAGCTTCGGGTCCTTATCGATCTCACGGGCAATGATGGCTTTCTGCTGGTTGCCGCCGGACATGCTGCGCACGGTGGTCAGGCTGCCCTGACCGCTGCGCACATCGTACTGGGCAATGAGCTTATCGGAGTATTCGCGCACCTTATCGCTGCGGATAAAGCCGCCCTTCTGGAACTCGGGCTGCCCGTAGCGCTGCAGCACCATGTTGTTTTCCAGGCTGTAATCCAGCACAAGGCCGTGCTTGTGGCGGTCCTCCGGGATATGGCTCATGCCGTCCTTGGAGCGCTGACGGATGGACTCGTTGGTGATGTCCTTGCCGTCCAGTGTGATCTTGCCGCTGCTGATCTTTTCCAGACCGGTCAGGCCGTAGACGAACTCGGTCTGACCGTTGCCCTCGATACCGGCAAGACAGACGATCTCACCGGCGTGCACCTGAAAAGAGACATCCCGGACTGCGTCCTTCTTGTGCTGGGCGCTGTGCATGGTAACGTTTTCCACATCCAGCACCACCCTGCCGGGGTCTGCGGGCTTTTTGTCCACCTGCAGCTGCACATCACGGCCAACCATCATGCGGGAAAGCTCTTCCTTGGTGGTGTCCTTGATGTCCACGGTGCCCATATACTTGCCCTTGCGCAGAACGGTGCAGCGGTCTGCCACCGCCATGATCTCGTTGAGCTTGTGGGTGATGAACAGGAGGACTTGCCTTCCTTCTTGAACCCGCGCATGATCTCCATCAGTTCGTCGATCTCCTGCGGGGTCAGCACTGCGGTAGGCTCGTCGAAGATCAGGATCTCGTTGTCGCGGTACAGCATCTTCAGGATCTCCACGCGCTGCTGCATGCCCACCGAGATATCGCTGACAAGGGCATCCGGGTCCACGCGCAGGCCGTACTTTTCGCTCAGGGCCATGACCTTCTTGCGGGCCTCGGCTTTCTGCAAAAAGCCCATTTTATTGGGCTCCACGCCCAGAATGATGTTGTCCAGAACGCTGAAGCATTCCACCAGCTTGAAGTGCTGGTGCACCATGCCGATGCCCAGTGCGTTTGCATCATTGGGGTTGCGGATGGCAACCTCCTTGCCGTTTTTGCGGATCTGACCAGCTTCCGGCTGGTACAGGCCAAACAGCACGCTCATCAGCGTACTTTTGCCGGCGCCGTTCTCGCCCAGCAGGGCATGTACCTCGCCTTTGCGCAGCTGCAGGGTGATATCGTCGTTTGCCTTGATTCCAGGGAACTCCTTGGTAATGTGGAGCATTTCGATCACAAAATCCTCTGCCAATCTGCTCACTCTCCTTTCGTGTCGTTTCGACACCGATACTTTCTTTAAGTTCCATTATACCTGATTTGCGGCAATTTGCACATGTCTTTTTTTGCTTTTTGGCAGAAAGCACATATAATAGTATTACTTTTGTGTCCTTTTTTTCACGAAGAGTCCGCTGCATTTTTTCCGCATTACGCCAATAGAAGACAGAAAAAAACTCGCTGACGGGACACCCCTGTTACAGGATGCCCCGCTTTGAAAAAATTTTTATCTATCGATCGTCCGCAGGCAGGCCTGCCGGACAACAGCTTACTGGATGTAGTTGACAGTGGTGAACTCGCTGACGGTGGGCTTGGTAGCGTCGTCGGAGCTGTTATCAACAGTGATCTCGCCGCTCTTGATCTTGCCCTTGACTTCCTCGTACTCGTCGGTGGTGAAGGACTCGAAGTTCCAGCTGTCTGCATCGGTGGGCAGGCCGATATAATCGCCGTCCTCCAGACCAAAGTTGCCATTGGAACCTGCGATGTCGCCCCAGCTGCCGGCATCGATATCAGCCAGAGCAGTGTTGACAGCCTCGGACAGGCCCTTCATAGCAGAGGTGATGAACGGGTTATAAGCGTAGGTGCCATCTGCAACGCCGTTTGCACCGATGTAGTTCTGGTCAACGTCAACGCCGATGACGTAGCCGTTGTTCTTCAGAGCAGCCTCAACAGCGGAGGTGTAGATGCCGCCGCCGCAGGCAAAGACGACCTGAGTGCCGTTGGAGTACCAGCCCTCCATACGGGAGGTGATGTTTGCATCGCCGTAGAACTGGCCGCCATAGAAGTAGTTGATCTCGATGTTCTGGCCCAGCTCAGCAGCAGCGGCGTCAGCGCCCTGCACGAAGCCGTAGCCGTAACGGATAACAGCGGGAACAGCCATGCCGCCCAGGAAGCCCAGCTTGGTCTTGCCGTCCTTTGCGATGGCGTAGCCTGCCAGATAGCCTGCCTGCTCCTCCTTGAAGGTGATGCAGTAGCAGTTAGCAGGGATAGCGTCGGTGCCGATATCGCCCTGAGTCACATCGATGGCGATGAACTTGACATCGGGATACTGGTCAGCAGCCCATGCCAGAGAAGCGCCGTACAGGTAGCCGACACAGACGATCACATCAGCGCCGTCGTTGACAGCCTGACGGATCAGGGTCTCGCGGTCCTCATCGGAAGCGTCAGCCTCGGGAATGTAGTACTGGCAGTCATCGCCCATGTAGCCGGAAACAGCAGTCCAGCATGCCTGGTTGAAGCTCTCATCATCGATCGTGCCGGTATCGCAGGTCAGAGCGACCTTGACGATCTTCTCACCGCCCTCAGCAGCAGAGGAAGCAGTAGAAGCAGCAGCGGAAGAAGCGGTGCTGGTAGAAGAAGCGGAAGAACCGCCGCAAGCGGTCAGAGCAGCGGCAGCGGCAGCGGCACCAGCCACAGCCAGGAAATTACGACGAGAAATCATCATAATCAAACTCTCCTTTTATTTTTAATAAAATTGCGTCAAACAAATAAAATGCGCAGAACTGCACATTTACTGGCTCAAGTATAACGGCAAGCCGTGTCAGATGCAAGCGAATTCCGATTACAAAATCTTTACAATAATTTTGTAAGTTTTTATCAAAAGTAGTATTTATGCACAAATTTGCCGTAGTTCCGTGCGTTCTCTGTGCTTTGGCACACAATGCACGTATTGCCGTCACTTTATTGTCCTGCAGTGCACCTCTGCGTTTTTATCCCGTCACTTCACGGCACGGTTGCCCGCCACATTGGAGGGGCCAAAACCGAAGGGCAGCAATTCGTCCATGCTGCGCTCGATAAAGTCTTCCGGTGTCTTTGCCATGATAACGTTCAGTTCCGGCCCGCCGAATTCAAACAGAGCCTGGCGGCACACCCCCCGCAGGGAGAAGTGATCTGCTCGTTTGTTCACCTCGCCGCGGCGGCTGCCCACCACAGCAATGTCCGTGAACTCGGTCACGCCCTCGGCCACCGCCTTGAACAGAGCCGTGCGCTCTGCACAGCTGGTGGGGGTAAAGGCAGCGTTCTCCACGTTGCAGCCGGTAAAAATGCGGCCATCCTTGGCGCGCAGGGCAGCGCCCACCATAAAATCGCTGTAGGGCACATAGGCTTTTTCCCGTGCAGCCAGTGCCATGCGGATCAGTTCCTGCTTTTCTTCCAGGGTCAGGTTCGTCATATCCGTCACTCCTTTTTTTTTGTTTTCAGGGGTCGAAAACAGCGCGGCAAGCCCTTTTGCAGGCAAACCGCGCTGAAATGCGTTTTTAACGCTTAGTATTCTGCACCCAGTGCTACCTTCATCATGTCGGTAAAGCTCTTCTGGCGCTGTTCTGCCGTGGTGATCTCCGGCGAAACAAAGCTGTCGGAAATGGTCAGCAGGCAGGCAGCGTTCTTGCCCAGCACCTGTGCATTGGCAACAGGGCAAAGCTCTCCATCTCCACGCACAGGCAGCCGCGCTCGTCGCGCAGCTTTTCCCAATAAGTCGGCTTGGCATCGCTGGGCTGGCGGTAGAACACGTCCGAGGAATGGATGTTGCCCTCAATGAGGGGAATGCCCTGCTTGGCGGCAGAAGCGCGCAGCTTGTCGTTCAGGCTCTGGCTGGGCAGCGTGATGTCCCCTTCAAAGCCGCTCTGCACACGGGCATAGTTGCTTTCACTCACAGCACCGGCGGCCAGCACCACGTCAAACAGCTTGGCCTTGTCGGTATAGCTGCCGGCAGAGCCGATGCGGACGATGTTCTCTACATCGTAGAACTTGAACAGCTCATAGGAATAAATGCCGATGGACGGCATACCCATGCCGCTGCCCATCACGCTGATGGGACGGCCCTCGTAAGTGCCGGTAAAGCCCAGCATGCCGCGCACGCCGGTCACCTGACGCACATCCTTGAGGAAGGTGTCCGCAATGAATTTTGCACGCAGAGGATCGCCCGGCATCAGGACGGTCTTTGCAAAATCGCCTTTTTCAGCGCTGATGTGAGGGGTAGACATAAGATCATCTCTCCTTTTCTGTTACATAATACAGCAGATGGGCCTTCTCCGGAGAAAAAGCCCTCTGCAAACTTACCTATACTTTCTGCGGTTGAACACATTCTGCGGCGCGATGTAGCTGCCGTTGCGGCGGATCTCAAAGTGGCAGTGGTTGCCGCTGGAGCGTCCGGTGCTGCCCACATAGCCGATCAGCTGGCCCTGCTTGACCGTCTGACCAGAGTGCACCGCCAGCGACAGACAGTGCGCATACACCGTGGTGTAGCCGCTGCCGTGGCTGATGATGATGGAGTAGCCATAACCCGTACCGGCACCGGCCTTGTTGTAGCCGGCCTTGGTCACGGTGCCGCCCGCCGATGCGTAGATGGGCGTACCGGCAGCCGCACAGATATCCACACCCTTGTGGTTGCCGCCGTACCAGCGTGAGCAGTAGCGATAGCCGGGCACCGGCCAGATAAACTGTCCGCTGCCGGTGATGTAGCTGGTGCTGCTGGTCACCTTTTTTTGGTGCCCTTCACGATTTTTTTCCGTGACAGGCTCCTGCACCACTTCCGTGCTCAGGATCTTCTGGGAAAGCTGGATGCCATCGGTGTTATAAACACGCTGCGCCGTGATCTGACGCAGGCCGTTCACACCGTTCTGCACCGTTTTTTGGTGCCCACCGTGTACTCGTTGGAGGTGGTCGTCTCGCTGGCATAGGGGATCTCCTCCTGCCAGGTCTCCACCTTGGTGATGCGCACTTCCAGCGTAGCTTCCTGCTTGGTCACAATCAGCTCATCACCGGCCTGAATGTTAGATTTCTCGTTCAGAGGCGCGCCCTTGAAATTGGGGTTCAGCTCGCACAGCTCACGGAAGGTCAGGTCGTTTTTCTGGGCGATGCTCCATAGCGTGTCGCCTGCGCCCACTGTGTAGATCTTTTCCTGCTGCTGCACACCGGAAAGCTCCTTTTCCACATCCGCTTCGTCCTGAAAGCTGTCGTTGAAGTAGATGCCGTTCTCCAGCGTGACTTCTTGTTGAAGCCCACGGTCACATTGGGATCTTCCGCGTCCTCGTAGGGTTCCAGCAGGCTGCTCAGGTAGCTCTGCAGGCTGACACCATCGCTGCACACGGCGGTCAGCTCGCCGTCCAAGTACAGGGCCGTGCCCTCGCTGATCTCGTCGCTGGCGCTCTTCAGGATCGCGTCCGCCATCTCGTTTTCATCCATGGTCTTGTGGGCCACGGTAACGGTGTAGGTAGGCTCCACGGTCCACTTTGCATGGTCGGTGTCTGCGTAGTTGATACGCTCCTGCACCGCCTCGCGGGCCGAGTTGAACACATCCTCATTGGCCACATAGCCGACGGTCTGACCGTTCACCTGCACCTCCAGCGCATAAGGCTGGCGGACGGTATGGTTGAACACGGTCACCATAACAGCCAGTGCGCACACCGGCAGCACATACATGGCCATGCGCGGCAGTGTTTTCAGGTTGCGGCGCACGCCGCTGGCCAGATAATGTACGCTGGCTTTGCAGGCTGCGGCAAAGCCTTTTTCTTTCCGCACCCGTTGGGCGTGCACCAGCAGCGAACCGCAGCCCCGGAAGAACAGCCAGATCGGGCCGAACAGGTCCCGGAACATCTGCGCTGCCCCCGGGAACGCCATTGCCGCAGCATTTGCCAGCAGTGTCGTAAATGCCTGCCACAGCCACAGCCAGCCGCTGCGCAGGCCGCGCCCAACGCGGACGAATCCATACTCTGTAGAATAGCCCAGTGCATACAGCGTCTCCCCGATGACTGGCACGGCAGAATTCTGGGCAAGCTTTCTGCCAAAATCATTCACATGATTCTGGGTTTTACGGCGCAGCCGGTGCCGGTGCAAAAGCCCCATGCATTGCAGCTGTGCCCAAAGGGAGCGCAGCCTCTGGCCGCGCTTCGGTTTTACCGGTGAAGCGGGCTGCTGCTCCTTTGTCTTGTCTTCGATCAAAAGGTTTTTCTCCTTCCTTGCCGCCAGTGCACACACGGTGCGGGGATAAGACGGCGGCGGTCTTGGGCGCACATGCCCTTTCCAGCAGGCTCATGCACACAACATTCTTATTTTATTATACACCCTGCCGTCTTTGAAACAAGCATTGTCACAAAATTTGGGTGGTTCTTTTTCACTTACTTTTCACCAAAAAGCTGTTTCATATCCTTCGGCAGCGGGCTTTCCGCCGCAGTAGTCTTCCAGTTATTTCCATTTGCCGGGCATTCCACCCGGATTCCGCCCTCCACCGGGGTGTACACCGGCACCCGGAAGCTCTGCCTTGCACAGTGCAGCGCCTGCCGCCCAATGCGCTCCCGGCTCCCGCCGTAAAGGTCATCCCCAGCCAGCGGGTGGCCGATGGACGCAAAATGCACCCGGATCTGATGGGTGCGGCCCGTTACCGGCACACAGGCTGCAAGACTCAGGCCGTTTTCCGCTTTTAATATGGTGTACTCGGTGCGGCTGGGCTTGCCCTCCGGGGTCACACACCGCCCGATGATGCTGTCAGCCCCGACGGCCGATGGGCGCGTCGATCACGCCCGGCCCCAAGGGCAGCTCCCCCTCTGCAATGGCATAGTAGAGCTTTTCCACATTCCGGGCCAGCAGCGGCGCAGCGTAGGCGTGCTTTGCAGCCAGAACAAGGCCGCTGGTATCCTTATCGATGCGGTTCACCGGGCGGAACACCGGGCTGATGCCCTGCTGCGCAGCCCATGCCGCATACCCGTTGGCAAGGGTATCGTAGGGGTAGTTCAGGGTGGGGTGCACGGCCAGATGCGGCGGCTTTTCCAGCACCACTGCAAATGCATCCTCATAGACCACGTTTACCGGGATCTCCGGCTGCGGGGCCACGCCGTCTCCCTCCGGCGGCAGCTCAAAGGACACCACCTGCCCCGGGTAGACCCGGCGGTTGGCAAGGACAGGCTCCCCTTCTGCAAAGAAGCCGCCGCCCCGAAATTTGACTGCACGGGCAAGCTCCGTAGAGACGGCACACTGGCGCAGAAAGTTCCGCAGAAGCGTTCCATTTTGGGTCTGCGGCGTATCGGGCACCGTAAAAACAGCCGCATATGCACCCCCCACCTCCTGCGCAAAAAAAACATAAAAATATATAAGATATTATATCAAAAAAAGGCTTCTACTTGCAAATCCTGCTTTTTTATGGTATTATGAGGAGCGGAAAACGAGTGGAACATACGGCGGCGGGGCGGCTTTGACCGTTCTGAGGAAAGTCCGGGCCTCACAGAGCACGGTAACTGCTAACGGCAGCCGAGGGTGACCTTAGGGAAAGTGCAACAGAAAACAAACCGCCGCAGCAATGCGGTAAGGATGAAACGGCGAGGTAAGAGCTCACCAGCGCATGGGTGACCATGCGGCTTTGTAAACCCTACCGGAAGCAACGCCTATATGGGACGTACAGCGCTGCTCGCGTGTCCCGAAGGCGGCACGAACCTGTCAGCAATGGCAGGTCTAGACAGATCGTCGTTTAATACAGAACCCGGCTTACGGTCTATCTCGTTTTCCATTTTTCAGTCTTTGATTCCCGCACATTTTTGTGTGGGATTTTTTATTTTTTGTCTTGCCCGCTTCCTCCGTCGGGCAGTGCGAGATGGAGAGAACGCGGCTGTTTTGTTTTTGTCATTGTTCTTTTACTTCCCGTTTGGGTCTGTTTGTGGTATACTATGTGCACTGCAGGAAATTGCAGTCAACTAAGAAAGAAAAAGACAGGATGTGAAATCCTCCGATGAAAGATGGTTTTTTGAAAGCAGCCGCCCTTTCTCCCGCACTGCGGGTGGCCGACTGCGCCTATAATGTCCGGCAGATCACGGATGCTTTGCACAAAGCCGCAGCCCGCGGCGTAAAGCTGGCCGTGTTCCCCGAGTTCTGCCTGACCGGCTATACCTGCGGCGACCTGTTTCTGCAGCGCACACGCTAGACCGGTGCACTGGATGCCCTGAGCACCCTGCTTGATGAAACAAAAGCACTGGACGTTGTCACGCTGGTGGGCCTGCCGCTGCTGGTGCACGGCAAGCTGTACAACTGCGCCGCCGTGCTATGCCATGGCCGCATTCTGGGTCTTGTGCCCAAGACCTATCTGCCCAACTACGGCGAGTTCTACGAAAAGCGCCAGTTCACCCCGGGCAGCACCGAGGTGGAGCTGGTGGAGGTGTGTGGTCAGCAGGTGCCTTTTGGCACCTCCCTGCTGTTCCGCTGCCGCCAGATGCCCAGCTTTGTGCTGGGTGTGGAGATCTGCGAGGATCTGTGGAGCGCCCTGCCGCCCTCCACCTTCCACGCACTGGCCGGGGCCACGGTCATCGCCAACCTTTCGGCCAGCGACGAGACCGTCGGCAAGGCCGAGTACCGCCGGGCGCTGGTGTCCAACCAGTCGGCCCGCCTGCTGTGCGGCTACCTGTACGCCTCGGCCGGGCACGGCGAGAGCACCCAGGACATGGTGTTCGCCGGGCACGACCTGATCGCCGAAAACGGCACCCTGCTGGCCGAGACAGCTCCCTTTGCGGGCGGCATTGCCGAGACCGAGATCGACTGCCAGCGCATGGAGGCCGAGCGTGCCCGTAACACCAGCTTTGAGCTGAGCGGCGAGGGCTACCAGACCGTGGAGTTCGATCTGGAACCGGCAGAGACCACGCTGACCCGCTGGATCGACCCAGCACCCTTCGTGCCCGGCGACCCCAAGCGCCGCGCCGAGCGCTGTGAGCTGATTCTGAAAATGCAGGCCGACGGCCTTGCAAAGCGGCTGGAACACGCCCACGCAAAGACCGCCGTTATCGGCATTTCCGGCGGCTTGGACAGCTGTCTTGCGCTGCTGGTGGCCGTGCGTGCCATGAAGCAGCTGGGCCGCCCCGCCCGGGATGTGCTGGCCGTGACCATGCCCTGCTTCGGCACCACCAAGCGCACCCGCAGCAATGCAGAGATCCTGTGCGATGAGCTGCAGGTCTCCTTCAAAGAGATCGACATCGCCGACACCGTGCACAGTCATTTTGCGGACATCGGTCAGGACGAGAGCGTGCTGGATGTCACCTTTGAAAACGGGCAGGCCCGCGTGCGCACGCTGGAGCTGATGGACACCGCCAACCGCACCGGCGGTCTCGTGGTCGGCACCGGCGACCTCTCGGAGCTGGCCCTGGGCTGGGCCACCTACAACGGCGACCATATGAGCATGTACGGCGTCAACGCCGGCGTGCCCAAAACGCTGGTGCGCCACCTTGTGCGCTACGAAGCCGACGTTGCCGCCACCGACGCCCTGCGCACCGTGCTGCTGGACATTCTGGACACTCCGGTCTCCCCGGAGCTGCTGCCCGCCAAGGACGGCGAGATCGCGCAAAAGACCGAGGACCTTGTGGGACCCTACGAGCTGCACGATTTCTACCTGTATCAGGTGCTGCGCTTCGGCTTTGGCCCGGCCAAGATCTTCCGGCTGGCAAAGACTGCATTCGCAGGCCGGCCGGAGTACCCCGACAGCGTGCTGTACAAGTGGCTGCGCAACTTCTACTGGCGGTTCTTTGCCCAGCAGTTCAAGCGCAGCTGCCTGCCCGACGGCCCCAAGGTGGGCAGCGTGACCCTTTCGCCCCGCGGCGACTGGCGGATGCCCAGCGATGCCTGTGCCGCACTGTGGCTGGCCGAGCTGGAACAATTACAGATCAAGGATTAACGCATGAAACACAAAAAACTGCTTACCAATCTTCTCTTTGCCGTGGTCATTCTGGCCATTGCCGCTGTGCTGCTGGTGGTGCGCCGCGTGCACGCTTCCGGCTCCGGGCTGCGGGCCGAGCTGATCTACGGCGACAACAACACCACCATGAACCTGCCGCTGGACGTGGATGAGACCTATGATGTGGACACCGGTTACTATACCGTCCACATTCAGATCAAGGACGGTGCAGCCCGGTTCGTGGATTCGCCCTGCCCGGATCACATCTGTGAAGGCTTTGGCTGGCTTTCCAACGAAGATCAGACCGCCACCTGCCTTCCGGCCCGTGCAGTGCTGACCATTGTACCTGTTTCCTGACAAAAAAGGAGTGGTTTTGAATGATGGATGAAAACGATCGTTCCCACGAAGATTACCGTTCTCTGCGGCACATCAGCCGCAAGGAAGGCTCTGAGGATACTGCGCCCATCGAGGTAGACAGCTCGGCGTTTTTTTCCGAGCTGCCGCCGGAACAGCCCAGCACGCCGCCTCCGGCCCAGCCGCCCCAGAAGCCGCCGCGCAGCGAGCGGCCACAACCGTACCGCCCAAGGCCCAGCCGCCCGTGGATGGAGCCGTGGCAGTACCTTCCAAGTGGGGGAAAATTTTGCTGATCTTACAAGGTATTTTAAGCATTCTGGCACTGGTGCAGTTGTGGCGCACCCAGATGCTGCCGGTGCTGTATCTGGTCATTCTGGCCGCGCTGCTGGCGCTTTTGTGGCTGCTGGTAAAGCGCTGTCAGGAGTACAATGTTCCCGGCAAGGTGGCCCGGGTATTCTCGGTGTTCCTGTGCGCTGCCATGGCGCTGGGCTGCTTCTGGGCCCAGCAGGGCCTTTCTGCCCTGGGCAGCATGACCTCTGGCCTGCTCACCGGTGCCGAGGCCAACAAGATCACCAAAGAGCCCTTTGTGATCTACCTCAGCGGCGTGGACACCCGCGGCGAGTTGACCGAAAATGCCCGCAGCGACGTGAATATCCTTGCTGCCGTGAACCCTGTCACCAAGAGGGTGGCCCTGATCAACACCCCGCGCGACTACTACGTAGACCTTGCCGGCACCGACAGCAAGGATAAGCTGACTCACGCCGGTCTGTACGGCGTGGAAACCAGCATGGCCACACTGGGCAATCTGTACGGCGTCAATGTGGACCATTACATCCGCATCAACTTTGCGGGCTTCATCAGCATCATCGATGCGCTGGGCGGCGTGGATGTCTACTCCGATCAGGCGTTCACTTCTGTGGGCAGCCCCGGCTACTATGACCCCACCACCTTTGTGGAGGGCTGGAACCATCTGGACGGCAAGGCCGCTCTGGCCTTTGCCCGTGAGCGTCACGCCTTTGCATCCGGCGATATCCAACGCGGCATCAACCAGATGAAGGTGATCGATGCCATGCTGAACAAGATCAAGTCCCCTGCCCTGCTGATGGGCTTTTCCAAGATCATGGATGCCGCAGCCGACTGCTTCGTCACCAGCTTTTCACAGGATCAGATCAGTGCGCTGGTACGGATGCAGCTGAGCGACTTTGCCGAGTGGGATATTGAAAGCTATACCGTCACCGGCACAAGCTCCAGCAGCACCAAGTGCTACTCTGCCAAAGGACAGAAGCTCTACGTCATGAAACCGGACGATGCTTCTGTGAGCAAGGCCAGGGAAATGATCGCGTCCGTGCTGGGCGGTGAGGGCACCGTTGCCGACACCACTCAGAAGCCGGAAAAGACCGATGTGTTCACCCCCACCACCGACCCGAACGCCGCTGTTTCGGAGGTGCCCGCCGAGAGCGTTCCCGAGGAAGTGCCCGCCGACAGCCTGCCGGAAGAGACCGTCCCGGCTGACCAGCCTGCAGAGCAGCCTGCCGACACCCAGCCGCAGGAGCCGGAGGTCCCCGCCGAGGGCGAGACCGGCAGCGGTGATACGGCCGGAGAAGCACCGTCCATCTCCCTGCCCACACAGGAAGAGGTGGAACAGGCTGCATCGTCCATCTACAATGCGGCTTCCTCCATCTGGGGTGCCATTCAGGATGCTGCATCGCAGCAGAACGACGCGGCCTGACGATTTGAAATGTCCTCCGCGCAAGCCCCGGACTCTATCGCGGAAATATTATTTTATTTGCAAAACAGGAAACGACTGCGGTCATTTCCTGTTTTGCTTTTTTTTTCACCAGAAAGTCCGTGCCGATAAACTGCATAAAAAAATGCCGCCTGCATCTTGAACCAATGCAGGCGGCTTTCCATTCAAAAAATAATTATGCCTTGATCTCGTTCCAGACGCTCTTGCCGTCCAGAGGGAAGCATCCACATCCAGATACTCGCAGATGGTCTGGGCGATGGTGCCAAAGCACAGACGGGTGCCAAGGGCAACGCCAGGCTTCACGCCCTTGCCGCAAATCAGGTACGGCACATACTCGCGGGTGTGGTCGGTGGTCTTGGTATAGGACGGGTCGCAGCCATGGTCAGCGGTGATCATGAGGAGATCGCCCTCCCGCATTCCGGGGATGAAGTCGGCCACGAACTTGTCAAACTCGGTGGCTGCGGCGGCATAGCCTGCTACATCGCGGCGGTGGCCGTAGAGCATATCGAAGTCCACCAGATTCACAAAGGCAAGGCCCTCAAAGTCGCGGGTCTGCAGGGCCTTGGTAAAGGCGATGCCATTGGTGTTGCCAGTGGTCTTGATCTTCTCGGTCACGCCCTCACCGTCGAAGATGTCAAAGATCTTACCCACAGCGATCACATCCCTGCCAGCATCTTTCAGCAGATCCAGCATGGTAGCGCGGGGCGGCTTCAGGCTCAGGTCGTGGCGGTTGGTGGTGCGGTAGAAGGTGTCGGCAGTATGGCCCAGGAAGGGGCGTGCGATCACGCGGCCCACGCCGTACTCGCCCTTGAGCATCTCGCGGGCGATCTCGCAGTAGCGGTAAAGCTCATGCACCGGCACCAGCTCTTCGTTGGCGGCCACCTGAAATACGCTGTCGGCACTGGTGTAGACGATGAGGGCGTTTTCCTTCATGGCCTGCTCGCCGTAGTCCTTCAGCACCTGGGTGCCGGAATAGGGCTTATTGCAGAGCACCTTGTGGCCGGTTTTTTCCTCAAACTCGTGGATCAGCTCATCCGGGAAGCCGTTCGGGAAGGTGGGCAGCGGCTTGGGGCTGACAACGCCCGCAATCTCCCAGTGACCAATGGTGGTATCCTTGCCCATGCTCTGCTCCTGCAGGCGGGCAAAGGAGCCGATGGGCGCTGCGGTCTTTTCGCCTGCGGTCACGCCATCAATGTTGAACATGCCCATCTTTTGCAGGTTGGGGCAGTTGAAGTTGGGGTGTTTTGCAATGGCACCCAGGGTGTTGGTGCCCTCATCGCCAAACGCTGCGGCATCCGGCTCTGCGCCAATGCCAAAGCTGTCGAGGACGATCAGAAAAACACGCTTTTCCATATCGTTTTTTCTCCATTTCTTCCGGGGACCTGCCCCGGATAAGTGATACTATCTTTACTTATCATTATAAGCAAATCCTGTGCCGGATGCAAGCGTTTTTGCTGTGCTGCAAATATCCGTCATTTTCACCAAAATGTTCGTCATTTCGTTCACAATCCGACGAAGCGTTTTGGCGTTTTTATTCGTTGCTGCGTTATTTCATGAAAAAGACATCTTAGCCGCCAAAAAAATTGCAGCGCAGCTTGAATTTTTTCTTGCCCTATTGTATCCAAGCGGATATAATAGTAAATGGAAAAAGTTTTGAACAGCAGAACTTTTCTGCTTTTGTACCACAGCATGGGATTTTTCCCGTTGGCCGCGCGCAGCTGCTGCTGCTGCATGACAGCGGACAGCCTGCCGCAAAATAGAGAATGTGAAGTAGTAGTTGGAGGTAGTAAAAGTATATGAGAAAAACAAAAGATCATCTGCACTCTGGGCCCGTCCACCGATCAGGAAGGCGTTCTGCGCGAGCTGGTCGCCAACGGCATGAATGTTGCCCGTTTTAATTTTTCCCACGGCTCTCACGAAGAGCATCTGGGCCGCTTTGAAAAGCTGAAAGCCATCCGTGAAGAGCTGGGCAAGCCGGTCGCTGCCCTGCTGGACACCAAAGGCCCCGAGATCCGCCTGAAGGACTTCAAGAACGGCACTGAAATGCTGGAAGCCGGCCAGACCTTCACCCTGACCACCCGCGAGGTGGAAGGCACCAAGGAGATCTGCTCCATTACCTATAAGGACCTGCCGCAGGACGTGCAGCCCGGCGGCACCATCATGCTGGACGACGGCCTGATCAAGCTGCAGATCGTCACCGTGAACGATACGGACATCGTGTGCAAGGTGCTGAACAACGGCAAGATCAAGAACAAGAAGGGTGTCAATGTGCCCGGCGTGCATCTGTCCATGCCGTATATGAGCCAGCGCGACCGCGACGATATCATCTTTGGCGCACAGCAGGGCTTCGACTTCATCGCTGCTTCCTTCGTGCGCACTGCGCAGGATGTGTACGACATCCGCAACCTGCTCAATGAGTACGATTCCGACATTCGCATCATCGCCAAGATCGAGAACCGTGAGGGCGTGAACAACATCGACAGCATTCTGGCTGCTGCCGATGCCGTCATGGTGGCCCGCGGCGATCTGGGCGTTGAGATCGACTTTACCGAGCTGCCCGGCATCCAGAAGAACATCATCGAGCGCTCCTTCTCCTTTGGCAAGCCCATCGTCACCGCTACCCAGATGCTGGACAGCATGATCGTGAACCCCGTCCCACCCGCGCCGAGATCTCTGACGTGGCAAATGCCATCTACGACGGCACCTCTGCCATCATGCTCTCCGGCGAGACTGCTGCCGGTGCTTACCCCGTGGAGGCCCTCAAGACCATGTCTGCCATTGCTGAGCGCACCGAGCAGGAGAACCACGCCCGCTTTGCGCCCCTCGCCGAGAACACCGGCAAGATCAGCGTGAGCGATGCCACTGCACACGCTGCCTGCCTGACCGCCAAGGACGTGAACGCTGCCGCCATCGTTACGGTGTCCGAGTCCGGCAACACCGCCCGTCTGCTGAGCAAGTACCGCCCGGAGCAGCCCATCATCGCCTGCGTGATGAAGGAGCAGGTGCAGCGTCAGCTGGCCCTGAGCTGGGGCATCACCCCGCTGATGATGCCTCTGGCACACAGCACTGATGAGCTGATCGAAATGTCCACCTCTCTGGCCAAGGAGAACGGCTACCTGCACAACGGTGAGCTGGCCGTTGTGACCGCAGGCGTGCCTGTGGGCGTGTCCGGCACCACCAACATGATCAAGATCCACATGGTGGGCAACTGTCTGGCTACCGGCGTGGGCGTTGGCCGCGAGAATGCCGACGTAACCAGCGCCACCGGCAAGGCCTGCGTCTGCCGCACGCTGGAAGAGGTGCGTGCAAAGTTCAAGCCCGGCATGGTGCTGGTGGTGCCCTCCACCAGCAACGAAATGCTGAGCTATGTGCGCGACGCCGCCGCTCTGGTGGTGGAAGAGCCGGGCCTGAACAGCCACGCTGCCATTGCCGGCAAGGCCCTGCTCAAGCCTACCGTTGTGGGTGCCGCCGGTGCCACCAGCCACATCCGTGACGGCCTGATGGTCGCTGTGGACTGCGCTCACGGCAGCGTGCAGCGCCTGCAGGCATAAGCCAAAGGAGAAGATCATGGAACGCATTGCAAGCTTCTGTGTTGACCATACCAAACTGGACCGCGGCATGTATCTGAGCCGTCAGGACGGCGATGTTCTCACATGGGACATCCGCATGAAAAGGCCCAATCACGGCGATTACCTTTCCACCGGTGCCGCCCACACGCTGGAGCATCTGTTTGCCACCTATGCGCGCAACAGCGCCTTTAAAGACAGCGTGATCTACGTTGGCCCCATGGGCTGCCGCACCGGCTTCTATCTGCTCACCCGCGGCCTGACTCCCGCCGAGGCACTGGAGCTGACGGTGGAATCCTTCCGCTTCATGGCTGGCTTTGAGGGCGCTGTGCCCGGTGCCAGCGAAGTGGAGTGCGGCAACTACCGCGATATGGATCTGCCCGCCGCCAAGGCCGAGGCCGCTGCCATGCTGCCGGTGCTGGAAGCACTGACCGGCGACGAGCTGCATTACTAAGCTATCTTCACCCTTCAAATTCATCATCATAAAAAAAGCGCTCTCCCAACGGAAACCCGGTGGGAGGGCGCTTTCGTTTTAGTTGTTCTTGATCGCATCCAGTGCCTGCCGTGCAGCACGAATGTTTTCTTCACCCGTCTGCCATACCTCAAACTCTGAAAAGCCCGGCAGCCCCATGGGCACACCCTCGCGGCGGAAGGTCATGCGGCTTTGCAGCACCTGCTTGCCGGAAAGGTGGAACGCATGTGCCCCGGTCTGTGCGGCCAGTGCCGGGATGTTTTGTGCCGTGACACCGGCACCTACCAGAATTTCCACGCTATCCCCTGCCCGCTCCACCAGTCGGCCGAGAAGCTCCGCTCCCTCTGGGGCACTCGCCGCCTGCCCGCTGGTGAGGATGGTACAAAGGCCCATGCTCCGGACCGTTTCCAGTGCCGCAAAGGGGTCGGCGCTGACATCAAAGGCACGGTGCAGGGTACACGCCACCGGACGGCCTGCCTTTTCCGCTGCCTTGCGTGCCGCCGCATAGATGGGCTGCATGGCTCCTGCATCCAGCGCACCCTCCGGGGTCAGCACACCGGTCACGATACCATCCGCCCCGGCCTCCACCAGCTCTGCGGCCAGCTGTTCCATCTGGGCAAGCTCGTAGCTGTCGTAACAGAAATCTCCGAACCGGGGCCGCAGCAGAGCACGCACCGGCAGGCCGGTCTCCGCCTTGACCTGACGCACCAGCGCAAGGCTGGGCGTTGTACCGCCCACGATCAGGTCGGCACACAGTTCCAGCCTGCTGGCACCGCCGCGCTTTGCTGCCAGTGCACTGGCTGTGCTGTCCACACATACTTCCAGAACGGAACGCATTTCAATTCCTCCCTTTTTGCCGGGCTTTGAACCCGGCATTCTGGTTTATTCTACCACGTTTTTCCGTTTTATAAAACCCTGTGGCAGCAAAAAAGGCTGCGGCCCGGGTCTTATCCCTGCCGCAGCCTTTGTCGTTTTTTTTCAGATCAGACCCAGCGCCTTGAACTCCTTTGCAATGCCGTCCTCGTATACCGAGGGAGCAATGCGGTCGCACCGCTTTTTCAGGTTTTCGGAGCCATTGGCCATGCACACACTGATGCCTGCCACATCGGTCATCTGCAGATCGTTATCGCTGTCGCCAAAGCCGATGGTATCCGCCAGCGTGCAGCCCAGATAATCACAGACGGCCTTGATTCCGGTGCCCTTATCAAATTTGCGGTTGATGAGCTCACCATTCACAAAGCCATCGGTCAGGCTGTCCAGCTTGCTTTCGCAGAACACGAACTGGTCGGCATAGAGCTGCTTTGCCTCGGCAAGGTCGCTCTCGTGGTTGGCAATGAACACGATCTTATACAGCGGTTCCCCTTTGTAATCGGAAAGCGGCAGGATGGACATGCCCTCTTCCATGGCTTTGCGCCAGCGTTCTGCTTCGCTGTTCAGCGGTGCATCGTTCTTTTTGTGGATAAAGTTCCACCTCTCGGCCATCTTGCTTCCGCCAAAGGTGGCATCCCGGGCTTCCAGCGTGCACTCCACGCCATTGCGTTCCAGTGCCGCGCGCACGCCTTCAGCCTGCTGCGGCTCCATGGGGATATCCACCAGAGTCTTGCCATCGCACAGCACATAGCCGCCGGCGCTGCACACTGCGCCCGCAAAGCAGTCGTGCCGCAGCAGCGGTTCGGTCATGCGGTGGTTGCGTCCGGTGCACAAAAACAGCTTGTGTCCGTTTGCTCTGGCGCGATCCAGTGCAGCCAGAGTGCTTTCCGGGATGAGCATATCACCCGGCGGCAGCAGCGTGCCGTCAATATCCAGAAAAATCAGCTTACGACCCATACTTTTATCCTTTATCATCAAAGGGAGCCTCGCTCCACAATCTGATAGCCCAGCGTCACCTGACGCACAGGCCCGCCGCTCCCATTCTCTTCCAGCATCTGCAGCAGGATCCGGGCAGCCTCCTGCCCCACCTGCTTCTGGTAAAAGCGCACCGTTGCCAGCCCCGGTTCCATCATGCTGCCAGCCCAGCTGTCGCCAACGCCTGCAAGACCCACATCCTGCCCCACATGCCGTCCTGCTTCCCGCAGGGCACGCATGGCACCAAAGGCCACCGTGTCAGTCACGCAAACCACACCGTCCAGATCCGGGCAGCGCACCAGCAGTTCCTGCATACAGCGCTGGCCCTCCTCCATGGTAAAGGCGTTGCAGCAGATGCGGGGCATCTGTTCGCCGTTCAGTCCGGCAGCGTTCAGCGCATCCTGCACGCCCTCACGGCGCTGCACGCCGGTGGCATCGTCCCGCTCTGTACCGCCAATATAAACGATCCTTTTGCGGCCATGGTCCAGCATCCGCTGGGCAAGTTCCCGGGCTGCAGTGCGGTCGTCGTTGTACACGCAGGCCACCTCCTGAAAACGCTGGCCTGTGACCACCACCGGCACACGGCAGTTTTTCAGCGCCTGCGCCAGCTGAGGGGTATAATAGCTGCCCAGCAGGATGATGCCCGCCACGTGGTTGCGCTGCATGGCAGTCAGATAGCCCAATTCCCGCTGGGCATCCAGCTCGGTGTTTCCCAGCAGCAGCAGATAGTTCTTGGCATCCAGCTCACTGGCGATCCCGGCGGTGAGCTGCCCGACCGACTGGGAGCCGATGCTGGGAGCGATCACCCCCACCTGATTCACTTTTCCGGTGCGCAGAGTCTGGGCGGCGGTATCCGGGCGGTAGCCGGTCTTTTCCACTACCTCGTGGATGACAGCCCTCTTCTGTTCGCTCAGGGGGCCTCCGTTCAGGTAGCGGCTGACCGCCGCACTGGATACACCCGCCATTTTTGCAATATCACTGATGGTCATTTGCAGTACTTCTCTCTTTTGGGATGCATTGTTATGTGTAAACGTTTTCATGCTTATTATAAACCGCTTTCACCCATCCCGCAAGATGCGCTTTTCCCGGTTTATTCCGAACGCATTTTTGTTTTTCTGGCAACTGTGTACAAAAGACGGCTTTTTTCTGAGAAGCAGGGCATTACAGGCGGTCAGGCTGCGCCCATGCTCCATGCACGCACGGCAAGCCCCAGCAGCAAGACCACCAGCAGAACGATGAACACGGTTTTATTGCCAGTTCTTCTCTGTTTCTTTTTGCGGCCTGCCGTGCTGCGGCTTTTGGCCGAGCTGCTGCGCGCTGTGGTGCTTCTGCTGCCGGAGGAACGGCTGCCGGCCGTTTTGCGGCTCTGGGTGCTGCGGTTCTGGCCCTGCTTTGTGCTCTGGCGGGCTGGCTCGTGCGCAGCCGTTTTTTCTTCCGGCGCACGGCTGGATGCGATCGGCTCCTTTGCGCCGCAGCGTGCCAGATAATTTTCTGCATCGCGGTAATAGCGGGCAAGTTCATTCTCGCGGAAAGCCGTGCCCACATAGCCGTCTTCCAAGCTCTCCACCGCCTCGTTGAACAGGATCGCCGCCTGAGCGGCATCGGTGTGATCGGTGGCGTGGGCGGCTTCGTTGCGGGCGGTGCGCACAGCATTGCAGGCGCGGCGGGCCGCACCCGGATCGCTGGTATTGCCCAGCAGGTCCAGCGGTTTGGCGGCATCCTTTTCCGGGTCCAGCAGAACCCGCATACAAATGGTGGTATCCAGCTGCTGCCAGCTGTTTTTGCCGGAAAGATCCGGCATACGGTCGTAGTAGTCCGGGCTTTCCTGCTGGCGCTGTGCAACGTGATCCAGCAATGCACCCAAGCTGTGCGCACCGGGTTTGTGCTCCCAGTGCCAGCGCAGCAGGCGGCGGCTGATCTCATCGCAGGCAGTCTTGATCTCAAAGGCAGCCTGTAAGGCTTCTTCCGGCATAATGGTTCTCCCTTCTTCTGGCATACAAAAAAGCGGAGAAGGCATACCGCCCTCTCCGCTGCTGTTTGTGTTACAGCACGAACTGGTAATACACGAAGCCGCACAGTGCCACTGCTGCACAGACAATGGCAGTGATGGGCGGCACCCAGCGGATCAGCGCTTCGGCCACGCTGTCGCGCTCGTCCTCGTATTCTTCCTCGTCGTCATAGGCAGGCTCCGGCTGCTGAGATACCGGCTGTGCACGGCGGGCTGCAGCAGGCATCACACGGGTGCCTTCGTCCGCAGCTGCATGAGATGCCCTGCCCGGGAACTGTGTCCGCATTCCGGCATCCAGTACACGGGTCTGCTCTGCAGCAGGTTCTTCCGACTGTGGTTCTGCTTCACGGCACGGTGCACCCATGATCCGGGTCGGCTCCTCCTGCACGGGCGCTGCGCCCATAATGCGGGTAGGCTCTTCGGCCTGCGGGGCAAGAGGCGTTTCCAGTTCCGGCTCGGTCTGGGCAGGCTGTTCCGGCTGCAGCAGGGTGTTCAGCGCGTTCTGCAGCAGGATGCGGTCACAGCCACACTCCGAGCAGTAAACGGTATCCTCCTCCTTCGGGTGGAAGGCACCGCAGGCGCAGTACCAGCCATTTTCAAACACCTGCGGCTGATACTTCAGCTCCGGGCGGTTCATGCGGGTCTCCAGCGCCTTTTCCAGCTCAGCAGACAGGCGCTTGGGGGCAGGCAGGCGCACGCGCTTGATGCCGTCCAGATGCACCACCCGCTTGCCGTTGTACACGTTGCACAGCGAAACATCCACGCTGGTGATGGCCTTTGCGGTAACGAACACCGCATCGTCCATGCCAAACAGTTCGCCGGGCTTTACTTCCAAGTCACGGTACTCGAACCGGTCCTCGCACAGGATCACGCCGTCCACGCCCTTGCACTTGAAGTGGATCTCCAGCGCGGTCAGGGTCACCTTGGAAATATTCTTGAAGGTCAGGCAGACCGCGTGCTCCCCGCTGACATCACCCTTGAGCAGCTCCACGCAGACGAACTGCACCGGGCTGCCGGGGGTGTAATAGTTTGCGCGGGTCCGTGCGACCGGGTTAAAATTTTCCTCCACGACACTCGCTCCTTTCCGTTTGGATCAAATCAGTTCTGCGGGTCCTGTGCATCCGGCGTTTCCGGTGCAGCGGTCTCCGGCATCTGCTCTGCCGTTTCGGCCTGTTCGGCAGGCTCAGCGGTCTCTGCAGATTCAGCAGTTTCGGCCTGCTGAGCGGTCTCTGCAGGGGCAGCCTGCACGGTCTGAGCAGGTTCCGGCTTCAGCTCATCGCCTTCACGCGGGGGCAATGTGCCGCCCGCCATAATGGTGTTGAACTCCTGCTCGTTGAGCTTCTCGCGTTCCATCAGGGCCTGTGCCAGCGCGTGCAGCTGATCGATGTGCTCGGTCAGGGTGCGGCGGCAGGTCTCGTAGGCTTCATCGATGATATCCCGCATCTCGCCGTCGATCTCGGCAGCGGTGGTCTCGCTGTAGCCCTTGCCCTGACCCAGATCGCGGCCCAGGAAGGTCTCCTCCTGCGAGGTACCGTACACCACAGGGCCAAGCCGCTCCGAGAAGCCGTACTTGGTAATCATCTGGCGGGCAATGTTGGTGGCCTGCTGCAGATCATTGGAAGCACCGGTGGAGATATCCTCCAGGATCAGCTGTTCGGCCACGCGGCCGCCCAGACTGGAAACGATATCCTCGAACATTTCGCCCTTTGTCACGTAGCTGCGGTCTTTCTCGGGCAGGTACATGGTGTAGCCGCCAGCCTGACCACGCGGGATAATGGTGATCTCGTGCACACGGGGATGATGCTTGCAGTAGAAGCCCGCCACAGCGTGGCCTGCCTCGTGGTAAGCAGTCAGCTTCTTTTCCTCCGGGGTCACAACGCGGCTCTTCTTTTCGGGGCCGGCCATCACCTTCATGGAAGCTTCCTCGATATCCTCCATGGTAATGGCCTTGCGGTTGCGGCGTGCAGCCAGCAGAGCCGCTTCGTTGACAAGGTTCTCAAGGTCTGCGCCCGCAAAGCCTGCGGTGCGCTGTGCAATGACCCTGAGAGAGACATCCGGGGCCAGCGGCTTCTTTTTGGTGTGGACCTTGAGGATCTCCTCACGGCCCTTGACATCCGGCAGGCCCACATAGACCTGACGATCAAAGCGGCCTGGCCGCAGCAGGGCCTTATCCAGAATGTCGGCACGGTTGGTGGCCGCCATGACGATGATGCCGTCGTTGGCCTCAAAGCCGTCCATTTCCACCAGCAGCTGGTTCAGGGTCTGCTCGCGTTCATCGTGGCCGCCGCCCAGACCGGCACCGCGCTGACGGCCCACAGCATCGATCTCATCAATGAAGATGATGCAGGGCATGGACTTCTTTGCCTTATCGAACAGGTCACGCACGCGGGATGCACCCACGCCGACGTACATTTCCACAAAGTCAGAGCCGGAAATGGAATAGAAAGGCACACCGGCCTCGCCTGCGCAGGCGCGGGCCAGCAGGGTCTTGCCGGTGCCCGGAGGGCCTACCAGCAGCACGCCGTGGGGAATGCGTGCGCCCAGAGTGTTGAACTTCTCCGGGCTTTTCAGGAACTCCACGACCTCTTTCAGCTCTTCCTTTTCCTCGTCCTCACCGGCAACATCGGCAAAGGTGGCTGTCTTTTGGTTCTCGTGCTCGTCCTTCACCTTGGCTTTGCCAACGTTCATGATTCCGCCGCCGCCAGCACCGCCGCGCATCATGGAGAACAGCAGGAAGCCGGTGCAGCCCAGCATTGCCAGATAGAACAGGATCTCCATCCATGGGATGTTTTCCTTGACAGGGGTATAATCGTACACCATGGGAGCATCCGGGTTTGCTTCGTCATAGGCGGCAATGTAGTCGCCTACATACTTGACGAACATGGATGCATAGGGCAGCTTGTAGCGCACCGTCACAGTGCCGTCGCTGTTCTTCTGCGCAGCAGTATCCTCATCCGAGGAGGACAGCATACCGCTCAGCAGTCCGCCGGTGGCCTGCGTGGTGCTCTGGGACGTGGTATCGGGCAAGGGCAGGTTGTTCTTGCCGCCTTCCTTGAGGTTCATGGTGATGACGCCGGTGTTCAGGTCCAGCGAGAACTGCGTGACCTGCAGGCTTTCAAAATAATGCACCACCGTGGAATATTCCATGGATGAGCTGCTGGCAGAGCCGGTGCCGCCCAGCACCGACCAGACCATCAGCACCGCCGCCAGCGCTAGAGCAAGGATCAGCGGATTGAAACGGGGTCTTTTGGATTGCAAAAAAATCAACTCCAGTTCTTGGATGAATTATAGTGTGAGAAATCACTTCTCGTAGACTTCAGGCTTGAGCACACCCACATAAGGCAGGTTGCGGTATTTTTCATCGTAGTCCAGACCGTAGCCCACCACGAACTCGTCCGGCACCTGGAAGCCCTCGTAGTCAGGCTGGATATCGGCCTTGCGGCGGCTGGGCTTGTCCAGAATGGTGCAGATCTTTACCGAGTTGGGGTTGCGCATCTTGAGCATGGGCACCAGATTCGAGAGGGTGACACCGGTATCCAGAATATCCTCCACGATCAGCACATCCTTGCCGGACAGATCACCGTCCAGATCCTTGATGATCTTTACAAGGCCGCTGGTAACAGTGTTGCTGCCACCGTAGCTGGACACCACCATAAAATCGATGCTGCAGGGAATGCTCACCGCACGCATCAGGTCGGCCATAAACACCACCGAGCCCTTGAGGATGGACACCAGAACAAGGTTCTTGCCCTCGTAATCCTTGCTGATCTGGGCACCCAGCTCAGCAACCTTTGCCTTTAACTCTTCTTCACTGACCAGAACAGTCTTGATATCATCATGCATACTCATGTTATTTCCTCCCTATGTTCCATTTCCATCTGCAGCACCTGCGCAGTGTCTGCATCCGGGGCAAGGCCCTCGGCAAAGCCCGCACCGCAGACCCACAGTACTTCGCTGCCCGCCGCCAGCAGCGGCAGCTGATCGCGCTGGCTGGCCGGGATGCCCGTTTCGTTCATCCACTTGCGCAGCCGGTTGTGTACACTTCGCCCCGCCGGGCGGTAGACATCTCCCGGCTGGCGGGTGCGCAGGACAAGACCAGCATACAACGTAGTTATTCTAGCATAATCCGCCTGATTTTTTAAGTCTTTTTTATGAACGACTTGTATTTTTTCTTCAAAATCAGCCGTAAAAAGCCCTGCAGTCACCTTCCAGCCGCCCGCAAGGCAGTATTCTGCCTGTTTTTTCGGCTGAAAGGGCTGGCTTTCCGGCCGTTTGTCTTCCTGCTGCCGGGGCCGTTCCGGCACAATCTCCTGCCAGAAGCATCCGTCTCCGGCACAAAAGCGCACCCGGTCAGTCAGCTGTACCGCACCGCTGCCGCGCCGCACAAGGCCGCACAGCAGCTGCACATATTTTTCCTCTGCGTCACGCACGGGAGCCGTCAGCGAATGCATGGCTGCTTCCAAAATAAGCGCATCCGCAGCGGAAAGCGGGCCCAGCCACCACACCGTGCAGGCTTCCGGGCTTTTGATGGCAGCCTGTGCCGCATCCAGACGTGCAGCAGAAAGCAGCTCTTCGGCCTTCCGGGCAAAATAGGCATCCGCGCGGGCTGCCTTCTCGCAGAAGCGGGCAAGGTTCTCCACCGCTGCGCCGTTGGTGCTCTGCAGTGCAGGCAGTGCCGCACGGCGCACCCGGTTGCGGGCATAGGCATCGGTCGCGTTCGTCTCATCTGTGACCCATGCCTGCCCGGCTGCACGGCAGAAGCTTTCGGTATCCTGCCGGGTAAGGGCCAGCAATGGCCGCAGGTAGCACCCGCGCTTTGGCCGGATGCCTGCCGCACCGTGCAGCCCCGTGCCCCGGGCCAGCCGCAGCAGCAGGGTCTCAGCCTGATCATTTGCAGTATGGGCCGTTGCAACGACATCTATCCCCTCCCCGCACAAACGCGCAAAGCAGGCATAGCGCAGGCGGCGCGCCCAGTCCTCCCCGGCATGTTCCGACGGCAGGCCCACTTCGTCGGCCATCTCTGCAGCATGGAACACCCGCAGCGGCACACCCAGCCGGGCGCATTCCGCCCGCACAAAGGCTTCGTCCCGGTCAGCGCTCTCACCGCGCAGGCTGTGGTTCACATGGCAGGCCGAAAGCACAAACCCGAATTCCGGCTGCAGGGCCAGCAGGATGCGCAGCAGTGCCATGCTGTCCGCCCCGCCGGACACTGCCGCGGCCAAGTGCAGCGGCTCACCCGGACAAAGCAGCTTTTCTCGCAGAACAAACATGCGCACATGCGCCAGAATTTTTTCATTGTTCATCAGCGTTTAAAGTCCACATCCATAAAGCGGGTGTGGGCACCATCCCAGCCCAGCGGCACCGTGCTGGTCTCGCCGTGACGGTTCTTCGCCACGATGCACTCTGCCGTATCGGCATCCACCTCAGCGCCGTCCGGGTTCTGGCTGGCATAGTAGGAATCGCGGTACAGGAACAGAACGCAGTCGGCATCCTGCTCGATAGAACCAGAATCGCGCAGGTCGGAAAGCTGGGGCCGGTGGCTGGAATTGTTGCCCTGCTTTTCCACCGCACGGGACAGCTGAGAAAGTGCGATGATGGGCACATTCATTTCCTTTGCCATGATCTTGAGGTTTCGGGTGATGGAGCTGATCTCCTGCACGCGGTTCTCGCTGCGCTGGCCGGTGGTCATCAGTTGCAGATAGTCGATGACGATGAGGCCCACATTCGGGCGGGTGGGGTCCTGATTCACCCGGCGGATCTTCGCCTTCATCTCGGTGATGGTGATGCCGGAGGTATCGTCCATATAGATGGGTGCATCGTGCAGCTTTTCGGTGGCAAGGGCCAGATATTCCCAGTCCTCGGCGCGCAGGGCACCGGTGCGGAATGCCTGACTGTCGATGCCGGCCTCAGCAGAAAGGATGCGGTTCGTGAGCTGTTCCTTGGTCATTTCCAAGCTGAAAATGGCCACCGGCACCTTTTGCTGCATGGCCACGCGGGTGGCGATGTTCAGCGCAAAGCTGGTCTTGCCCATACCGGGGCGGGCCGCAAGGATGATGAGGTCGCCGCGGCCAAGGCCGGTGAGCACCGTATCCAGCAGGCGGAAGCCTGTGGGGATGCCCTTGTATTTGTCCGCATCCGGGCCGCTGATCTTCTGCAGGTTGGTCAGGGTCTCCACCATGCTGGAGGAAAGCGGTGTCAGTGCGCTGGAATCGCGGCCGGAGCGGATTTCATAAATGCGCTGCTCCGCGTTTTCCAGCAGCAGGTCGGCATCCGGCTCATCTCCGGCATCCTGCAGGATGTCCTTTGCAACGCCCATCAGCTGGCGCACCAGATACTTTTCCTGCACGATCTGGGCGTAGGCCTTCACGTTGGAAATGCTGGGCACCGTCTCGGCAAGGCCGGTCAGGTACACCTTTGCTTCGTCGGCACTGGGGAACACGCCGTCCGAGATAACAGCGTCCAGCAACGTCACAAAGTCGATGGTCTGGTCGGCGGTGAACAGGCGCAGCATTTCGGAGTAGATCTGCGCATTCTGCCGGGTGTAGAACATCTCCGGCCGGATGATCTCCACCAAGTCGGTGAGCGTTTCCGGTTTGAGCAGCACCGCACCCAGCACGCTCTGCTCTGCCTGCATGTTATAGGGCAGGTTGATGCCCACACTTTCCAGATTCAGTTCATTGGAATAACGTCGTTCATTCGGCATGGTCATTTATCCTTTTGCGTTTTTGCTGAAAAGCCAAAAAGCGCCCCCTGCTGTGAGGGGGCGCAGATGGCAGAAAAATCAGGCCTGTTCCACTTCCACCTGGATCTTGAAGGAAGCAACCACACCAACGTGCAGGCGGACCTTGCCGTTGAACACACCGGCGTCCTTGATGTCCTTGGTCTCCAGCTCAATCTTCTTCTTATCGATGGGAGCACCTGCCAGCTGAGCCAAAGCATCGGCAACTTCCTTGCCGGTGACTTTGCCGTGCAGACGGCCGGATGCACCGCCCTTGGCCTTGATGGTCACGGTCTTGCCCTCAATCTTTGCGGCCAGATCCTTGGCAGCAGCTACGGTCTCAGCCTCGTGGAAATCGGCAGCAGCTTCCTTGCTGCGGGCAACGTTCACAGCGCTGGCATCTGCCACAGCGGCCAGCTTGCGCGGGAACAGATAGTTGCGGGCGTAGCCGTCGGAGACCTCGTGGATCTCGTCCTTCTTGCCAATGCCCTTGATATCCTGCTTGAGAATCACTTTCATGATGTTATCCCTCACTTCTCACCGGAAAACCGGTGCAGTTGTTGTGTTTATAGTATAGCGCATTTGTCGCTTTTGGGCAAGAGGAAGCGCGCATTGCAGCATTATCCTCAAGTGAACTCTCCCCCAGTCTGCTTCGCAGACAGCCCCTCTGAGATGGGGCCTTTGGCAAAACCGAAGGCTTGTCCTTTTCGCCAGAGGCTCCTTCTTTGAGACAGACTCCCCCGGCCGGGGGAGGTGGCACAAAGTGCCAGAAGGGGAACAGCTGGCATCACGCAAGTGATGACTGAAGGAGTTTTCTTATTTCAGTTCCTTTGCGGCCACGTCCAGAGCTACCTCAATGACCTTGTCCATGTCATAGTACTTGTACTCACCCAGACGGCCGCCAAAGATTACGTCCGGCTCTGCATCGGCCAGCTTCTTGTACTCGGCATACAGGGCACCGTTCTTCTCGTCATTGACGGGGTAGTACGGCTCGTCGCCCTTCTTCCACTCAGCGCTGTACTCGCGGCTGATGACCGTTTGGGCTGGGTGCCGAACTCAAAGTGCTTGTGCTCGATGATGCGGGTGTAGGGAGTTTCCGCATCGGTATAGTTGACCACCGCGTTGCCCTGATAGTTGTCGGTGTCCAGCACCTCGGTCTCAAAGCGGACGCTGCGGTACTGCAGAGCACCCAGCTTGTAGCCAAAGTAGGCATCCACCGGGCCGGTGTAGACCACCTTCTCGGCCAGAGCGTTCAGATTTTCGCGGTCGGCCAGATAGTCCACATTCAGCCGCACCTCGGTGCCGTCCAGCATCTTTTCCACCATGGCGGTGTAGCCGCCATTGGGAATGCCCTGATACAGTGCGTTGAAATAGTTGTCGTCGTAGGTGAAGCGCACCGGCAGACGCTTGATGATGAAGGCCGGCAGTTCGGTGCAGGGGCGGCCCCACTGCTTGCCAGTGTAGCCCTTGATGAGCTTTTCGTAGATATCGGTGCCCACAAGGCTGATGGCCTGCTCTTCCAGATTCTGCGGGGTGATGCCTGCTTCCTTCTTCTGCTCCTCGATCTTGGCCTTGGCTTCGGCAGGGGTAACAACGCCCCACATCTTATTAAAGGTGTTCATATTGAAGGGCAGGTTGTAGATCTCGCCGTGGTAGTTTGCCACCGGGCTGTTGGTGTAGCGGTTGAACTCTGCAAACTGGTTCACATACTGCCACACAGCCTTGTTGTTGGTGTGGAAGATATGTGCACCGTAGCGGTGGACGTTAATTCCCTCCACCGGCTCCGTGTAGATATTGCCTGCAATGTGGCCGCGCTTGTCAATGACGAGGCACTTTTTACCTGCTTTTTTTGCTTCCTGTGCGAACACGGCACCATAAAGGCCGGCGCCGACGATCAGATAATCGTATTGTTTCATGGGTGTGATCCTCTCTGTTCCGTTTATTTTCCTTCTACATCGCCCTTTTTTTTCTGCGATGCGTAGTATTTGTCGATGGCACCCTCGATGCGGGAACGGGCTGCCTCCGGCGTGATGTGCTTGAGCTGTGCCGCGGCCATGGTCTGGTGTCCGCCGCCGCCCAAAGATTCCATGATCACCTGCACGTTCACGGCACCCAGACTGCGGGCCGAGATGTTCACGCCTGTGCCCACCTGCACTGCCACAAAGCTGGCATCCACGCCCTGAATGGTCAGCAGATCGTTTGCCGCCTGTGCAATGGCCACGCGGGCTTCCGGTGCCACCTCGCCGCTGACGGAGATCGCGCAATTTTTGTACATGCGTGCTTTTTCCACCAGATCTGCCTTGGCATTGTACTCCACCATGGTCACATCGAACAGCTGGCGCACCCGCTCCGTCTCCGCGCCATAGCGGCGCAGCGCAGCGGCAGCTTCAAAGGTACGCACACCGGTGTGCAGGGTAAAATCGCGGGTATCCAGCATGATGCCGGACAAAAGGCCCTCGGCCTCCACACGGTTGGGCTTGTCGTCGCGCTCGCCCACGTACTGCAAAAGCTCCGTGACCAGCTCACTGGCCGAGGAAGAATACGGCTCATGGCAGACCAGCGCCGGGTTCTCGATGTAGCCCACGCCCTTGCGGTGGTGGTCGATCACGGCTACCTTGCCGCATTTTTCCAGAATATCCTTGCTTTCCACAAGGCCCACCTGATATGTATCCACCACGATGCACAAGGTGCGCTTGGAGATGATGGGCAGTGCGTCCTTCGGGTCGATAAAGTCGTCCTTCTGGCCTGCACGGCACAATGCATCGATCAGGCGGCCCGCAAGGGTAGCGTCACGCCGCACCGCGATCACCGCCGGGACATCGCATATTTTGCAGATGCGCAGCACGCCCTCGGCGGAGCCGATGGCATCCAGATCGCTCATGCGGTGGCCCATGATGACCACATGGTCGGCTTCCTTGATCAGCTTTACCAGCTGATCGGCCACGATGCGGCTGCGCACCTTGCTGCGCTTTTCCACGCCGTGGCTCACGCCGCCGTAGAACGTAAAGCCGTCCGGTGTCATTTCAGCGGCCTGATCGCCGCCGCGGCCCTGCGCCATATCCAGCGCCTGCACGGCCATATCCTGGGCTTCCCGCAGGGTCTTGGCCCCGCGGCCAATGCCGATGGACAGCGAAAGGTTCACGCTGGGATCCAGCGCACGGATCTTGTCCAGCACATCGTAGCCGCGGTTGGCGAACTGCTCCATCTGGCGCTCTTCCACCACAGCGATATAGCGGCCGCTGGCCACACGGCGCAAAAAGCCGCTGCCCCGGCCGATCATATCCTCCAGCGTGCGGTTGATGCCTTCCAGCAGGCGGGCACGCTCGCTGTCCAGCATGTCACCGAACACATCGTCGTAGCCGTCCACCAGAAACACCAGATAGCCCGGACGGCTGGCCTTGTATTCCGCCTCCACCTTGCGCAGGGCGGTCTCCTCGTTCAGCACCAGCAGGGTCATGCTCTCCGCATCGCCGGGCACCGTGGAGCTGTGTACGCTCCACATGCCGTCTGCGAGGGTCAGCAGCTGGCCCTCCTGCTTGCGGCACTGCTGCAGATCAAGGCCGGGCAGCACCTTCTGCACGCGGTTCACCAGCGCATCCTGCCCGTTCAACAGGCGGGTGCGGAACTGTGCATTGTACCACAGCACCGTCTCACCGGAAAGCAGCGCGGCCGGCTGAGAGAGCGGTTCCAGACTGAACTGCGGCTTGGAGCCTTCAAAGCTGCCGCCGCACATCCACCGGGCCACCCACTTGCGCAGCTGGCAGCGGAACAGCACCACCACAACGCCCCACAGCACCACCAGTGCCAGCAGCACCGGCCATGCCGTGGGCCGCTGGATCAGCAGCACCAGCACCAGCAGGCTGCACAGCACGGCCAGACTGGCGGTGAGCATCTCCAATGTCCATCTTGGTTTTTGTTTCATCAAATCTCCTGCCTTCCGCCGCATTGTTTGCGGCAGCGTGCCCGGATCAGACCTCCATCAGGATGGGAAGGATCATCGGGCTGCGCTTGGTGCGCCGATAGATATAGCTGCTCAGTGCCTCGCGCACACGGGTCTTGACGCTGTTCCAGTCGCGCACATGTTCATCCACGCAGCGGTCCAGCGCATTTTCTACGATGCTCTGTGCACCGTCCATCAGGCTCTCGTTCTCGCGCACATACACAAAGCCACGGCTCACAAGGTCCGGGCCGGCCAGCACCTTGCCGGTCTTGCTGTCCACGGTGGCCACAATGATGACCAGACCGTCCTCGGACAGGTGCTTGCGGTCGCGCAGGACCACATTGCCCACGTCGCCCACGCCAAGGCCGTCCACCATCACTGCACCGGCGGTGACAGGCTCGCCCAGCTTTATCTCGTCCTGGCTGAGAATGACATTGGAACCGTTCTCCGCGATCAGAATGTTGCTGGTGGGGATGCCAAGGCTGGCAGCGGTGAGGGCATGCTTTTTGAGCTGCTTGTACTCGCCGTGCACCGGCAGGAAATACTTGGGCTTCGTCAGGGTGAGCATGAGTTTCTGCTCTTCCTGACAGGCGTGGCCGGAAACGTGCACATCGTACATGCTCTCGTAAATGACCTCTGCACCCAGCAGCAGCAGACCATTGACGATCTTGGTCACGCTCTTCTCGTTGCCGGGAATGGGATTTGCCGAAATGATAATGAAGTCGCCGGGGCCCACGCGCACCTGACGGTGGCTGCAGGATGCCATACGGGAAAGGGCACTCAAGGGTTCGCCCTGGCTGCCGGTGGTAATGAGCACTACCTGCTCCGGGGATACTGGTTCAGCTCATCCACGCTGATGAGGGTGCCCTCCGGGATGTGCATATAGCCCAGCTCCTGCGCCATGGCGGTGTTGTTCACCATGCTGCGGCCGCTGAAGGCCACCTTGCGGCCATCCTCCACGGCCAGATCGATGATCTGCTGCACGCGGTAGATGTTGGAAGCAAAGGTGGCAATGATGATCCGCTTGTTGCGGGCACGGGCGAACAGATTGCGCACGCCTGCAGCCACCTTCTGTTCGGTGGCGGTAAAGCCCGGACGCTCGGAGTTGGTGGAATCGCTCAGCAGGGCCAGCACGCCGCGCTGACCGTACTCGGCCAGTGTGGACAGGTCGGTGACGCCGCAGGCCAGCGGAGTGTAATCGATCTTGAAGTCGCCGGTCTGGATGATGGTGCCAGCCGGGCTGTCGATGGCAAAGGCCACCGCATCCGGGATGGAGTGGTTCACATGGATGGGCTCAATGGTAAAGCAGCCCAGCTTGATCTTCTGTCTGGGGGTGATCTCCACGAACTTGGTCTTGCCTGCCAGACCGAACTCCTCCAGCTTGTTGCGGATCAGGCCGCAGGTCAGGCGGGTGCCATAGATGGGCAGGTCAAGTTTCTGCAGCAGATACGGGATGCTGCCGATGTGGTCTTCGTGGCCGTGGGTGATGAGCAGGCCCTTGATCTTATCCTTGTTCTGCACCACAAAGGTGAAATCCGGGATGACCATGTCCACGCCGTACATGTCGCTGTCCGGGAACACAAGGCCGCAGTCCACGATGATCATGTCGCCGTTGCACTCGTACACGGTCATGTTCTTGCCCACTTCGCCCAGACCGCCCAGCGGGTAGATGTGGATGGGCACAGCGGCCTCTCTGGGCTGCTGCGGGCGGCGGGGCCGACGGTTATAATAAGGGCGGCGGGTGGTGCGGGGGCGCTTTTCGCCCGTCTGCGCGGCGGGTGCGCCGGTGCTCTGAGCAGCAGCTGCTGCCTTGCTGCGTGCGGAATTATTGGTATTTTCTTTCGACTGTGCCATTCTGACCTCCAAAATAATTACAGCGCAGGCCGTCCCCGCTTGTGGGAACAGCCGCGCTGTGCATGGGAAGCACCTTGAAAAATCGCATCGGCTTCCGTTGGATGCACCGTATAGAATTTATTTCTCAGCGTGTTTTTTGCAAACCGCTGCCTGTTCCGTAAGAGGTTTTGTGCCAGATAGGTCCATCTGCTCGATGCGACCGTGGCTTTTCTGTTGGAACGCCCGGGCACACGCCTGCGGTGCGCCCCTATACGCATTTTGTTAGGATAAGTATAGTATTTCCCGGCGTTTTTGTCAATTCCAAGGTTTGGCAGCTCCGGCACGGAATATACATTCGCACTTGACAGAAGCCGGAAAATAGCGCTAAATAGAAGCAACTCATTTTATAAGGAGAACCGCATGAAGCAGGTCGAAGTGTACACCGACGGCGCATGCAGCGGCAATCCCGGCCCGGGCGGCTGGGGTGCCGTGCTGCGCTACCGTTTTAACGGCAAAGTCTATGAAAAGGAGCTCAGCGGCGGTGATGACAGCACCACCAACAACCGCATGGAGCTGACAGCCTTTATCGAGGCACTGCGCCAGCTCAAGGAGCCGTGCGAGGTGCGGCTGTGCTCCGACAGCCAGTATGTCATCAACGGGCTTCAGAAGGGCTGGGCCAAAAACTGGCAGCGCCGGGGCTGGAAAAAAAAGCAGATGGCTCCCCTGCCCTGAACCCGGACCTCTGGGCACAGGCACTGGAGCAGGAAGCCCGGCACAAGATCACCTATGTCTGGGTCAAGGGCCACGCAGGCCACCCGGAGAACGAACGCTGCGACCAGCTGGCCGTGGCCCAAAGCAAAGCACATGGCGGGAGGCAGGGAACATGAGCGACACATTTTTGCCCGGCAGTGGGTTCGACACCTACGAGAGTCAGGATAAGGTTCTGGTGCAGATGGACGGCAGCAGAGAATGCGCCGTAGCTGTGCGCATTTTACAGCAGCAGGGCTTTGCCGTGGCGGGCGCTGCCGTGCGGCTGGCAGCAGAACAGACCGCCGATGCGGAAAGCGCCAAAAAGGCAGCAGAGGCCCTTGGCATCGAGTGCATCGTGCTGAACGCCGAAGCACTGGCCGGGCAGGACGCAGACGTTCTGGGCGAAGGCGGCACGCCGCTGTTTGCCGCCCTGCTGACGGCTGCAGACAAGCTTGGGATGCAGTATGTGGCAACCGCTCACCGTGCCCGGGTGGAGACCGGTGCAGACGGCGTGCACAACGTCTGCCCGCCCGCAGGCACCGGCAGTGATGACAGCACGATTCTTGCAGCTCTGCCGCAGGAATCGCTGGCACGGCTGATCTTGCCGCTGGGCGATTTTGCCCCGGAAGATGTGGCGGAGATGGCCGAGGATTTTAAAGTTTAACCGTACGTTTCAAATGGCCTCCGTTGCACTCTGGCCATATTCAGCGGATACATTATTTTTATATTAGAATTCCGGAAAATCTGCGGATTTTCCGGAATTCTTTTTTTCACAGGCAAGGCCGCTGCGGCACACGGCATCTGCTGTTTTTGCTTCCTGCGGAAACAGCCGCACGGCGGCAGAAATGCATTCTGCGGTTCGGACCCCATTCCCGTGAAAATGAAAATCGGGAACATCCGCAGATGCTCCCGATTTTAGCATTATCAATATAATTTCCGCTGAATATGGCGCAGCGCACGCGGAGCCATTCCAAATCGTTTTGTCAGTTCTGTGGATGCACGATATCGCGCCAATCCAGATCGCCGCGCTCCAAGCCGTGGATCAGTACCTCAGCAGTGGCAATGTTGGTGGCCATGGGGATGTTGTGCACATCGCACAGGCGCAGCAGCGTCATTTCGTTGGGTTCGCTGGGCTTTGCGTTGATGGGATCACGGAAGAACAGCAACAGGTCGATCTCATTGCAGGCGATGCGGGATGCGATCTGCTGGTCGCCGCCCTGCACACCGGCCAGAAAGCGTTGCACCTGTAAGCCGGTAGCTTCTGCGATCAGTTTACCGGTGGTGCCGGTCGCTACCAGTTTATGCTGGCTCAGGATGCGGCAGTACGCCGTACAAAACTGAACCATCAGCTCCTTTTTGGAGTCATGCGCAATGAGTGCAATCGTCATCCGTTACCCTCTCCTCTTCCTAAACGATTGGAACGCTTTTGTAAAAAAGTCCTTCGCCTGAAATGATATCACAAAATCCAATCTTTTACAACTGTTTTTTATACAGAATATTCAATTTTGTTTTCTTTTCAGGGATGTTTCCATTCAAAACCCCGCTGCAGTGCCCTTTCCCGTGTCGGTTTTGTCTCCCGTTTTCAGTTCTCCGGCGCAATGGCATCGAGGTTCTGCTCGGTGTCTGCGGCGGGCTGCTGCTCGTCCTGCACGGCAGGCTGGGCTTCCCCTTCTGCTGCCGTTTCCGGCGCAGTGGTGTCTGCGGCGGGTGTCATCTGTGCAGGCTGGGCTGCGGCATTGCCAGTGGTCTGGCCTGCAGCGGCCTGTGCTGGGTCAGTGGTCTGCGCCTGATCTTCCTGCTGGGCCTGCTCGGCTTCCTTTTCCGCTTCGGCCTGCTGGGCAAGGCTGCCATCCTTCAGGGCAAAATAGGCATTTGCAATGTCCACCACCAGATCACCGGTACGGGCACCATAGCCTCCGTACTCAATGCTAATGCCAATGGCGATCTGCGGATCATCCGCCGGGAGGTAAGCCACCATCATGGCGTTCAGATAGTGCTTACCGGGCGCATAGGTCTCACTGCGCTGAGGTGTACCGGTCTTGCAGGCGATCGGCACCGGATAGCTGGAAATTTTGCCGCTGATGGTGCTGGGCACCTGCTTCATGCCCTGCCGCACCAGCTCAAAGGTGTTGCCGGTGCCTTCGATCACATCCATGACCTCGGGCTTGGTCTCGCTGAGCACCTCGCCGGTGTTGGTGTCCAGAGTGGCCTTGACGAAATGGGTGCGGTAACGGGTGCCGTTGTTGGCCAGCGTTGCCGCGTAGGTAGCCAGCTGGATGGGCGAGACCACCGTGTTGCCCTGACCGATGGCGGCCTGCACATCCAGCGATGCCGTATAGTTGGAGTCGCTCTTGGTGGTCAGACGGCCCACGGCCTCGCTCACCTCCACACCGGTGCGCTGGCCAAGACCCAGCTTGTAGGCATAGGCATCGTACACATCGCTGGTCAGGCGGCGGCCAACATCATAGAAGAAGATGTTGCAGCTCCACTTGATGGCCGTTACCACATCGATGTTGCCGCTGTGGCCATGGCGGGTACAGCGGGGGTGGTAATCCTTGAAGTAGTTGTACACGCCGTTGCAGTAAACGGTAGAATACTGGTTGATGAGGCCGCTGTCCAGTGCAGCCACCGCCACGGCGGGCTTGAAGGTAGAACCCGGTGTATATAGGCCCTGCAATGCACGGTTGAACAGCGGCAGGCTCGGGTCGGAACTGTACTCGCTGTAGTTGGCGGCATACAGGTTCTGGTCATAGCTGGGATAGTTGGAAGCAACCAGCACACTGCCGTCCTTCACGTCCAGCACCACCACCGCACCGGCGGCAGCTTTCATGGTGCCGGTATTGTACACGCGGTTGATCATATCAATGTTGTCCGCCAGTGCCTTGTCCACGGCACGCTGGAAGTTGCTGTCAATGGTCAGCTGCACGGTATGGCCCGGCTCCGGCACAGTGGTGAGCTTTGTATCCACGATCACGCCGTCCGAATTGCGGGTGATGGTCTTCACGCCGTCCTTGCCGCGCAGCTCGTCCTCATAAACGGATTCCAGACCAGAAATGCCCAGAACATCGTTCATGTTATAGCCTTTTTCCCGCAGCGGATAGGTCACCTGACCGTTGGAATCAGTCACCTTCCACTTTTCCGCCGTGATCTTGCCCACACGGCCCAGCACCGCCGGGATGATATCGCTCTGGTCGTAGCTGCGGGCGCTGGTTTCCACGATCTCCACACCTGGCAGTTGCAGGCTGTGCTCCTTGATGGTGGCCACCGCGAGGGTGCTCACGTTCTCCGCCATGACAAAATTGTTCACATTGGAGAACGCCTGCCGGTCCATCTCGTAGTGGATGCCGGCCAGCACACGCTGCCATTCCGGCGAAAAATCCTGCAGATCGTTCTTTTCCACCAGCATTTCCATTACATCGTTGGCGGTGGCGTACTGCTGCAGACCAAGCGTTTCCTTCATGTCTGCCAGCTGCTTCTGGTCGCTGGTGGACGTGTCATCGTCCGTAAAGGCGTAATTGCCTGCTGCGTCCGCCTGACCGATCAGCAGCGTATCATTCCAGCTCTCGCCATTCGCACGCAGCAGCTCCACGATCTGCTGCAGCATGGTATCCAGATCCCGGTCGCCCATCAGCAGTTTGTTGAGGACCACATTGTAGCTGGTGGTTGTGGTGGCAATGCGCCGCCCGGCGCTGTCCACGATATCGCCGCGGGCCGCCGTGACCGTAAAGTTATAGTCGGTGGTGTTGGCGGCCTTGGCCTTGAAGTCGTCGCCGTTGACCAGCTGCAGAAAGATCAGCCGCATCACGTACAGGCCCATGATAACACATGCCACTGCAATGAGCAGGATCATCCGGCGCGCAACGGTTTTTCGTTCGTTTTGGTTCATCCGCGTTTCCTCCGGCGGTTCAGACTACGCCGTTGTCGATTTTGAATGCGCTGTAAATGTGCCGCACCAGACTGAACAGCATCAGCGACGGCACCAGCGTCATCATGGCCGAAGGCAACAAAGGTCAGCCAGCGGCTCAGCGCCCAGCTGTAACCCGGCATATAGTAAAAAAACAGCCAGTCCAGCGAGAGCACCACAAGGGCCGTGCCGGTGCTGATGAGCGCAAAGTTCCATGTGCTGCCCTGCAGATACACCTGAACCAGCACCGAAAGCGCAAAGCAGAGCAACAGCAGTTCCAGCGCCAGCATACCCACGGTGCGCCCGGCGGTGTAGTCCCACAAAAAGGCCGCTCACGGCACCAAACAGCGCACCTGCAAACTCGCCTTCATACACGGCCACAGCCAGACACAGCGGCAGAATGAACAGCGGCTTTGCCTGCCCCAGCTGGAACAGGCCGGGGGTCGTCTGCAGTGCCGCGCACACAAACAGTGCCACCGCGTAGCAGACCCATTTCAGGATCTGGCTGCGGCTGCGCATGCGGCGTGATTCCATACAAATGCGCCCCCTTAATAGTCGGTAATAACGAATACGTGCTTGACCGTGCGCGGGTCTGCACCCGCGCACCACTGCAATGGAAGATTTGCCGCTGACTTCCGGCTCCACCTTCTGCACGGTTCCCACCAGCAGATCCGGCGGGAACACTCCTCCAAGACCGGTGGTGATCACCTGATCGCCCATCTTCGTCTCAGTGGCGCGTTCCAGATTGGTCAGCACGCACAGGCCGTCACCGGCATAATCGGTGCTGCCATTGATAATGCCGTTTTCCCGCGTGCGGGATACCACGCCCGCAGCGCTGAAGCTGGGGTGCAGAATGGTCATCACCTTGCAGCTGGTGGTGTCGGCTTCCACCACCATGCCGATCAGATAGCCCTTATCGCTGATCACGGCATCGTTCACGGCTGCGCCGTTCACCGTGCCGCAGTCCAGCGTAAAGCCTCCGAACTCATCCAGCGGGTCGCGGCCGATCACAAAGGCAGAAATATAGCTTGCTTCGGTGTTGGAATCCTGAATGCGGGCCAGTGCCTTGTAGGCTTCGTTCTCCGCCTTGATGCGGTCGTAGTCCACGATCTGCTGGCGCAGCTCAGCATTCTCCGCTTCCAGCTGTTCGTTCTGTTCCATGACCTCATCGATGCTGGTGTATTTTTCCCACACCGAGCCAATGCCGCCGCTCAGTGCCGATGTGACCTTCTGGAGCGGCATCAGCACCACGCCCAGCAGTTCCTGCGGGGCAGCAGTCAGCCGTCCGTTGGCACCGGCATAGGCCATAATGCCCACCAGAAACACCGCCACGGCTACCAGTATCTTAAATTTCCATGTGTCAAAAAAATCCTTCAAGGGAGTACCCTCCTGTTTCGGGTGGATGCCATGCCATAAGAAAAGCGCGGACAGCCCTGCCATCCGCGCAAGAGACATTGTTTGCAGCGGAAATCAGCGCAGACGCTGCGCAAAAGAGCCTTTTCCGCAAGTGTGGGCCTTGCCCGTGTTACATGTGGCCGCCGTCGGTGTCCAGCACGTCATGCAGGACGTCCACGTGATCCAGCACCGCACCAGCACCCTTGGCCACGCAGTCCAGCGGGTCTTCCGCAATGTGTACGTCGATGCCGGTCTCGCTCTGGATCAGCTGATCCAGACCGCGCAGCAGTGCGCCGCCGCCGGTCAGGGTGATGCCGCGGTCGATGATATCCGCACTCAGCTCCGGCGGGGTGCGCTCCAGCGTTTCCTTGATGGCGCTGGTGATCTTGACCAGACATTCCAGCAGAGCTTCGCGCACATCCTCCGAGTGGACGACGATGTTCTTGGGCAGGCCGTCCACGAGGTTACGGCCCTTGATCTCCATGGTCATTTCGGGGTCCAGCGCATAGGCGGAGCCGATCTCGATCTTGATCTGCTCTGCGGTGCGCTCACCGATCAGCAGGTTGTACTTGCGCTTGATGAAGGCGATGATGGCCTGATCGAACATATCACCTGCCATGCGCACGCTGCGGGAGGCCACGATGCCGCCCAGAGAGATCACAGCGATCTCAGCCGTGCCGCCGCCGATATCCACGATCATGCTGCCGGTAGGCTCGCTGATGGGCAGGCCCGCACCGATGGCTGCTGCCATGGGTTCCTCAATGACGGACACCTGACGGGCACCGGCCTTCAGGGTAGCCTCGCGCACAGCGCGGCGCTCCACCTCGGTAACGCCGGACGGGATGCAGATGACCACGCGGGGGCGGGAGAACATGCTGTTGCCGCATGCCTTCTTGAGGAAATTTTCCAGCATGTTGGTGGTGATGTCAAAGTCAGCGATCACGCCATCCTTCAGCGGACGCACAGCCACGATGCTGCCGGGGGTACGGCCAATGACAGCCTTTGCCTCGGCACCCACACAGCGCACCTCGTCGGTCTTGGTATCCACAGCCACGACCGAAGGCTCCCGCATGATGATGCCCTTGCCCTTCATATATACCAGAGTATTTGCGGTACCCAGATCGATACCTACATCTTTAGAAAACAGGCCCATTGTAAAAATTCTCCTTATGCTTCCCATTTTATCTATAGCGCCAGAACATCCGGCAGCCCTTTTGTGCCGCCTTTGCGCAGAATAACACGGTTCTATTATAGCCGCAAGGCAATGATTTCTCAAGCGTTTGCGCAAGTTTTCTTCGTTTTTTCCAGTTTTATCACACAAAATGTGCCAGCAGCTGTACGGTGCGGCTCACCGGCAGACCCATGATGGTGTAGTAGTCGCCCTCAATACGGTCCAGCCAGAGGGCCGCCCGTCCCTGAATGGCATAGGCACCGGCTTTATCGTAGGGTTCGGCGGTGGAAGCGTAGAAGTCGATCTCCTCTTCACCCAGCGGGAAGAAGGTAACGCGGCAGCTGTCCACAAAGCTTTCAGTGCGCGCACCGTCCGAGATGCACACGCCGGTGTGCACCTCGTGGGTAGCACCGGAAAGGGCGCGCAGCATCCGCTTTGCGTCCTCTTCGCTGTGGGGCTTGCCGAACACCTCGCCGTTCACATCCACCACCGTATCACAGCCGATGACCACAGCGCCCGGGTGCTGGGCCGAAACGGCAAGGCACTTGCCCCGGGCCAGCTGTTCCACCAGATGGGCAGGCGTAGCGGCCTGCACCGCACTTTCGTCAAAGTCACTGACGCAGACGGTGAAATTGGTGGTATATAAGGAGAGCAGCTCCCGCCTGCGCGGGCTGCCGGAAGCTAAGATCAGGTTCATGATTCCATCTCACTTTCCGGTAGAGCCAAAGCCGCCCTCGCCGCGCTGGGTATCGCCCAGCTCTTCGGCAGGCACAAAGGCAGCGGTGTACACCGGTGCGATGCACAGCTGGGCCACACGCTCACCGGGCTGAATGGTGTAGGCTTCCCTGCCCAGATTGACCATGGGCACCTTCAGCTCGCCGCGGTAATCGCTGTCCACCACGCCCACGCCGTTGGCCATGCACAGGCCGTGCTTGATGGAAAGGCCGCTGCGTGCGTACACCAGTGCCACGCTGTGGGGGCCGGGCAGCTCGATGGCAAGGCCGGTGGGCACCAGTGCCCGCTCCATGGGGGCAAGGGTGAGCGGCGCGTCCAGTACGGCGCACAGGTCGGCGGCAGCAGAGCCGGGGGTTGCGTAAGAGGGCACCTTGGCACGGGTGTCCAATACCTTATATTTTACTGTGATGGGTTCCATAGTATACCTCGTTTTATATTCCTCTACTGCAAGCTCGCCTTTCGGGAGAGCTCCGGCATTGCGCCGCCGCAGGCGGACGATGCCGGTGAGAGGGTCAGTTCGTACCTTTAAAATACAACCCACGGGTAAAATCACCTTCAAAGGGTGCATGGGTGCGGATCATCTCCAGAATTTTGGCCGCTTCCTCCCGGCTTTCCAGCGTGAAGTAAGCCACACCGTAGTCCACCGTCAAAGCGCCCGGCTTATCCCCCATATAAATAGGTACAGGGTTATAGATGGTGCGCACACCAAGGCCGCACCGCACCGGGAACTTCTTGGCCTTGCGGTCGGTCAGCACGCCGGTCTTATCGCAGTGGGCGCAGTCGTGGATGTTCTGCAGCGGGCAGGCACGGGTGATCATCAGCGGCATATGGCCGTACACCAGCACGCCGGTGGGCACCGGCCTGCCGTTATGGGTGGGCGCAATGGTGCTGATGTCGCTGTCCTTCACCTCGGGCAGGATGAGTATGGAGCCAAGGCCGTTGTCCGCGTAGAACTGCGCGGCCAGCTGGTTCGTGATGTTCAGGCCAAAGCTGCCGCTCATGGGCAGGCCCCGGCACAGGCGCAGGTGGGCGATATTGCTCACCTCATAGCCTGCAAAACCGGCATCCTGCGTGGCCGCGATGCGGCGGGCGGTATCCTCTTCCAGCTTGCCAAACATGACCCGGGGCAGTTCCAAAAGGGTCTTTGCCCGCCATTCCCGGGGCACGCGGTCGGCCTGCGCAATGGGCAGGATGAGATACTCGATGCCGTCAAGCGCCCGCTCCGGCACCTGCTCCCAGCTCTCAAACCGGGCACGCAGGGTACGGTGGGGCGGCAGGGTGCGCAGCGGCAGGGCAGGCACATGCTCCTCGGTGGTGGGCCACGGGCGCAGCACTTCCCGCTTTTTGAGCAGGGCATCCAGCGCTTCACGGCGCAGCTCGTTCACCGCACTGCCCGGGATAAACCACGGCCCGCCGTCCATTTCCACGGTAATATCCTGATCTTCCACCGCAAAAGGCGTGCCGCCGGTCTTGGCAAGGCTGCGGTGCAGGCTTTCGGTGGGATCAGTACGAGCAGGCTGCGGCTCTGCATCCCCATAAGCAAAGGCCCTGCTGCCGTCTGCATCGGTGACAGTGAGCTTTTCGCCACCCTCTTCAATTTCCAGCTTCATCTTTACCGGCACGCGGCTGCGCTCACGGCGGTAAAGCTCCCGCAGCATGGGCAGGGTCTTTTTGGTCTGCTCTGCGTCTGCTTCACTGCGCACGCCGAACATGGTGCCGTCGATCTTTCCATCCAGATAGCCGGAGGTGAAGCCGGAACGGCTGAAAGCATTCTTCAACAGATCGCGGTCGTAGGCGCGGCCCTCGCGGCCTGCAAGACAGGCGCTGACTGCCGCCGCCACATACTCCGGCGTGCGCAGACGGCCCTCGATTTTTGCCGATGCCACGCCAAGCGCCTGCAGCTTGTCCAGCTTATCAATGACCGAATTATCCTTTAAGGACAGGTGGTGCAGACGGCCCGGCTTGCCCTCCGGCAGGGCATTTGCCTCAAACGGCAGGCGGCACGGGCCGGCACAGGAACCTCGGTTGCCGCTGCGTCCGCCCAGAAAGGCCGACATGTAGCACTGGCCGCTGACGCACATGCACAGCGCGCCGTGCACGAAGCACTCGGTCTCGATGCCGCAGTGCTTTGTGATATGCTCCACCTCGGGCATGCTCAGCTCACGGGCCAGCACCACGCGGGTGAAGCCCAGCTCCTTGAGCTCCAGCGCACCCTGCAGGCTGTGCACGCTCATCTGGGTGGAGCCGTGGCGCGGCAGCTGCGGTGCAATTTTACCGATCAGCGTTGCCACTGCCAGATCCTGACAGATGACCGCATCGGCACCGCTGGCTGCAACGGCACGGATGGCCTGTTCCAGCGCGGGCAGCTCGCCGCCATAGACGGTGGTGTTCAGCGCCACATGCACAGCCACGCCCCGCGCATGGCAGAAGGCGACCGCATCTTTCAGCGTATCCGCGTTAAAATTGTTGGCACTGGTGCGGGCATTGAAACCCGAAAAACCCAGATACACTGCGTCGGCACCGCTGAACACAGCGGCACGCAGCATTTCTTCGTTGCCCACCGGGGCAAGGATCTCGATCTTTGACATACTTCTCCTTTATCCTGTAAACGGCTTATTCCGCCTTGTCTGCTTCGCCCTCGGCAACAGACTGCTGTGCCGCCTGCTGGGCGCGCTCCTCGCGCCGGGCTTCCTTATTGCGCATTTTTTCCAGCTGTTCGCGCAGGGCGGCAGCTTCCCGCCGCAGCACCTCATTCTCTGCTTTGACCTTATCTTCCGCCAGCTTTGCGCGGGTGGCATCCGCAATGTAATCCTGGATCTGGCTGCGCATATTCTCAGCACTGCCGGTGCTCTTGCGGTATTCGTCCAGATAATCCATGGCGCAGAACACCGCCGCCTTCGTCACCGAAAGATTCGCATTATCGTCCAAAAGCTTGGTGATGTCTTCATCCAGCTTTTTCGCCAGCGACAAAATATATTTTTCCGGGTCCGTCGTAGCAATGGCATACGGCGTACCTGCAATGTTCACCCGTACCTTGTTGACCATATCTGTTTCCCCTTTTTATCCTTTTCTGCCCGCAGCGGGCAGTGATCTTCTGATTTTTGCCGGGAAACGGCACCGTTCCCGGTACCGTTTTGGTGTCTTGTCACCCGCCGGGCGAGTTACCCGGCACATTTCTCCCGGAGTTTGTCCCCGAAAACGTTTCGGAACACAGCTTTCTTTCCCTATTATAATATAAATAAGCATCAAGAAAAAGTGTATTTTTTGAAATTTTGGCATATTTATCAGAAAGTTCAATAAAAAATGTCAGTTACAGAAAAAATCCCCTGATTCCTTGCATTTGTCATTCTGCCATATTATAATATCTTTGTTATGTTGGCGGCAGAGCAAGTGAGGGAAAGTGCCTGCAGGCGCCAATTATTTCAATTATTTTAGCAAAGCTGAAAACTTATGCGGATAGGAGTACCTTTATGACATCGAAAGAATTCGGTAAACTTCTTCAGGACAAGCTCACCAGCGAGTACGGCGTGGAGCTGAGCGTTGCTTCCAACCAGCAGATCTACCGCTCTCTGGCTCTGATCTGCCGCCAGATGATGAGTGAGAACCACAAGAAGTTCCAGTCCAAGGCCATTGGCACCGGCACCAAGCAGGTGTATTATCTGTGCATGGAGTTCCTGATGGGCCGCAGCCTGAAGACCAGCCTGCTGAATCTGGGTCTGGACGAGGTGGCAAAGAAAGGCCCTGTCCGATGCCGACATCAGCATTGACGGCATCTTTGAGGAAGAGCCGGATGCAGGTCTGGGCAACGGCGGTCTGGGCCGTCTGGCTGCCTGCTATCTGGACGGCATGGCCACCACCGGCATCTGCGGCACCGGCTACTCCATCCTGTACGAGTACGGCATCTTCAAGCAGAAGATCGTGGACGGCTGGCAGCAGGAGCGTGCCGACAACTGGCTGCCCGGCGGTCAGGTCTGGCTGAAGAGCCACCCCGATCAGGCTGTGGAAGTGCGCTTTGACGGCGAGATTCACGAGAACTGGGACAACGGTTTCCACTATATCCAGCACACCAACTACAACAGCGTCATGGCTGTTCCCTCTGATATGTATGTGCAGGGCTACGACGGCAAGGGCGTTGCAAAGCTGCGCCTGTGGCAGGCAAAGGCCCCGGACTTTGATATGTCCCGCTTCTCTCTGGGCAACTACAACACTGCAATGAGCAAGAACGCCAATGCAGAGCTGATCTCCAAGGTGCTGTACCCCAACGATAACCATGTTGAGGGCAAGATCCTGCGCCTGCGCCAGCAGTACTTCCTGTCTGCCGCTTCCATCGGCGATATCGTGCAGAACCACCTGTCCAGCTATGCGACCCTCGAGAACCTGCCCGACAAGGTCGCCATCCAGCTGAACGACACCCACCCCACTCTGGCAATCCCCGAGATGATGCGCATTCTGCTGGACGAGTGCGGCTTTGACTGGGACAAGGCATTCGACATCTGCCAGAAGGTCTTCTCCTACACCAACCACACCGTCATGGCTGAGGCTCTGGAAAAGTGGAACGTGGACATCTTCAAGATGACCCTGCCCCGCATCTACCAGATCGTGGTGGAGATGGACCGCCGCGCCCGCGCAGAGCTGGAGAAGGTCTTCCCCGGCGACAAGGGCAAGATCGACTATATGGCACTGATCGGCGACAATCAGGTGCGCATGGCAAACATCTGCGCCTACACCGCCAACAGCATCAACGGCGTGTCCAAGCTGCACAGCCAGATCATCAAAGACAGCGTCTTCCACGATTACTACCTGTTCAAGCCGCAGGCCTTCAAGAACGTGACCAACGGCATCGCTTACCGCCGCTGGCTGCTGGCCTCTAACCCCGGCCTGTGCAAGCTGCTGGACGAGACCATCGGCGACGGCTACAAGCATGATGCTTCCGATCTGTCCAAGCTGAACAAGTTTGAGAACGACAAGACCGTTCTCAAGCGCCTGAACGAGATCAAGCTGACGAACAAGACCAGCTTTGCCAACTATCTGGAAAAGACCACCGGTCAGGTCATCGACCCGAACTCCATTTTTGACTGTCAGGGCAAGCGTATGCACGAGTATAAGCGCCAGCACCTGAACGCGCTGAACATTGCTGCCCAGTACCTGTACCTGAAGGAGAACCCCAACGCCGACTTCATCCCCAAGACCTACATCTTCGGCGCAAAGGCTGCTCCCGGCTACTACATGGCAAAGCAGATGATCCGCATGATCTGCAAGCTGGGCGACCTCATTAACAACGACCGCTGTGCGCGACAAGCTGCGCGTGGTCTATCTGGAGGACTACTGCGTGTCCCTGTCCGAGCGGCTGATGCCCGCCTGCGAGGTCTCCGAGCAGATCAGCCTGGCCGGCACCGAGGCATCCGGCACCGGCAACATGAAGTTCATGCTGAACGGTGCCATCACTCTGGGCACCCTGGACGGCGCAAACGTGGAGATCGCAGACGCTGCCGGCAAGGAGAACGAGCTGATCTTCGGTATGCTGACCCCCGAGGTGAACAACCTCAAGCAGGTGGGCTACCATCCCAACGCTTTCATCATGGGCGACGATGTTGCCAACAACGCTCTGAACTTCCTGGAGCGCGGCTGGAACGGCGAGAACTTCCACGAAGTGACCGAAAACCTGCGCAGCAGCGACCCGTATATGGTCATGGCCGACTTCAAGGATTACCGCCGCGCACAGGCCGACCTGCAGAAGCTGTATGCCGACCGCGAGAAGTGGGCACACATGAGCCTGAAGAACATTGCCAACAGCGGCATCTTCAGCGCCGACCGCTCTGTGCTGGATTACGCACACGACATCTGGTACGCTTCCCCGGTGCCCATGGGCAAGTAATTTTCCCTTAAAAAATCCATCTGCCCCGGCGGCGTTTGGCCCGCCGGGGCTTTTTTGAGAAAGGACGACCCTGCTTTGTCTTGTCTGTTCAATAGCTACGACCCCTATTTCAAGCAGCCCTTTGGCGCACTGCGGGCCGGTCAGACCGTACGTTTGACCCTGTGCATCCCGGAAGAGCTGGGCTATGTCGATCCTCATCTGGTGCTCCAGAAAGAGGGAAAATATGACGTGCCGGTGCACTACCGCATGAAGTTCGACGGCCAGACCCCCCAGCAGAACCACTTTTCCGTGGAGCTGCCGCTGAACGACCCGGGCCTGTACTTCTACTACTTCGACCTCTACACCGACTTCCGCCGCATCTACCGCGGGCCGGACAACTGCGGCGTTGTCAGCTGGCAGGAAGGCGAAAAGTGGCAGATCACCGTCTACGATGCCGGTTTCCAGACCCCGGAGTGCATCAAGGGCAAGGTGTTCTATCAGATCTTCCCGGACCGGTTCTGCGAGGGCATTGAGAACAAGCCCATGCCTTTCCCGGACCGGCTGTATCAGGCCGACAAACACGCCGAACCCTTCTGGCAGCCCAACGAGACCGGCGGCCACCTGAACGAGGACTATTTCGGCGGCGACTTGGAAGGCATCCGCATCAAGCTGCCCTATCTGCGGGAGATGGGGGTGGACTACCTTTACCTCAACCCCATCTTTGAGGCGCACTCCAACCACCGCTACAACACCGCCGACTATCTCAACGTAGACCCGCTGCTGGGCACCAACGAGGAGTTCGAGGTGCTCTGCCGCGAGGCCGCTAAGTACGGCATTGGCATCGTGCTGGACGGTGTGTTCAGCCACACCGGTTCCGACAGCCGCTATTTCAACCGCGAAGGCCGCTATGGTGACGGCGGCGCTTACCGCGACCCCAACTCTCCCTACCGCAGCTGGTACGATTTTGACCCCAAGTATAAGGGCGGCTACCGCAGCTGGTGGGGCTTCGAGACCCTGCCTGAGGTGAACGAAGAGAACCCCTCCTATGTGGAGTTCATCACCGGCGAGGGCGGTGTCATTGACACATGGCTACGGCGCGGTGCCGCAGGCTTCCGTCTGGATGTGGCCGACGAGCTGCCGGACGACTTTATTGAAAAGATCCGCGCCGCTGTCAAGCGGGTCAGCCCGGAGAAGTTCCTGCTGGGCGAGGTGTGGGAGGATGCCACCACCAAATACGGCTTTGGCCAGCGCCGCACCTATCTGCTGGGCAAGGGGCTGGACAGCGTGATGAATTACCCCTTCAAGAACGCTGTGCTGGACTTTGTAAAGGGTAAGCCCGCCGAGCAGGCCATGGGCGAAATTCTGTCCATCTGTGAGCACTACCCCGCCCCTGCCATGGACACTGCGCTGAACTTTCTCTCCACCCACGACACCGAACGCGCCCTCACCGTCATTGCGGACGAGCCCGCCAACGGCCGTGGCCGCGAGTGGCAGAGCGGCCGCTGTGTGACCGGCGAAGCCTACGAGGAAGGGATGCTACGCCTGCGCATGGCCTATGCCATCATCTACACGCTGCCCGGCGTGCCCTGCCTGTACTACGGCGATGAGATCGGGATGCAGGGCTACCGCGACCCCTTCAACCGTGCCTTCTTCTGCTGGGACAGCCACGAAAAGCGCCTGAAGCCGGTGCTGGCTCAGCTGGCGCAGCTGCGCCACACCTGCGAGGCCTTCCGCACCGGTGAGCTGCGGGTGCTGCGGGCGCAGGACGGCATCCTGCACTACCAGCGCGTAGGCGAAGCGGAAACCGCCGAGATCATCGTGAACCGCTCGGAGCACATCATCGTGGAGCCGCTGGCTTCCGGCAAGCACACGGAGGTGAACCCCATGGGCTTTACCATCGTGGTGGAGGAGAACGGGCATAACCCGAACCACAGCTATTACGATATCAAGTAAAAACGATTTGAATGCCCGCCGCGTTCGCTCTGGGCACATTCAGAGGAAATTTTATCTTTTATTTTCGCAACAACGGGCAGCCTGCGGGCCGCCCGTTGTTGCATTTTCACACAAAGGGCCGTATCCGCAAACTACATCTTGCACTGCTTTTCATTTATTTTGTTCTTTATTTCGTTTTCTGCGCAACGTTCCAGTAAAAAACGCTTGACCTTCCACCCGGGGGATACTCTATAATAGGGGCATAAGGAGGGAGAACCATGAACCCTGTTCCATTTCTCTGGCTGGCTGCCGTGGTGGGCTTTTTGCTGTTGGAGGCTTCCACCTTCAGCATGACCTCCGTCTGGTTCGCCGTCGGCGCAGCTGCCGCCCTGCTCACCTGCCTGTTCACGGATTCGTTCCGGGCGCAGGCCCTGGTGTTCATCGTGGTAAGCATTCTGTGCCTGCTGGCGTTCCGGCCGCTGGCTGCAAAGCTGCGCCAGAAAATCACCCCCACCAATGGCGACCGGAACCTTGGCCGGGAGGCCACCGTGCTGACCACCGTCACCGCCGACCTGCCGGGCCGTGTGCGACTGGACGGCGTGGACTGGAATGCCCGCTGCGCCACTCCCGGCGACACCCTCACCCCCGGGCAGCGCTGCCGTGTGACCGAACTGCACAGCACCCTGCTCATCGTGGAGCCCGTATTGACCGAAAGCCGCAGAGCGTGATCTGCGTTCTGCGCTGAAACGTTGCACCCATCTGAAAAAGGAGAACCACTATGGTCATGTTTTTTCTGATCCTCGCGCTGGTCTTTGTCGTCCTGCTGGTGATCATCACCAATATCGTCATCGTGCCCCAGTCCAAGGTGTATGTCGTTGAGCGGCTGGGCAGCTACTCCGACACATGGTCGGCAGGCCTGCACATTAAGATTCCCTTCATCGAGCGCATCGCCAAAAAGGTGAGCCTGAAGGAGCAGGTGGCAGACTTTCCCCCTCAGCCGGTCATCACCCGCGATAACGTTACCATGCAGATCGATACCGTGGTGTTCTTTCAGGTGATGGATGCCAAGCTCTACACCTACGGTGTCAACCAGCCCATTGCGGCAATCGAAAGCCTGTCTGCCACCACCCTGCGCAACATCATCGGCGAAATGGAGCTGGACCACACCCTGACCAGCCGCGATGTCATCAACGGCAAGATCACTGCCATCCTGGACGAAGCCACCGACAAGTGGGGCATCAAGGTGAACCGCGTGGAAGTGAAGAACATCATCCCGCCGCGTGAAATTCAGGAAGCCATGGAGAAACAGATGAAGGCTGAGCGCGAGAAGCGCGCCGTCATCCTGAAAGCCGACGGTGAAAAGCAGGCCGCCATTACCGCCGCTGAGGGCGAAAAGGAAGCCGCCATCCTGCGCGCGGATGCTGTGAAGCAGCAGCGCATTCTGGAAGCCGAGGGCGAAGCACAGGCCATTCTGGCCGTTCAGAAGGCCAATGCCGATGCCATCCGCCTGTTGAACGAGGCCATGCCCAGCGATAAGGTTTTGGCCATCCGCAGTCTGGAAGCTCTGGCCAAGGTGGCCAACGGCAAGGCAACCAAGATCATCATTCCTTCGGAGCTTCAGAATCTGGGCGGCGTGGTGCCCAGCATCAAAGAGCTGATGACCGACCCGAAGGACGCAGAATAAAATTTAAAATTCCGGTTCACCGTCTGTGCTATATGCAGGCGGTGAACCTTGTTTTGCACGATAAAGGAGTTCTTCTATGATCTACGATACCCTGAACAACCTGCCCAACTATCTGGGCGTGAGCGACAACCTCGACACCGTCATTGAGTATATCATGGCGCGGGACATCACCACCCTGCCCGCCGGACGCACCCGCATCGACGGCGAAAAGGCTGTGGTCACTGTGAGCACCGTCACACCGCTGACTTCCGATAAAGCGCTGTTCCAGCGCCACGACAACCACATCACGCTGGAGACCGATCTGGACGGCAGCGAGCTGTTTGAGGTGAGCCTTGCAGAGCTGACCCCGACAAAGCCCACCGACGAATCCACCGACACCACCGTGGGTACCGCAGGCACCAGCATTGCCGGAATGCTGTGCGAGGGGCGGTTTGCCCTGTATCTGGCCGGAGAGCCCTATAAATCCGGCCTGAAGGCGCAGGGCTGCGGCAAACTGAGGAAAGCCGTGTTCAGCATCGAGCTGGACCCGGACGAAGAGGACGAGACCGAGGAATAAGCCGAGAGAGGGCATTTATATGGGATTTTTTGCTGTACTGGCTGCAAGCCTGTTTGCCGTGTTCCTCTTTACCGTGTTCGGCGGCTATTCGCTGCTGCTCTGGTGCCAGCAGTCCCTGCTGATGGTGGTTCCGCCTGCGGTGGTGCTGGCTGTTCTGGTGTGGACGTTCCTGAAAATGGACGACAAGATCACCGCTCTGCAAAAGCAGGTGGAGGAACTGGAAGCCGCACAGAAAAACGCCGAAGAGTCCGAGAAATAAATACAGCGACGCCCCTGCAGAAAAAGCTTTTCCTGCAGGGGCGTCGCTCTTTTTACACCTTACTTTTTATCCTGTGGGTCATCCAATCCTTTGAACATCACCATGCCCAGAATTGCAAAGCTGGCGCCCAGCACAAAACCGACCGTTCCCAGCGTCACGCTGAACAAAACGCCCATGGCAACGCCGAACAGGATACCCGCGATCTGACTTTTCTTCATTTTACTGCTCTGCCTTTCCGTACCATGCAACGGACAGCCGCCACGAAAGCGCATACAGCGCCAGAGCCGCCACCGCAATACCCAGCAGCCCCAGCGACGAGATGCTCTGTGGAAGAAGGTTTCTCACAATACCGTCCTCGTTTGCGGCCACGGAAAAGCCCATCAGGGCCGCGAGCGCACCAACTATGAAATAGAACACGACCTTTGCCTTTTCGTAGCCGAAACGGTAGCTCAGCGGCAGCAGGATGGTGCTGCTGAGCAGGGTGGTCACGCCCACCTGCACCAGCGTGGAAACCACAAGCGCATGGTCCACAGCTGTCCAGTGCAGGCTTGCCACGCCAAGGGCTGCGGCGGCAAAAGCCTCTGCCAGCACCAGCCCGCACAGACCAACAATGTATTTACACCCCACCAGCTGCTCTTTTGTGGCCGGAAGCGCGGCACTGTATTCGCTGAATTTGCTGGTCTGGTCGTATGCCAGCAGTGTCATGGGCATCATACCCAGCAAAAAGCCCGCATAGACAATGAAGAAATTGGCCCCGTTCATCATCGAGATCACACCCACACCCATCATGACTACAGTCACCACAATGACCGTTTTTGCGTAATACCATGCCTGATATGCATCCTTTAATAGCAAGCCTTTCATGCAGCACACTCCCCTTTCACCATCAGTACAAACAATTCCTCAATGCTTACCGGGGCAAGCTCTGCTCCGGCGGGCATTGCGTCCCGGCGCACAAGCGCCTCGACTCCGTAGGGGGTGACCCGCTTGCCGTACACCTGTGCATCCAACGCCGCCAGCTGCGCCGCCGTGCCATGCCACAAGGCGTATTCCTCCCGCAAGGCATCCTTTTCCTCACAGAGCAGCAGCCTGCCCTTGTGCAGGAAGGCGATGGTATCGCACAGCTTTTCCAAGTCGCTGACGATGTGGGAGGAGATAAGGATGGAGTGGTTTTCGTCCCGGGCAAAGTCCAGCAGCAGGTCGATCACCTCGTCCCGCACCACCGGGTCCAGCCCGTTGGTGGCTTCGTCCAACAGCAGCAGCTTCGGGTGGTGCGCCAGCGCCACGGCGATGCACAGCTTCATCTTCATGCCGGTAGAGTAGTCGTTATACTTTTTCTTTTCCGGCAGCTCAAATTTTTGGCAAAATTCTGTGTAGGCAGCGGCATCCCAATTGTGGTAGATGCCCGCCATCACCTTGCCTGCCTGCACTGCGTTCAGGCACAGGGGGATGCCCTCGCTGCCCAGCACCACACCGATTTCTTCCTTGGTGTGTACAAGGTCGGTGCGGTTGTCCCTGCCCAAAATAGTCACGGTACCGCCGTCCTTCTGCAGTATGTCCAGAATCAATTTGATGGTGGTGCTTTTGCCTGCGCCGTTCTCGCCGATCAGGCCGCAGATGGTGCCGCCGGGCAGTGTCAGATCCAGCGGTCCGAGGGTAAAGTCCTTATAGTGCTTTGTAAGTCCCCGCAGTTCCAGTGCGTTCATGTTCAGCCCTCCCACAGCAGTTCCAGCATCTCCCGCAGCTCTTCCCTGCTCAGCCCGCAGGATGCGGACAGCTTCACAGCTTCGGTAAGGTGCGCTTCAATTTTTTTCAGGTTCTCTTCCCGCAGCAGCTCGGTGTTTTTAGGGGCTACAAAAAAGCCCTTTGCCGGTACTGCGTAAAGGAAGCCCTCTTTTTCCAGTTCATCGTAGGCGCGCTTGGTGGTAATGACGCTGATGCGCAGATCCCGTGCCAGCCCCCGGATGGAGGGCATGGCCTCGTCCGGCTGCAAAGCCCCGCTGATGATCTGCTGCTTGATCTGGTTGTAGATCTGGTCATAGATAGGCGCGCCGCTTTTGTTGTTGATAAACAGTTCCATCGGCTGCTCCTTTGGCTTTTGTGTTTTATCTGTATATGTACAGTATATACAGTAAATACGGATTTGTCAAGAGAATGCGCAAAAAAATACACCCGCCGTCCAAAACGGACAGCAGGTGCATTTTTTAGGTTTTACAGTGCCTTGATGGCGGTCTTGATGCGCTCGGCGGCCATCTTGGTCTTTTCGGCGTCACCGAAAGCGGTCAGGCGGAAGTAGCCCTCGCCGCACTCGCCGAAGCCCACGCCCGGGGTACCGACCACGCCGCAGTTTTCCAGCAGCCAGTCGAAGAACTCCCAGCTCTTCATGTTACCGGGGCAGCGCAGCCAGATGTAGGGGCTGTTCTTGCCGCCGCAGTACCACACGCCGCACTCGTCCAGAGCGTCCGCGATGACCTTGGCATTCTTGCGGTAGTAGTCCAGATTCTGCTGGATCTCGGCCATGCCGCTCTCGGTGAACACCGCAGCGGCGGCGCGCTGCACCACGTAAGGCACACCGTTGAACTTGGTGGTCTGGCGGCGCAGCCACAGCTTATTGATGTTCATTCCCTCGCGCTCCAGCTCCTTGGGCACCACGGTGTAGCCGCAGCGGGTGCCGGTGAAGCCTGCGATCTTGGAGAAGGAGCAAATTTCAATGGCACACTCGCGTGCACCCTCGATCTCGAAGATGCTGCGGGCGAGGTTCTTGTCGGAGATGAAGCACTCGTATGCAGCATCGTACAGGATGATGGCATCGTTCTTACGGGCGTAGTCCACCCATGCCTTGAGCTGGTCGCGGGTGTAGGCGGCACCGGTGGGGTTATTGGGGCTGCAGATATAGATGATGTCAGCCTTCACATTCTCATCCGGCATTCCCAGGAAGCCGTTCTCCTGACTGGTGCGGCTGTAGATGATCTTGCGGCCATCGGTCACGTTATCGTCCACGTAGGTGGGATAAACGGGGTCCGGCACCAGCACGGTGTTGTCCACATCGAACAGGCCCAGTACGTTGGCCAGATCGCTCTTTGCACCATCAGAGATGAAAATTTCATCCTCTGCCAGCTGGGTGCCGCGGCCTGCGTAGTAGCCCTGAATGGCCTGCTTGAGGAAGGGGTAGCCCTGCTCCGGGCCATAGCCGTGGAAGCCTTCCTTGGTGCCCATCTCATCGGCTGCATCGTGCATGGCCTTGACCACACACTTTGCCAGCGGCTGGGTCACATCGCCAATGCCCAGACGGATGATCTCCTTCTCCGGGTGTGCCTCCTGATAAGCGGCCACCTTGTGGGCAATGTCCACAAACAGGTAGCTTGCCTTCAGCTCGTTATAGTGTTTGTTCATCTTCATAGTACTTTCCCTCGCTTCTGTTTTGGTATGACCCTCTCAGTCATCTCGCGTCCGCTCGATGCCAGCTCCCCCGAGTGGGGGAGCTTTTTTGTTGTGAAGAAAAACTTTTCCTCTTGATGTGGAAAAGCTCGCCCTTCGGGAGAGCTGTCGCCGTTAGGCGACTGAGAGGGTTTTCGTTTTCCTTACACTTCTGTCGTGCCTTCGCACACGGTCTCGGCGGCGCCGGTCATCAGCAGCTGTCTGCCGGGCAATACCCGGATGGTCAGCACACCGCCGCGCAGCTGCACATGGATGTCCTCGCCTGCCGGGCAGATGCCAAGCTCGGTCAGGGCCGCCACGGTGGCGCAAGTGCCGGTGCCGCAGGCCCATGTCTCGCCGCTGCCGCGCTCCCACACCCGCATCTTCAGGTGGGTGGAATCCACCACCTGCACGAACTCGGTGTTGATGCGCTCCGGGAAGTTTGCGTGGTGCTCAAAGGCCGGGCCGATCTCTTCCAGCTTCAGGCTGTCCACATCCTCCACCACGGTCACACAGTGGGGGTTGCCCACACTGATGCAGGTCACATGCCACGTTTTGCCGTCCACGGTCAGTTCTTTGTCCACAAGCGGTTCTTCGCCCATGTTCACAGCAGGCAGGCTGGCAGGCATGGCACTGTAAGCGCCCATCTCCACCTGCCACAGGCCCGCACCCTTGTGGGTGACGGTCTTCAGGCCGCTGAGGGTATCAATGGCAAGGGTCTCTTTGGCAATGCCGTGGGTGTACAGCCATTCAGCCACGCAGCGGATGCCGTTGCCACATTCTGCCCTCGCTGCCGTCTGCGTTGAAGATGCGCATCATGCCGTCCGCACCCGCCGTCTGCGCAGCGCAGATGCAGATGATGCCGTCTGCACCAATGGAAAAATGCCGCCGGGACAATTTTTCGGAAAGGGCTGCAATGTTCTCCGGCACACCGCTTTTGCGGCAGTCCAGATAGATATAATCGTTCGCGCAGCCCTGCATTTTGGTAAATGAAAGCTTCATGCTCAAAACTCCTTCATGGGACTTGTGGTCAGTCCCTATAAACTCGCTACTCTATAATGATAAGAAACCGGGGCGCTCCTGTCAGCGAAAATGCACCTTTCCGGCAATTTTTCGCAAAGGAATCTGCCAGAATGGAAAACAGGGCTTGACAATACGCATGGCATGGGATATAAAAAAAGAGAGAGTTTTGTACAGTCCGGGGCCGCGCAGCATCTGCGGGTGCATCCGTCACGGCAGCCGCACGCACGGCACCGGTGTACAGGACAGGCAAAACAACTGCAAAAAGGAGACCACAGGAATGGATACTTTTGAAAAAATCCGTGCATTGCTGGCGGAGCAGCTGGATGTTGACCCGGCAAAGATCACGATGGACAGTGACATCATGAGCGATTTTGAGGCCGACAGTCTGGATATCGTGGATATGGTGATGACGCTGGAGGATGAGTTTGGCATTGAGGTGCCGGACGATACCATCGAGTCCCTGCGCACCGTGGGCGATGTGGTAAACTTTGTGGACAGCCACGCGCAGAACTGATTCAGTCAAAAAGCCCTGCCTTCTGGTGCGGCACCCGGCCGCACTGCATGGACGGGGCTTTTAATATGGTTCGTGCGGAACGCAAGCCGTTTGGCGCACGGCCTTAGGAGGAAAAAGCAAAAATGGCAAAAGATTCAAAGAAGCTCGTACAGGCGATCACCAGCCAGGAAGAGAACTTCGCACAGTGGTACACCGATATCTGCGTGAAGGCAGAGCTGGTGGAGTACTCCAGCGTGAAGGGTTTCATCATCCTGCGCCCCTACGGTCAGGCCATCTGGGAGCTGATCCAGAAGGACATGGATGCCCGCTTCAAGGCCACCGGCCATGAGAACGTGGCAATGCCCGTGCTGATCCCGGAAAGCCTGCTGCAGAAGGAGGGGGCGAACTGGTCAATGGCTTCGCGCCGGAGGTGGCGTGGGTCACGATGGGCGGTTCCGACAAGCTGGAAGAGCGTCTGGCCGTGCGTCCCACCAGCGAGACCATGTTCTGCGACCACTGGTCCCGCGTGCTGCACAGCTACCGTGAGCTTCCCATGAAGTACAACCAGTGGTGCAGCGTTGTCCGCTGGGAAAAGACCACCCGCCCCTTCCTGCGCAGCCGCGAGTTCTGGTGGCAGGAAGGCCACACCATCCACGAGACTGCCGCCGAAGCTGAGGCTGAGACCCAGCAGCAGCTGAACTGCTACGCAGATGTCTGCGAGCAGGATCTGGCCATTCCCGTGGTGAAGGGCCGCAAGACGGACAAGGAAAAGTTCGCGGGCGCGGAAGCCACCTATACCATCGAGGCCATGATGCACGACGGCAAGGCGCTGCAGAGCGGCACCAGCCATTACTTTGGCGATAAGTTCAGCAAGGCTTATGACGTGACCTTTACCGGCCGCGACAACCAGCTGCATCATCCGTTCCAGACCAGCTGGGGCGTTTCCACCCGTCTGGTGGGCGCTATCATCATGACCCACGGCGACGACGACGGCCTGATCCTGCCCCCGGCAGTGGCCCCCATTCAGGTGGTCGTAGTGCCCATCGCAGCCCACAAGCCCGGTGTTTCCGAGAAGGCTGCCGAGCTGGCCGAGAAGCTCAGCAAGTATGCCCGCGTGAAGCTGGACGACAGCGACAACGCACCGGGCTGGAAGTTCTCCCAGTGGGAGATGAAGGGCGTGCCTCTGCGTCTGGAGATCGGCCCCAAGGATCTGGAAAAGAACCAGTGCGTGCTGGTGCGCCGCGATACCCGCGAAAAAGTCTTCGTCTCTCTGGACGAGCTGGAGACTGCGATCCCCGCACAGCTGGAGGCCCTGCGCAAGGACCTGTACGAGCGTGCTCTTGCCAACCGCGAGAAGCGCACCTGGGCTGCCACCACCATGGACCAGGTGAAGGAGCTGGCCAAGGCAAACACCGGCTACATCAAGACCATGTGGTGCGGCGACCTTGCCTGCGAGATGAAGATGAAGGAAGAAGTCGGCCTGTCCAGCCGCTGCATGCCGTTTGAGCAGGAACACCTGAGCGATGTATGCCCCTGCTGCGGCAAGCCCGCCAAGACCATGGTCTACTGGGGCGTGGCGTACTAAGCTTTCCTTTTACTGACAATACAAGAAAAAAAAACGGAACACTTCGGTGCTCCGTTTTTTCTTGTATTTTGACAATTTTTGTGTTATTATGAATTTGTCGCTTTCAGGCGGCAAGGCACTGCATACAACGGCAGGCGGTTCGGCCCCACTTCCGAAAGGAGGTGAAGCTCATGCCAATTACTTTGACATTCCATATCTTCGGATTGGTATTTACTATCAAGGTAAAAAGAAACCGCCACCCCGCCCGGTGACGGTTCTTAGTTTTTAAGACTGTTCATCAAAAAGGCTGACCGCTTGTCGCAGTGCCTTTTCTGTTTACAGTATACTCATTTTCAAAGGTTCTGTCAAGTGCACGCAGCTTCGTTTCTGCGTGCTTTTTTATCGTTCAAACGTGGTGCTCAGGGTGGTCTCCCAGCTTTCACCCGGGGCAAGGCAGGCGGCGGCTGCACGCTGGCTCCACTGCTGCGGGTCAGTCTCGGCGGCGGGCAGACTGTGCCACGGCTCAATGCACACAAACCGCACCGGCTTTGCAGGGGCCGACCAGATAAGCGCGTAGGGGTAGCCTTCCACATTGCAGGTGATCTTGCGGCCGGTGCCCTTCTCATAGATGCCAATGGTCTTGGTGCGCAGGCCCGCCATGCAGAAGCTGTCGTTTGCGAACAGATCATCCGTCAGCTGGATGGCCTGCTGGTTCTTCCACTGATAATAGCACTTGCCAGACAGCAGGCCGTTCGGACGGGCATCCAGAATGACCGGGCTTTCCGGCTGGTCGAACCGGAACTCGTAATCCGTGGTGGTGTGCTGTGCATCAAAGGGGATGTTGAACGCCGGGTGATAGCCGATGCCAAAGCGCAGCTCTTCGGTGCCGGGGTTGCGCACCGTCAGCGTATGGTGCACGGTCTTGCCGTCCAGACGGAAGGTGCTGGTGAGCACAAAGTCGAAGGGGAAGCGTTCGGCAGCTCCAACTGGATGGTATCGCCCTCGGCCTTGAGCAGGGTGTGCTCCACATCGCGGGCAAAGCCGTGCTGACCGCCCTTGTACGTTTTGCCGTCCACCTCAAAGGTACCGCCGGGCAGCTTGCCCGTCCACTCGCAGTCCTGCTGCAAAGAGATATTGTTTTTCTGGGCAAGGGGGTCAGGTCGGTCAGGATCTCCTCCACCAGCGGCGCAAGGGCGATCTGGTCGGTGCGGGAGACTGATTGCAGATTGCTCATCTCTAATAAAGTGCGCACAAGAGCGGTCAGGCGGTCCAGCTGCTCCCGCAGAGAGCGGATCAGCCCGGCAGTTTCGGCATCCATGGCCGGGTGCTCCTCTGCAAACAGTTCCAGCTTCGTCTGCAAAATAGCCAGCGGGGTGCGCAGCTCGTGGGCGGCATTGCCCGCAAACTGCCGCTGCAACTCAAAGGACTGCGCCAGACCATCCAGCATCCGGTTCACCGACCGGCTCAACTGCCCGAATTCCTGCACAGTCTTTTCGTCCAGACGGGTGGTGGCGATGCTGTCCTGATCGACCTGCTGCGCCTGCTGCGCAAGCTGCTGTAACGGTTTCAGCGCTCTGCCGCTGACAAAATAAGCAATGGCAGCGCTGACGATGGTGACCACGACGGTGATGCACCAGCCCTTGCGGCCAAAGACCACCTTTGCATCGTAGACTTCCTGCGAAAAATGCGCCAGCAGACTGGACATTTCCTCCTGCGGAATCTCGATGGTCAACGGATCCGCACTGCCGGGCTGGTACTGCATCATAAAGCCGTTGAGGGCATCCATGCCGGTAACGCCGGTGCGGTATAAAAAGCAGGTTCATGCACACGCAGGCGCAGGCGATGAGCAGCGCGGTCAGCAGGGTGATGCGCCATTGCAGGGACAAATGTTTCATTGTACCTCGCCTCCGATCTCGTAGCCTTCCCCGATGCGGTTGCGGATGGGGTCGTAGCCCAGCGCCGCCCGCAGCTTTTTGCGCAGGGCAGAGATATGCACCCGGATGGAGTTGCTGAAGCTGTCTACACTGCCATCCCAGACGTGTTCTATGAGTTCTTCCTGACTGACCGGGCGTCCCTGATGCAGCAGCAGATATTCCAGTACGCCTTCCGCGTCAAAGCAAGGGTCTGACCGTCCACAGCAGCAACGCGGCTGCGGGTGTTGAAGCTCAGCCGTCCGCAGCACAGACAGACGTCTTGCTGAATAAATTTGCGCCGGGTCAGGCTGCGCACCCGGGCTTCCAGCTCTGCAAGGTGAAAGGGCTTGGAAAGGTAATCGTTCGCCCCGGCATCCAGCCCCTCCACTTTATCTGCGATTTCACTGCGTGCCGACAAGATCAGCACACAGGTCTCAAGGTCGTGCCGGCGCAGAGTGCGCAGCACCTGCATTCCGTCCACCTTGGGCAGGTTGAGGTCCAGCAGTACAAGGTCGTACCGCTCTGCTGCCAGTGCCTCCAGCGCGGCCTCGCCGTCTGCACAGGCATCCACCTCGTACCCGGACAGCCGCAGCTTTCGGGCAATATCCTCCCGCAGGGAGTGCTCGTCCTCTACCACCAAAAGGCGCATCTTTGTTTTCCACCTTTCCCATAAAAATTGCGTTTTTTTCTTCATTATAACAGATTATAGCAGACGGTGTTAAGATTCGTGTTAAGATTTTCTTAGCAGAGATTTTATCACGCATGGTGTATACTGATGCCATCAAACAACAGGAGGCTATGATGTTCATGACAAAAAAACAGGCGCAGCTGCTTTTGCTTGCCGCTGGGGTTCTGATGCTGCTGTTCGGCTTATGGCGGGGCGAGGCAGACACCGTATTTTCAAAAAGCCATCCGGCTGTGTATGGAGTGTGTGGGCATTGGATAAGAAAAAAAAAAAAAAAGCTTTCTCCCTTGCCCGCTTCCGGGGCTTTATACAAGCCGGGGCTACCCTGCTGACCAATCTCCACCTACCCAATTTTGCAAAAGGAGCGCTGTATCAGGGCGGCGGAAAATACGTCTGCGTGCCGGGGCTGAACTGCTATTCCTGCCCGGGCGCGGCCGGTGCCTGTCCGGTGGGAGCATTCCAGGCGGTGGTGGGCTCTTCCAAGTTCCGCTTTTCCTACTACATTACCGGCATCCTCATCCTCTTTGGGGTGCTGCTGGGGCGGTTCATCTGCGGTTTCCTCTGCCCATTCGGGTGGTTTCAGGAGCTTTTGCACAAGATCCCATCCCCCAAGCTTTCCACCAAAAAGCTGAAGCCGCTGCGCTATTTAAAGTATGCGGTGCTGCTGGTCATGGTGGTGTTGCTGCCTTTGCTGGCGGTCAATGAGCTGGGCATGGGCGACCCCTTCTTCTGCAAGTATCTCTGCCCGCAGGGCGTGCTGGAGGGTGCCATTCCCTCTCCCTGACCAATGCGGGCATCCGCGCTGCGCTGGGCAAGCTGTTCACATGGAAGGCCTGCATCCTGCTGGCGGTCATCGTGGGCAGCGTGGTGTTCTACCGCCCCTTCTGCAAGTGGCTGTGCCCGCTGGGCGCGTTCTATGCGCTGCTGAACAAGGTCTCGCTGTTCCAGATGCGCGTAGACACCCACAAATGCGTCTCCTGCGGAGCCTGTGCAAAAAGGCTTGCAAGATGGACGTAGACATTACCAAGACCCCCAACCACGCCGAATGCATCCGCTGCGGGATGTGCATGAAAGCCTGCCCCACGGACGCCATTCAGTACAAGTTCGGGCTGGGGGACCAATCAAATACCGAAACAACAAAGGAGTAAAACCATGAAGATCCATCGTATTGCCGCACTTTTTCTCAGCCTTGTGCTGGCTTTCAGCCTTGCCGCCTGCGGGCAGGGCGCATCTTCTGCATCTTCTGCATCCTCTTCTGCCGCTTCCTCTGCGGCAGCAGAAAGCAAAACCGAGGAGCAGCTGCTGGCCGAGGAAAACGAGATCCTTTTCTGCAAACGATGCTCTGTGGGAGAAAGTGTTCTCATCCATGGACAAAAACGTGACCGAAACCACGATCAGCGCCAACTACGGCGATTTTCTGCTCAGCGCTGTGGAAAAGGCCAAAGATCAGTTCTCGGACGAGGAGTACAAGACCCTGACCGCAGATGCCGAAAAGATTCGTGCCATCGAGGAGCAGATCGCCGCTCTTGCCCCCCGCAGAGGATGCCGCTTCCAGTGCCGCCGCACAGGGGCACCGCCTTCCCCAAGTTTGAGGGCAGCGATTTAGAGGGCAACCCGGTGGACAACAGCCTGTTTGCGGGCAACGCCTTTACGGTGGTGAATTTCTGGTTCAACGGCTGCAAGCCCTGCGTGGAGGAGTTGGACGACCTGAACGCCCTGAACGAGAAGGTCAAGGCACAGGGCGGTGAGGTCATCGGCATCAACACCGAGACGCTGGACGGCAACCAGCAGGGCATTGATGCCGCCAAAAAACTGCTGGAGACAACGGGCGCAAGCTACCGCAACATCTACTTTGCCTCCGGCAGTGAGGCCGGCAAGTTTGCACTGAACATCATGGCCTTCCCCACCACTTACGTTTTTGACCGGGACGGCAACGTTGTGGGGCAGCCCCTGCTTGGCGGCATCGACAAGGAAGAAAACCTTGCCGCAATACGCTGGGGCAGAAGCATACTTTTACCAGCAAAGGAGCATCCGCCTATGAAAAACACCGGCATTCTACGCATTCAGGCTTTCGGTGCCCGTCAGTCCTCGCCCATCGAGGGTGTTCTCGTCACCGTGTCCGGCAACGGCTTTACCGCTCAGCGTATCACCGACGAGACCGGCACCGCTGCCGACCTTTCCATTGAAGCCCCCTCCTGTGCGCTGTCCCTGCAGGAGGACAACACCATCCGGCCCTATGCCGTTGTGGACGTGACTGCCGCAAAGGCAGTCTTCCGCACCGTGCGCATTCAGGGCGTGCAGATCTTTGCCGGGCAGGTCACACTGGCCCAGCCGGAGATGATCCCTGAGACCGAAGAGGATCGCGACGTGGTAAACCCGCCCATAGTCATCCCGGAGCATTCACTGTTCACCGGCGATGGCGGCAGCGGCCCGGACCCCATGGAGAACTGCGTGCCCCGGGTGCTGGACAGAGTCATCATTCCCAAAAACATCACGGTGCATCTGGGCAAGCCTGCGGCATCCGCCCGCAATGTGACTGTCTCCTTCCGGGATTATATCGCCAATGTTGCATCCAGCGAAGTCTACCCTACCTGGGCTGACGAAAATAACCCAACGGGGCCATTAAACTGCTCTACCACTTAGAAATTCCATTCAATCGTGATTTTTTGCTCTCCAGTGAGTGGGTCTTTCGTTCCGACAACGACACGATGAACCAGCAGTACAGCAAGTTCACGGGTCAGATGGGAAACCTGTGCCAGTTCCCGCACACGCTGCATCTGCGTCTGAACCACGCTGGTTTCTTCCTGCTGT